>JACXTT010007691.1_pt1 | contig 15123 bp, 14 predicted proteins | sample 9270951 | NCBI WGS metagenome assembly JACXTT01 (sample SAMN15532306, study PRJNA645909) | rock metagenome | isolation source: weathered quartz diorite | place: Puerto Rico | collected 2017-06-21
CCATCACATAGTCGCGCAGCAATACCTCCTCATGGTTGACCTCGTCGAGGAGCGCGATCGCAACGTCGCGCGCATGCACGACGCCTTGGGCTCGCCCATCGTCATCCAGAATCGGAGCACATGGCAGGGTCCGCAAGTTCATGACCGCCCATACCTGTTGCAATGTCTCGTCAGCGTGACAAGAAAGCTCGGGTTTGGTCATTATCGCGCCCGCGTTGAAACCCAAGGCATCAACCCCCGCGGTGGCGAGTACTTTGATGACGTGGCTACTCGAGATCACGCCAACGGCGATACCGTCGCTATCGCACACCACGACGAGGGGCGTATCCCGATTCGCCAGAATCCGGGCGGCGTCAAAAAGCGACGCCTCCCGACTCAGCACCGCCAGACGTTTTCGCGCGGCCTCTAAGATGTGCTTGACCAGGATCATAAGCATCGTTCCTCATCTGTCGTTCGTACGCGGCTTGCCGCCACGATCTGGTGCAGCCGACGAGGCCGGTTCCGCTCACTTTTCTTGATCAGGTCGGCGGCTCGTTGGAGGAAAGCGCGGCGGGACGCGGCAAGTCCTCGTACAAGCCGACCCGCTTCGAAGCACCGAGCACCGCCGGCAATCAGTTGGTGCGGATTTACGGGCCGTCGAGGCACCCGACATCTGCTGGGAACCATCGCTGCACCGCATCCGATTGTCATACCGGACCGAGCCCTCGAGCTCGACGTGCAAGAGGTTGTGGAGGTGCTCGTGCCGCGGGAGTCCACACGCCGGCACGGCGTAGTCCTCGTGTACGACTCCGCCCAGTGCGCGGCGCTGCTCGACAGTTCGGGGTGAGCATGCAGCAGCGGCTCGACTCGTACGCCCCTCACCTCGACAGCGAACAGATCGATCTGACTCGCCGGGCTGCGTAACGAACGTGAGGCATCCCTAGTATTCACCGCCATGCTCCTGAGCAAGCCTGCTCACGCTTACGTACTCCTTGCGATTTTACTCCCCTGTGCTGCCACCGGCCGATTCGCTTGCTGTAAGTCGAACCGCGCAGTCTCCGGTGCCGTCTGCTCAGCTACTGGCGCGCATTCCGTGCCCTGGCTGCGTCGCCGAGATTGCGAGCACGATCGATCGGTCGTCGCGCGCTATGGGGCGGACGGCACATTGCCCGGTGGGATCACTCGCCCTTTGGCCTACGCCTGCATTGCTCTCGGCTTTCTTCACGGGCCTTGGATGCTGGCAATCCGCGCGCTGGGCTTCAGTAACCGGAGGCGGGCTGAGAAGCAGCATAAAGGCTCCAAGCAGTGCGAAGGCGGAGCCCGCCCACACGCCAATCTTGGCCACACCCGCGTAGGCACTGCCCGGAAACGCGTGATCCGCTGTCGGTAGTGTCAAGGGATCGCCGATGCCGCACAGAGATGCCGCACAGAAAGGCGGCACCGACGATCTCGAAGACGTGGGTAGATGAGGTAGACGAGGTGGCGCTCAACGTCAGCCAGCCGCCAAACCAGACCTCGCAATAGCGGACAGTACCGTGCGGCTGGTCCGGGTCCGATTGCCGCCCATCGGCTTCGAGACCGGGGCGACGGTCGCTGACCGGTCAATTGCGGTCACTCATCGATTGATCAGACTGTCTCACGTTCTGGCTGTGAGCCTCATGCAATCGCTCGCTCGCCAACCCTTTTGGGCGTCCTGACCAGAAGCTCGACCTGCAATCCGGCACGCGTGGCAACGTTGACCAGTGCATCAAGGCTGAACTGCTCGATCTTCCCCTTCAGCAGCGCATTCAGCCGCGGTTGAGTAAGGCCGAGACGTTCCGCCGCCCGAACCTGAGTGAGCCCGCTTTTCTCAACGAACTCTTCAATCCGGATCATGATCTCCGAGCGCAATGCGAGACTGCGTGCCTCAGGGTCTCGGAAACCGAGATCCCGGAACACGTTCCCACTGCTTCGCACCATCTTCACTCGTCTCGCCATTACCGCCGTTTCCTCAACTCCTCGACGACCGCATGTAACCGATCCGCCGATGGCGCCGGTCGACCACTATCGAAGCGCAATCGGTTCGGCGTCCAGCTGCGGCGGCGCGCTTCAGGGAACCCCTCAACTTGCGCATTGGCCATAGGTAACCGCATGTCGATCGTGCGCCAACAGCGCCGTGACCGGTGCCAACTAGCCGGTGACCTGACGCGTTAGGATCGTGGAAACCGTCAGCCGGCTGGCTTTACCGACGCGTCGATAGGATTCGGTGCACCAGCGGATGCAACACTTTCTTTTCGGTTCCAATCGCGAAGAAGTGTTCCTCAACTCCCTCGCAAGGCCCCAGCCGCCGGACCTTGTAACGGTGCGTGAGCTCGTCCGCCGCCAGCTCAACCGCCGGAAACACCCCCATACCACCTGCGCCGAAGGTCTTCAGTAATGCACTATCCTGGAACTCCCCGGCGACTCGTGGCTGGATCGCATGGCGATCAAACCATTGATCGAGCCGAGTGCGCACTACAGCATGGCTTGTCGGCAGTAGCACTGGGACCTTCGCCAATGAGCGGGGGAACCCCCGTCGAGCCGCTGAATACAGGCTCGCTGACGCATACCACACGATTGGGGACGAGCCCAGTGAATGGTTATAGAGTTTAAGGTTAGGGTTCGGCGGCGCGGCTCGGTCGGCGATAACGAGATCGAGTCGGTGCAAAGCTAGATCAGCTAATAGATTCTTGAAATCGCCTTCTTGGCACAATAGCCGCAAGTTCGGCTCTTGTATCACCGGTTGCAGCAAGCGCTGAACCGCCAGCTTCGGCAGCCCATCAGGCAGTCCGACGGTAAGGCGCACGGTCGGGGAACTCACTGCGTCGCGGACCACCGCCGCCAGTTGATCGCCCAATTCAAAGATCTGGTCGGCTTGCCGCACCGCGATAATTCCCGCGTCGGTCAACGTCACTCCTCGGCCCGCTGATTTGAGAAGAACGCATCCGACTGAGCGCTCAAGCTCCCGAACCTGCGTGCCCACCGTTTGAACAGCCATGCCCAGCCGCGCAGCGGCACGTGAGATTCCGCCTTCCTTGGCGACTACCCAGAAATAGTAGAGGTGCCGATAGTTGAAACTGAGGCTCATACTTCGGTTTCTCGGAAGTGTCGATCCTTGATTATCTGCTTTTTCCCCGGTCAGACACGACCTATTCTTTGTTCAGCGCCAACCAGCGAAGGAGATAGGCCATGATTCGAACAACGATTCAGAATGTTCTTGGCCTTGCAGCATTGGGGGTCGTCTTCGCTTCTTTCAACGCCGTGGCGCAATCAACGCCAGCGAGCGTCGCAGTCGACGTGGGCCAACGAGGCGGTGATCTTGAGGCCAGGAGGCAAGTCGTCCGCTTCGTGGACCTGGACCTGTCACGCGAGGCCGGAGTGAAGGTGCTGTACCAACGCATCAAGACGGCAGCCGAGTCGGTCTGCTCACCGCTGGGCGGCGCACGGAGTCTGGCCATGGACCTGAGGTGGCACGATTGTCGAAACGCTGCGATTGCGAACGCAGTCGCGGAGATCGATCATCCGCTGTTAACGGAGCTCCACGGGTTGTCGACGTCGCAGGCCGGCTAAGGACAAGTAAGGCGGCTTTGGGGCTCCGAGGCCATTTACTCCATTTCCGTAGGCGTTGAGCCAACGGAGTGCGACCTCACGCGGTTATGCGCCCGCCGTCGCGGCTCGCAAACTGGGAGCAGTGCGCGAAGTCGAGCAATTCAGCCCGAGATCGGGAACAAGGAGCCAGCTCATTAAGGGTCAACACAACATCTGGGCCCTAGTACTCGCCGCCGGCGACGGTGCGCGGCTTGCGAGTCTCACCACGGATCACCGCGGAATTGCGGTACCAAAGCAGTTCTGCTCGCTGAACGGTGGCAAGTCGCTGCTGCAGGCGTCTCTGCAGCGAGCGCGGCGGATCGTACCGCACCGGCGCGTGTGCGTCATTGTTGCTCGGAGCCACGAGCAGTACTGGCGCTCCACGCTCTGGTCCCTGCCGACAAAGAATGTGATCGTACAGCCTCGTAACTGTGGTACCGCCAATGGCCTCTTGCTTAGCGCGCTACGTATCCTTGAGCGCGATCCGCTCGCTCGCATCATTTTCCTGCCTGCGGATCACCACGTGCACGATGAGAGATTGCTAACAGACTCCGTACGTGCTGCGGCGGCGCTGCTCACCCGTGATTCCGAGGGCTTTCTGTTGGTCGGCATTGCGCCCGAGGAGGTTGATCCGGAACTCGGCTACATCCTCCCAGGTGCTTCGATGGGCGACGGCACCAGCCGGGTCGCGCAGTTTGTCGAGAAACCGCCGGCGGCTGTTGCACGCAATCTAATTGCGCGCGGCGCCGTCTGGAACAGTTTCATCTTTGCGGCGCACGCGACCGCCCTGGTTGCGCACATGCGCGCGCGCTTTCCGGAGGTTGTCGACGGCATGACCTTGGCTCTTGCGCGCGACCTGAGTCGTAGCAGGCACGCCCGAGCGCTGAAGGAGTTCTACGAGCGCCTTCCCACAATTGATTTTTCGCGCTCTGTGGCGCAGGGCGCGGAACTGACACTGCGCGTCTTTACCGCACCGGCGTGTGGATGGACGGATCTCGGTACCCCCCGGCGCGTCGCCAACGTTCTGCAGCGCCTGTGGGGCGCGCGCCGCCGCAGCCCGCGCGTGAGCACGCGCCGTGGTCCGGCCTTGGTCAACCTGGCAGCAGAATATATGAGGCTCTCAATCGAGACCTGAACTGCGACTCGAGCGGAGCGACTTTGCCGTACGGGCGCATCAACCAAAATTCTCTTGGGCGTCGTCAGCTTGATTCGTCAAGAGACTTAGCCGCGCTGCTAACCTGTCGAGGCGATTAGTTTGCTTGCGCGCATCGACGCGATGTATTACAATGTAATACATGGCTATGATTACCCTACGAGTCCCTGATGAGTTGGACGAGGCGCTGGAGCGACAAAGTAATGCCGCCGGCGTGTCGAAGAGCGACCTGGCACGGGAGGCCCTGCGCAGGTTCCTGGCGGTCTCCGAGTTTCAGCGCTTGCGCGCGAAGCTGGTGCGGCGGGCTCAGGCCCAGGGTCTACACACCGACGATGACGTGTTCCGCGTGCTCGGCCGGTCGTGAAGGTTTTTCTGGATTCCTCAGTACTAATCGCTGCCTCGATCAGTCGTGCCGGCGTATGTGCTGAGCTCCTCGAGGACGTGCTCACCCACCACGAACTGGTGGTTTCTGATTTCATCGTCGAGGAGCTCGGCCGAAAGCTTCGCGACAAGTTCAATTTCCCGCAAAACGACATTCGCCAGCTGCAGCGTTTATTGGGCAAAGTAGCGACCTCGGTGGCGCCCCTTGACCTCCCGACTTCGATTTGCCGTGACCCGACGGACATCCCAGTTCTCGGTACCGCCTTGGCTGGCGGCGCACCGGTCTTAGTCACGGTGGACAAGGACCTTCTCGCGCTCGGCGAGTTTCAAGGTATCGCGATTATCAAACCCGGCGAATTCTGGCGGCAGACGACTGGCTGAGCGAGGTTGCGCCGGTTAGCTCTTGCCGAGACACTATGACTTCCCTGCACGAAGATCGAAGTCCCGCGATTCCCATCAGGGCGCAGCCGGTATCAGCACGCACACGCCAGCGTGCGATTGCGGTGGGTAACTTTTCGACGACGGATCCTGAGTGGCTCCGAGGCGATCACCGGGGCTCTACGGCCGCGTGTGGTAGGCGTTCGGAGCATCAGAGTTGACAAGGGAGTAGCCCGAGGAGCCGTCGTACGGCTGGTTGCATCAGGCAAGTACTGACTCCTAAATCCTTTGCCTACACGAGGAGAGACAAATGCCGATCACCGCCTTCAACAGTCTCGCCGACGGCCTCGATCCGAATAGAAGAAACCGCGGACACTTCATTGCGAACATCAACCCGGACGATGACCGCCGCTGGGTTCCTTATGCGGAAGGCGTCTGGCTCCAGCCGTGCTGCTTCAACGTCACGTCCGGAGGGTTCAGCGTCGTTCTGAAAGCTCTCCCCGGCGCCAAGCTCGGTATTCACTACCACGTGGGCACGGTTCGTGGCTACACGATGCGTGGTCACTGGCGATACCTGGAGCATGACTGGATTGCAAAGCCGGGGACATTCATCTACGAGCCTGCCGGCGAGGCCCACACACTGGTGGCGACCGGTGACTCTCCTGAACCGGTGTTGGTATTTTTTGCTGTCGAGGGCGGCCTCATCTATTTGACCAAGGCGATCGATGGTGGCTTTGGCGCTTACGAGGACGGATTCACGCTCCTTGAGCTGTGCCGGAAGTACTATCGAGAGGCCGGTCTCGATGTGCGCGAGCTGGACGCGCTGATTCGCTGAGTACGCACGCTGTCTACATGGTGATGACCAGTTGCCCATGAAGTTACCGGCAGCCAGATCCTTCAGCGCACTCTCGCAGTTCTCGAGCGTGTAGGTGCGTTCGATCACGGGATGAATCCGATGCTTCACAAGAAATGCTGCCATGCGCAGGAAGCCGGCGCGCGAGCCGGCGTACACGCCTTGCGCTCGCGCCGCCTTGAGGATCAAGTCCGTGGTCGGAATGTTGGCGCACGTCACGTCGGCGGGAGTTTGTGACTCTTATGGCTTACCACGCTGCACTGCGAGGCTACGGATGAGAACCCGGCCCAACCTCCTGATAATCATGGCCGACCAGCTGACCGCGGGCGCACTCAGCGGGTATGGCGGCTCGGTTGCGCGCACGCCCCATATCGATCGACTGGCTGACCGGGGTGTTGTGTTCGATTCCTTCTATTGCAATAGTCCGCTGTGCGCACCGTCGCGATTCTCCTTCATGGCAGGACAGCTGCCCTCAAAGATCGGCGCCTATGACAACGCGTCGGAGTTCCCCGCAGAGGTTCCAACCTTTGCGCACTATCTGCGCCGCGCCGGCTATCAGACGATCCTGAGCGGCAAGATGCATTTCTGCGGCCCCGATCAGCTGCACGGGTTCGAGGAGCGGCTGACGACTGACATCTACCCGTCAGATTTCGGCTGGACACCGGACTGGACACGCCCGGAGGAGCGACCCGGCTGGTATCACACGATGGATTCGGTCACCCAGGCTGGGCCGTGCACGCGTACCAACCAGATCGACTTCGATGACGAAGTCGTCTACGCAGCGCGCCAGAAGCTGTTCGACATCGCTCGCAACGAGGATCGTCGCCCGTTCTGCATGGTCGTGTCCATGACGCACCCTCACGACCCTTACGTCGTGCCTGCCGAATACTGGGAGCGCTATAGAGACCAGGAGATCGAGCCACCGCGCGTCCCTGACCTCGCCGGAAGGGAGGACCCTCACTCGCGCCGCCTTCGGCACGTGATCGGCCTCGAGCTTGCAACGCCTACCGAGGCTCAGGTGCGTTCCGCGCGCCGTGCATACTACGGCGCCGTCTCCTACGTCGACGATCAGATCGGGGCGCTGTTGAGCACCTTGGAGCAGGCGCGGCTTCGGGACAACACCATCATCTTCCTAGTGGCCGACCACGGCGACATGCTTGGTGAGCGCGGCCTCTGGTACAAGATGAGCTTCTTCGAGCCCGCGTGTCGAATCCCGCTCATCGTGCACGCACCCGGGCGATTTTCGGCGCGACGTGTGTTAGAACCGGCATCGCTCATCGATCTGCTGCCGACCTTCCTGGCGCTCGCGGATGAGGATGCGCCACGATCTTACGCAGCACCGATCGATGGCTCCAGTCTCGTTCCGGCTCTCGAAGGCGGGAAGGGATCGGGCGATGTGATGGGTGAGTATCTGGCGGAAGGGGCCATTGCGCCAATCGTGATGATCCGACGCTCGCTGCACAAGTTCGTGCATTCACCCGCTGATCCCGACCAACTCTACGACCTCCTTTCTGACCCTGACGAGCGTGCGAACCTCGCCGGGCACGCAGACCGGGCGGCTGTCGTAGCCGGTTTTCGGGACGAGGTGTTGCGACGCTGGAGGTTGCCGGCGCTGCACGAGGCAGTGCTTGCCAGTCAGCAGCGGCGCCATCTGGTGTACTCAGCGCTCCGTAAAGGTCGCTATCGAGCGTGGGATTTCCAACCGATCCGCGATGCCAGCCGAAGTTATATCCGAAATGACCAGGAACTCAACGATCTCGAGCGCATGGCGCGCTTTCCGCCGCTCTCCTGAAGCGCTTGCTTTCGCGCTCCTCGGCCTGGCGGGCATGAGCGCGACCGCGGAGGCGGGGCAAGCGGTTGAGTCGCCGACTTGCCACACGGTGCGGCTCGCCGACGTCGGCTGGACGGATGTCACCGCGACTACGGCAGTCCTGAGCGATGTGTTGCGCGATTTGGGTTACGAGCCTCGCACGACGCTGCTGTCCGTTCCGGTCACCTTTGCGATGATGAAGAGTGGCAGCATCGACGTGTTTCTCGGCAACTGGATGCCGGCGCAGACTCGCGACCGTCAACCGTATATCGATGACGGGTCAGTCGAGGTCGTGCGCGAGAATCTAACTGGCGCCAAATACACTCTGGCGGTTCCGGCCTACACCTACGAGGCGGGCCTGCGGAGCTTTGCGGACATCGAGCGCTTCGGCCCTCAACTCGAGTATTCCATCTACGGCATCGAATCCGGAAATGATGGTAACCGCCACATCCTGACTCTGATACAGCGCAATGACTATGGACTCGGATCGTTCCACCTGGTCGAGTCCAGCGAGCAGGGTATGCTCGCGCAAGTCGAGCGTGCCGTCCGCGCGCATGCTCCCATCGTCTTTCTCGGGTGGGACCCCCACCCGATGAACATGCGCTTCGAGCTGCGCTACCTGTCAGGAGGAGATGCCACTTTCGGCCCCAACTTCGGTGGCGCGGCGGTTTTCACGAACACACGCGCCGGCTATTCGGCCGAGTGCCCCAATCTCGGCCGACTGCTCAGAAATCTGCAGTTCAGCCTCAAGGGCGAAAGCGAGGTCATGGATGCGATCCTGAACCGGCATCAGCCGCCAGAGCTCGCCGCCGCTTCCTGGCTGAAAGCTCACCCCAACATCATGGCCGACTGGCTCCGGGATGTTTCAACTTTCGGCGGACGCCCTGGCGCCGCGGTACGCGCGGCCAGCCATCGCGGGGCAAGTCCCAGCTTCGAGAGCTGGGTGAGCGGACACAAGCTCCCCGTCGGCGATGCAGTTTCGGTTCTGATCGAATATGTGAAAACACATGGGAGAGTGTTGTTTGAGGGGATCTCGGCGATAACACGCGGCAGCGTGGAGGGACTCACCGCGCTGTTGCGCGCGATTCCCTCCCCCGCTCTGATCCTCGTCACGGCCGGACTTGCCTGGATCCTGAGGCGCTCCATCGCCCTGGTCGTGTTCATTACGGCGGCGCTGCTGTTCATCATGAATCAGGGTTACTGGATGCTTACGCTGGAGACTCTATCGCTCGTCATCGTTGCAGCCGTGGTGTCCACCGTGATCGGCGTCCCGCTCGGGATCATGGCCGCCCACAGGCCGGGCTTCTACGCAGCCCTGCGTCCGGTTCTCGACCTGATGCAAACGCTGCCGACGTTCGTATATCTCATCCCGACGCTGGTACTCTTCGGCCTCGGAGTCGTCCCTGGTCTGATCTCCACCGTCATTTTTGCCCTGCCTGCGCCCATCCGACTGACTCAACTCGGGATCAGCTCGGTACCCAAGGCTCTACTGGAAGCTGGTGAGGCCTTTGGAGCCACGCCGTTGCAAATGCTTTGGAAAGTGGAATTGCCGAGCGCCGCGCCGACAATCGTGGCGGGCATCACGCAATGCATCATGCTGAGTCTTTCGATGGTGGTGATCGCGGCGCTGGTGGGCGCGGGTGGTCTCGGGGTGCCCGTGGTCCGGGCCCTCAACACGGTTCAGGTGGGGATGGGCTTCGAGGCTGGCTTCGTGATCGTCCTGCTGGCGATCATTCTCGACCGCATCAGTCGCCCGTCGGATCGGGCGGGCAAATGACGAGCGCCTTAGGCTCTCCGCGGACCCTTTTCATTGAGAGGCTGCAACCGAGCCCACCACGGTGAAAGGGTCAGGCCGGGCGTCGCCTGCTGCGTGCGGCACCGGAGCTGGTAACCGCTGTGTTAGAACGTCAGAACAATATGCCGAACTCGAGAAGAGCACGGGTCTGAGTCTTTTCCGTGCCGTTTGGACCGAAAACAAACCCCGGTGCACTGTCCGACGTCCCCACGTACGAGAACTCCGCTCGTGCAAAGAACGCGTTGTATTGGTAGGTGGGGGTCAAGGTGAGCGACCACGCCCTGCTGCCTTGCCCGTACAGCAGGTTGGGCGCACCGTTGGCGGCGTTGCCGGTCGAAGTTATGTACTCGAGACGAACCGGCAGGCTTACACCGGCCATCTTCAGGCCACCGATGTGCGCCTCGCCGGGAAATGCATAATTCATCAGCAGCGCCGCGCCATATGTCGAAGCGTCCTGCATAGCACCGAGTGACGGAATTCGGGGAACGTGCGTATATTGCAAATACGGTTCGAATGTCCACTGCCCGGCGGTGTGGGTGTAGATCACATTGTAGAGTTGCTCATTATTGAGGAAGAGCGGCGTCGCTGTCGTGGAGACACCGCTCCGAGTCGTATTACCGCTGCCAATCACGGCCAAGGTGTTGGACTTATCGAACGTCCACGTCGCCGAGAGCCATGCCCAGCTCCACTTGTCGGAGTACAGCCCGTCATTCCATGACGCCGAGAGGGCGAGTGGACCCTTTGTGTAGTTGACCTGCACGCCCCGATTGACGGCATTCTCCTGGTTCCAGAGGAGCCCGCGTTGGATATTCAAATTCTGGAACGAGAAAGTAGATTCGGCGCCGATCAGCGTCGGCAACTTACCGGCCTCGATCGAGAAACTGTCGTTCGGCGCGAGCTTGATGTACCCCTGAGGGAAGGCTCCGTAGAACGCGCTGGTCGCCGTGCTCGACCTCAAATATGGTACGCCCAGATCTGGGAGCGAATAGACACCGACTTGCAGGAAAAACTGAACCAGACCGTCGGGTTTGTTGATGAAAATCTGGCCGTTGCTCAGGTCTCTTTGACCCCCGTAGTCGCCTGGGGCGACGTTGGTCTGCCACTGCGCGAAGCCGCTGGCTACCCCGGTCACGTATACCTTCCCAAGAGGACCGGCGTCATAAGACAAGGGCTTCGGGTTGGCCGTCAAAGCCCCAACGAAGGCGGGTTGGAGTGACGGCGTAGCAGACGCGAGGGTCGACGACGCTGACGCTGGCGGCTGCGTATCGTCGGCCCAGGCTCCAGCGGAACCAATACCGAGTGCCGTGCAAACACAGCGGACCAGAGTCAGCTTGTTGGTTCGTGGACTCCCCTTCCCACCGATTGCGCTGCCTGAGCGGACCCGCCTCGCCGACCGATCATGCCGCGTGTGGATGTGTAGTCGCATGCTAGTTATCTCTGGTGTCTATGGTGGCTGTCAGTGCCTGCGTAGGCACTGCATCTGGCGTGCCAGTAGGATCACCCTTTGAAAATACAGTGACTTAAACGCGCCGGTGCGGGAGCTGCGCGCGACAGCCGGGCGAAACTGGTGCAACTCAGGGCTCAAATGCGCTATTCGGATGCGACCAGCACCTGCGCTTCAGGGAATTTGGGACGCTGGCGAACCCAACACAGAGTGCAACCGAACACGCGCACGCTCGGTAGCCTGCGGCTTGGAGGAAGGTGCCCGGCGGCAAGCCATTGCCGCCGGGCTGTACCCTGAGTTACTCGACGTGTTCGCCGTGTTGGGACACGTCCAACCCCTCCCGTTCCTCTTCCTCGCTGACTCGCAGGCCAATGGTGAAATCAATCACCTTGAGGATCAGGTAGCTGACTACGAAGCCGTATGCCAGAGTTGCCAGCACGGCCTTCAACTGCGTGACGACGCTCCCGGCCTGGCCGCCATCCAACGCCGTACTGGCGAAAACCCCGGTAAGCAACGCGCCGACGATCCCGCCGATACAGTGCACGCCGAAGGCATCGAGCGAGTCGTCGTAGCCGAGCGCTTTCTTCAGCGACGTGGAGGCGAGGAAGCAGATGATTCCGGCGGCGATGCCGACGATCATTGATGGGGTCGGCATCACGAAGCCCGAGGCCGGCGTAATCGCGACCAGACCGGCGACGGCTCCGGAGGCGATCCCGAGTACGCTCGGTTTGCCCTTGACGATCCACTCCATGAACATCCACGCGAGCGCCGCGGCGGCGGTGGCGATCTGCGTAACCGCCATCGCCATTCCGGCGCGCCCGTCGGCCGCCACAGCGGATCCGGCGTTGAAGCCGAACCAGCCGACCCACAGGAGCGAGGCGCCGATCACGGTTAACACCAGGTTGTGTGGCGCCATCGGCTCCTTGTGATAGCCCACGCGCCTACCAAGGGCGAACACACAGGCCAGCGCCGCAATGCCGGCGTTGATGTGGACGACGGTGCCGCCCGCGAAGTCGAGCACGCCTGCGGTCGCGCCCCACCCGCCCGGCTCCCACATCCAGTGAGCAATCGGCGCGTAAACGATGAGCGACCAGACGGCCATGAACCACAGCATGGCCGAGAATTTCATGCGCTCCGCGAACGCACCGCAGATGAGTGCCGGCGTGATGATGGCGAACGTCAGCTGGAACATCGCGTACACGGTCTCGGGAATGGTGACGCCGAGGTGACTCACCGAAACCTTGCCGACGACGGCCTCGACCGCAGGCGTGTCCTTCGTCGCGGCGGCAGCCGCCACGTCCTTGATGTAGATCACTCCGTTCATCAGCAACCGGCTCAGGCCGCCGATATAGGGGGTGCCGGGTGTAAAGGCGAGGCTGTAGCCCGCCACGTACCAGAGGATCGTCACCAGGCACGTGATGGCGAAGCTCTGCATGAGCGTCGCGAGCACGTTCTTCTTGCGCACCATGCCGCCGTAAAACAGCGCAAGGCCCGGGATGGTCATCATCAACACCAATGCCATGGAGGCGAGCATCCACGCGGTATCACCGGAGTTGATTTGCGAATTGAGAATCACCGAGGGTTCAGTGCTCGAAGCCGCAGGCGGCGCAGCGGCTGTTGTGGGTGCGGAGCTCGCGGGTGCCCCCGCGGCGGCAGCCGCGGGCGCTTCGGGGGCGGAAGCCGGTGCTGCCGACGTGGGCGCGGTGGCGGCCAGCGGTGCGGTCGGAGCAGTGCCTTGAGCCCATGCCCCCTGCATCATCAGTACCAGCACCCCCACCAAGGCGTAACGTGTTTGTTGTGAAGTCAATGGAGCCTCCCAATAACCGTTCTTAAAGTGCACTCGCGTCGCGCTCGCCGGTACGGATGCGCACGACCTGGACGAGCTCGCTGACGAAGATCTTGCCGTCGCCCACCTTGCCGGTTCGGGCAGTCTGGATGATCGCGTCGACGACCTGTTCGGCGAGCCCATCAGGGACTGCGACTTCAAGTCGGGTCTTGGGAACGAACTCGACCGCGTATTCGGCGCCTCGGTAGACTTCTGTGTGGCCGCGCTGGCGGCCGAAGCCGCGTACCTCGCTCACCGTGAGTCCTTGGACGCCGACGTCCTGCAGCGCCTTACGCACATCGTCGAGCTTGAATGGTTTGATGACTGCGGTGATCAACTTCATCGGTCCCCGCCCTCCTCTTGCTTTCCACGCGTTGCCGCATGCTCGGGCATTAGGTGTTAGCAATCCGCATGCCAAGCCGACATTGTCAGGACCATCAAAGCGTTAGGTTCGCAAACATCGGACCGCCGATGCGCAATGCACCGGAGTAGTGCGTAGAGGACGCCCGCTGCGCAAACATGAGGCATGACGATCAGATGGGGCGGCGTGCCGTCGAGCTCTTTGACGAGCAGGGCTGTAACGGCCTGGAAGAAAGCTGCGCGAGGGCGCGTGCGAGCAGACCGAGGAGGACGGCCGCCGCCGCGCACCGCTATGGCGAGAAGCTCAATAAACTCCCGGTAGAGACCTCTTCGTGCGGCGCCGGTATTGCTGATACTCGGCTCCGAAATGCGCCTCGAGCAGCGCCTCTTCCGAGTTCATGCGCGTGATAAGGATCGGCACCGTCAGTGCCGTGAGAAGGAGCCCGAGGGTCGAGCGGAAGGCGAGCGACCAACCGACTTCTGAGATCAGCACCCCAAGATAACTCGGGTGGCGAATGTACCCGTATGGGCCGGAGGTGACGAGCTCGTGGCCCTGCTGGATCGCGACGAGGCCGCTGAAACGCTGCCCGAGAACATAGACGGGCCACAGTCGCAGCGCACGCAACCCACCACGAAGACGGCGACGCCAAGCCAACGAACCGGGCTGTCACCGAAGGTCCAGACGTCGCGACGATCGGTGAGCGCTGGAAGATAGGCAATAAGCAGGCCTACCACGGCAAAGGCCCAGCGGTTGGAGCGGTCCTCACGTTCGCCAGGGCTGCACGCCGACACCAACGACGGTGGTGACCGCCACTTTGGCCTTCACCACTTGGATCCCCCATCTATTCCGCTATTTCAGCTTTTGATCCGCAAGGCCTTCCCTTCGAAGGCGCTCAACTTAAGCCGCAATCTCCTGTCCGGGCCGAGATCCAACATCGGCGCTTGTGGATCGAGGACGTCGATCGCTTTCGAATCCGCCCCCGCCCCGCGAATCGGCACGAGCTCATCGACCGCCTGATCCCCGAAATTGATCGCGGTGATCTCGAGCCCCGCGTCGTCGGGCAACTCGTGCACCAGGACGAACAGCCCTTTCGCCTGCACGGGCGGCACGTCGGTCAGCCGGGCCGCGTAAAGATGCAGCTCTCCACGCGCCTTCAGCAGCCGCGCGAGTTGCGAGGCGAAGGAATCGGAGCTCTTTAGCTGCTCGGGGAGCGAGCCATAGAGCGCCACGGCGCGCGGCAGTCCCGCCGCGGATTGCCGCGCCTGCGCGTTCGTGCCGAGCAGGTCATAGGCCCCGCGGTTGATCCAGCGGGTGTCGCCGTCGGCGAGCCGCTCGCGCACCGACGCCGCGGGCAGAGTGAGCGCCCCGACGAGGTCCCACCCGGACAGGGCGAATACGCCCGGCTGCATCGCGTTGTAGAACGCAAGCAGCAGGTGCAGCCGCCTGATCTTTTCCAGGTCCTCCGGTCTGAGCGCTGCGACGTCCCGGATGCCGAGCGCCGCGGCAGCAACGGTGGCCGTCGTGCTCGCCACGCCGTC
>JACXTT010007692.1_pt1 | contig 15122 bp, 15 predicted proteins | sample 9270951 | NCBI WGS metagenome assembly JACXTT01 (sample SAMN15532306, study PRJNA645909) | rock metagenome | isolation source: weathered quartz diorite | place: Puerto Rico | collected 2017-06-21
CGTGACGATCGCGGGCACGTACCAGGAATACGGGATCACCGTCATCCTCGACCACGGCCAGGACGTCAAGAGCGTCTACGGCCACCTGTCGAAGACGAACGTCAAGCCCGGTGACCGGGTCGAGCGCGGCGCCGTCGTGGGTTGGTCCGGGAACACCGGCCGCTCCACCGGCGCACACCTCCACTACGAGATCCTCGTCAAAGGGCAGTCGGTCAACCCGCGCGCGTACCTCTGGGACTGAGCCGCAGCGCCTTCCGTTCGCCCTACCGATACAAGCCCGCCGGCCCTTGCGAGCGCTACCGCTTGCGGGACGAGCGCGCGATGAAGTCGAGGCTCACCGCGTTGAACAGGTCAGGGCGCTCGAGAAAATAGCCGTGACCGGCGCCGGGGAGCAGGCGTACCTCGGCGTTCGGGATGCGCGCCGCGATCTCACGGGCGAAGCGCGGCGGCACCAGAATGTCGTCCTCGGCGACGCTGACGAGCGTCGGACAGCGGATGGCCGAGAGACGATCGAGCGCATCGTGAGCGGCGACCGCTTCGCCCTGCCGCAGGAACCCGGCCAGGGTCTGCTGGTAGGGGTTTGCGAGCGAGCTCTGGAGCAGCGCCTCGATGAACTCCGGCCGCTCGGCGTAGGTCGTCGGCGAGAAGAGCCAGAGGCCCAGGGTGCGGAGCGTCGATTCGCGGCCGAGGCCGATGCGCATCTCGCGCCACGCCGCGTTCAGGGCCAGCATGTACGTGTCCGGGCGCGCGAACGTGCAGCCCAGATGCAGCGAGCGTACCCGGTCCGGGCGCGCCAGCACCAGCTCCTGCGCGACCATGCCCCCCATCGATACGCCGATCACGTGGGCGCTCTCGACGCCGAGCGCGTCCATGAGGCCGAGGGCGTCGTCGGCCATCATCCGCATCGTGTAGGGATGGTCGGGCGCATCGCTCTGGCCCACCCCGCGGTTGTCGAACGCAATCACGCGGTACCGCGCCGAGAAGTCGGCCATCTGGAACGCCCACGCGGTGGTGTCGCCGCCGAACCCCATGATCAGGACGAGGGGCTCCCCGTCCCCCACGTCCTGATAGAACATCTCGATCTCGCCCACGCGAACCGTCGGCATTAGGTCAGTCCTCTAGGCCCGCGAATTCGGCACGAGGCCGATCTCTAAGCCCGAACCTCGGCACGGGTCCGCGCTCCAGCCTGCGCATGTCGGCGGCCACGGGCGCGCCGTCCGGTTTGCAGGTCGACACGCGTAGGAGTGTCAGGAGCGGGGCGGGGGCGGGGCAGGGCCGTCGTGAGCCCTGTGTTGGTACGGTTGCCTAACTCGCAGCGCACTAGGCCAGTCTACAGTACCGATCCGCGCGCAGGGCTCACGACGGCCCTGCCTCACCCCCGCCCCGCTCCGGCCACTAGCGAGTGGGGATGCCGGTGCGAACCTGGCAGGCGACCCAGTGCCCGGGCGAGATCTCCTTGAGGACCTGTTCGTTCTCCGAGCAGGAGGGCACGCGGAGCGAGCAGCGGGTGTGGAAGCGGCAGCCCGACGGCGGATTGATCGGGCTCGGCACGTCGCCCTCGAGCAGGATCCGCTTGCGCTTCATCGTGGGATCGGGGATCGGCACCGCGGACAGGAGCGCTTCCGTGTACGGGTGGCGCGGATTGGTGTAGAGCTCCTTGGCCGGTGCGATCTCGACGATCTTGCCGAGGTACATGACGGCCACGCGGGTCGAGATGTGCTCGACGACCGAGAGGTCGTGCGCGATGAACAGGTACGTCAGGCCGAACTTCGCCTGGAGATCCTCGAGCAGGTTCACGATCTGCGCCTGGATCGAGACGTCGAGCGCCGAGACCGGCTCGTCGGCCACGATGAGCTTCGGGTTCACCGCGAGCGCCCGCGCGATGCCGATGCGCTGGCGCTGGCCGCCCGAGAACTCGTGTGGGTAGCGCCGCAGGTGATCGGGCAGGAGCCCCACCGTCTCCAGGAGCTGGACGACGCGCTCCTCGCGCTGCTTGCGCGTGGGCGCCAGCTTGTGGATGACCAGCGCCTCGCCGATGATCGAGCCCACCGTCATCCGCGGATTCAGCGACGCGTACGGATCCTGGAAGATGATCTGCATCTCCTTCCGGAGCGCGCGCAGCGACCGCTTGTCGAGCGCGGTCACGTTGCGGTCCTGGAAGGTGACCTCGCCCGAGGTCGGCTCGATCAGCCGGAGGATCGAGCGGCCCGTCGTCGACTTGCCGCAGCCCGACTCGCCGACGAGCCCGAGCGTCTCGCCGGGCATGATGTCGAAAGACACGTCGTCGACGGCGTGGACGCGCGCGACTTCGCGGGACAGGAGCCCGCCGCGGATCGGGAAGTACTTCTTGAGGTTCCGGACTCTCAGCAGCGCGTCTGGCATGGGCGGGCCCTCAGTAGAGGAAGCAGGCCACCTTGTGGCCCGGCCGGACTTCCTTGAGCGGTGGCGTGTTCTCGAAATGCATCGGCTTGGCGAGCGCGCAGCGGGGCGCGAACCGGCAGCCCGGCTTGATGTCGCCACGCAGGGTCGGCACGGTGCCCGGGATCGCCTCGAGCTTCTGCTTCTGGGTTGCGGCCAGATCGATGCGCGGGATCGAGCGCAGGAGCCCCTGCGTGTAGGGGTGGAGCGGCTCCTTGAACAGCTCGGTGACCGGCGCTTCCTCGACGACCTGGGCGCCGTACATGACGATGACCCGCTGCGCGGTCTCGGCGATGACCCCCATGTCGTGGGTGATCAACAGGATCGCCATGCCCAGCTTGGCCTTGAGCTCGTTCAGGAGCTCGAGGATCTGCGCCTGGATCGTCACGTCGAGCGCGGTCGTCGGCTCGTCGGCGATCAGGAGCTTGGGATTGCACGACAGCGCCATCGCGATCATCACGCGCTGCCGCATCCCACCGGAGAGCTGGTGAGGGTATTCTTTCACCCGCCGCTCGGCGTTTGGGATGTGCACGAGCTTGAGCATGTCGACGGTCTTGGCCATCGCGTCGCGCCGGCCCAGGCCCTCGTGGAGGCGGACGGCCTCGGCGATCTGCTCGCCGACCGTGAACACCGGATTGAGCGAGGTCATCGGCTCCTGGAAGATCATCGAGATCTCTTTGCCGCGGATCTTGCGCATCTGGGGCGGAGGCAGCTCGAGGAGGTTGCGACCGTTGTAGTTGATCGTGCCTTCGACGATGCGGCCCGGCGGCGTCGGGATCAGCCGCATGATCGAGAGCGCGGTGACGCTCTTGCCGGAGCCCGACTCCCCGACGATGCCCAGGGTCTCGCCTTTGTTGATGTGCAGATCGATACCGTCGACGGCGCGCACGACGCCCTCGTCGGTGAAGAAGTGCGTCTTCAAGCCCTTGACCTCGAGTAGTCGTTCCGCCATGGCGCCCCCTGGAGCTACCACTTACGAGTCATTTCGGCGAAGGCCTCGAGCGTGCGCGCGATATCCTCCGCGTCGACGTCTTTGTGGGTCACGCACCGGATCGACGCGGCGCCGATCGCGTGGATCTTCACCTTGCGCGCGGCGCAGCCCGCCACCAGCTCGCCGGTGGCGACCGCCGATGCCGCGGCGTCGCCGCGCGCGACCTGGAAGATGACGATATTCGTCTGAACGCTCGCCAGATCGACGGAGAGCCGGGGGTGCTTGGCGAGCCCCTCGGCGAGCGCGCGCGCGTTGGCGTGGTCCTCGGCGAGGCGATCCACCATCGTCTCGAGCGCTACGATGCCGGCCGCCGCGATGACGCCCGCCTGGCGCATGCCGCCGCCCAGCATCTTGCGGACGCGCCGGGCCTTGTCGATGAGCCCGCTGGAGCCGCAGATCACCGAGCCGACCGGCGCCGCCAGCCCCTTGGAGACGCAGAACGTGACCGAGTCGACGTTTCGGACGAAGTCCCGGGCGGGCCGCTTGAGCGCGACGGCGGCGTTGAAGAGCCGCGCCCCGTCCATATGCACCGGGACCCCCGCGTCGTGGGCGACGGCGGCCACGGCATTGATCTCCTCCGGCGTGCAGCAGGTGCCGCCGTGGCGATTGTGCGTGTTCTCGACACACACCAGACCGGTCGGCGGGATGTGGATGTTCGAGGGACGCAGCGCTTCGCGCACCTGGTCGGGCGTGAGAAAGCCGCGCTGCGTCTTCACCGGGCGCATCTGGAGGCTGCCGATCACCGCGGCGCCGGCGACCTCGTTGTTGAAGATGTGGGAGTCCAGGTCGAGGATGACTTCCTGGCCGGCCTGCGCCTGGCTGACGACCGCGATGAGATTGCCCATGGTGCCGGAGGTGACGTAGAGCCCGGCGGCCTTTCCGAGCCGCTCGGCCGCCAGCGCCTCGAGCCGCTTGACGGTCGGATCCTCTTCCCAGACGTCGTCCCCGACCTCGGCACGCGCCATGGCGTCGCGCATCTCGGGGGTCGGGAGGGTGAGCGTGTCGGAGCGAAGGTCGACGATGTCGTGCACGGGCTATCTCTTGGTGCCGGCGACGCCGGCGCTGATGAGGCGCTGCTTGCCGCGGCGGCCCCATTCGGTGAAGTCGTAGTCGACCGACAGCCGCCGGAGCAGCTCGATCGCCTCGGCGTTCTTGCCCTCGTAGAAGTTCACCTCGGCCAGCAGGTACAGCGTCTCGGGGATCACCGCGGTCCGCGGATAGTCCTTCAGCACCAGCTCGAGCCGCTGCCGGGCGGCGCTCGGGTTGCCCTGCGTGAAGTAGTAGCTCGCGACCCACACTTCTTTCTGGGCGATCCGCTCGCGGCACTTGTCGATCTTCGCCAGGCCGTCGGTCGCGTAGCGGCTCTGCGGATACTCCTTCACCAGCTTCTTGAACTGGTCGAGCGCCTTCTGCGTGAGCGCCTGGTCCTGCTCGACGGGCTTCATCTGATCATAGTAGCTCATCGCCAGACGGTACTGCACGAGGTCCGCGATCTCGTGGCGGGGAAAGAAGGCCAGGAAGCTCTCGAACTCCTTCACCGCCTTGTCGAACTCGGCCTCGCGGTAGTAGGCCTCGCCGACGTAGAAGCGGGCCTTCGGCGCCAGCGTCGAGCTCGGGTGGCGCTCGACGATCTTCCGAAAATTGGCCCGCGCCTCTTCGTAGCGTCGATTGCCCAGCTCGATCTCGCCGGTCTTGTACAGCTCCTCTGCTGGAAGGATCGGCGTCGGCGCAGACAGGAATGCACCGCAGCCGGCCAGGAGCAGCGGCAGGCTCAGCACGAGGACGCGTACACGCAAGGCGGGATACCCTACCATCGAAATTGGCCCATACATATAGCACACTCCTAACGGAAAAACGCGTTACCCAGACCGCCTGCCATCGGCCCCCCGGCCTACCCCCGGACCGGCCATCAGGGGTAAGATGTGTCGCCCAATGAAGCGCAAGCTGCTCCTTACGCTCGGCTGCCTGCTCGGCCTGGCGACACTCTCATACGGCATCTACGCCTGGTATAACGCGGTCACGTACGTCTCGACCGACGACGCGTACGTCGACGGCACGATCTCGCCCGTCAGCGCGAAGGTCGCGGGCCACGTCGTCGAGCTGCTCGTGCAGGACAACCAGGTCGTGAAGAAGGGCGATCTCTTGATGCGCGTGGACCCGCGCGACTTCCAGGCCAAGCGCGAGCAGGCGCGCGCCGCGGTCGCCACCGCCGAAGCAAACCTCCGCGCCGCGCGCTCCGAGGTGCCGCTGACCCGCGAGGGCACCCACGCGCAGATCGAGCAGGCGCGGGCCGCCGTGCAGGTGGCGCTGGTGGGTGTGAAGTCGGCCGAGTCGGCCGTCGACGAGTCGCGCGCGCGTCTCGAGGCGCGGCGGTCCGCGACCGACGCGATGCGCGCCGACATCAGCGGCGCGCAGAGCACCTACCGCCAGGCCGGCCGCGAGCTCGAGCGCCTGCGGAGCCTGCTCAAGAGCGATCTGGTGGCGCGCCGTGATTACGACCAGGCCGAGGCGGCGTACGAGACGGCGGGTGCGACGGTCGAGGCGCTGCAGCGACGCATGGCGCAGTCCGAGCGCGAGATCCAGCAGGCCGAGGCCGAGCTCGGCAACCGCGTCCACTCGGTGGACCAGGCGCGGCAGCGCGTGGCGGAGGCGCGCGCGGCGCAGGCGCTGGCCGAGAGCCAGATCCACCAGGTGTCGATCAAGGACGCCGAGGCCAGTCGCGCCGAGGCGCGGCTGCGCGAGATGCAGGCGGATCTCGCCTTCGCCGACCTCCAGCTCGAGCACACCGAAGTGCGTGCGGCCCTCGACGGTGTCGTCTCCAAGCGCAACGTCGAGCTCGGGCAGGTCGTCCAGATGGGCCAGCCGCTGCTGGCGATCGTGCCGCTCCAGGACGTCTGGGTCGTCGCGAACTTCAAGGAGACGCAGCTCGCGCGCCTGCGGATGGGCATGAAGGCGGCGGTCGAGGTCGACGGCTATCCCGACAAGTCCTACAGCGGGACGATCGAGTCGATGAGCGCGGGAACTGGCGCGCGCTTCTCGCTCCTGCCCCCCGAGAACGCCACGGGCAACTGGGTGAAGGTCGTCCAGCGCGTCCCCGTCCGGATCCATCTGGACGGCAAGGGGATGGGCAACCCGCACACGTTGCGCGCTGGCATGTCGGTCGTCGTCACGGTCCGCGTCCGCTGACCGACGATCCGCTCGAGGCTCACTCCGGCAGGAGCTTCTCCATGACGATCGTGTCCACCCACTTGCCGTCGAGCTGACCCTGCTCGTGGTAAATGCCGACCGTGCGGAAGCCTGATCTGGCGTAGAGCGCCATCCCGCCGGCGTTGCCGGGGAACGCGGACAGCACGAGCTTATGGAAGCCGTGCGCGCGGCCGAGCTCGGTCAGCTGCTCGAGCAGGACCCGTCCGACGCCCTGGCCGCGCCAGCCGCGCTCGACGTAGACCGAGATGTCGGCGACGAAGCGATAGACCTCGCGCGCGTTGAACAGATTGAGGCTCGCCCAGCCTATTGTAGCGGGGACCGTGAGGCCGGCTTGGACCGAGGGTGGGCGAGCCGGCTCCGCATCCGCGGACAACCCGTCGATAACTTCCGCCACGATGACCGGGTGGCGCGCGTCGCGGCTCGCGAGCCACTGCCGGCGCTCGGCGGGCGTGCGGAGCTCGGTCTCGAGCGTGGCGACGCGGTCCTCGATCCCCTGGTTGTAGATGCGGCAGATCGCCTCGGCGTCCGACGCCGCCGCGAGCCGCAGCCGATAGGCCGTCACGTCAGCTCGCGGCTGTCGAGCCGTCCGTCCTTCCGGAGCCGCTCGAACTCGTCGAGCGTTCTGGCGACGCCCTCGGCGAGCGAGGTGCGAGGCGCCGGGCCGAGATCTCGCTGATAGCTCGCGTCGTCGAGGGCGGCCGGGAACGGGAGCGTCTGCTCCACGCGTGTGATCGAGCCCGTTGCCGACGGTCGCGCGGTCTCGATGTGGCGCACGACCTCGGCCACCGATGCCGAGGCGCCGTGGAGATTGTAGACCCGGGCGCCGTCGAGTCGCGCGCCGGCCGCGGCCAGGAGCGCGCGCGCGACGTCCTCGGTATAGATGAGGTCGGTCGCTCCGCCCCAGCGGATCTGGAACGGTCGGCCCAGCACGGCGGCCTTCATCGCCAGGGTCGGGTCCGCCGTGAGCCCGAAGTCGCGTCCCGGCCCGTAGACCGTGAGCGGGCGGAAGCCCGACGACGGGATCCGGTGCTCCTCCCAGTAGACGCGCGCCGTCGCCTCGTTGGCGACCTTGTAGACGCCGTAGTGCGTGGCCGGGTGCGCCGGCGCGTCGTCCTTGATGGGGCCGGGCGGATAGAGCTCGGGCGCGCCGAAGACCGCCGCCGACGACACGTACACGACACGGTCGATCTGACCGGCGGCCGCGCGGACGACGTCGAAGACGTTCGCGGTGCCGACCACGTTGATCGCGGCGCCGCGCGGCGGATCCTGGCGGCACAGCGGGACCTGCCAGGCGGCGAGGTGGATCACGCGGCGGATCGCGTGCTCGCGCACCGCGCGCGCCAGGCTCTCGCGGTCGGTGATGTCGCCGCGGACCATCACGATGCGGCTCGGCGCGTCGGCCCCGGCGATCATGCGGACGCGCCACGGATCGTCGCCGAGGTCGTAGACCACCGGACGCTCGCCGGCGGCGAGGAGCCCGCGCACGACCCACGCGCCGATGCAGCCGAACGCGCCCGTCACCAGCGTCGTCATGAACGGGAATATAATGCCCCTCGTGTTCCAGAGCGAGCGCTTCTTCCGCGAAGCGTGGCCCCAGATCTCGCAGTCGGTCGAGTCCGGCACGGACGCGGCGAGCGACGTGCAGTGGATCGCCGGCGTCGTCGGTCTCGAGGCCGGCGCGCGCGTGCTCGACGCGCCATGCGGCTTCGGCCGGCACTCGGTCGAGTTCGCGCGCCGGGGCTGCGAGACGACCGGCGTCGACTTCAGCGACACCGAGCTCGGCCGCGCTCGCAAGGCGGCCGCCGAGGCGGACGTGGCGCTCGCGCTCGAGTGCCAGGACATCCGCGACATGGAGTTCTCGAGCGAGTTCGATCTGGCGGTGAACCTCTTCAGCTCGATCGGCTACTTCTCGGAGGACGAGGACCGGCTCGTCATCGACCGCTTCTGGCGCGCGCTCAAGCCCGGCGGAGCCTTCGTCGTCGACACGCGCAACCGCGACCAGTGCGTGCGCTCGCTGCCGCCGGAAGAGCGGATGCGGCGCGGCAGCGCGACGATCCGCGTCGAGAACGAGTTCGACCCGACGACCAGCCGCTGGCACGCCCGCTGGTGGCGGCTCAAGCGCGCGTCGGCGAAGTCGGCGGAGGGCGCGCCGGAGCTGATCGGCGAGAGCGAGATCCGGCTCTACTCGGCGCACGAGCTCCTGCACATGCTGCGCCCGGAGCGCTGGCGCAAGGTCGAGCTCTTCGGCGGCCTCGACGGCACGCCCTTCTCGCTCGACGCCCACCGCCTCGTCGTCGTCGCCTGGAAGTAGTAGAATCCGGCGCCCACAGATTCCCGCGTAAGGAGATCCCGCCGATGGCCACTGAGCGTCCGCTCGTCGTGCTCGCCGGTCCCATTCATCCCGACGGCAAGGCGCTGCTCGAAAAGGAAGCGCGCGTCGTCGTGTGCGAGGACGAGACCGAGGCCGGCCTCGTCAAGGTGGCGGCCGACGCCCAGGCGATCCTGTTCCGCATCCGGCCCAACTGCACGGAGAGCCTGATGGCGGCCTGCCGCTCGCTCAAGGTGGTCGGCCGGCACGGCGTGGGGCTCGACACCGTCGACATTCCGGCCGCGACCCGGCTGGGGGTGGCGGTCGTGCACGCGCCCGGCTCCAACTCGCAGGCGGTCGCCGAGCACGCGCTGATGCTGATGCTGACGTGTGTCAAGCGCACGTTCGCGGTCGACAAGGCCACGCGGGCGGGCGACTGGCACTCGGCGCGCGCCGGCAACACCGAGCTCGGCGGCAAGACGCTCGGCATCGTCGGCGTCGGCAACGTCGGCCGCCGCGTCGCGAAGTTCGCGGGCGCCCTCGGCATGCGCGTGCTCGGCCACGACAAGTACGTGCCCGACGACGAGCTCCGGCGCCGCGGCGTCGAGCCGGTCGCGAGCCTCGAGGCGCTCGTGCCGCAGGTCGACGTGCTCACGTGCCACACGCCGCTCACGCCCGAGACGCGGCACATGATCAACGAGAAGACCATCGGGCTCATGAAGCCCGGCGCGATCTACATCAATACGTCGCGCGGCCCCGTCCAAGACGAGCGCGCGCTCTTCGAGGCGCTCACCCGCGGCAAGCTCGGCGCCGCCGGGCTCGACGTCTGGGAGGACGAGCCCACGTCCGCCGACAACCCGATCCTCAATCTGCAGAGCGTGGTCTGCTCGTCCCACGTCGCGGGGGTCACGCGCGAAGCCACGCGTCAGGCGGCCATGCAGGTCTCGGGCGAGATCCTGCGCGTCCTACGCGGCGAGCGGCCGGACGTGCTCGTGAACCCGGACGTGTGGGCGCATCTCGGCCGGAGGTAGCCCCACTCCGTCTTCTGGACCGCGGCGACTGTGGGGATGCCTCTTGTCATCCGCCTGAAGAAGGCGAGCCGGTCCGAGCCGTAGGAACGCCGGCGGCCCAAAGAGAGGTAGAATCCCCGTATGCCGATCGACACGCGCCATCCGCGAGAGATCCGGCGGGATATCAGGAACGGCAAGCTGACCGGGATCACCGCGGGGCTCGGCCAGAATTTCGTCCAGGCCAACCTGGCCGTCCTCCCGCGCGAGCAGGCGTACGACTTTCTCCTGTTCTGCCAGCGCAATCCGCGGCCGTGTCCGCTGATCGAGGTGACCGACGCGGGTTCGCCCGAGCCGGTCGGCGTGGCGCCCGGGGCGGATCTCCGGACCGACATCCCGCGCTATCGGATCTACAAAGACGGCGTGCTCGCCGACGAGGTGACCGACGCGACGCCCCACTGGCGCGACGACCTGGTCGCGTTCCTGTTGGGGTGCTCGTTCACGTTCGAGTGGGCGCTGCTCGAGGCCGGCATCAAGCTCTGGCACGTCGAGCACGGCAAGAACGTCGCGATGTGGAAGACGTCGACGCCATGCCGGCCAGCGGGAGTCTTCCACGGGCCGATGGTGGTCTCGATGCGGCCGATCGCGTCCACCCAGCTCGCGAAGGCGGTGACGGCGAGCGCCAGATTTCCCGGCGCGCACGGCGCCCCCGTGCACGTCGGCGATCCCGCCACGATCGGCATCGCGGACATCGCGCGCCCCGACTGGGGCGACGCGCAGGAATTCGTGCGTGGCGACGTGCCGGTGTTCTGGGCTTGCGGCGTCACGCCCCAGGCGGTCGCGCTGGCCTCGCGTCCGCCGTTCATGATCACGCACAGCCCGGGGCACATGTTCATCACGGATGTCCCGAACTCCGCGCTGGCGGCGCTCTAGCGCGTTGCGGTTTCTGCCCGCGGGCGATCTCGCCGTGTGGGTCGAGCTCGGCGAGGAGATCAGCGTCGAGGTCAACACGCGAGTCCGGGCCCTCGAGTTCTTGATCCTGCAGAAAGGGCTGTCCGGCGTCCTCGAGACGGTGCCGGCCTACTCGTCGCTCCTCGTGTACTACGATCCGCGCGTGGCCGGATACGAGCCGCTGTGCGCGTCCATCGCCGAGCTGGTGCCGCAGGCGACGACCGCGGTCCTGCCGCCGCCGCGGACGGTCGAGCTCCCGTGCTGCTACGACGACCCCGAGCTCGGCTTCGATCTCGCCGCGGCCGCGACGCGGCTGGAGCTCTCCGCCGCCGAGCTGGCGCGGCTCCACGCCGGCGCCGAGTACCTCGTCTACTTCATCGGCTTCACGCCGGGTCTTCCCTACATGACCGGGATGCCCGAGCGCATCAACATCCCGCGCCTGGACACGCCGCGCACGAAGACCCCGCCCGGTAGCGTCGGCATCGGCGGCACCCAGTGCTGCATCTACTCGGTCGAGAGCCCCGGCGGTTTCTGGATCCTCGGCCGCACTCCGGTGCCGCTCTACGACCCGAGCGCGTCGGAGCCCACGCTCTTGCGCCCGGGCGATCGTGTGCGCTTTCGCCCGATCGATCGCGGCGAGTTCGAGACGATCGGCGCCGCGGTCGCCGCGCGGAGCTACCGGCCGGTGATCGCGTGATCAAGATCCTCGACCCGGGCCCGCAGACCACCGTGCAGGATCTCGGCCGCACCGGGCAGATGCGCTACGGCATTCCGCCCTCGGGGCCCGTCGACCGCTTCGCGTTCGTGCTGGCCAACCGCCTCGTCGGCAACCCTGACGGGGCGGCGGCGCTCGAGTGCACCCTGGTGGGCCCGCGCTTCGAGGCCACCGCCGCCGGCGCGATCGCCGTGACGGGCGCCGACATGCCGGTGACGGTGAACGGGCGAGAGGCGCCCGGCTGGACGACCTTCGCCGTGGAGCCGGGCGATGTCGTCAAGCTCGGGCCCGCGCGCACGGGCGTCAGGTCCTACGTCGCGTTCGCCGGCGGGCTCGACGTGCCGCCGGTGCTCGGCTCGCGCTCGACCTATCTGCGAGGCCACGTGGGAGGGCTGCAGGGCCGTGCGCTCAAGAAGGGCGACGAGCTCGCGATCTTTCCGTCCGGTCCGGTCAAGGTGCGCCGCGTCGCGCGCCGGGCGATCCCGGACTACACGGGCGAGCCGACCGTGCGCGCCGTGCTCGGCCCGCAGGCCGACCGCTTCACGCCCGAGGGGCTCCGCGCGCTGTTCGGCGGGCGCTACGAGGTGCTGCCGCAGTCGGACCGGATGGGCTCGCGTCTGCGAGGGCCGCGGATCGAGCACGCGCGCGGCCACGACATCATTTCCGACGGGATCGCGCTCGGGTCCATCCAGGTCCCGGGCGACGGACAGCCGATCGTGCTCCTGGTCGACCGGCAGTCGACCGGCGGCTACACGAAAGCGGCGACGATCTGCTCGAGCGACATCTGGCGTGTCGGCCAGGCGAGGCCGGGGCAGTGGCTCCGCTTCCAGGCGATTGGCGTGGAAGAGGCGCACCGGCTGCTTCGCGAATCCGACACCGCGCTGGAAGCAGCGGTAAGAGAGGAGAGCGCATGAGCGTCGACAAAGAGCTGAGCGAATACACCGCGAAGTCCGGCCGTTCGCGCGTCCTGCACGAGGAAGCGCTGGCGGTCATGCCCGGCGGCAACAGCCGCACGACGACTTTCTTCGATCCGTATCCGTTCGCGATCCAACGGGGCCAGGGCGCCCACGTCTGGGACGCCGACGGGATCGATCGCCTCGACTTCAACGGCAACTACACGAGCCTGATCCTCGGCCACGCGCCGCCCGACGTGGTGAAGTCGGTGCAGCAGGCCGTCGAGCTGGGCCTGTCGTTTCCCGGGCCGACGGAGCACGAGGTGCGGCTGGCCGAACTCTTGACCCGGCGGGTTCCGTCGGTTCAGGCGATCCGCTTCACCAACTCGGGCACCGAGGCCACGATGAACGCCGTGCGCCTGGCGCGCGCGTTCACCGGGCGCCAGAAGATCGCCAAGTTCGAGGGCGCCTACCACGGCACCCACGACTGGGTGATGGTGAGCGTCAGCGGCGACGCCAAGGCGACCGGCAGCCGGAAGCACCCCAAGCCCGTGGCGTGGTCGGCCGGCATCCCGCCGGTCGTGCTCAAGCACACGGTCGTGCTGCCGTGGAACGACGTCGAGGCGTGCGCCGAGATCCTCGAGGCCGAGGCGGCGAACCTGGCATGCCTGATCGTCGATCCGATGATGTGCAACGCCGGGCTGATCCCGCCCGCCGACGGGTTCCTGGCGCGGCTGCGCGAGATCACCGAGCGCCACAACATCGTCCTGATCTTCGACGAGGTCATCTCGTTCCGGACCGCGTGGGGCGGCGCCCAGGAGCGCTTCAACATCCGGCCCGATCTCACGACGTTCGGCAAGATCATCGGCGGCGGCCTGCCGGTCGGCGCGTTCGGCGGGCGGCGCGACATCATGGACTTCTACGATCCGCGCAAGGGTGGCGCCCGCATCAGCCACGGCGGCACCTTCAACGCCAACCCCGTGACGATGGCCGCCGGCCTGGCCACGATGAACGCGCTCACGCCCGACGCTTACACGCGCCTGGACGCGCTGGGCGAGCGCCTGCGCGGCGGCGTCACCCGACTGCTGGCGGCGACGCGGCGCCGGGGCCAGGTGACCGGGCTCGGATCGCTCTTCTGGTTACACTGGACGTCCGAGGCGCTGACCGACTATCGTTCGGCGCGGCCCAAGGACGGGGAAACGCCGGTGCGCGTGTTCCTCGGGCTTCTCAACGAAGGGATTCTCCTGACCCAGCGGGGACTCGGCGCGTGCTCCCTCGTGATGACCGACGAGGACGTGGACCGCTTCATCAACGCGCTCGCGCGCGTGCTGGCGCGAGGCTAAGGAGCTGACGATGGCCAAGTTCATCGATCTCAACGCCGACATGGGGGAGAGCTGGGGCCGCTGGACGCTCGGCGCGGACGAGGAGATCATGCCGTACCTGACCTCGGCCAACGTCGCCTGCGGCTTCCACGCCGGCGATCCGCACGTCATGCGCAAGAGCGTCGCGCTGGCGATCCGCCACGGCGTCGCGATCGGCTCGCACCCGTCCTTGCCGGACCTGATGGGCTTCGGGCGGCGCGTGATGGACGTCTCGCCCCAGGAGCTGAAGGACTACCTCTGCTACCAGACCGGGGCGCTGCGCGAGTTCGTCCGCGCCGCGGGCGGGGGCGAGCTGCAGCACACCAAGCCGCACGGCATCCTCTACTCGATGATCGAGAAGGACGAGGCGCTCGCGACGGCGGTCGCCGAGTCGGCCCGCGAGTCGGGCAAGGAGCTGATCCTCATGGCGCTCGGCTCGGGCAAGTACGACCGCCTCGCGCGCAAGATGGGCGTGCGCGTGGCGTCGGAGGGCTTCGCGGACCGCGCCTACAACGTCGACCTCACGCTCGTCTCGCGCAAGCTGCCGGGTTCGCTCATCACCGATCCCGAGCGCGCGGCGGCCCAGGCCGTGAAGATGGCGATGGAGAGCAAGGTGCGCACGATCGACGGGGTCGACATCGACATCTCCGTCCAGACCATCTGCTGCCACGGCGACACGCCCGGCGCGCAGAAGATCGTCCGCGCCGTGCGCGAGGCGCTCGACCGGGCCGGCTGCCAGGTCAAGCCGCTCCGCGACTTTCTGCCGAAGGCGTGAGCACACCGCTCAAGCGGACGCCGCTCTACGCGGAGCACGTCGCGGCCGGGGCGCGTATGGTGCCGTTCGGCGGTTGGGAGATGCCGGTGCAGTACACCGGCATCATCGAGGAGCACCGCGCCACCCGCGGCGCCGTCGGGCTCTTCGACGTGAGCCACATGGGCGAGTTCGAGGTCGAGGGCCCCGGGGCGCTCGCCGCGCTCCAGCACCTGACCACCAACGACGCGGCGGCGCTGGAAATCGGCCAGATCCAGTACTCGGTCCTCTGCTACCCGAACGGCACGATCGTCGACGACCTGACCGTCTATCGCATGGACGACGTGCGGTACATGATCACCGTCAACGCGGGCAACATCGACAAGGACTGGGCTCACGTCACGACATCGACCGCGCACATCAAGGACGCGCGCTGGCGCAACGCGTCCGAGGGCACCGGGCTCATCGCGGTGCAGGGGCCCAAGGCCGAGGCGCTCGTCGGCCGTCTGGCCGATCGCGA
>JACXTT010007693.1_pt1 | contig 15121 bp, 17 predicted proteins | sample 9270951 | NCBI WGS metagenome assembly JACXTT01 (sample SAMN15532306, study PRJNA645909) | rock metagenome | isolation source: weathered quartz diorite | place: Puerto Rico | collected 2017-06-21
TGAACTACTGGTCGCCGCGCGCCGGACCCTGTCTGATGCTGATGCCGCGACTGGTTCGTCTCGCCACCGAGTTCGGCGGGCGGTTTCTGCTGGTCATGCTCAACACCGACGAGCTGGGGCCGCTGGCGCGCGAACATGGCGTGACCAGCATTCCCACGATCAAGATGTTCCGCCGCGGACAGGCTGTGGACAGCCTGCATGGCGCCGAGTCGGAAACGGTCCTGCGGGAATTCATCGTCAGACATCTTGCGCGCGAGGCCGAGTCCAAATACACCGCCACGATCCTGGCTTATCAGAACGGCGATCTCGACCATGCGGTGGCCGCGACAGCGGAAGCGGCGCTCGCCGAACCGGACAACCCGGATCTGGCGGTGGATCTGGTGAAAATGCTGGTGCTGCAGCGGCGATACGCGCAAGCCGACGATCTTCTGAAATCGCTGCCCGACTCCATCCGTGAACTTCCGGAACTGCGTCATCTGTCCGCGCACGTGAGCCTCATCCGCAGCGCCCAGGATGCTCCGACATCCGAAGCACTGATCAAAACCATCGACGCTGAACCGGACAATCTCGAAGCGCGATATCGTCTGAGCGCCGTTCAGATCACCCGCGACGAGTACGAAGCCGCCATGGAACAGCTGCTGGAAATCGTCCGTCGTGACAGCGGGCCCCGTCATCAGGCCGGTCGCGATGCATTGTTGGCCGTCTTCGCCCTCTTGGGCGAAGACGATGAGCGAGTGCATCGATATCGCGCCTTATTGAACAAAGCTTTGCATTAGATTCCACAGGGGGCGATCGCCTGCCGTTGCCGTCCTCTCCTCCACTTTGGGGGGACAAAACCCACCGTTTATCGGCTGGACGGCATGCCCTCCAACAGGCCTTCGTCTATATATAGATAGAAGACAGGTCAATACCGGGGGGTGTTCCATGTCAATCATTTCCACGCGCCATTGGCTGGCGGTGTTCATGTTAATCGCAAGCGGTCAGGTCATGGCGGCAGGTCTCGACGATGCCGATGCGCGCCTGTACAAGGTGCAATTGGCCATGGCGGAAAAGGGTGATGCGCGCGCCCAGTATTTCCTCGGGGAAATGCACGAACAGGGTCTGGGGACGCAGCAAAACCTCAATGAAGCCTTCAAATGGTATGAAAAGGCGGCCGAGAAAGGCGACGTCTGGGCCAGGAGAAAACTGACACGTCGGGCAGAGATCGAGGCGGACGTCAAGAAAGATCACGTGCCCGACAATCAGAAATCCATGCCTGCAGCGGCGATGCGTAAAACGCCTGAAAATACGGCAAAAAACAACGCCACGGGCGCGCAAGCCATGGTCGCGAAAACAAATGAAAATAACGATGAAGTGGAACGAGTCAAAGCGGCGGAGAAAGAGAAGCGTCGCGCCGCCGTGCGTGCCATGATCCTGGAACGGATCCGTCATCCCGTCGGCGAGCCGTTCGAATAGCCAGTGACGCCCGCCCGGGCGCTGATCATCCGTGCGCTCGAACCGGCAAAGGGAAAATTACTGTCTGGTGCCGTCGCGTCGCAATGGCTCGGTCTTGCGGCGCAAGACCTCTTCGACCTGATTGTCGTCCAGCCACAGAAATGCCACGCGCGTGAAAGCGGACACCGTGTACATGCGCGGCTTGAGGCATGATATCGGGTTGCTTGCCGTGGCGGTTCCGCCTTCGATGAATTTCTCCATGCCGTCGGCGGCCACCAGTTTCACGGTACCATCGAGCAAATAGAGATTGAAGGAGTCATTGGTACCGCGCTCGAGCAACTGGGTTCCCGGCGGCACCTTGTAAATCAGGGATTGCGCCGCGATTGCTTCGAGCTTGTCATGATCGAGATCGCGAAACCGGCTGAAAATCTTGATGGCTGCCGGATCCGCCGGCTCGGGCTGACCGACCAGCGATGAAGCGATATTCTTGATCAGGGCGCTGACATCGGTACCACTCGAATTGCCTTTTCCGCCCGCCCCAAAGGCATCCAGCGTAACCTTGCGTTCGGTTCGTTTGTTGCCGCCGTCGTAATAATCGCTGTCACCCGCCTCTGCAACTGTCTGCGTATTCCGGCGGACATCGTCGATCAGGGTGAAATCGGCGGACTTGCGCATGCCTTTCTTGACGATGCCTTGATAGATCTTGTCCTTCAGTATTCCTATTTCAGCAGCGTCGCGTCTGCCCATGGGGATGGCGGCCAGCAGGTTGATGACCTCCACTACCGGCGTCTCCCTGTCCGTGGACGTCGGTGTACGGCCCAGAATCGGTGCGTAGTCATCGAGCGTCGCGCCACGGTCGTAAAGCACCGGACAGAAAACCGGCATGCCCGGGTTGGAGATATCCTTGTATTCTAGGAAAAGCTCCATGCCGCGGAATATGCTTTTCTCCTGATTCTTCATCTGGAAGGCGGTCAGGTCCTTTTCGGTCGTCATTCCGGTTACCGGGTATAGCCGGCGCAGAATATGTTTCTCGAGCAGCAGCGTGTCAGAACCCCAGGGACGCTTCTCCTGGGTCCGGTGAATGATGGCGAGACGGAAGTTTCCCTGCGCCGGATTCTGCAAATAGGCCATCAGATAACGGCCGTTGTAGTCGGCGAACGCCTTGGTGAGTTTGGCGTCGAGGATGAATTTTTTATTCTGATCGTAATAGCCAAGCTGACCCTCGGGTGTCAGCGTGTAGAACCCGACCAGGCCTGGAAATGTCTCAATCGTACTCATTGTTCCCTTCCTGCAAAATCCATGTATTTTCAACGACCTCTGCGCTTTACTTAAGTATAGGAGCAAAGAACATGCCAGGCGCCGGCGGGTTCGGTGCGGAAATCTGGGCCGTCGCCATGCCGAAGACCCTGAGACACAAGGGAAATTTCAGGAATGAAGCGGACATTGAAGGCGCTTATGGCCGATCAAAACCATGTCCGGTCGTTGAAGTGACAGGCACGGTCACCGCTTATTCCCGCCCCCCCCCGGGAGGGCAGAGCCGGGAATGCGTCGACGTCCGAGCGGAGGCAAGGCTCGGGAAAAGCTGGCGCAATCACCGCGATTGCTGCAAGGGGTTTGACCGGTCACGATGATGCAAGTGTCGACAGCATGGAATTTTTCGGGAACATATTGCTCAAACCATGCTTCAGGACAGAATCCCCGCCTTTTTATCCGGTACACTCGCTCCGTCCCGAACTGTTGTAATACCGTCCCAGAGACCACATTAACAACGCAGAATTCAAAAGGACGCTCATGTCATCCATACAGCAGGCCATCCTGGCCAAAAAAGCAGCGCTGGCCGAAGTCATCAGCGAACCCATGGCAAGGCTCGGCGATCGTTGCGTTGAGGCGTGGGCCGACGCCGATGCGCTCGACGAGGTGCTGCATCAGGCGATACACACGATCCCCCATTGCCACCTGCTCTATGCCTGGGACATCAATGGCATCGAGGTTTCGTCCATGGTGCAGGCCAGTGGCATCGATCCTTCCTGGCGCGGGCGGGATTTATCGCAGCGACCCTACCTGAAGAATCATTTGCCGTTCAAGGGCGTGATGCTCTCGTCGGTCTACCTCAGCCAGTACGTTCCCAAACAGTGCATCACCGCCCTGCAGGCCGTGAGCAAGGACAACCGGCTTCTCGGTTTCATCGCCGCCGATTTCGCGCTGGCCGACCTGATCCAGGACAAGCGCCTGAGCCCGCCGCCGATGCGCTGGCAGCAGTTCCGCGGCGATCCGGCGGTGCGCGGGACGGTGTTCATGCAGGAGCGCGCGCCGAGCCTGCTGGACCAGCATATCGACGCAGTGCTCGACCTGATTCACCGGCTCATGTCGCACCACGGCGTGTTTCACAGCAAGATACATTTCTCGAGCGGACGCTGCTCGCTGTGGCTTTTCGACGATCCCTACAACTACCGGCTGCACAACATCGACGAGATGATCAACCCGGACATCTGTCTCGCCTATCCGGTCTGCCCTTATCCGTCGAACGCCAAGGTCACCCCGGAGCAGATCCGGCACGTGCTCGATGAATTCAAGGCGCTGCGCTTCGCCGATGAAACGATTTATCTCCGGTCCAGCTCGATCAACATCATGAACGGTCTCGTGGGCCTGACCTTTTCCTGCGACGGCTCCCACTACATGCCGACCGCGGAATTCCTGGAGAGGGATTTGTCCTTTTGGCTCGGCACGCTCAACACCCAGGTGGAAGCGACGGTCGCCTGACCGCCGCTCGCCTAGATGCCGGTCACAATCCTGTGGGCGCGGAACAAACCGATCACCGTCTTGGCGTCGGTGATCTCGCCGGCCTGCGCGCGGGCAAGCGCCTCCGTGAAGGGAACCCAATGAACCTCGATGAGTTCATGCGCCTCGGTATTGGCCGGCACCGGAACGAGATTCCGCGCCAGGAACAGGTGCACGATCTCGGTAAACACGCCGGGCGAGCTGACAATGCTTCCCAACGGGTCCCAACGGCTTGCGCGCAGGCCGGCCTCCTCCTCCAATTCGCGCCGGGCGGTCGCGTGGGGCGGCTCGCCCGGATCGAGCTTGCCGGCAGGCAATTCCCACAGCCAGCCGCCAGCCGCGTGCCGGTACTGTCGCAACAGGCATACGCGGATATCGTTATCCAGGGCCACCACGGCAGCGCCGCCCGGGTGACGGATGATCTCGAGTTCCGCCTTTACACCGTTCGGGAGCGTGACATCTTCCAGATAAAGCTCGATGATTTTTCCGCGGTAAACTATTTTCCTGTTCCCGGCCACGAATGATCTCCCGCGCGTTTCAGGTATTGCTTCGCATTCTAGCGCAATCCCGGCGATGACGGACTTCAGACCGGAAAAATGGGAAATGCGAAAAACAAGCGGTAAAATCCCGAAATCATACTTTTCAAAAAATGGCTGATCTCTTTACCATGAAATCACCGCTGATGATCCGGCTGCCTTCGGGTCGGAAGCGGGTTATGGCGGAATATTTTCCGCACCCGAACGGCTTGCTCTATTTCGACCTTTTCTGGCATCTTGGCGATCCGGCCGAAACGGTGCATGTCGTGGAAGGTGCGATCCGCGGTGACGGCCCGTGGAAAGTGGGCGAGGCGATAATAACCGTGCTCGGTTGCCACAGCACCGATCCCGAGCTTGCCTCGGCTTTCAACGACTGGCAGCATTATCTCGCGGAAAACAACGGTGCTTATCCGGACCGGCAGCAGATTCTGGGCCTCGCCCGCCGTTGCGGCGTGCAGGCACTCGACCGGCGGTCCTGAAATCCGGCGCGGAATTTTATATCGAATCGGCGTTCAAAACGGTTACAAAAACATGACTTGCCGCACATACATTTCTTTTTTTATCGCTTCCCTGCTCGCGGGCAGCCTGCTGGCCGGCTGCGCCACCGTGCCGGAAACCGGGCGTTCGCAATTGCTCCTGGTCAGCCCCGCCGAGGAAACGCAGCTCGGGTTTCAGGAATTCGAGAAACTGAAGAAGTCAGTACCAATCTCCAAAGACCCGGCGGCGAACGCGCAGCTGCAACGCGTCGGTCAGCGCATCGCGGCGGTCGCACCGCTGCGCAATGCGCGCTGGGAGTTCGTGTTGTTCGACAAACCCGACGTCCCGAACGCCTTCTGTCTCCCGGGCGGCAAGGTCGGCGTGTACAGCGGCATCCTGCCCATGACCAGGGACGATGCGGGACTCGCCACCGTCATCGGGCACGAGGTGGCACATGCCGTTGCGCGTCACGGCGCCGAGCGCATGTCCGAAGGAATGTTGATACAGCTCGGCGGCCAAATCCTGGAACAGGCGACGACGGGCCGCTCCGAGGCGAGCCGTGCGGCGCTGCAACAGGCCTACGGCATCGGCAGCACGCTCGGCGTGGCGCTGCCGCATTCGCGCGGTCAGGAACTGGAGGCGGATCGCATCGGCCTGCTGTACATGGCGCGCGCCGGATACCAGCCGCGCGAAGCGTTGGCGTTCTGGAAGCGTTTTGCCGAATACCAGAAAAAGAATGGCGGCGGCAAACAGATCGAATTCCTGAGCACCCATCCGCTCGACGATCAGCGTATTCGCCAGATCGAGGGCCTGTTGCCGCAGGCCGAGATGGAATACCACAAGCCCTAGAATCGCATTTCTTCCAATTTCCACCTGGATATCCCCGGCAGAAATTCCCTGTATTTTGTCGGATTGAATTGTCACTTGCGCGCCCCATAATTCTTCCGTCGGGGACTTCCGTGCCCGTACGCCGACAAGGCAGCGCCGCCATCATGCGCTTTTCTCCCCACCGCCTGCCAAGTCAAGGAGGTGTCATGTTTCGTCGCAGACTCTACTTCATGGTTCCCGATGAGCCCCAGGCCACGCGAGTCGTCAGTGATCTCGAAGCAGCCGGCATCGGCCGCCAGCACATGCACGCCATCGCCGGCAAAGGCGTAGCGCTGACGCAACTGCCGCCGGCGACCGAACGTCAGCGCCGCGATGCGGCATATCGTCTGGAACGGCTGTTATGGAACGCCAACCTGGGTCTGTTTTTCCTGGGATTCATCGGTCTGGCCATATCACTGGCGTCTTCCTGGTCGATCGGCTTGGTCCTCTCCATCGCCTTGATGGTATTGACCCTCGTGGCCGGGGCCTTGTTCGCGCTGCGCATACCCGATACCCATCTCGATGAATTCCGTGGCGTGCTGTCCCACGGCGAGGTGCTGCTGATGGTGGACGTGCCGAAACGGCAAGTGGCGGATATCGAGGAACTGCTGTACCGGCGCCATCCCGAAGTCGCGCCGGGCGGCACCGGATGGACCATCGAAGCCCTGCGCCTATAAGCCCGGTTTATCTCTGCGCTTTCCGCGCGACGTCGCGCGGAAATACGCACAAAAAATAACGTTGAGTCTCTCATGACGCAGGCGTATAGCTGTAAACAGCGAATGCGTTCCGTCTCAGGAGGAGACCATCATGCTCAACATCATCTGCAAAACCGACCCCATCAGCGGCAAGGATCTTTTTGACGTTGTCGATCGACCCTACGTGACGCACCGGAGCGATGAAACCAGCCTCACGATTTATTTCGAGTCGGAAAACAACCGGCGCACTTATCTGGAGGTGCCGGTGGAACACCCTACCAGCGAACTGTCGGTGAATCTGGACAATCCGACCGACGAGATGGTAGACGAAGGTTGACGCGAACCGGATCTAGCGGCCGACAGTCAGGTCCCGCGCCAGAATGATCGCATCCTCGCGGCCGTGTCGCGCGGGATAGTAGGCTCTGCGCATCCCCACTTCGTCGAAGCCGAGCTTGGTGTACAGGCGGTAAGCGGCGACGTTGGACACGCGCACCTCGAGCAGCGCGATACGCGCCTTTTTCTGTCGCGCCAGATCGAGCAGAAACAGCACCATGCCCTCCCCCAGGCCGCGGCGCTGATGATCCGGGTGCATGCAAATGTTGAGAACATGGCATTCGCCCACGGCGACCGACATGATGCCATGGCCGATGATCCCCTGAGACGTCTCGTAAACGAAACACTCGCAACCCACGCGCAGACAGTCACGGAAAATCGGCAGTGTCCAGGGAAACTCGTACGCCAGGTTCTCGACCTTGAGCACCGCCTCCAGATCGTGCCCGGTCATGGGCCGCAACAGCGGCTGCGGTGCGGCAACGACGGCGCTCATGATTTCACCTCCCCGGGCTCGGTCAGCGAGGCCATCACTTTCCGGGCGAGGCACAAATCGTCCCAAACCTTGCGCTTGTCAGCCGGGTTGCGCAGCAGATAAGCCGGATGATACGTCACGATCAGCGGCGTCCCGTGATAGGACAAACGCTGCCCGCGAAGCTTTCCCAGCGGCACCTCGGTCTTGAGCAGGCTGTGTGCCGCGTGCCGCCCGAGCGCGACGATAAGGCGCGGCCTGATCAGCTCGATCTGGCGCAGGAGATACGGCTCGCACTGCCCGATCTCCTCCGGCTGCGGGTCGCGGTTCCCCGGCGGGCGACATTTGAGCACGTTGGCGATATAAACTTCCTCGCGCTTCAGTCCGATGGCAAACAGGATCGCGTTCAGCAGCTGGCCGGCGCGGCCCACGAACGGCTCGCCCTGACGGTCCTCGTCGGCGCCCGGCGCCTCGCCAATGAACATCCAGCGGGCCTGGCGATGGCCGACACCGAAAACCGTCTGCGTGCGCGTGGCGTGCAAAGAACATTTGGTACAACCGCGCACCGCGGTTTCCAGTTCGGCCCAGGCACGGGAATCGACCTCCGCGACCGGAGACGATTTGAGAGCGACCGGCGCGGCGGAGACGATCGTCCCGTCGGGAACAACCACCGGTTCAGCCGCGTCCGGGCGTAACACCCAGCGGGTGATGCCGAGAGCGTCGAGATATTGCCGGCGTCGCCTTTCCATCATTCGGTCCGTGGGCGCGGTATTCGTGCCGCGATTTTCCAGCGCGTTCATGCTGCCAAGCATACGGCAGAAGAGTGGAAATACAAGACGAGGCTGTCGTCAGCGGCTGTCATTGCCCTGAATCGCCAGTATCCGCTGACGGCCACGCTCGGCCAGCCATATCGAACCATCGGCGCCAAACGCCATGCCCTGCGGTGAACGCAGCCCGGACAGCACCGTCTCCAATGCCCCGTCCTTGAGACGCAGCAGGCGTCCGTCATTGACGTCCTCGGTAATCCACAACGACCCGTCCGGCGCGATTTCCACCTGATCCGGTTCGTCCAGATCGTCCACCACCACGTTCACCTCGCCATTCCTGAAGGACAACACGCGCCCCGTGGCAGTCTCGGCGAAAATCACCGTGCCATCCGGTTTGGCCGCCAATCCTTCCGGCCGGTTCAATCCGCCCAGGATCACCTCCGGCACGCCCTTCCCGTCACGCGACACGCGCAACAGTCGGCCGTTGATGTTGTCTTCCGACACCACGAGCGCGCCGTCGGGAAGCATGTCGATTCCCTCGGGGCTGTGCAACGTGGCTAGCACGCGCTGTTTTTTCGAGGTCAGATCGAATTCCAGCACGCGGCCTTCGGGAATCTCTTCGGTGATGAACAGCTGTTTGCCGCGCAACAAAAGCCCGTCCGAGCGGGTGAACCCGAGCGCCACGACGCTGACTTCGCCGCGATGCAGCCGTATCACCTTGCCCGCGCCGTTCGGCAGTTCCTGCGTGGCATACAGCGAGCCGTCGGGAGCGATGACGAGGTTGTCGATGCCGGGAAGGTTCTTCGCCGCCACGCGGAATTTCCAGTCCGCCTCGGCAACGACATGCTCCGACGGCGCGGGTTCGCCTGCCACGACGGAAACAGACACAACGGCGGCCAGTCCACAGAACAATCGCATGCACAAGTCACGCATGTCGGGCATCAGTCAACCTCCCTGAAAAGAACGGGGCAGGCAACCGGCTCCCGAGGCGAAGCTCTTTCGAAGGGAGCACCCGGGCTGCCATTCCAGAGTTTGGCTCTTTGAATCGCCGGCTGCCATCTCCGAAATCCTTCGTCTCGGGAGCTGGCAGCCCCTTCGGAGACGGGTGCCAAGTCGCCGTTTTCAGACGATATAGCATAGGTACATCTGTCAACCTTTCTGTGTGATCAATGCTCACGATGACCGGCGACTTCCGGATGCGCCCCGCGATTCCGCTAGATCGGCTGGTCCACCTGCGGATGCGTACGCTCCGCCGGCACGATCAGCTTGTTCAGCGCGTTCAGATACGCCTTGGCCGATGCAATAACGATGTCGGTATCCGCGCCGTGACCGTTCACGATCCGACCGGCCTTTTCCAGCCGCACCGTTACCTCGCCCTGCGAATCGGTGCCGCTGGTGATGTTATTGACCGAATAGAGCAGCAGCTGCCCGCGGCTGCCGACCACGCTGTCGATCGCCTTGAACGACGCGTCGACCGGCCCACCGCCCGAAGCGCCGGCCTTCATCTCCGTTCCATTCACGGCGAGCGTCACGTCGGCAAACGGCGTTTCGCCGGTTTGCGAACAGACCTTGAGCGATACCAGGCGGTAATGCTCGTTCTCCTGCTCGAGATCGGCTTCAGTCACCAGCGCCTGCAGATCCTCGTCAAAAATTTCGTGTTTCTTGTCGGCGAGGTCCTTGAAGCGCTCGAACGCCGTGTTCAGCTCCTGCTCGGTCTTGAACTCGATGCGCAATTCCTTGAGGCGGCTCTTGAAAGCGTTGCGCCCGGAATGCTTGCCAAGCACCATGCGGTTCGCGGTCCAGCCGACATCCTCGGCGCGCATGATTTCGTAGGTCTCGCGTTTCTTGATGACGCCGTCCTGGTGGATACCGCTCTCGTGCGCGAACGCGTTGGCGCCGACGATGGCCTTGTTCGGCTGCACCGGAAAGCCGGTGATGTTCGACACCAGGCGCGAGGCCGGCACGATCTGGGTGGTGTCGAGCCGCGTGTCGCACGGGAAGATGTCGCGCCGCGTGCGCACCGCCATGACCACCTCCTCGAGCGAGGCATTGCCGGCGCGTTCGCCGAGACCGTTGATGGTGCACTCGACCTGGCGCGCACCGTTCAACACCGCCGACAGCGAATTGGCGACCGCGAGTCCGAGGTCGTTGTGACAATGCACCGAAAAGACCGCCTGGTCCGAATTCGGCACCCGTTCGCGCAGCGTCTTGATGAGCGCGCCGAACTGGTGCGGCAGGTTGTAGCCGACCGTGTCGGGGATATTCACCGTGCGTGCCCCGGCCTTGATCACGGCCTCGAGCACCCGGCAAAGGAAGTCGATTTCGGAGCGGCCGGCGTCCTCCGGCGAGAATTCGACGTCGTCGGTGTACTGGCGCGCGCGCTTGACCATGGCCACGGCCCGCTCCAGCACCTGGTCCGGCGTCATGCGCAACTTGTGCTGCATGTGAATCGGGCTGGTGGCGAGGAAAGTGTGGATGCGCCCGCGCTTCGCGGGCTTGATCGCCTCGGCCGCGCGGTCGATGTCCTTTTCCACGGCGCGTGCCAGCCCACAAACGGTGCTGTCCTTCACTTCCCGGGCTACCGCCTTCACCGCCTCGAAGTCGCCGGGGCTGGCCACGGGAAATCCGGCCTCGATGATGTCGACGCGCATGCGCTCCAGTACCTTGGCGATTCGCACCTTCTCCTCGCGCGTCATGGACGCGCCGGGACTCTGCTCGCCGTCGCGCAACGTCGTGTCAAAAATGATCAACTGATCGTTCATGGTCTTGTCTCTGCGAAAATGTAGCTCTGCTCTGCTTCGCTGGTCCTGTCATTCATGTTCGCGATCATGATTTTTTCAAATCATGCGGGTGAAAAACAGGTTCTTGGGTGCGTATTATGTTCCTCGCCAGGAAGGGGGTCAGTTTGCGCCTAGCGGCGCAGCAGCAGTCGTGCAGCAAAAGAGACAGACGCGCAGCTCAACGCCGCCTGGCGGGGCGTTTCGATTCCGGAGGAAATGGCGAACCGTGCGTGCATGATCAAAGCATAAATCAAACCGGCACAAAATGAAACCCGGGGACCGGGGGAGTTACATGCCCCGGGGATGATGTTTTTCAGGCTGATCCTTCTCCTCCCGGTGCCACCGGCGGAACAGGATGGACACCGGCCCGGACACGGCGTAGCCGAAGAAGGTCAGGAACAGCACCTGCGGCGGATCCTGGAACAGCAGCACGAAAACCAGCGGCACCGCGAGTATGGTCATGAACGACACCCGCCCGCGCAGGTCCACGTCCTTGAAACTGCGGTATCGGATATTGCTGACCATCAGCACGCCGGCCATCACGGTGACGATCAGCGCGGCGATGCTGATTTCCCGTCCCGGAACGCCGCTCGCATGCAGCACCCAGACGAATCCGACCACGAGCGCGGCGGCGGCCGGACTCGGCAGTCCGCGGAAATAACGTTTGTCGTGCAGACCGACCTGGGTGTTGAACCGCGCCAGGCGCAACCCGGCGCCGGCGGTGTAGATGAAGGCGGCGAGCCAGCCGAGCTTGCCCATCCCGGACAGCGCCCACTCGTACATGATGAGCGCGGGCGCGAGTCCGAACGACACCATGTCCACGAGACTGTCGTATTCCGCGCCGAAATCGCTTTCCGTGTGCGTGAGCCGCGCGATGCGCCCGTCGAGCATGTCCAAGACCATGGCGATGAAGATGGCGAGCGGGGCGTATTCGAAACTTCCGTTCATCGCCTGGACGATGGCGAAGAACCCGGCAAAAAGATTCGCCGTGGTGAACAGGCTCGGCAGGATATATATCCCGCGGCGGCGCCGTTTCTCTTCGACCTCGGGTGCGTCTTCAGGATTTTCCATCGTCTCTCCTACGCCTTACGGCGCGAGTCGGGCGATCACGTCGGCGGCGCCCTTTACGCGATCTCCCAGGGACACTTCGAACCGGGCGTCCCGCGGAAGATAAACATCGACGCGCGAACCGAAACGGATGAAGCCGTAACGCTCGCCCCGGGCAATCCGCTCGCCCGGCTGCACATAACACAGTATACGCCGTGCAATCAGACCGGCAACCTGCACCACCACCACATCCTGTCCCGCGTCGGTCCGTATCCACAGGGCGTTGCGCTCGTTGTCGAGCGAGGCTTTGTCGAGTGCGGCATTGACGAATTTGCCCCGGCTGTACCAGCGTTCCATGACTTTTCCCGCCACCGGGCTGCGATTGGAGTGCACGTTGAACACGTTCATGAACACGCTCACGCGCCGGGCCGGGCGCTTGAGGTAGGGGTCGTCGACCTCGCCCAGCGAGATCACCTTCCCGTCCGCGGGGCAGATGATCGCGTCGGGAGCGTCGGGAATGCGCCGGGGGGGATCGCGGAAAAACTGGACGATGAAGACGAGAATGATCCAGAAAGGTATCGCCCACGCGAACCCGGCGAAATAGTGCACGGCCAGCGCCGCGCCCGCGGCGAGCGCCATGTGCCACCGGCCCTCACGGGCCAGGAGTGGATAGCTCCCGTTAGTCATAAATATGTATGAGAGTTTACCGCGGAGAACGCAGAACCCGCGGGGAGAAATTATTCAAGAACACACTGCGCTCCCCGCGTTCCCTGTGGCGGGATTTATCAGTTCTTGGTCTTGTCGACAATGCGATGCGCCTTGATCCACGGCATCATCTCGCGCAACCTGCCGCCGACCTCCTCGATCGGATGCTTGGCCGCCTGGGCGCGCATCTCGGGGAAGCGCTTGCCGCCGGTCTCGTTCTCCGCCATCCACTCCTTGGCGAACTGGCCGGACTGGATTTCCTTGAGAATTTTCTTCATCTCGGCCTTGGTCTGCTCGTTCACGATGCGCGGACCGCGCGTGTAGTCGCCGTATTCGGCGGTATTCGAGATCGAGTAGCGCATGTTGGCGATGCCGCCCTCGTACATGAGGTCGACGATCAGCTTCAGTTCGTGCAGACATTCGAAGTACGCCATCTCCGGCGGATAGCCGGCCTCGACCAGCGTCTCAAATCCGGCCTGCACCAGGTGCGTGGCGCCGCCGCACAGTACCGCCTGCTCGCCGAAAAGATCGGTCTCGCACTCGTCCTTGAAGGTGGTTTCGATGATGCCGGCGCGTCCGCCGCCGATGGCCGAGGCGTAGGACAGCGCCACTTCGCGCGCCTTGCCCGAGGCGTTCTGCTTGACCGCGATCAGGCACGGCACGCCGCCGCCCTGGGTGAAGGTCGAGCGCACCAGATGGCCCGGGCCCTTGGGCGCGATCATGATGACGTCGAGATCGGCGCGCGGCTGGATGAAACCGAAGTGGACCGAGAAACCGTGGGCGACCGCGAGGGTGGCGCCCTTTTTCAGGTTCGGCTCGACCTGCTCGAGGTAGAGCTTCTTGTGCTGCTCGTCGGGCGCGAGAATCATCACCAGATCGGCTTCCTTCACCGCGTCGGGAATATTCCTGACCGTGAGGCCGGCGTTCTTCGCCTTCTGCACCGAATTCGAACCCTCGCGCAACGCCACGCGCACATCCACGCCGTTGTCCTTCAGATTCAGCGCGTGCGCATGGCCCTGCGAACCGTAACCCACGATCGCGACCTTCTTGCCGCGAACGATCGAAAGGTCAGCGTCTTTGTCGTAGAAAATTTTCATACATCCTCGTCTGTCGTTGTCTGAAATTACACCCGCAGGCTCTTCTCGCCGCGGGCGATGCCGGAAACCCCGGAGCGCACCACCTCGATGATGCCGGCGCCGCGTACCGCCTGAACGAAGGCGTCGAGCTTGTCGCTGGTGCCGGTCAGCTCGATGGTATAAGTCGTTTCGGTCACGTCGATGATGCGCCCGCGGAAGATATCCACCAGCCGCTTGACCTCGTCGCGCATGCTGCCGTTGGCGTTGACCTTGATGATCAGCAGTTCACGCTCGATATGCGGGCCTTCGGTGAGGTCCACGAGCTTGACCACGTCCACCAGCTTGTTGAGCTGCTTGGTGATCTGCTCGATCACGTCCTCCGAGCCGCTGGTGACGAGCGTGAGGCGCGAGAGCGTGCCGTCCTCGGTGGGCGCCACGGTGAGCGATTCGATGTTGTAGCCACGCGCCGAAAACAGCCCGGCCACGCGCGACAGCGCGCCCGACTCGTTTTCCAGCAGCATCGAAATTATATGACGCATTAATGTCTACCTACTTCGCTACGCTCGTTCGTTCGGTCATAATTATTAAGCCAGCTCCCGGTCGGTCGGCACCACCGCCTTGCACGGCTTCAGATGCATTTCGTTCTGGCCCTTGCCGGCGGCGATCATCGGGTACACGTTCTCGGTCTGGTCGGTGATGAAGTCCAGGAACACCAGCCGGTCCTTCATCTTGAGCGCCTCCTTGAGTGCACCCTCGACGTCGTTCGGCTTCTCGATCTTCATGCCCACGTGGCCGTAGGATTCGGTGAGCTTCACGAAATCCGGCAGCGCGTCCATGTACGAGTGCGAATAGCGCCGGTCGTAGAAGAATTCCTGCCACTGGCGCACCATGCCCATGTAGCGGTTGTTCAGATTGATGATCTTGATCGGCAAATCGTACTGCTTGCAGGTCGAAAGTTCCTGGATGCACATCTGGATCGACGCCTCGCCGGTCACGCAGCACACCGTCTCCTTGGGGAACGCCATCTTCACGCCCATCGCCGCCGGCAGGCCGAAGCCCATGGTGCCGAGGCCGCCGGAGTTGATCCAGCGCCGCGGCTTGTCGAAGCGGTAGAACTGCGCCGCCCACATCTGGTGCTGGCCCACGTCGGAAGTGAT
>JACXTT010007694.1_pt1 | contig 15121 bp, 10 predicted proteins | sample 9270951 | NCBI WGS metagenome assembly JACXTT01 (sample SAMN15532306, study PRJNA645909) | rock metagenome | isolation source: weathered quartz diorite | place: Puerto Rico | collected 2017-06-21
CTGGTGAAGCAACTCGGCGTGATGGATTCGACCGCGTTCTCGCTGTGCATGGACAACAAAATGCCGATCGTCGTCTTCGACCTGTTCAAGCCGCATAACCTGAAGCGCGTGGTGCTCGGGGAGCCGGTGGGAACGCTCGTCATTGGATAAAACAAACCCCAATCGACTTTATCGTCTCGCTGAGCCTTGATCCGATCTGTTCATGGGCTCAAGGGGGCTCTATACAGTCGCCCTCGTGTCTGCTATTGTTTGTCCCCTTATGCCCACCGACGACATTTTACTCGAAGCCGAAGACAAGATGCAGAAGACCGAGCACGTCGTGCAAAACGAGTTTGCCGGCGTGCGGACCGGCAAAGCGTCCGCCGGCCTGGTCGAGAACATCATGGTGGAGGTGTACGGTTCGCAGATGCGCATCCGCGAGCTGGCTGGCATCACCACGCCCGAACCGCGCCTGATCCTGATTCAACCCTGGGACGCCAATTCGGTCCATCCGATCGAGAAAGCGATCCAGAAAAGCAACCTGGGCCTGAATCCGGCGGTGGATAAGAAATTCATTCGCATCGTCCTGCCCGAGCTGAGCGAGGAACGGCGCATTGAGTTCACTAAGATCGTCAAGAAAATGGCCGAAGACGGCCGGATCGCCGTCCGCCACGTCCGGCGCGATGCCATCGAGCATCTCAAAAAGGAGACCAAAGAGGGCTTGATCAGCGAGGACGAGCTGAAGCACGCCGAGAAAGAGGTTCAACACCTCACCGACAGGTATATCGGAAACATCGACCAGCACCTCGCCCACAAGGAAAAGGAGATCATGACGGTGTAGGGAATGAGAGACCGTCAATTCGAGGTCGTGGTCGGCGGCGACGAAACCTTGTTGGTCAAAGGCGCCTCGAAGCGGATGATCGTCTCGCCCGTTCTGGCGTAGCTTAATTTTTCGCGCGCCAGCCTTTCGATCGTGCGCGGGTCGCGCATCGCTTCAATGGAGCTTTTCAGTCGCTTGTTTTCTTCCTCGGCCTTTTGGATTTCGGCGTCCAGCGCGTGAAGTTCTTTGCGCATCCGTTCGTTGCGCTGGATGAGGGGAAAATACCAGATCGCGATTCCGAGCAGTGCCGCCAACAACAGAAGAAAGACAATCACTCTGGCGAGCTTGTCCCAGATCCCCAGGTCGACGTTCATCGCGCGGAGTTAAGCACGCGACGCCGGCTGAAGGAAGCGACAATTTGCCGCGCGACATGCGAGGGTGCCTCGCCTGTTGCTGCTTTTCTTCTGGTTGGGTCAAGATGCGCAATACAAAAAGCGGCCCTTGAAACAAGCAATGGGAAACCGGACACTCGGAGCGCCTGATCATCGAACTCATCAACACCGGCAGTGAATTGATGCTGGGTCATGTGTTAAACACCCACCAGCAATGGATTTGCCGCCAATTGGCCGACCACGGTTATCCGGTCACGCGTCAAATCGCGGTCGCCGACGCCGGCCCGGCCATTCAGCAAGCTGTGGGCGAGGCGTTGTCGCGGGCCGACCTCGTCATCACCACTGGCGGCCTCGGCCCGACGTCCGACGACCTGACACGCGATTTGATCGCGGACGCGTTGGGCAGAGCGCTGCGCGAAGACGCCGGCGTTTTGGCAAACATCGAGAATTTCTTTGCCGCCCGCAAGCGTCCCATGCCCGCGAAGACCCGGGTCCAGGCGCTCGTCCCCGAAGGCGCGATCGTGCTCCACAATCGCCACGGCACGGCGCCGGGCCTGGCCATGGAAGTGCAGCCGGACGCCTCGCGCCACGCGGACAAGACGGTGTGGCTGATCATGCTGCCCGGTCCCCCGCGCGAGTTGCGCCCGATGTTCCTCGAACAGGTGCTGCCTCTCATCCAACAGCGCCTTCCCCTTGTCGACGCCTTCGTTTCGCGGACGTTGAAAACCACGGGCCTGGGAGAGTCGTTGGTCGAAGAAAAAATTGCCGGCCCGCTCGAACAGCTCGTCGCGGCCGGACTGGAAATCGGCTACTGTGCGCGAACGGGCGAAGTGGATTTGCGCCTGGGCGCTCGCGGTGCTGGCGGCCAGAAAATCCTGAACCAGGCGGAACAAATCGTCCGCGCTCTCCTAGACAGGCACATCTTCGGCGAAGGGGACGAACTGCTGGAAACGATCCTCGTGCGCCAGTTGACCGAGAGGAAACAAACGCTGGCGCTCGCGGAGTCGTGCACCGGCGGTTTCCTCGCCAACCGCATCACCAATGTTCCAGGCGCTTCGGTCATCTTCCTGGCCGGCCTCATCACTTACAGCGACGAGGCGAAACGCAGGCTGCTCGGCGTTCGCGAAGGGACGCTCGCGAAACATGGCGCGGTCAGCGAAGCGGTTGCACGCGAGATGGCCGAGGGCGCGCGCCGCCAGACCGGCGCCGACCACGCGCTGGCCATCACCGGCATTGCCGGCCCCGGCGGCGGCACGCCGGACAAGCCGGTTGGCACGGTCTTCATCGCGCTGGCGACCAATCATCACACATTCGTGTTGAACCCGTTGAATCGTTACGACCGCGAAACGTTCAAATACGTCACGTCTCAGCAAGCGCTGGAATTGCTGTGGCGTTCGGTGGTGGCTAGGTAATGCCCCAAGGCGGCGCGTGTGTTTGGCGGGCTCTCGTCCTCGCCCTTCGCAAAACCGTGGCTGGCGTTGCAGCTTGGAGCGGCAAGCATCGCTCGGTTTCGTCATCCGACTCAAGGCGCGAGCCGTTCCGCTCGCCGGCAAATGGCGCCAGCAAAATGCGCTGGCGAATCGAAGGCCAGACTGAGTAACCTGTCGTCATGAAATTACTTTGCGCTTTCGCGGTCTGGATCGGCATGGGCGTGGTTCTCGGAGCGGGAATTCTGGTGGCGGTCAAGGGCAATCCGTGGCTGTTGATTGCCGGTCTGATCGGATTCGTCATAGCGGTCGGAAAGATCGGTTGCATGTCTCACTGACTTGCGGCGCAACGGCTGTCGGGGAGATAAAGTCGAATCTCTGGCCGTTCTTCTTGAAGAAACAGGGCCTGATTAGAAGCTTTGGCCGCAATCGCGTCGTCCTCGATCGCACCGTCGAATGGGCCGCGGCGGGCAAGCATCGGCCGGCCGTTCGCAACATTTTTCCGCTCGCCGAGACGCCGCGCGGTCAACGAAGGGTTTCGGTTCGGGGCATCTTGCCGCTGAGATTGCCGTCGGAGATTTTCCTCGTGGAGCGCGTGCCGGTGGTGTTACCTGTGCGACATCATGTTCTCGCTCCAAAAGCTCTTAGGTAAAGAAGACAAGTTTTTTGACCTGCTCGAGGCGAGCGCGGAGGAAGCCCGCAGCAGCGTCCAGGCTCTGGTGCGCGTCGTCAAAAGCGACACCGTGCCGCACACGCTCGAGGAGTTCGTTCTGCCGCGCCGGAAAGAAAAGCGGATCGCTCAGGAAATCAACGAAGAACTGGTCAACACCTTTGTCACCGGCCTCGAGCGCGAGGACATCGAAGCGCTCTCCACGGCGTTGTATAAGATTCCAAAAGCCACGGAAAAGTTCGCCGAGCATTTCATCATGGGTTCCAAGCAGGTGCTGGACGTGGATTTCACTCGCCAGGTCGGCATGCTCGAGCAGGCCACCGACACGGTCCTGGCCATGGTCAAGCAGTTGCGCCGGATTCAGGAACTGGAGAAAACAAAGGAGCTGAACGAGCGGCTTCAGTATATCGAGGGCGAAGCCGACAAATTGATGCTCGACTTGCTGCGCGACCTGTACAGCGGCCGACACGAGTCGTTGAAGGTGATCGTGCTCAAAGATCTTTACGAGCTGTTGGAAAGAATTATCGACCGTTGCCGCGACGCAGGCAACGTCATCAATCACATTGTGCTGAAGAATTCATAGCGCCGCTCCATTATGACGCTGATCCTCGCCGTCATCCTGGTAGCGTTGACCTTTGAATTCATCAATGGCTTTCACGACACCGCCAATTCCATCGCGACGGTCGTCGGAACCAAAGTCCTGTCGCCGCGCCAGGCCATTGTGCTGGCCGCGATCACGAACCTGGTGGGCGCCTTGGCCGGCACGGCCGTCGCCGCCACGGTCGGAAAGGGTTTGGTCGACACGCGCTACGTGACCAGCGCCACGGTGATCTGCGGCTTGATCGGAGGCATCATCTGGAATCTGGTGACGTGGCGATTGGGTCTGCCGTCCAGTTCGAGCCACGCACTCATTGGCGGATTGATCGGCGCCGCGCTGGCCTCGGCGCACAACCGCTGGAGTGTGGTGATCTGGGCCTCGCCGGCCCCTGACAAGCCCTGGTACGCCTGGGGCGGGCTGCTCTACAAGGTCATCGTTCCTATGTTCAGTTCCCCCTTTATTGGATTCGTTATCGGATGGCTGCTCATGGGGCTTCTTTATTTCATTGCCAGGAATCAAAAGCCACGAACGGTCAACGCCGTCTTCGGCCGCCTCCAACTGCTCAGTGCCGCCTACATGGGCTTCAGCCACGGGAGCAACGACGCCCAAAAAACCATGGGGATCATTGCCCTGGCTTTGTTTTCCGCCACACAAGTAGGAGCCCTGGATCAATTGCCGAATTGGCTGCACTTCGTGCGAACGCCCAAATTTGAAATCGCGGTCTGGATCAAGATCACTTGCGCGCTCACCATGGCGGCGGGAACCGCCGCCGGAGGATGGCGCATCATCAAGACGTTGGGCCATAAAGTGGTCCGACTTCACCCCATTCACGGTTTCGCTGCGGAAACGACCGCGGCGACCGTCCTACTGGTGGCTGCAAAGCTGGGAATGCCGGTCTCAACCACCCACGCCATTTCCACCTCGATCATGGGCGTTGGCTCCGCCAAGAGCCCGAAGGCGTTGAAATGGGTCTTGGTGGAGCGAATTGTCTGGACGTGGTTCCTGACGCTGCCGGCCACCGGCCTGATCGCTTATATCCTGGTGCAGGTGTGCCAGATCCTGGACTGGACCGGCTAGTGCGGTTTCAAATTGGAGTCGATGCTTCGAAGGAGCTTTTAGCCAACGACCCGATCATTCTCAAATCGGCCGTAGCGCAATGCTAGAGTCGGCAGGACCAGCAGGTTCAGGAGCGTCGAAGTTATCAGACCCCCAAGAATCACCATCGCCATCGGTCCTTCGATTTCACGGCCTGCTGCTCCCGATCCGGCGGCCAGCGGCAACAAGCCCAACCCGGTCACCAGCGCAGTCATAAGGATTGGCACGAGCCGTTCGCCGGCGCCGCGCAACGCCGCTTCCAGTCCCCACGTCATTCCTTCCTCGCGCACCAGATGCTCGAAATGCGAAATCATCATGATCGAATTGCGCATGGTGATGCCAAACAGCGTGACGAAGCCGACCAGCGTTCCGAGTGAGAGCGAGCCGTGTCCCTCGCCGCCGAAATAACCGGCGAGAAAAATCGCCAGCACCCCGCCGACCAGTGCGAAGGGCAGGTTTGCCAGCACGAGCAACAGGTTTCGTCCATTGCGGAAGACAACGGCGAGCAGCAGAACTATTCCAGCCCCGGCGATGGCCGAATGGAGCAGCAATTCGCCGCGCGCATGCGCCTGCTCCTCCGCCGCCCCGCTGTACACCGGATAAACGCGAGCGGGAAATTTCACCTTTGCTTCAATTTGCTTCTTCGCGTCCGCGACGAAAGACGCCACATCGCGACCGCTTGGATTGCAGGTCACGGTCTGCCGCCGCCTCGCGCCGTCGTGCAAGATCGCGTAGCGGCCCGCCGACAGATACACCTGGGCGAGTTCGCGCAGCGGCAGCCGCAGTCCCTGCGCGTTGCTTACCAGAAGGCCGGCGACGCCCTCCGGTTCCTGCCGTTCGGACGGATCCAGGACCATCGCGACGTCGAACACTTTGTTCCCTTCGTAGATCTGGGCGAGAAGGGCACCCTGGTAGGCGGTCTGAATCGCTTCGAGGACTTCGACCGGGCGAAAGCCGAACTGGGTCAACCGGTCGTGCCGCAACTGGACCATCAGGCGCGGAGAACCAGGCGGCGCTTTCACCTGCACGTCCGCGGCGCCCGGAACCGCGGACAAGACTTGTGCGATTTCCTGCGCCTTCTGGTCGAGCACGTCAAGGTCGTCGCCAAAAACATTGACGACCACCTGCGCGGTCTCGCCGGCGATTGTTTCCCCGATCCGATCGCCCAGAAACGTCAGCACCTCCGATTGGAGGCCGGGAAAACTCGCGAGCGTTGCCCGAATTTCATCCTGCACCCCGGCTTCCTCCTTGGCCGGCAGGGGATTCAGTTCGACGTGGAATTCGCTGCGATTCGGTCCCCACGTGTCCTCGCCCATCTCCGCGCGGCCGATCTGTTGTTCCACGGTTTTGATGTGCGGGTTTTTCAACAACTCTTGCGCGAGGTATCCGCCCAGCCGCCGCATTTCCTCAAGCGAGGTTCCCGGCGTGCTGGAAATCTGGAGCACAAAATGGCCTTCCCGAAATTCGGGAAGAAACTCTCCGCCGAAGAACGGCAGCGTCGCCAGGGCGCCCAGGAACAGCGCGAGCGACAGGCCGATCAGCGTCCGCGGTTTCTGTCCCACCCGTTCCAGTGCTCGACCATGCATCGCTTTCAAGCGGCCCAGATAGGCCGGCTCTTTGTGCGGCCGGGCGCGCGAGAACATCGCCAGGCACAGCGCCGGGGTGACGGTCAATGCGACCAGCAGAGACGCGAGAATGGCCAGGATGAAGGCGATGCCCAGCGGCGCAAAGAAGCGGCCCTGGATACCCGACATCGTCAGTACCGGGAGAAAAACCAGCGCCACGATGAACGAGGCGTAAACCACCGCGCTCCGCACTTCCAGCGAAGCGCCCAGCACAACTTGAAACAACCACGGCGTCGAGGAACCCGGCCCTAACCCCGTGTCGGAGGGGAACGGCTCCAGCGGGACCGCTGCCTCGCTCCCCTCCTTTGGACGGGTTGCGAGTGCGCTTCCTTTCCTGGCCGGATACCCGCGCACGCGTCGAAGAATGTTTTCGACATCAATGATCGCGTCGTCCACCACTACGCCGAGGGCCACGGCCAGTCCGCCCAAGGTCATGGTGTTGAGCGTCGCCCCGAACCGGTCGAGCACGAGGATCGCCGTCAGCAGCGACAACGGAATCGCCGCGAACGAAATCAATGCTGTCCGCAAATCCAACAGGAACACGAACAAGACGATGGCAACGAGCGCGGCGCCCAGCAACAGCGATAACTTCATGTTGCGAATCGCGTTCTCGATAAACGTCGCCGGCCGGTGCAGACCCGGGACGTAGTGTACGCCTTCGGCCTCGAACGCTGGCTTCATTTCCTCAAGGGCGCGCTCGACGGCTTCAGTGACCTCCATGGTGTTCGCTCCATATTGACCCGACATCGTCATCAGGATGCCGGGCTTGCCCATGATGAGCGCATCGCCGAACTTCGGTTCCGCCGCCTCCACGATGGCTGCCACGTCTTTGAGCCGGACGCTGTGCGCCTCGTGCTGCGCGATGATCACTTCGCCGAGCATCGGCGCCGTCAGCGACTGGCCTTCGGTTTGAATCACAATGCGTTGCGCCGCGGTCTCGATGAAACCTGCTCCGCGAACCCCCGTGGCCTCGCGCGCCGCGTTCAATACCTCCTGGATTGCCAGCCCATGCGCGATCAATCGTTCCGGCGTCACTTGAATCTGAAGTTGTCGCACTTCGCCGCCGAAAACCGTGACCTTGGCCACGCCCGCCACCGCGAGCAAGCGCGGGCGCACCGTCCAGTCGGCAAAGGTCCGCAGCGCCATGGGCGAGAGCCGGTCTGAGACCAGGCCGAACTTGAGCAGGTCCATGGTGGAGGAGGTGAGGGGCGACATCTTCGGCGCCTTTACTCCCAGGGGCAACTCGACCGTCACCGCGGCCAGCCGCTCGGCGAGCATTTGGCGGGCGAGATAAATATCCGTGCCTTCTCTAAACACGACTGTCACGACGGACAATCCTTGAATCGATTCCGAGCGCATCGATTCGAGGTAGCTGACCCCGCTCAGCTCGCTTTCGATGGGTCGCGTCACCAAGGCTTCGACTTGTTCCGGAGCCAGACCGGGCGCTTCGGATTGCACGGTAACCTGGGGTTGGACGAATTCAGGAAAGACATCGAGCTTCGCGCTGGCGGCGACGAAGACTCCGTAGCCGATCAACACACAGGCCAACGCAATCACCACGCCGCGAAAACGTAGGGAAGCCTGGACAATGCGGTTTAGCATGCGCCCTCAGTCCCTTGCGCTTCCCATAAATCCGGTTCGATTGAGTTCCTCGGAAAGGATCGTCTGTACGCCGCTCGCCACGACTCGCTCTGTGTCCGTCACGCCCGAAGCAACGAACCAACCATTTGTTGTTCGACGATCCAAGGGGATTTCGCGGCGGGAAAATTCCCGATCGCCCGTCTGGACGTATACCCACGCTTTGCCCTGGTAACGAACCACAGCGGAGCTGGGGACCACGACCCCATTCAGCGGGCCGCCGGGAATTGTCAAGTACCCGGTCACGGCCGCGTTGGGGGCAAGAGCGGGTGTCCTGCCGTCAACGAGAAATACATAGCCCTGTCCCTGGGTTTGGGCATCGACGGCAGGCGCGGTGTCAAAAAACGTCGCGGCGACCGGACTCACGCTGTCGCCCAGCACGAGGAGCCGTGCCGACGAGGGCGGTTGGTCCAGGCTTTCTCCCGCAGGCAGATCGAGTCGCACCAAGGCCTGGTCGCGATTCGCTAATGATTGAACGAATGCCCGTGGATCTTCGCGCGCCAAAATGGCTTTGCCCCATCCCAAGACCAATTTAGTGCGCAAGGACTCGACGAACAGTTGATCACGTTGTGCCACTGCTTCCGCGGCTTGGAGCGCGCGCACCGACGCATTGTTCTGCTCGGCCAAGGTCCGAAGGCGATCGAATTCCCGATGCGAAGCTTCCACCGCGATGTGTGCGGCGACCAGCTCCGCCATGAGCGATGCGAGTGGTGCCGGGTCGAGCACACGGCCGTAGCCTTTCGTTTCCGGCTGCCACTTCATGGCCGCCGGGCTTTCAACTTTCAGTCCGATCCGCTTTTGCATTTCCACGTCAAGGGTCACGGTGACTTCACCGTTCGTGCCGTGTTTGACGTGGGGCGACTCTTCGGCTTTCGGTTTTTCGCCCTCGTTCCCTTCGCCGGTTTTGGAACACGCCGTGAGCAAGCTGACGGTTGTCCCGGCCAGCAGCGCGAAAACAAAGAGTCGGGAATTCATTTGACCGAACGGTCGGGAGGGGTTTGAGCGGTGTTGAGGAGGGATCTGGCAAAACTCGCGGGCTCTCTTGAATCAACGGGTCGTTGCAGCGCGTCCTCCAGCGCGCCAATCGAATGCTGCATCGACGACTGCGCCTCGAGATGCGTGAGCGCCGCGGCCCCCAACTCCAATTCCGCGCTCAACCGGTCCAACGGATCAGCGGCGCCGGCTTTGAGTAGCGCTTCGGCGGCCTGCTGCTGTTGTTGCGCGGCGAGGAACAGCGCAGCGGTGGTGTTCAGTTGTTCCCGGGAGGCGCGGTAAGCGGCGCTTGCGCGGTCAATCTCACCGATGACTTTCGCCTGCAGCTCCGTGAAGCGGGCGGCGGCTTCGGCTCGGCGCGCCCCGGCTTCGGCAATCGGCCCTTGATTCTGATTGAGCACCGGCACTTCGAACACGATACCGAGCGTCCATTTGTTGTCGCCTTGATCGTATTGGTAGCCGGGACTGAAATGGACATCGGGATATTGTTTCGCGATTTGGACACGCAGCTCGGCCTCTGCGGCCGCGTATTCACTCAGCGCGCTGAGGATGTCCGAGCGACCCCGCAACGCAAGCCGTCGCGCGTCGGCGGAAGTCAGTTCATCGGCGGAACGGTCGGTGAAATCGAATGACAAATCGGCGCCTTCCAGCGCCCCGGCCGTTACTCCAAGCGCCTCGGCCAGCCGCGCGCGGGCTTCGGCCTGCCCGATACGGGCGGCGCCCAAGTCAAGGCGGGTCTTGTTAAGGGCGATGCGGGCGGCGGTCAGTTCTGTCTGCGAAATCGCGCCGGCGGCAAGGCGTTGTTCGAGCAGGCCCGCGATTTTTTCCTGCACGCGCATTTGCTGATCCAGCGCGCCGGCGCGGTGTCCGGCAACCGTGACGTCCAGCAGGCTGCTACGCACGTTGCGGTGCGCCTGCCAGGCGATGGTCGCGATATTCAACCGCGCGGCCTCGGACAGGTGCGATGCCTTGGCAATGCGGCGTCCGCGTTTGCCGGCCGTTTCCACAGGGACATCTATGCTCAAGAACGGAATCCACGGCGAGACACCGTTCGGGGCGCTGGAGTCATATCCCGGAGTCAGATTGAGTGTCGGGTTCGGACGTCCCTTCGCCGTCTGCAGCCCAGCCTGGGCGGTGCTCCATTGCGCCCGCGCCACGTCAAGGCTGGGGTGGAAATAAAACGCCACGAGTGTGAGGGTGTTCAAATCCCAGGATCGGATCGGCCAGGGTTCCAACTCACGGCCAAGGTTCTGCTCGAGAAACCGTTTCAGGCGGTCATCGTCAAGGCGGCGCGACTCGAGTTGAGCCGCGTTGTTGGCGGGTGAAATCGGCTTCGACTCAAACCGGGCGCAGCCGGCCAGCCCCGCTGCCAGAACGATGAGACAGCGATGATTCACGGGGCGGCAGGCGGTTCGAGCGAGCTATTCACGACGGTCTGGGTTCAATGTCTATAAGACCCCTGAGCCTCCTTCAAGGTCTTTGTCGTTATTGGGAGATGGAAGATGGAAGTTGGACGCGGTTGTTCTGGCCGAGACCCTGAACTCGCCGTTGCGTCCCGGGGTAGGCCGGGGCTAACCTCTGCCCATGTCTGATCAACCCCTTCAAGTGCTGGCGGTCGCCGGCAGTTTGCATCGAACGTCGGTCACACGCGCCATCGTGCTGCAAGTCGCCGCGGGGTTGAAGAGTGAGGGATGCCAGGTGGATGTGCTCGACTTTGAGGCGGAGCCGCTCCCCCTCTACAACCCGGATACTGCCTACGACGCGCCGGGCTTCGAAACGTTGCAAAGCCGCGTGGAGCGCGCCGACGTTTACGTGCTTGGCACGCCGGATTACCACGGCAGCATCAGCAGCACGCTGAAGAATTTCCTCGACCATTTCTGGCGCGAGTTTGCTGGAAAGCTGTTTGCCACCATCGTTGCCTCGCACGAGAAGGGGCTGACGGTGACCGACCAACTCCGTACCGTGGCGCGCCAGTGTTACGCCTGGACACTGCCCTACGGCGTGTCGTTCGCGGAGCCAGAGGATATCAACCGTGGACAGGTCGTCAGCGAGACGCTCCGGCAGCGGCTCGACATGTTTGTGCGCGACGTGCGCGTTTACGGGGTGTTGCTGGCGCGGCAGCGCCGCGCGGATTTGGCCGGAGTGGAGCCGGGATTCATGGCGAAGCATCGGAAGTGACCAGGTTGCAGGTCGAGTCAGGGTGTCGACAGTCCTCCTTTTTCGCCCATAACCCTCATGACAATCTTTGTTGCACGTGCAACAAAGATTGTCATAAGGGTTTTATGAAACGTCAGACCAATAACGGACCACCACGGCTCAGTGCTGGCCGTGCTGATGTTTCACCATGGCTGCCTGAGCCGACGGCGGCTCCGCGCTGGCCTTCAGAAGCCCTTCCGCGTCTTTGACCACGATGAGCTGGCCGAACATCACCTTCCAATGTTCCGGATAAGTGCACACGTAATCGTAGTCGCCGGGTTTCTCGGGCGCGGTGAGTTTGAGCGTTTCCTTTTGGCCCGGCTCGATCAGTTTTGAGGCGGCAATGATCTTCTTGTTGTTCGGCACGTAAACGCGCCCCTGTCGGTCCGGCTTCGGCGCCATCGTCTGCGCCTGAGTGCCGACTTCCTCCCGGGCGCCCGGCTGAACGAGGACGATGTTGTGGGGCATCATGTCGAGGTTTTCAAAAATGATTTCGAAGGGTTTGCCCGCTTCGACCACCAGGCGTGTCGTGTCGTAGCGCATTTGCTCGCGGACGCTCTTGAGGACAAACACGCGCACGCTCAGGTCGAGCAATGCTTTGCGAATGCGGGTGGATTGGTCGGCCGGGAGCAGCGCCGCCATTTGGGTGCCCACTTGAAGGGTTTCAACGTAATCCTGCTCCGTGCGCTTCGCGGCAGGGACGGTCTTAGCCCATGCGAGAATGGCTTCGGCAGCCGGCGCGGCCAGTTCCTTGTCCCAGGCATCTCTCGGTAATTGGGTCACGGCGCGGGCGGAGGCGGTGAGGTCGCGGCCGTCGCGCAAATAGGCGGCGAGGATGCCGAAATTCTTGCCGGCGTTGTCAGCTCCCATGAGTGGAAGAGCGCTCAAGGCAGCGCTGCGGATATTACCCGGCGTCTGCGCGTCGTTGAGCGCGCCTGTCAGGAGTGGCTGGAAAGCCGTTCGGAACGCAGGATCGGCTAGCAGTATGAGAGAGTCAATCAGCGTGGCGCGGGTCTCGGGGTTCTGGGCCGTGGCGGCCCAAACGGTGTCAGGCTTGCCGTCCGCGGCCACGAGCGCTGCGTAGGCGGCGCGGCGGACCGGGGATTGCCGGGCGGTGTCAGCCAGATTGGACAATGACGGGCGCGATTTCGCGAGATCGGACGATGGCGTCGCGGTGAGCAGCAGACCCAGGTCCGCCGCGGCGGCCGGTGCGGCGTCGGCGGAATCGAGCCGGCGCAGAGCGGTGATGGCCTCGCTGACGCGGTCGGTCATGTGGAGTTTTGCGAGCAGATCCAGTGCGCTGCTGCGGCTGTTGACATCGATGCCTTTGCGCCGGAGTCGCTCCACGACCACAGCTTCAACGTCAGGGGCTTGAAGGAGTTCCTTATCGGAGAGACGGTCCAGGGCCTTGGCGAGCACCTGCGGGTCCTGAGGCAGGAGGATGTCTTTGGCGCCCTTCTGGAGCTGGCGCAGGGTTTCCTTCAACGTGTAATCGAGATAATAATCAGTGTCGAATTTCAGGATGGCGTACGCAGCCTCGAGTGCCTCGCGGCCGGAGAGAAAACTGGCCACGCGCACGGCTTCGAGTCGGACCCGCGGGGCAGGATCATTCGCGGCGGCGCGGAGCAGGGGCAGCGGGTCGCGCACGCGGTCGCGCCAGTAACAGAGCACGCGCACGGCCTGAGCGCGGGCGCGAGGTTCGGGCGACTTGAGCATCTGGCGGAGGAGTGGTTCGTTGACGACGTTGTGGCACTGATAAACCCACAGGGCTTCCAGGAGCGCGTGCTGGTCTTCCGGTCTGTCGGCCTTGAATTGTCTCGTCCATTTCTGGACGGCGGCGAGGACCTGTTTGGTGTCGCGCGCGCCGAGCTCGATCTTCGCGCGGGTGCGCACGTTGTTCTCGGGTTCGGTGAGCAGGTCAAGGAGTTTCTCGATGCGTTCGCCCGCGATCTGGGCGGGCTTGAGCAAGGGCCGACCTTCATAGGTGATGCGGTAAATGCGGCCGTGCTGATGATCGCGATTCGGGTCGCGCAGGTGATGTTGCATGTGGCCGATGATGGGATTCTGCCAATCGAGAAAATAAACCGAGCCGTCGGGTGCGATGTCCACCCCGGTCGGGCGAAAGTTCGGGTCATCCGACTGAACGAGCGGAGGCTCGAGGGTTTCGCCCCACAGGCCGGACCCTTCCTCCCGCACTTTGACGCGGTAAATGCCCTGAAAGCCGATGACATTGCAGTTCAGGAAATTGTCCTGGAATGGCTCAGGGAAATGGCGGCTCGAGAGAATGCCGGTGCCCGGACACGGACGCGAGGGCCGGTCCCAGAACTCTTTGAGACCAGAATGTTTCTCGGGGAAATCGATGTGCCCGCTGAATGCGGGGCCGAAATAGGTGTTGTTCCCGGTGGCGTCGGTCACCAGGTCGTTGCCCCAGTAATCGAACGCGCGACCGTGCGGATTCGCGAAGCCAAAGGCGATGTAACGCTCGAATTTGCTCGAGCGCGGTTCGAAACGATAAATCGCGGCATCGAGATTGCGCACCGGCGGGCCCCAAGGCGTCTCGACTTGCGTGCGATGAAATACGCCGTCGCTGAGGTAAATCGCGCCGCCGGGGTCCAACACGAGCGAATTGGCCGTATGATGTGAGTCGGCCGAGTCCATGCCATCGAGGAGACGCTCGCGCCAATCCGCTCGGCCGTCGCCATCGGTGTCGCGGACGAACCAGACATCGGGCGCCTGCACCAGAATGACGCCGTCCTTGTAAAACTGGAACCCGGTCGGGCAGTTCAGGCGGTCGATGAAGGTGCTGCATTTGTCGGCCTTGCCGTCCCCGTTGGTGTCCTCGAACACCAACAACGAATCGCCTTGGGTGCTCCCAGGCCTGCGCTCGGGATAGTTCGGCCAGGCGGCCACCCACAACCGGCCTCGGGTGTCGAACGCCATTTGTACCGGGTTGGCGAGTTCGGGAAATTGTTCTTCACTCGCGAACAGGTTCACCTTGCAGCCGGGCGGCACTTTCATGTGCTGGATGGCTTCCTGGCCGCTCAGGAATGGGTGCGAACCATCTGGATTCGCTCCGGGCTTGTTGCTTTTCACCTCGATCGGCGGAGGAAGGTTGTCGTCCTCGACTTTCAGATCCACGCCCTGTGCCAGAGCCCAGACGCGTTTGTCGCGGTTGGCCGTCAGGACGTCACGCATTTCCATCTCACGCTGCATCGTGTCGCGGTTCATGATGCCGTCAAATTTCAAGTAGGAACGCCCGCCATAAACGTTATAGCCGTCCACGGTGCGATAGCGCGAAAACCAGGCTGCATTCTTCTCATTGACCGCGTTGCGCAACTCCTCGAACGAACCGCGTTCGGTGGCACTCGGCGGTGCCTCGCCGAAAAGAGCCTTGAACATCATGGGCGCGAGCGCGCGATAGCCCTCATCGGTCAGATGCACGCCGTTGATCGTGAGCGGCTGTTTGTTCTGCGCGTAAACGCGTTGCGACGCGGTGAAAAGGTCCACGAACGGCACTCTGGCGGCCTTGGCGACTTCGGCCATGGCGTCGGTGTAAAGTTTGAGATTGCCGTTAAGCGGGCCGGGATCAGGGAAGTTCGGGTCGGGATGTTTCTCGGCTGCGATGGGCGAGAAGAGCACCAGTCGCGGCGCTCCTTTGCCGTTGTAATTCTGTTGTCGCGTGTCAGCG
>JACXTT010007695.1_pt1 | contig 15115 bp, 17 predicted proteins | sample 9270951 | NCBI WGS metagenome assembly JACXTT01 (sample SAMN15532306, study PRJNA645909) | rock metagenome | isolation source: weathered quartz diorite | place: Puerto Rico | collected 2017-06-21
TGCGGCCTCGGGAGGCCGCAGATTCCCCCCCCCGTCCCGCTGCCCGCCGGGCTTGCCCACAGACCAAGCGCCAGCCCCCGGGGCCACGGACGTTAGTGGGAAACGAACTCCCCCACGGGGGCGGCCTCGTCCAGCGTTCCGAAAAACAGGTGCTGGAGAAGGGCGTCGTGCAACACCACCACGCCGGGCTCGGCCAGCGCCCGCCGGTAGATGGCGGCATGGATCGTATTGTTACCGATCTGGTAGAGCCGGACGTCCGCCGCCCGAGGTTCCACCTCCACGCGCCCGTGCTTCCGCAAGGCGCGGAGCAGGGAAGCGGCGTAATCGGCGACTCCCGTTCGCGCCGGCGGCAGCGGAGAGTGGAACCCTACCGTCACTCGATCTTCTTCCTCTTGCCGAACAGCGCCGTGCCCACGCGCACGTAGGTAGCGCCTTCCTGGATCGCCACCTCCAGGTCGTGCGACATCCCCATCGACAAGTGCTTCAGGCCGTGCTCTTCGGCCAGCGCGCGCAGGCGCTGGAAGTAGGGTCGCGACTGTTCCGGATCGTCCGACCACGGCGGCATGGTCATGAGCCCCAGCAGCGTGAGGTTCGCGCAACCCCGCACCGCGGCGATCAGCGCGGTTAGCTCGGCCGGCTCGGCGCCGGCCTTGGCTTCCTCATCCGACAGCTTCACCTCCAGCATCACTTCCAGCGGCTTGCCGCACTCATCCAGGCGGCGCGCCAGTTTCGCCGAGTCGACGGTCTGGATGGCGTGGAACAACTCCGCCGCCTTCCGCGACTTATTGGATTGCAGGTGGCCGATCAGATGAAAGCGCGCGCCGCCGAGGCCGGCCACTTCGGCGGCCTTGCCTTCAAACTCCCGCACGTAGTTCTCGCCGAAGTCGCGCAGCCCCAGACTATAGGCGGCGCGGATCGCCGACGCCGGAAACACTTTGGTCACCGCGACCAGCGTGATCTCGTGCGGATTTCGTCCCGCCGATTCGGAGGCTCGCGCAATCCGGGCCTGCACGTCTCCCAGCCGGTCCTCAAGCTCCTCCACGACTACTCCTTCGCATCCACACCCATCGTATCCCCCACGCCGCCATGGCCAGACCCAGAATCGCGAAAGCCGCGACGTGCAGATTGCCGTGGATCGACTCCCAGGCCTTCTCCCAGCGGTCGCCCAGGAAGTATCCCAGAGCGAGGAACGTGCTGACCCATAGCAGCGCGCCGGTGTAAGCGAACGCCGCGAACACCGGCCATTCCAGCTCCGAAGAGCCGGCGACCACCGCTGTGAAGTGACGCACGCCGGGGATATAGTAGCCGACCAGCAGAGTCCAGCGGCCGATGCGCTCAAACCACTCGTGGACGCGATGGATGCGGTCCTCGGTTAGATGGAACCATTTCCCGTACTTGAGCAGCACCTGGTGGCCCCAGGTCCTGCCCAGCCAGTAGCTGACGCTGATGCCGCACACGCTGCCGGCGAACGCGCAGGCGAAGGTGGCCGCGGGATGCAGCCGGCCGCTGTAAATAAGGTAGCCGGAGAACACAAGCAGCGTCTCGTCCGGAACGGGCAGCCCGACGATGCCGAGCATCAACAGTACGGCCAGCGAGGGCGCGCCATAGACCGAGACCCAATGCAGGATGGTTTCCATTTGAGCAGAGGCAGGAACCTTCATTGTAAGGGTTCAGAGGGTTGAGATGGCCCAGCGGCAACACCCCCAGCCTCTTATGCCCGGAAGCGAAAGCCTTGAGTTTCAAGGGCCGCCGGTCCGGAACCGGAATTGCAACTGGCCTTGTTGTTATGGCCTATGTGATCACAGACGATTGCACCAAGGACGCTTTGTGCGTGGACGCCTGCACGGTTGACTGCATCCACCCCAGGAAGGACGAGGGGGATTTTGACGACGCGCCGCATCTGTTCGTGGACCCGGACGGGTGCATCGACTGCGGCGCTTGCGTGCCGGTGTGTCCGTCGAATGCCGTGTTCCCGCTGGAGGAGGTGCCCGAGGACAAGCAGGTTTTCATCGAGGCCAACGCCCGGCATTTCAGGAACTGACGGGGGGCTTGAATCGCTAAACGTACTGCCCCATCTTAGCTAACACGAATCCACCTGTTCAGAAATGTAGAGACCCAGTCGCAGTCTGAAGCCTTTACTCGGAAGGCGGTTCGGCGGCGCGATGAAGGGCGGCCAGATTCCAGCGAGTGAGGGCGATGCGGTTGCGCTCGGTCAGGACTAGCGCGGCGCGAAGACCGCCGGCGCGCTGAATTCCGGGAACGAAGAGAGCTTCTTCGAACTCCTCGTCGGTACCCTGGTAAGCGTCCAGATCGGCGGCGAGGTCCACGGAGACGGGTGAGACCGCGGCGGCGAACAGGCACCATAACCCGGCTTTGCCGAGCCCGACCAGCCTGGGCTGCGCGCCGGAGGTTTCGCGCACGTAGGACAGGACCGTGAGGATGTCCTGGACGCGGTGCGCATCGGCAGATTTGTTGTAAGAGAGGAAATAGCGGTCGAAGTGCTCGCGCATTTCCCGGTTCAGCGATTCGGTGAACGGGTCGATAGCCACCACGCTTTCTCCCATCGCAAGCAACTGCTGGACCAGCGCGTGACTGCGGGCCGCGCCGGACCCCTCGGGATGCACCACGACGATCGGCGGGCGGCCGGCGGCGCGCCACCAGCCGGTCACGCGGTCGCCGCGCGCAGGACGGCTCACTACGAAACGTTCGCCCGACACGGCGGCCGCGGTCTCCTTCGGCCACTCCGTCTCCAGGACCTGCTGGAGGCGCTCGCGGAGTTCGTCGGGCCTGGAAGTCTGCCTGCGGGCCGCCTCCTTCCATTCGCGGAATAGCTGCGTGTAGTTCAGCGCACCGGCCGGCGGCCCGGCCGGATGCAACGCCAGGTAGTCGGACGGCAACACCCGCGGAATGGCGCTCTCGGATAACTGTTCGGCGGTCAGAGGACGCTGCCGGGATTGCGCGGCAAGCCAGCGATAGAAGGCTTCGCGGCTGGCCTGGTTGTAATTGTGTTTGGCCTTGAAGTGGATGTTCTGCACCGCGGCGGCGTGACCGTAAAGCGCATAAATTCCGCGGATGGCCGGGAACTCCTCGCGCGGTGTATTGCGCGTCCAATCGCCGGTGGATGAGATCAACAGCATCGGCCGCGGAGCCATCAGCGCGGCGATTTCGACGTTGGAGCTGTCCAGGCGGAGGTTGGGCGCTTCCTCGCACGGATCGCCGCCTTGCATGGACGCGGAAACCATATTGACGGGCGCGGCGAAGGCCACGCGCTCATCCACCGCCGCCAGCAGAAAGGTCTGGGTTCCGCCGCCGCTGGCTCCGGTGACCGCCACGCGTTTCGGGTCCACCTGATCGAGCTGCAGAACGAAGTCCAGGGCGCGCATCGAGTTCCAGAGCTGCAGCCCCAGCGGATTGAACGACCACAGGGCCTCGGCGCGTCCACCGAAATTGTGAGCGGTCTGCCTCGTGTCGTTGTAGCCGGCCATGTCCCACGAATAGACCACGTAACCCTGGCGTGCCAGGTGGATGCAGAGCGCCGGAACCGAATACTCCTTCAGGTTCTCGATGCGGCCGTGCTTCCAATGGCCGTGCGGTACAAGGACTACGGGACGGCGGCCATTCCAACCTACCGGCTGGTAGAGGTTGCCTCCAACAAAATAGCCAGGAAATGTTTGGAGCAGAACCGCGTCCATGGTGTACGCGGCGCTGGAAAAACGCCGGCTGAGGCGCGGCGTGAGCGGAGTCCTGGCGGGCAGCGGGGAGAGGCCGGCGGACGACAGGATGCGGCGCTGGAGGTAGGTCCGGCGCGCCTCCCACTGCCCGACAGACTGATAGCTCGGTCCGGCAAAATGCGTATCCGGACCGTGCAGCACGGCGTTTCTGCTGTCGACGGTGGGCACCTGCCCAAGCAAAACACCGGACAACAGAAACCAAGGGGGGAACAGACCTGCCACATTCCTTAGACGACCTGACGGAGGCCAAAGTAACAGAAAGTGGCTCTGCCCGCGCCCTTGTAATGTAATAAAATGTAAACTTGAAATGAGTTCCGGCGCGATCCGGAGAGCACCGCGCGATGCCGCGGACCTCCACGGAGCCGTTGTCCGCTTCCTGTCTTCCTGCACCGAACCCGCCCTCCTCGATCCCGGGGAACCCCTGCTGGCGCTCGATTCCGCGAACTATTGCCTGGAAATGCGACGCTCCCGGCTGATTTTCGAAGCCTGGGACAATTCCCGCAACCTAGTCCGGCGGATTATCGATATCACGGGGGAGAGGCGTGGACGCCTGGAGCTTCAAGTGGAGAAGTTCGGCGGAAAGGCGGGCAAGCTCTGGCTGGTGGACCGGACGGCTTCCCAGGACGTGCAGCGGGACGCCACGCGGCTCGGCTTCCGCGAGCAATTCCGGCGCTTTCTGCGCCGCGAATTTCCGGGGTGGCGGGCTGAAGTGTCCTCCGAAAAAGACCTCGAGCACAGCTTTTCCGGCGCTTGCGCGCGTGCCTTCCTGAAGAAGGGACAGGCGGGCATGGCCGCAGTCGGCGCGCCGGCGGGACATGCCGACTCGGCGCAGGCGCTCGCCGCCGGGCTGCTCTGGCTGGATTATCTGCGGCGGCGGGAAGTCCGCTCGCCGGTGGACCGGCTTGTTTTCTACGTGCCGGCGGAAAGCGCGCCCGAGGCGCGGCAGCGTATCCGTTATCTGGACAACCGGAGCATGGAGTGCGTCCTGTACGTCTATGGCGACGAAGAAGCGGCAGCCGCGGTGGACCTGCGCGACGCGGGGAACCTGGACACGATGCTGGAGCCGGTGCGCACGCCGCCTCCGGCGCTTTGCGAGATGATCGACGGGCTGGCGGCGGGCCGCGCGGTGGAGCGGGTGACGCTGCCCGGCGGCGAAGTCAGCTTGCGCGTGCGAGGACTGGAGTTCGTCCGGACGCGCGGCGGCCAAGCCTGGTTCGGACTGGATCGGAAATCGATTCTGGGGCCGCACAACCTCGGCGAAGCGGCGCGGCTGGCGGCGGAGCTGGATCGCGTGCGAAGGCCCGACGCGCCGAGCCGGCGGCATGCGTTGTTTCTGGCCGCGCCGGAGCTGTGGCTGGAATCTGTGGTGCGGGCCGATCCACGCGCGTTGGACGGCACGCTGGAGCCGGCGCCGGTTTACGGACAAGTGGCTGCCTGGGCTGGCGGCCAGCGCGGCGTCATCGACCTGCTGGCGGTGGATCACACCGGAAGGCTTGCGGTGATCGAGCTGAAGGCTTCCGAAGATCTCTACCTGCCGTTGCAGGCGCTGGACTACTGGATGCGCGTGAAGTGGCATCACGACCGGGGCGAGCTGCAGTCGCGCGGCTATTTTCCGGGCGTCGTGCTGCAATCCCAGAGCCCGCGCCTGCTGCTGGTATCGCCTTCCCTGCACTTCCATCCCACGACGCAGACGCTGCTGCGATTCCTGTCTCCGGAGATCGAGGCGGAGGCGATCGGCGTGGGGGCGCAGTGGCGGGATCGCGTGGAAGTCGCGTTCCGGCTGAAGAAAATCCGCTAAAGTATCGGGATGAGAACGTGGAGAGTGCTGGGCCTGGCCGTGGCTGTCGCAGCGGTGTTGGCGGCCGCGGATGCGCCGGCTTTGCGCGCGGGGGTCGCATCAGTGGACATCACGCCGCCGGAACTGATGCCGATGTACGGCTACGCGAACCGCAGGTGCGGTCCGGCGAACGGCACGCACGATCCGCTGTACGCCAAGGCCCTGGTGCTGGAGGCGGGCGGATCGCGGCTGGCGATCGTGACGCTGGACCTGGGAAGCATCGTCGTGGAGAATCTGCGCAAGGAGGCCGCGGAGAAGCTGGGGATCGGGACGCTGCTCCTGGCGGCGTCTCACACCCATTCCGGGCCGCTGTTCATGACCAACCCCGGCCTGGCGAACACTCCCTATTTTGCGGAACTCGAAAAGAAGATCTTCGACGCGATCAAACGCGCCTCTGAATCCATGTTTCCGGCGCGGCTGGGCACGGGGCGCGGGGAGATCCGGCTGGGCTATAACCGGCTGCTGCTCCGCGACGACGGGCGCGCCCGCGCGCTGTTCGACAACCTGGAGCGGGTCCCGTATGGTCCGGTGGATCCGGAATTCACGCTGTTGCGCGTGGAGGACGCGGCGGGCGCTCCACGCGCGCTGCTGGTGCACTACGCGGCGCACGCGGTGGTGCTGGGTCCCACCAATTGCAAGTACTCGGCCGATTATCCCGGGGCGATGCAGTCCAAGGTGGAATCCGAAATGACCGGTGTGCAGTGCATGTTCGTGCAGGGCGGGCGGGCGATATCAATCCATTGTTCATGGCCCGGTCGGGAAAGGAGGACGAGGATTTCAGCGTAGTCAAGAAGATGGGCGAGACGCTGGCGGGCGAAGTCTTGAAGGTGGCCCGCGCGATCCGGCCGCTGGAGCGGGCGCCGGAGGCGATTCAATCCAAGGGCGAGGTGCTGACCTTTCAGAACCGGTGGGAGAAGGACAAGCCGATCGAGTGCGGCATCACGACCGTGCTCATCGGGCGCGAGATCGCCATCGCCGCGGTGCCGGGCGAGCCGATGCACCGCTTGCAGACCGCGTGGAAGCGGCGCGCGGACGTGCCGCATGCACTGTTCTATGGATACACGTATTCAAGCGGCGGCGTGTGGCCGGGCTACATTCCGGATTTGCGCTCGGCGGCGTACGGCGGCTATGGCGCGGACGCGTCGACCAGCATCGAGGTGGGCGCGGGCGAGGCGATTCTTGAGCGCCACCTGATCCATCTTTACGGCCTGCTCGGCATGTGGCGCGACAAGCCGGGGAAGCCGTAGCCGGGGGCGGGCCAGCGGTGCGTGGGTGAATAAGAAAATGCAAATGATAATTCGGAAGACTTTCATAGCCCTGGTTGCGCTGGCGGGGACGGCCGGAGCATCGGGCGCGGAACACCAGGATCAACTGCTCCAGACGCGCGAGGCGGTCTGGCGGGCATGGTTCGCCAACGATAAGCAGGTTCTGGAGAAGCTGGTGCCTGACGGCACGATCGTGATCAGCGCCGGCGAAGGGAAGTGGAAGAATCGCGCCGAAGTGATTCAATCCGCCGCCGAGTTTCAGGCGGAAGGGGGGAAGCTGGTCCGGCTGGAATTCCCGCGCACCGAGATTCAACATTTCGGAAACGTCGCGATTGTCTATAGTCAGTTTCAGCTCGAAACCGAGGCGGGCGGGAAGCGAAAGATCTCTTCCGGACGAGTGACCGAGGTGTTTGTGCGGCGCCGCGGACAATGGGTCAATCCGGGCTGGCACACCGATTCGGAGCCGCAGTGAGACGAAACCCCGTCAGATTTTCAGCACGACTTTGCCGAATTGCTGTTTGTTCTCGACGCGGCGATGGGCTTCCGCAATGTCCTCCAACGGGAAGACGCTGTCGATGACGGCTTTGAGACTGCCGCGGAAGACCAGCTTCAGCACTTGATGCAGCTCGCCCATGCTCCCCATGAAGGAACCGAGGAGCGCCTGGTGCTTGGAAAAGAGAAAGCGGGTATCGACGCGGACATCATGGCCGGTGGTGTTGCCACAGGTGACGAGGCGGCCGTTTTGCGCCAGGGACTCAAGGCTCTTGGCCCAGGTGGCGGCGCCGACATGCTCGATCACGACATCCACGCCGCGCTTGCCGGTGAATTTCTTGACCTCGGCGGCGATGTCCTGGCGGTAGTGGTCGATAACGTGGTCGGCGCCGAGCTCGCGGGCCTTGGCCATTTTTTCCTCGCTTCCGGCGGTGGTGATGACGCGGCAGTGGAACAGCTTGGCGAGTTGGATGGCGGCCGAGCCGACGCCGGAGGAGGCGGCCAGGACGAGCACGTCTTCAGCGGGCTGGAGGTGCGCGCGGCCGAAGAGCATGTGCCAGGCGGTGAGGAAAACCAGCGGGACGGCGGCGGCTTCCTCGAAGCTCAGCGAGTCGGGGATCGGGATGATGGAGTACTCGAAGGCGGGCATGAGCTCGGTATTCCCGCCGTCGATGGCATAGCCGTACATGGTGTAGCGGCGGCAGAGATTATCCTGGCCGCGAAGGCACATCTCGCACTGGCGGCAACTGGTGCCGGGCGAGAGAAGCACGCGGGTTCCGGGCTGCACTCGCTCGCAGAGGTCGCCGACGGCGACGACTTCACCGGCGATGTCGCTGCCCAGGATGTGCGGCAGCGGGAACTTCAAGCCGGGGATGCCGGCGCGGACGAACAGGTCGAGATGATTGAGGGCGCAGGCGCGGACGCGGACCATGACCTGGTTGCCTTTGAGCTTCGGCTCGGCGATGTCCTCGACTTTGAGAACGTCCGGGCCTCCGTGCTCGTGGATGCGGGCGGCTTTCATAGAAGCTTTTAGTATAGAGGGGGCCTCCGGCGCTTTGCCGCGCGAGCTAAAATGACGACGTTATGGCGCTTGCCGCGGACTTGACGATTGACGATTTCGAGAAGCTCCCCGACGCTTTGGCCCTGAACCACGAACTTGTGGACGGAGAGTTGGTCGACGTGTCCGGCAATACGCCCAAACACAATTGGCTGCGTGACCTTCTGCTCATACTGCTGAGCAATCCGGTTGAAGAGGCCCATCTCGGCATGGTGATCTCCGTGCAGGATTTTGATTTTGCGGGCAACGCTCATGGTCCCGACGTGAGCTTCATCGCCGAAATGCGGAGGCCGCAGATCGACTGGAACAAACGCGTACAGCGTTTCGTGCCGGACCTGGCCATAGAGATAGTGTCTCAAAACGACACCTACGAGCGTCTGATGAAGAAAGCTAGGCGCTATCGCGAGTGCGGGACCGCCGAGGTGTGGATCTTTTCGATTGAGCTCCGCCAGGCGATCTGCCTTAGCGAGCAAGGGGAAATGCTCCTCGGAGAGAAGGACACGTTCGCTCCGGGCCCAATTCCGGGCTTTAGCATTCGTATTGGGGATCTGCTGAACCGGATCCCGGCCTGAATCGCGGCTCGCCGCGTCGGTAAGGAGCGGGCTCCATCCAAAATAGGAAACACGCAGTCCCCTATTTGTAGAACGCGTGCGTCACACTACAGCCCGCCGCGCAGGTAAGCGATGATGTCGGCGAGGCCCTGCTTGCTGAGCGTCTTCTCAAATTCGTCGGGCATCAGCGAAACCGTGGAGGAGCGGATTTCGGCAATGTTCGAGCGGAGGATGATGTCGTCGCCTTCCTCGGTACCGCCGCGCAGTGTGAGGACGGCCGGCGTTTCGCTGGCAATCACGCCGTCGTGGACCCGTCCGTCTTTAGTCGTGACGATGTAGTTGGTGAAGCGCGGCTCAATGGCGTAGCTGGGGTTCAGGATCGACATCAGGAGCTCTTCCTTGGTCTTGTTGTTGATGCCGGAAAGATCCGGGCCGACGCGTCCGCCCTGGCGGCGCGGCATGTGGCACTTGGCGCAGTTCTCGTCGAACAGGGCTTTGCCCCGCGCCACTTCGCCCTTCATTGCGGCCACGTCGCGGTGGCTCTCGAAGACCTTTACGCGGTCGCTAGAGGAGTCCTTGAGCAGCTTCTTCGCGCGGTCGCCCAGCTCGGAAAGGCGGGCGCGGGCGGCGATGTCGAGCGCGGCGGGCTCCACCTGGCTGTCCTCCAGCGCTTTGAGCAACGCCTCGGTGCGGTCCTTGGTAGCCAGCAGCGACGCCACCGTGCGCGCGCGGGCGTCCGGCGAATAAGCCCGCCAGTGCGAGAGCAGCAGCGGCGTCACGGCGGGACTGTTGAACGCCGCCAGCGAATCGATCGCGGCGGCTTGTATCTCCGAAGGCGGATTCGAATCCAGAATCTTCGCCAGCACGCCCGAAACATCGGCATACTGGCCGCCGCGCAGCGCGCGAATGGCGCGCACGCGGGCGGGCGGCGCCAGTCCCGGCGCGGCTGCGTCGGTCTTGGCTTTCGCCACCACGGCGCGCAGCTCGAAGTGCCGCGCTACTTCCCAGGCGGATTTCTGGACCGGCTCGGACGGGTTGTCGAACAGCTTCAGTAGAGCCGCTTCGGCGCCGGGCGCCTGCACGCCGGACGCGCTGACCAGCTTCAGGCCGCGGGCCAGGCCGTCCAGCACCTCTTCCGGCTTGGGCGATTTGGCAGCAAGCTGCAAGACTTGCGCCAGCTCGGCGGGCTGCTTGCGCGAGCCGACCAGAGCAGCCAGTTGCGGCGCCATCTGGTTGCGGGCGCTTTCGCTCAGTAGTTGGAGGAACTGACCCGGCGCGTTCGAGACCGAGCTAAGCATGGCGATGCGGAACCATTTGTCGGCGGCGTGGCGGTCGGCGATGCCGGCGATGGCGGGCAGCGCGCGCGGGCTCTTCACGTTGCCGAGCGTAAGCGCGGCCTGGAACTCCACGCGTGGATCCGGGTCGGCGGCCGCGGCCAGCGCTGCGTCGCCGAGCTGTGGCAGGAACTCCTCGGCCATGCGAAGGGCATGCTCGCGGATGCCCGGCGTGGGATCCTTCAACGCGCGGGCCACTTCATCGGGCTTCAGCTCGCCGATGCCTTCCAGCGTCCAGAGCGCGTGCAGACGCGCCAGCGGGTTCACGGACTTCGCGGCGAGCGCGTGCAGCGCCGGCGCGGCCGACTTGTCCTGCCGCTCTACGATCAGCCGCTGCGCGGTCTGGCGGTGCCAGCCGTTTTCGTTCTCCAGCAGCTCAGCGAGCTGCGGTCCGGAGAGTGCGCCGAGCTTGGGGGCGGGCGCCGCCTTCCGGCGCGGGTTCTTCGGCGAGAGCCGGTAGATGCGGCCCATCGTGTCGCCGGCGTAGAAGTCCATGTTCTTCTTGATCTCTTCGGGGATAGACTCGGGCGTCTCGATGTACTCGCGGTAGATGTCGATCACATAGAGGTTGCCGTCCGGCGCGTTGGCGAAGTTGCAGGGCCGGAACCACTGGTCGGTTGAAGCCAGGAACTCGACGCCGTCTTTGGCGCGCGCGGCCTGGAAGGTCACGCCGTCCGGGCGCAGGATGTCGCGGTGAACCAGGTTTCCGCTGACGTCGCCGGTGAAGACGTTGCCGAGATATTCCTTGGGGAAGTTGTCGCCGGTGTAGACGGTGCCCCCTGACGCGGCGGTGAAAAATCCGGCCAGTTGCTCGACGCGGTTGAGCTTGTTCTCGTCGTAGCGCTGCTGGCGCAGCTTGGTGCGCTCCACGCGCCAGGCTTGCGGCTGGGTCAGGGGGAACATCGGGGCGGAGGGCTTGCCGTGGTCGGAGATGTCCTCGGAAACAGCGCCCACTTCCAGCAGCGGCGCGCGTGCCAGGTACTGCATGGGGACGACGGCGTGGCGCAGGTGGACGGTGTTCTGCGAGAGGAAGCGGTTGCCCCAGTTGTCGAAGGTCATGCCGAACTGTGTGGGGCCGGAGGCGGGCTCGGCGACGCCTTTGACCGGGTGAAAGCGGAAGTCGGCGCCGCGCACCATGACCGGCGGGCGCTCGGGATGGTCGGGCGAGACGATTCGGCCGTCGCGGCCTTCGTTGGCGCACCAGAACCAGTTGTCGATGCCGAGCCGGGGGTTGGTGATGCGGGCTTCCGGGTTGGCCTTGGGGAAGACGGAGTTGAGTACCTTGTTCACGTCGGCGACGCCGTCGCCGTTGGTGTCTTTCATGAAGACGATGTCGGGAGCGGTGGTGACGATGAGGCCGCCGTTCCAGACGGCAAGGCCGCTCACTTCAAGCACCTGGTCGGCGAAAACGACGTTCTTCTCGAACTTGCCGTCGCCGTCGGCGTCTTCGAGCAGGCGGATGCGGGAGCGGGCCGGCTTACCGGGCGGCGGATCGTCCGGGTAGTCGTGCATCTCGGCGACGTAGATGCGGCCGTTCTCGTCGAACACCATTTCGACCGGGTCGGCGACGTCGGGCTCGGCGGCGAAGGTTTGGATGTCGAAGTCTTCGCTGAGCTTGAAGCTCTTGAGGGCGTCGGCCGCGGAGAGTGCGGCCTGGCTCTTGGGTTTGGTGGCGCAACCGGATAGGAGAAGAGAGCCGGCGAGAGTCCAGCGGAGAAAGTGCGTCATGGCGAGGAGTTGAATTCTTATTCTAGCGGGTGGGGCAGACTTCAGCGTGGCTTCACACTGCCGGCGCGGGCGGGAACGCCTGCGTTACCACTGCGTCGACGAACTGTTCCATGCGGTCCACCAGGAGATCGGGGGGATCGGCGGCCAGGGTCTCGGGCTGGAAACCGTAAGTGACGCCGCAGGAGCGGATGCGGGCGTTGCGGGCGGTCTGGATGTCGACAGAGCTGTCGCCGACCAGCACGGTGCACTCGCGGCGGGCGGCGCAATCGGTGAGCAGAGTGTCCACTCCGATGGGATGCGGCTTCTTCTGCTCAAAGCTGTTGCCGCCGTAGACGCGCTCGAAGTAGCCGCTGATGCCGAGGCCGGCCACGATGGCGTGGCTGAAGCGCACCGGCTTGTTGGTCAGCACCGCCATCTTGACGCCGGCGTCCCTTAACCGGTCGAGCGACTGTTTCACGCCGGGGTATAGCTCGGTGTAGTCCAGCATGTGGTCGCGGTAGTAGCCGAGGAAGTAGTCGAGTGCGCGCTGGATGTCGGCGTCCGAGAACTCGGGCCCGAGGGCGCGGCGGATGAGGACGGGCGCGCCGTTGCCGACGTAAGAGAAGACCATGTCATGCTCCAGGGGCTTCAGCCCCATGTGGGTGCGGGTGGCGTTCACAGCGTGGGCGAGATCCAGCTTCGAGTCGATGAGGGTGCCATCGAGATCGAAGATCGCCAGGTCGATCACGCCCGCGTCCGTTTCCTTTTGACACGCTTTGAGGCGGCAAGGGCACGGGACGGAGGCTTGCGGCGGGCGGCGGCGCCGTCGAGCGAAAACTCGGCCATCTTGCGCTGCAGGGTGTTGCGGTGAATGCCAAGCAGCTTGCTTGCCTCGCTGCGGTTCCCCCCTGTCTTCAAAAGCGCCCGTTCAATCATGGTCTTTTCGAGGATCTCAACGGCTTCTTCCATGAAGAATCCTCCGCTCATCAGGTGTTCGACGAGCCTTTCGAATGTTTCTTTCATGCGATCTTTTTTCCCGCGGCCTCTTTCCAAAGCTTTCGGACCGCGTCGTAGTGCTTGTCGAACAGATCCTTCAATTCCCTGGGGGCGATTGCCGCCAGCACGTGCCCGGCGTCAATTACGTAGGGCGCGGTGCGCGACTCCGCGACAGCGGGCGGCGCAGTCCCCTCCGCAACGCCCGGCGCGAACGCGACGATCGCGGTTACGATCGCCACCGCCAGGATCAACCCCTTGACCAGCCCGAATACTCCGCCGAGCAGCCGATCGACAATCGACAGACCCGACATTTTTAGCATTTTACTCGCCAGCCAGCTCACGAGCGAACCAATCGCCAGGACGCCAACCAGAACCAGAACGAAGCCCAGGAAGTTTGCCACAGCCCTGGTGCTGACGTAGGGTTGCAGCCACAGTCCCGCGGAGGAGTAGAACCAGATGGCGAGCACCAGAGCGAGAACCGTGGAAACGAGTCCTATGATCTCACGCGTCAGGCCTTTGCGCAGGCTGCCGATAATGGAGGCCAGCACAATGAGGCCCAGCACGAGATCGAGCCAGTTCACAAATCGCTCCCGGTAAGGATCCGGTAGGCCTCCCGATATTTTTCGCTGGTCCGCGCGGCTACTTCCGGCGGCAATGGAGGCGCCGGCGGCTGCTTGGACCACTTGATCGACTCCAGATAGTCGCGCACGTACTGCTTATCGAACGATTCCTGGGCGCGGCCCGGCTGATACGTCGCGGCGGGCCAGAAACGAGAGGAATCCGGCGTCAGCACTTCGTCGCCGATCACCAGCTCCTCGCCGACGAAGCCGAATTCGAATTTGGTGTCGGCGATGATGATGCCACGGCTGCGCGCGTACTCGGCGCCGCGCGAGTAGATGTCGAGAGTGAGCTTCTTCAGGCGCTCGGCGAGATCGCGGCCGACGATGGAGGCCATGGTCTCGATGGAGATGTTCTCGTCGTGGCCGGTCTGGGCCTTGGTGGCGGGGGTGAAGATGGGCTCGGGCAGGGCGTCGCTTTCCTTGAGGCCGGCGGGCAGGCGGATGCCGCACACCTCTCCGGTCTGCTTGTATTCCTTCCATCCGGACCCGGCGAGGTAGCCTCGCGCGACGCACTCCACCTCGACCATGCGCGCCCTCTTGACCAGCATGGAGCGGCCTTCCAGCTCTTGCCGGTAGGGCTGGAGCGCGGCCGGATACTCATCCACGTTGGCGGTCAAAAAGTGGGTTGGCGTGACATCCTTGAGGAAGTCGAACCAAAAAACCGAAAGCTGGGTGAGGACTTTGCCCTTGTCGGGAATGCCGGTGGGCAGGATGTAGTCGAAGGCCGAGATGCGGTCGCTGGCGACGATGAGAAGCCTGCCGTCGACTTGGTAGACGTCGCGAACTTTCCCGCGCGAGAAACGCTCCACGCCGGAGAAGTCGGTTTCTAAGATGACAGTTGAAGTTTGGGGGCTCACGTTAGGATCTAGAAATTTCTAACTCGGGGGGGCTCATCAAATGATACCCAACCCAGGCCAAATGTCAAAGGCAAATACGCACGGCGCGGCGGTTGAGTTCAGCGCCCAGAAGATCGAGGACGGGACGCGGCAGATCGCGCTGGGCTTGCTGGAACAGCTCATTCTCTTCGCGGCGGATATGATGCCGCAGCAGAGCAGTGAATTCAAAAATTCTTTCCGCGTCGGGAGCTTCACGCAGGGCGGCGGCGAGGGCTTCGAGCGCGCGGTGTTCGGCGATCAGGTCGGTGACGATAGCCGCGCGCCCGCAGTGGCTGTCGAGGGCCGGGAAGAGCAGCTGCTCTTCGAGTTCGAAGTGATTGGCCAGCTCCAGCTCAAAGCGATCGTTGATGCGGGCGGCAAGCCGGGTCAAGTTCGCGGCAGTGGCGTCGGTTTTGAGCGACCGCTCCACCAGCACGCACAGCGCGAGGCCGTTATGATGCTGGTGCGACAGGGGGACGAGACTGGGATCGCGGAGCATACCCGATCACCGCAGCAGCCTGACGTCGGTGCAAGCCGCGCCTGAGGACGCCCAGGCCGTGTATTGGGCGAAGCCGGCCAGGTCTCCCGCGCCGGGCACGGGGCCGGTGGTTGCCAGCAGGAGATCGAAGACGTTCTCCACGCCGGCGCAG
>JACXTT010007696.1_pt1 | contig 15115 bp, 17 predicted proteins | sample 9270951 | NCBI WGS metagenome assembly JACXTT01 (sample SAMN15532306, study PRJNA645909) | rock metagenome | isolation source: weathered quartz diorite | place: Puerto Rico | collected 2017-06-21
CGCTTTCATCGCCATGCAGTCCGGCTCGGTGAAGCAGCAGGCAGAGGCTGCGCTCAGCGAATTGGAGGAGCGCAGTTACGAGGCCGCAAGCGACACCGACACCGTCGAGGCCCTGCAAGGTTTCCTGCGCGATTTTCCCAATAGCCAGCACGCGCTGGCGGCGCGCGGGCGCATCGCTGAATTGCAAGCGAATGCCGCCAACGGACCGGCGGCTGCAACCACGACGGCGACGGCGACCGCGACCGCCACCACGAACGCAAATCCCGATCTCATTCCCCCGGGTGCTACCGCAACAACTGCGCCGGCGACCGGCGGTCCTGCAGCGCTGACGCCGCCGGCCGAGCCTAGCGCATCACCGCCCCCGCCAGCTGCGCCGACGACAACGCCTTGAATTTCGTTCCGGCGCTCTTGAGGAGCGGCGTTTCTTTGAAGGGATAAAAACGGCCTCGCCAAAACGAGGCCGCCATCTTTGTGCGAATTTGCTTTCGGTGTTTGTCGGGGACCCGTTGACCGGAAGCGCAATCGCTAAAACGCCCGCGCCGTCGAACTGGTTTTGCGAAACTCAGTAAAGGCGCCCGCCCGTGATCGCCGGGCGATCGACATTCAAGAGAACGACATTGCCATTGCGGTCCGGGAAACCAAGGCAAAGCACTTCGCTCATGAACTTGCCGATCTGCTTCGGCTCGAAGTTCACAACGGCGGCGACCCGGCGGCCCAAGAGTTCGCCGATGTCATAGTTCTGAACCACTTGTGCGCTGGACCTCTTGACGCCCAGCGGATCGCCGAAATCGATCCAAAGCTGGTAGGCGGCCTTCTTGGCTTCCTCGAATATTTTCACGTCGACGATTGTGCCCAACCGAATATCCACTTTGAGGAAGTCCTCAAAGGAGATGATCGGCAGTCGGGCATTGGCTTGCGGATCCTCAGCCATCGGCGTTTCTCTTTCCCCCCAAATTTATTGTCCGAGCTTCGCGGGCTCGACGCGTAGGCCATCGCCGCCCATCACGATTTGATCGACTTCCAGCTGCGCGTCCTTGAGCTGGGTTTCGCAACGGGCCTTAAGCGCTGCGCCGCGCTTGTAGATCCGAATCGAGTCGGCCAGCGGAACATCGCCGCGCTCCAGATGCGACACGATTTTCTCCAACTCCGCCAAGGAGTCTTCGAAGGAAAGCGCGGACGGGTCGAGGTTTTCTCGGCTCATGTTCCCAAAGGTATGGGTTTCAGGGCAGTACGACAATGGACGAGGCTGGGATCGGTTCGTCCATTCATCTCATTATTTTCTCGTAGCGGCGAAACGACCAATAGGCGTCGCCGCCATCCTCCACCTCACGCCAGCCCTGCTTTCTAAGCACCGGCCGCATCATCCTGTTGAACCAGCCATGGGCGCACAAAAGCACGTTGTGACCGCGCAGCGCCTGGGCCGCTAACGTGGCGACGGCGGCTTCCGCTCGAATCTCGGCTTCGCGGCGGCTCTCTTGGCCCTCGTGGCGGCCCATCCACCAGGCGATGCGCGCCCAGACGCCCCATTCATTTGGCTTGCGCTTGCCCCAGATCGGCGGCGGCGGCAGCGGCGCTTCGACGAAAACCGGGTCGGTGATGACTTGGCGTCCGCCTGCCAACATGGCGGCGGTGTGCATTGCGCGCGGTAATGTCGAGGAGAAGATCACATCGCTCTTGGCGGCGAGACTGAGCAGCGTTTCCGGCGCTTTTTCATTGGGGTGGAGCTGGCTGCGGTCGTATTCGGCCCACCAGTCGCGATAGTCGCGATGGCTGATGCGAACCGTACGGTCGGCATGGGGTTCACCGTGCCGCGCAATCACGATCGTACCGACGCGCGCGGCGGAACGGCGATCTAGCGTCTCACTGGGCGCCACGGTCGTCGTCATTGTGACCCTTCCCGCGCTTTTAAGACTCCCCCTCCCCTGAGCGGGTCTTAAGCGCGCTGGAGCGCGCCCAGAAAAGCCGCAGCCGACCGGGCGAGCGCGGGCAAGTCGTATCCGCCCTCCAGAGTCGAAACAAGTTTGCCCTTGCAGTGGCGTAATGAAACTTGCCGTAGCGTCCGCCCCGCCCAGGCGAAATCCTCGTCTTCCAGCTCCATTTGGGCGAGCGGGTCGGCTCTATGGGCGTCAAAACCGGCGGAGACGAAGAGAAGCTCCGGTGCGAAGGCCTCGAGCGTGGGAAGAATTTTGCTCTCCATCGCCGCGCGCCATTGGCCGGCGCCGGCGCCGGCGGGAAGCGGCGCGTTGACGATGTTGTTGGCGCGCCCGTGTTCGTCTGCGGCGCCGGTGCCGGGATAGAGCGGTGATTGGTGCGTCGAGCAGAACATCACGCGCGCTTCCCTTTCGGCGATGGTTTGAGTGCCATTCCCGTGATGGACGTCGAAGTCGACGACTGCGACGCGCTTCAGCTTATGCGCATCGAGCGCATGCAACGCGCCGACAGCAACGTTGTTGAAAATGCAAAAGCCCATTGGCGCTTCCGGCTCGGCGTGATGTCCCGGCGGGCGCACGGCGCAGAACGCGACGTCGTCTTCACCGCCAAGGACGGCGTCGACCGCGGCGGTCACGGCCCCCGCGGCGCGATAGCACGCCTCGCGCGAGGCGGAGGAGAGATAGGTATCGGGATCGAGTTGCACGATCGTGTCGTCGCGCGTTTCGGCAAAGGCGCTTTCGAGCGCGTCGATATAGCGCTCAGAATGCACGCGTGCGATCGCATCACGCGATGCGAACGGCGCTTGGCGGCGTTCGCCGTCGATGTTTGCGATGCCCTCGAGCACCGCCTTGAGCCGCTCGGGGCGCTCGGCATGACCGCGCGGCGGGGCGTGATCGAGCATGGACGGGTGCGTGTAAATCAGCATGGCTCCTCATGTAGGGGGATGAGATGGGTCCAGCAACGCAAAGGCCCCAAACGAATAAGACGCGAATGAGGGACGAATGAGGGATAAAGGAGATGCGGATGAGCGGCCGATCAGGGCTTGTGACGCTGCTTGAAAAACTGGATGCTCTGCCTTGAGCTTTGCTCGGAAATCCCAAAACGATGCGCTTTCTCGCTGTCCTCGTCTTAGCCGCCGCGTGCGCTGCTTCGCATGCGGGGGACACTCGGGGCGTCCGCGCTGAAGCGGCGATGCACGAGCTCACGGCGCACGGTTTTGCGGGGTCGGTTTTGGTGGCGTGCGGCGACACCGTGCTGTTTGCCGGCGATTACGGATTATCCGACCAGCAAGGGCGCGAACCGAGCTATTGGGTGGCGTCGATCTCCAAACAATTCACGGCGACCGCGATCTTGCAATTGGCGCGCGCGGGGCGCCTTTCGCTTGACGAGCCTCTGGGCCGTTTCTTTCCCGGCGCGCCTGGCGACAAAGCGCCGATCACGATCCGGCAATTGCTCACCCATCTCTCGGGACTAACGCAGGCCTATGCCGCCGATGGCGTCGTCGATCGCGCGCGGGCGGCGCGCGCCATCCTCGCTGGCGCCCTCGCATCGGCCCCGGGCGCAGCGTTTCATTATTCGAACGACAATTACACGCTGCTTGCGATGATCGTCGAAATCGCGAGCGGACAAAATTTCGAGGATTATGTCCGCCAGCACGAATTTGCGCCGGCCGGTTTGCAACACGCTGGGTTCTGGCCCGATGTGGGCGGCGATTTCGCGCCGCCGCTCAGGGTGACGCTGAACGGGCCCGCGAGCCATGCCAATTGGGGCTTTCGCGGCGGCACCGGCATGCGCGCTTCGGCGCCGGACTTGTATCGCTGGGCGCGCGCGCTCGATTCTGGGCGCGTCCTTGGGCGAGACGACGTCGCCCTGCTCTATGGTCCCCACACCCAGGCGCCCGACGGCGACGGCGTGGGTTTCGGCTGGTTCTGGTCCGACATCAATGGCGAGCGCTGGCTGTGGACGCGCGGCTCAGACAGTTCGGGCTACAACGCCATTCTCTACAGGCGCGCCGGCGCCAAGTTGATCATCATTGCGGCCACGAACGCGGGGCCGGCGCAATCCGTGGGACCCGGCTATTCGCGGCTCGCGCGCGATGCGCTTACGCCGATCTTTGACGATGGCGGCTGTCGCTGAGGGACCAAGCGCCCCCTCTATCGGCGACGCGGCCCAAGGCGTAATGCGCACGCATGGATAAAAAACCGCTGGCGCTGGTGACGGGCGCGTCCGCCGGAATCGGCGCGGCGTTTGCGCGCGCGCTTGCCGCGCGCGGAGAGGACGTAGCTCTGGTGGCGCGCAGGCTCGACCGGTTAGAGGCCCTGGCCGGCGAATTGAAGGCGGAGCATCACATCGAGGCGATCGCGATCCAAGCGGACCTCTCGATCGCGGATGCGCATTTGGGCGTCATGCAGGCGCTTGCGGCGCGTGGGCGCAGCGTCGGCGCGCTGATCAACAACGCGGGATATTCGCTGCCTCAGACCTACGACAAGACGAGTTGGGACGAGCAGCGCGATTTTGTGATGACGTTGGTGATGGCGGTGTGCGCCCTCACCCATGCGGCGCTTCCTGCGATGATCGCGCGAGGGAGCGGGCGAATCATCAATGTGAGTTCGATGACGGCCCTCTCGCCGGGCGGCGCGGGCCATACGCTCTATCCCGCCGCAAAAGCGTTTGTGTACAAGTTCTCGCTTTCGCTCGATGCTGAGCTCCGCGACAAGGGCATCAAGGTCACTTGCCTCATCCCTGGCTTCACCGAGAGCGAATTCGCCCACGCCAACCACACCGACACAATCATGGCCAATTCGCCCCGCACGTTCATGATGCGGGCAGAGGACGTGGTGGCGGATGCTCTAAAGGCCAACGATCGCGGGCAGGTCATCTCCATTCCAGGCGCGCACAACAAGATCGCGGCGGGGCTGATGAAATACTTGCCGGACGAATTGACGACGCCGCTCATTCGCAGCGCGGCCGAGAAATACCGCGTGAAGGACTAGACGGAGGCGGCGGATGAGTGCGTCAAACCATTTTGACGTCGTAATCGTGGGATCCGGCGCGGGCGGCGCCTCGCTCGCGCAAAGCCTCGCTGCAACTGGGCTCAAGATATTGATCCTGGAGCGCGGCGATCATCTCGAACGCGGGCCGCAGAATTGGAATTCGACCTATGTGTTCGTGGATCGCGGCTATCGCACCAAAGATGTCTGGTACGACAAGAGCGGCAGACCATTTCATCCCAACACGCACTATTGGGTCGGCGGCAACACGACGTTTTATGGCGCAGCTTTGTTTCGCCTGCGCCCCAGCGATTTCAAGGCGGTGCGCCATGCCGGCGGCGTCTCGCCGGCCTGGCCCATCGCATACGAAGAACTTGCGCCCCATTATCTCTTTGCCGAGAAGCTCTGGCACGTGCACGGCAAGCGCAACGTGGACCCGAGCGAACTGGGCGGCGAGGCCGACTATTTTTATCCCCCGCTGAAGCACGACCCCACCATTGCGGAGCTGGAAGCCTACTTCAAATCCATCGGCTGGCGCCCTTCGCCGCTGCCGATTGGCGTGATGCGCGACGACGACGCACCGCCGCTCTCGCCCTGCATCCGCTGTGGCACGTGCGGGGGCTATCCCTGCTTGGTGAGCGCAAAGGCGGATGCGCGAACGATTGCAATCGATCCGATCTTGAGATTGGAGAATGTGACGCTGCTGGCGCGGCGCAAGGCGGTGCGCCTTGACACGGATGCTTCGGGCAAGACGGTGACGCGCGTCCATGTCGAGGGGCCGGAGGGGCCGGAGGATTATTCCGGAGACATTGTTGTGGCGGCGGCGGGCGCTGTGAATACGGCCGCACTGTTGCTGGCTTCGAAAAATCCAGGCCACGAAAACGGGTTGGCCAACGGCTCCGATCAGGTCGGACGCAATTACATGTTTCACACCATGTCGGCGATGGTGTCGGTGACGCCGACAAAGTTCGACGCCCCGTTCCCGAAGACGATGTGCGTCAACGACTTCTATTCGCGCGATCCTGCGGGCGGTTTCGAATTCCCTATGGGTCACATTCAACTTCTCGAGCACATGGATGGGCACGTGCTGGAAGGCCAGGCGGAGGAGGAAGGCATCGCCCCATTCCTCATCCCCGATTTTCTGTCCGATGCGGCCGCCGAGCGGATGCTGGCGTTCCTCTGCATCTCAGAGGATCTTCCGGACACAAACAACCGCGTGCGCATCGACGGCGACAGGATCTTTCTCGACTACACGCACGGCGATCTGAGCGGCCATATGCGGCTGACGCAGAAACTCGATCGCGCACTCGACGGCTTCATGAGCGAGGAAGGCATCCTGAAGCATCACTTCCAGGTGCAGAAGATGCTGCCGCTCTACGGCACCGCCCACATGTGCGGCACGACGCGATTTGGCGATGATCCTAGAACCAACGTGCTCGACCGCAATTGCAAGGCCCACGAGCTCGACAATTTCTACGTCACGGATGCAAGCTTCTTCCCATCCTCGGCCGCGGTGAACCCGACGCTCACAATCGTCGCCAACGCCTGGCGCATTGGCGAGCATCTGAAGCAGAGGTTGGGCGTACGCGACGCGACTTAACGGCTTTGGCCCTGCCCGCTTTGGGCCTGCGCTTGGCAGTTCATTTGCTGATAGCGGTTGTTGATTGCCTGCAAGCGCGCCTGGTCGAGGCCCGCCATTGAATTGTTGAGCCGGTTCATCTGCGCTTGCGTGCGCGCCTGATTGGCCGCCGCTTCCTGCTGGGATTGCTGCGCCTGATGTTGTTGCTGGGCCGCGCACGCCATCGCCATGAACGGAATAAAGCATACCGGATTGGGCGCGGCTTGGCTCACCGCCTCGCGTTCCTTCTGTTGGGCCTCCTGCTGCATGGCATGGGCTTCAACGCCGAACTGCGGATCGAGATGAGCTTGCATCTGCTGACCTGCGGCGCCCATTTCCGCCGTCATCTGATCGCAGGTCATAGTATCGACCGGGGGAAGCGCTTGCTCATGTGTCTGCGCCGATGGCGCAGGCGTTGGCGAATGCGTGTCGGCGAAGGCGGCTGCGGCGCTGAACAGAGCAAGAGCGGCGAACGCGGAGAGCGGCTTCAACATGGAAGGCTCCTGTCAAATCCCCAGTGGCAAAGTTTGCGGCAATCTTTGCGGCAACCTTTGTGGCAATCTTTGCGACAAATCTCTCTTATCGTGAAGGAGGCCTGGAGGCTTTCGCCCCCAGGCCCCTTGATGAGCCGCACCAATCGACGCGGGGAGCTTACGCGACGATGTGGGCGGCTTGACCCAACGCGCTCATGGCGACCGGAACAAAGATCGCTGCGGCGGCGAGTAGCGCATAGAACTTGGTCATCGACCCTCTCTCCGGTTAGGCGGTGATCTGCGCGGCCTGTGCTAGCATCGCGTAAGCGATCGGGGCGCACAAAAGAGCGGCAAGAGCGAAACTGTAAAACTTGGCGGTGCGGGTCATCGGTCTGGCTCCTCGAAGCAGGTATTGCCTCGATCAGAAGAAGCTAGGGGCCCGCCGGGCGCGCCGCTGTGACGGCGGGCACGATGATTACCTTTGAACCAGACGCTAGCCCTAGTGGTTGCCCCAGCCTTGGTTGCCCCATCCGCCGAACTGGTTGCCGAGATAACCGCCGAGAAACCCTAGGCCCCAAAACACAACGAAAGCGGCGCCACCGAGAAAAAACCTGAGCCGGTGCTTCCCTCGTGGTTTTCCGGTGAAGAGAGCGCCGGCCCCCGCAAACCACTGAAAGACCGTGAACCCCCACGCGCAGACGCAACCAATTACGCCAATCGCTACGAGGATCGCTGCAACAAAGCTGATCGCGGCGGTCACTGCTTCTTGCCCCATTGTTTCTCGGCGGCCTTGCGTGCGATCCCGGCGCGTTTCTTCGGCGTAAGCGCCTTCGCCCGCGCCTTGCCGGCTTTTAGGCCGCCAAGCTGTCCTGGCGCCACAGCGGGCACGATGATGACCTTTGAACGGTGGCGACGCGCAAGCCGCGCCGCCGCTCGATTGGCCCTTTTCGCCCCATGGGGGCAAGCGTCCCGCCGCGCCCCGAGCCGGCCCACTGGCGCTGCGCCGGCAAAACTGACACGCTCCGCTCCTCTTGGCCGCGGCGGGGGCTTTGCGATTGCAGATCATTTTTTGGTTGGCGGCGATTGGCGGGGGCGGCCTCCTCATTTGGGCGGCTCTTTATGCGTTGCCGGCGCGTACGGCGATCACGATCGATACGGCCGCCTCCGCGGCGCAGGCCGAAATGCGCTTGCTGTGGGGCCTTGGACCTACGCTCTATTCGCGCGCCTTGCCGAAAAGCGAACTTGGGAGCCCTTTGGCGTCCTTCCATGACAATACGCGCATCGGACAAGCGCTGATGACGCCGGGGATCGCGGAGGTGAGCTATCGCTCCTTGCGCCGCCTCTATGAGATGAGGCCGCGCGTAGCGCGGCTGGAGCTGGGGCTCAACCTTAGCGACCCCGCACAGAATCTCGTCGTGCAAACCGCCGTTCAAGCGGCGCTCGCGGTAGCGCCCGCGCCCATGCGGGAGACGATCTTGATCTCAAAGAGCGAGACCCCGGGCGCCGACTTGGTCGGGCGCTTCGAGCTCTACGCTTCGCCAATGCAGCTCGCTTCGATCTACGACGCGTTCAAGCGCTCCGAGCCGGTGCGCCAATTCCTCCGCCAGCTCAAGCGCCGCGCAAAGCCGACGAAGAAAGCCCCAGGAGAGATAAGGACCGCTTAGCGTTTCGTGAGAAACGCCGCAAAGGCGGCGGCGGCCTCCGGCGACTTCAGGCGCTCGGCGAAAAGCTCGCCTTCTTCCTGCATGCGCAGCATGAGGCGCTCGCGATCGCGCATGAGGTTCTTGGCAAGCCGCAGCGATTGCGCCGGCTTCTTGGCGACCTTTTGTGCGGCGGCGCGCGCGCGGGGCAAGACCTCGGCTGTGGGCAGCGCCGCATTGGCGAGGCCGCAAGCGGCCGCCTCGGCGCCGCCAAGCGGCTCGCCCAAGCCCAGCATGGCGAAGGCGCGCGCATGGCCTAGGCGTTCGACCAAAGTCAGGCTCGAGGCGTTTTCCGGCACAAGGCCAAGATCGATGAACGGCTATGTAAACTTGGCGTTTTCGGCGATGTAAACCAGATCGCAGTGCAAGAGCATGGTTACGCCGACGCCGACGCCATTGCCCTGCACGGCGGCGACCACCGGCTTTGAGGCTTCGATCATGCGGGTGAGAAAGCGCCCGACGTGGCGCGGACCTTTAAAGGCGCCGGAGGATTGAGCGGCGAAGTCGACAAGATCGTTGCCGGCGGTGAAGAAGTCGCCCTCTGCGGTGAAGACAATAGCGCCGATGTCGCCGTCGGCGGCCGCGCTTTCGAGCGCATCGGCCATAGCGCCGTACATGGCGTTGGTGATGGCGTTTTTCTTAGCGGGGCGACTGAAACGGATTTCGAGAACCCCGCCATCGCGTTCGATCTGGATATCGCTCATGGTCCTCTTCTAGCGGGTCCCGCAGCGCAGCAAAGCAACCCCCGCAAGGGAAGCGTGCTTATTTCGTCGTCCTTTGGACCCCGTTTCACCGTTTCGGACCGCCCGATCGCCGCAAAAGGGGTTGCCGGGCCCTACTTGCTCACCTAGGCCGCCGTTTTCGTTGAGTTGAATTGCGCGCCCCATGTCCATTCGCCGCCCGCTTCTCGTCATCTTGGCCGTCGCTGCGCTCCAGGCGCCAGGCGCGTGCACCCGTAGCGCCACGACCGCGAGCGAGGATACCTCGCACCGGGAATGGATCGCAGGCGGACCGATCCCAAACCGCTATCAGATCGCGATCGCCCCAAACGACGCCGCCGGCTCGTTTGCTGGCGAGGAAACAATCAGCGTACGCGCCGACGAAGCGACGTCTTCGATCGTTATGAACGCCGCCGACATTAGCGTAGGCAGTGCAGCGATCGATGGCGCGCCAGCGCAAGTGCAGATGAACGCCGAGCGTCAACAGATGACGCTGACGCCGTCTGCGCCGCTACCGGCGGGAACGCATTCGATCCACATCGTTTATACCGGTAAGATCCAGGACGGAGCGCTCGGGCTTTTCCGCACGAGCTACAGCGATCATGGGCGCGAGAAACACCTCCTCATCACGCAATTCGAACCTTCGGACGCGCGGCGGCTTGCGCCAATGTGGGACCAACCGAACCGGCGTGCAGTGTTTTCGCTGACGGTGACGGCGCCTTCGGGACAAAACGCGGTGTCGAACATGCAAGCGGTCAATACCGAGCATCTGCCCGGCGGCGCAACGCGCACGCACTTTGCCGACACCCCGCCCATGGCGAGCTATCTCGTGTTCATCGGCGTGGGCGAGCTCGACCGCATCACCACCAACGTCGATGGCGTGGAAATCGGCGTCGTCACCCGGCGCGGGCAAGCCGAGCGCGGGCGCTATGCGCTGCGATCGGCAGCGGACGTTCTCCATTATTACCGCGACTATTTCGCCATTCCCTACCCGCTGCCGAAGCTCGATATGATCGGCGCGCCCGGTGAAGGCGGCGGCTTCGCGGCGATGGAGAATTGGGGCGCCATTCTCTATTTCGACCAATACCTGCTCTTGGACGAAAACCTCTCGAGCGAAGCTGACCGCCAGTTCGTATTCGACTCCGTCGCCCATGAAATTGCTCACCAATGGTTTGGCGATCTCGTCACCATGAATTGGTGGGACGATTTGTGGCTGAACGAGGGGTTTGCCTCGTGGATGGCCTCGAAGGCGACCGAGCACCTCCATCCCGAATGGGCGCCTTGGCGCGCGCAGCTGAATGGCGGGACAGCGGCCGTGATGGTCAAGGACGCGCGCGCGGGCACCCACCCGATCGTGCGCCCCGTCAACACCATCGACGAAGCCAATCTCGCTTTCGACGGCATCACCTATAGTAAAGGTCTCGCCGTCATTCGCATGATCGAGGCCTATGTCGGGGAAGCTGCGTTTCGCACCGGCGTGCGCAATTATCTGAGCGCCCACCGGCTCGGCAACACGGTGTCGTCGGATTTGTGGAGCGCAGTGCAGGCGGCCTCAGGACAACCCGTCCTTCAAATCGCGCACGATTTCACCGAGCAATCCGGCTATCCGGTGGTGCGAGCGACCGGCGAGGCGTGCGCGAACGGCTCGCGCGCCAATCAAGTCGAGCTTACCCAAAGGCGCTTCGCGCTCGACGATAGCGCGCGCACCCAGCAGCTTTGGTCGATCCCCATCGTCGCGCGGCGGCTCAACGGCGCCTCGACGCGCGCTGTGATGCCGGCGCGCGCCTCGGCAAACATCAACGTGCCCCCCGATTGTGGGCCCTACCTTGTCAATGCAGGGCAGACCGCGTTCTTCCGCGTCCTCTACGATCAGCGGAATTTCGACGCCTTGGCGCACGGCTTCGCCGGGCTCGACCCCGACGATCAGTTGGGCGTGCTGATCGATTATTGGGCCTTCGGCAGAAGCGGCGACGCGCCGTTCACGAACTATCTCCAGCTGGTGTCGACGCTCACGGCGGATGTCGATCCTGTCGTGGCGATGGATACGACGAGCTCAATGACCTCGTTGCTCGATTATGCGCGCGGGCGACCCACGGAGGGCGCCGTGCGCGCCTACGGTCGCGCCGTGCTGGCGCCCTTCTTCCACCGCGTGGGGTGGACGCCGCGCAACAACGAGAGCCCGAACGACTCGCTCTTGCGCGCCAGACTGGTCACAGCCTTGGGCGAACTCGGCGATGGCGACGTGATCGCCGAAGCGCGCCGGCGCGTCGAGGCGTCACGGCGCAGCCCGGCCGCACTCCCCGGTTCGGTGCGCGACGCGGCCTATGAAGTGTACGCTTACAATGCAACGCCCGCCCAGTTCGCAGCTTTGGTTTCACAAGCAAAGGCGGCGACGGATTTTGTCGAGCAGCGCCGCCTCTGGGGCGCGGTTGGCGCAGTAAACGACAACGCCATCGCCGAGCAATTGCTGAACATGACGCTGGGCGGCGACATTCCCAGACCGCTGCGGGCGCGCGTAATCCGCGAAGTCGCCGGCAACCATCCGCGCATGGCGTGGGACTTTCTTGCCGCCCATCGCGCGGCGATAGAGAGCTTGCTGGAGCCGGGCGTGCGCCTGCAATTCCCAGGCGATGTTGCATCGAATAGCTCAGATCCCGCGATGGTGGCGGAGCTCGAGCGCTACACCACCAACTTCCCGCCCGGCGCTCGGCTCGAACTCGAAGGCGCGAAAGCGACGATCCGGCTGCGAGCCGACATGGTGCGCAATCGCTTGCCGACGGCTGAAGCGTGGATCTCGCAGCATCCGAACGGACGGTGACGATTTTTGCGGGTTTAACGCCTTTAGTTCTTGAGGCGGTAGCCGGTCGAGAAGATCCAGTAGACGATGGCGAGGCAGACAGCGAGGAAGCCGGTTATGGCGGCGATGCTGACGCTGATGGCGATATCGGCGACGCCGTAAAACGCCCAACGAAAGCCGCTGATCAGATAGACGATGGGATTGAAGCGCGTGATCGTCTGCCAGAATTCCGGAAGCATGCGCAGCGAATAGAAGGTGCCGCCTAGGAACGTGAGCGGGGTCAGCAGCAGCATCGGCACGATCTGCAGCTTCTCAAAGCCGTCGGCGAGAACGCCGAGGATGAAGCCAAAGAGGCAAAACGAAAGCGCCGTCATCACCAGGAAAGCCAGCATCCAGAACGGGTGCATGACGCTGAACGGCACGAAAAAGCGCGCGGTCGCCAAAATAACAAGCCCGATAATCACAGATTTCGTCGCCGCTGCGCCAACATAGCCGGTGACGGCTTCGAGCGGCGAGACGGGCGCCGAGAGCAGCTCGTAAATGGTGCCGGCCCATTTCGGCATATAGATTCCGAAGGATGAATTGGCGACGCTCTCGGTCAGGATGGAGAGCATGATGAGGCCAGGCACAATGAAGGCGCCGTAGCTGACGCCGTCGACGGCGACCATGCGCGAGCCGATAGCCGAGCCGAAAACGATGAAATAGAGCGAGGTCGACAGCACCGGCGAAAAAAGGCTCTGCCCGAGGGTGCGAAACCAGCGCGCCATCTCGAACTTGAAGATGGCCTGGATAGCGTAAACGTTCATGAGCGGCGCACCAGGGAAACGAAGATGTCTTCAAGCGAGCTTTGCTCGGTATGAAGATCCTTGAAGTCGACGTGCAGCTCGTTCAGGGCGCGCAGAAGACCGGGGATGCCGGTTTCAGCGGCTTGCGTGTCGAAGGAATAGACGAGCTGGTGGCCGTCGTCGGCAAGTTCGAGCTGATAGCCGTTCAGGCCTTCCGGCACTTCTCGCAGAGGCGTTTGCAATTCGAGCGTCAATTGCTTTTTGCCAAGCTTTCGCATCAGCGCCTTCTTCTCTTCGACGAGAATGAGCTGGCCCTTGTTGATGACGCCGACGCGGTCGGCCATTTCCTCGGCTTCTTCGATGTAATGCGTCGTTAAAATGATCGTGAACCCGTTCTCGCGGAGGCCGCGCACCATTTCCCACATGTCGCGGCGGAGTTCGACATCGACGCCGGCGGTGGGTTCATCCAGAAAAAGTATCTGAGGCTCGTGGCTCAGCGCCTTGGCGATCATGACCCGCCGCTTCATGCCCCCAGACAGAGCCATGATCTTGTCGTTGCGCTTTTCCCACAATGACAGATCGCGCAGGACCTTTTCGATGTAGGCCGGGTTTTGCGGATATCCGAAGAGCCCACGAGAGAAGCTCACAGTGTCGATGACGCGCTCGAAAGCGTCGGTGTGCAGTTCCTGGGGGACAAGGCCGACCTTCTTGCGCACGGATTTGTAGGCGGCGACATTGTCCTCGCCGTCGATCGTGACCGAACCTCCCGACTTGTTGACGATGCCGCAGATGATGTTGATGAGCGTCGTCTTGCCGGCCCCGTTTGGGCCAAGCAGCGCGAAGATTTCGCCCTTCTCGATTTCGAGATCGATGGGCCTCAGCGCTTCGAACCCGGTTGCATAGGTCTTGGCGACGCCTTTGATGGAAATGATCGGCACGGAGCCACTCGAGTGCGGTTGGCGGAATGGGCGGACATAAGGACCTCGACGCGATTGCGCCAGCCCTTTGGGGCTGAAGACGAGCAGGCGTGGGCCTTTCCCGACACCCATTTCCCAAGAAAAAGAGCGTCAAGCGCACTATCTTCGAAGCGATGCAGCCAAAAGCCCTGCTTTGCCCCAAGCCCGAGGGGCTCTACAGCCCGATGGCGGACGTCTACATCGATCCAACGCGCCCGGTGGAGCGGGCGCTCATCACTCACGGTCACTCCGATCATGCGCGCGCAGGCCATGGCCACGTGCTGGCGACGCCTGAGACGCTGGCGATTATGGGCGCTCGCTACGGCGATGCGTTCTCAAGCTCCAGCCAAGAGCTCAAATACGGCGAGAAACTGACGCTCAACGGCGCAACCATTTCGCTGCACCCTGCGGGCCACGTGCTGGGTTCGGCGCAGGCGGCGCTCGAGAGCGGCGACTTACGCATTGTGGTGAGCGGAGACTACAAGCGCCAACCCGATCCGACCTGCCCGCCATTCGAGGTCGTCAAGTGCGATGTCTTCGTCTCGGAGGCGACGTTTGCCCTGCCGGTGTTCAAGCACCCGCCGGCTGAGCAGGAAATCCGCAAATTGATGGGTTCGGTTGCGCTGTTTCCGGAACGTACGCATCTGGTCGGCGCCTATGCGCTCGGCAAAGCCCAGCGCGTGATGGCGCTTTTGCGCCAATGCGGATGGGACAAGCCGATCTTCGCGCATGGCGCGCTCATGGAGCTTACCCGGCTCTATCAGGAATTCGGCGTCGATCTCGGCGACGTGCGGCCCGTGACGACGGCGCCGAAGAGCTATTATGCGGGCCATATCGTCCTCTGCCCGCCTTCGGCGCTGCAGACGCCCTGGGCGCGCCGCTTTCCAGAGCCGGTGAACGCTTTCGCCTCCGGTTGGATGCGCATTCGCGCCCGAGCGCGACAGCAGCTGGTGGAACTGCCGCTCGTGCTTTCCGACCACGCCGATTGGAGCGATTTGACACGCACCATTTTGGACACCGGGGCTGGCGAAGTCTGGATCACGCACGGCGAAGCCGAAGCGCTGGCGCATTGGTGCCGAAGCCAGGGCCTTGAGGCCAAGGCGCTTCATCTCGTCGGCTACGGCGATGAGGAAGAGCCCGCGGAC
>JACXTT010007697.1_pt1 | contig 15114 bp, 14 predicted proteins | sample 9270951 | NCBI WGS metagenome assembly JACXTT01 (sample SAMN15532306, study PRJNA645909) | rock metagenome | isolation source: weathered quartz diorite | place: Puerto Rico | collected 2017-06-21
AATCGATTTGTTTCGTCCCTAACGGGACTGGATTCCTCCCGCAATCGTGTTCCACGGGCTGCGCCCGTGGCTAGAATTGTGGCGCTCGCTGCGCGAGCTATGTTGGGCAACAGCCCCGTCAGCCCGTGGGTGAGATCCCGATAGCGCGACCAGCCCCATCGGGGCGACACAAGCGTCACGCTCGTAAAGCCCGCGCCTACACCTCAATTCTCGCTTCCATCGTGATCTTCGCATTCAACAGCTTCGAAATCGGACAACCCGCTTTCGCATTATCCGCCGCCGTTTGAACCTTGGCGCGATCCGCGCCGGGCGCCTTGATCGTCACATCCAAGTGGCTCGTCGTGACCGAAAAACCATCTCCAACCTTTTCGAGTGCAACAGTCGCTGTCGCAGAAATGCTCTGCGCCTTTATCCCGACGCCGTCGAGCTGAGCCGATGTGGCCATCGCGAAGCAGCTCGCGTGTGCCGCTGCGATAAGTTCTTCAGGATTCGTCCCTTTCTCCTGCTCGAAGCGTTTCGCGAAGTTGTAGGGCGTGTTCGTGAGCACGCCGCTTTCGGCTGAAATCGTTCCCTTGCCGTCTTTTAATCCGCCTTGCCAGACCGCAGAAGCCTTGCGTTTCATGTTGCCTCCTAATAAGAATCAAGATTGAAAACGAATCTCAAAGCTTAACTCATGGGGTAAACTGGACGCCTTAGGAAAAACTATGCGATGCATGAGCTACGTCTTAGCTTTGTTTCTCTTTGTGTCCGGATGTGCCACCGGCAGCGGTAACTCGACACCGACCGAGGCCGACGCGAAAAAGTTCATGGAAGATGTGAACGATACGACTTTCAAGTTGGCGCACGAGTCGTCACAAGCGGGATGGGTTTCCGAAACCTACATCACGGACGACACATCCGATTTGAACGCCCGCGCAAATCAGCGAAGCATCGACAAAACCGCCCAATATGCGAAGGAGTCCGTGCGGTTCGATAAGGTCGAGCTTGCTCCCGATCTGCGGAGGATGATGACCATCTTGAAAATCTCTTTGGTATTGGCCACGCCATCCAATCCAAAGGAAGGCGAAGAAGTCACGAAGATTGCGGCAGACCTCGATGCGACATATGGCAAAGGCAAATGGTGCGAGGATCCCAAGAAACCCGGCCGTTGCCTGGACATCAATCAGATCACCGACATCATGCGCGATTCGCGCGATGAGAAAAAGCTGCGGCAAGTATGGGAGGGCTGGCACACGATCTCTTTGCCCATGCGCAAAGAATACACGCGGTTCGTCGAACTTTCGAACAAAGGCGCCAAGGAGCTTGGATTCGCCGATACCGGCGCGATGTGGCGATCAAAGTACGACATGCCTGCCGATGATTTTACGAAGGAACTCGACCGCCTCTGGAATCAAGTCCGGCCCTTGTACCTGAAGCTGCACGCCTATGTGCGCATGAAGCTCCGGGATAAGTATGGCGACGTCGTGCCGGCGAACGGTCCGATCCCCGCGCATCTGCTGGGGAATATCTGGGCACAGGACTGGTCCAACGTCTACGAGATCGTGAAGCCGGCCAATGCCGATCCCGGCTACAACCTGACGAACATCCTAAAACAGCGAAAGATGACGCCGGTCGATATGGTCAAAGCCGGCGAGCGTTTCTATACGTCCATCGGTTTTGCGCCGTTGCCGCAGACATTCTGGGAACGCTCGATGCTTGTGAAGCCGCGCGATCGCGATGTGGTGTGTCACGCGAGCGCGTGGGACGTCGACAATGTGGAAGATCTCCGGATCAAAATGTGCATCGAGGACACGGACGAGGACTTCAAAACGATCCACCACGAATTGGGGCACAACTTTTATCAACGCGCGTACAAGGACCTGCCTTTCATCTTTCGCGATAGTGCCAACGACGGTTTCCACGAAGCGATCGGAGACACGATCGCGCTTTCTGTGACTCCGGAATACTTGGTGAAGATCGGCCTGATCGACAAAGCGCCCGATGCGTCGCGCGATATCGGCTTGCTGTTGGATAAGGCGCTGGAGAAAATCGCGTTCCTTCCGTTCGGTCTTATGATCGATCAATGGCGGTGGAAGGTGTTCTCCGGCGAAATCAAACCGGAGGATTACAACAAGGCCTGGTGGGATCTGAGGTTGAAGTACCAGGGGGTCGCGCCTGTCGCCATGCGCGGCGAAGAGTTCTTCGATCCCGGCGCGAAATATCACGTGCCCGCGGACGTTCCTTACATGCGCTACTTCCTCGCGGACATTCTTCAGTTCCAATTCCACCGCGCCCTCTCACAAACGGCCGGCTGCACCTCGCTGCTGCATCGATGCTCGATCTATCAGAGTGCCGAAGCCGGGAAGAAGCTGAATGACATGCTTTCCATGGGCCTCTCCCACCCATGGCCCGAAGCGCTCGAGAAAATCGCAGGCACAAAACAAATGGATGCCTCCGCAATTCTCGATTACTTCAAGCCCTTGGATGCATGGCTGGATGAGCAAATCAAAGGCAAGCCGACAGGTTGGTAAATCTCCCTGTGCCTTTGTGTCTTTGTGCCTTTTGTGATTATTTCGGACACTACGCCTTTCATGGATTGGACTTCACGCTGTTGGATCTTGGATGTACATAGATTCTTCAGTGCAAGACCTATAAATCCTTCCAGGAGTCGTATACGAATTCCGCGTCAGAAAACAATCTCTACTTGACTCCTTTTAGAGTTCTGCTGCAGACATATTGATGTGATTGCGCCGTAACTCTGATTTCGATGATACCTATCGATTTTTGATGTGCGGATCACTTGACTTTATATGCTGTCCCTAGCATTGCGTATGCTCATCTCTCAAGACGATAGAGCGATTCTTGTTTACAGCAAGGTCGCTCTATGGTTGCATATGGCGATCTCAAAAAAGACTGTGACATTCAGAAAATGACGGGCGCAAAAGTCCGAATCAAATTTGGCGAGCACGAATTCGAAGCAGAGGGCTCTGAAGAATCCGTCGAACGACATCTCGCTTTTTTTAGGCTACTGATTGCGCCACCACCCCAGGAACCAATTCCCGCCGTCGCTCCGCCTCCAGAAACTCCAAAAGTCGAACCTCTTCCGCTGGAGAAAATTTTGCGCGCCAACAAAGGAATTGTTTCGTTGAAGGTGAATGCAAAACCCGACGAGGCCATTCTGGTTTTGCTTCTGGGTCAATTGGAGCTCTGCCAGCGCAACATCATTTCCGGCTCTCAGATCATGGACGGCTTGCGAGGATCCGGATTTCGCGTCCGCCGCGCGGACCTGTTGCTGAAGAAACACGCCATTCAAGGAAATATCATCGCCATCGGCAGACACCGCGCGAGGCGATACCAGTTCTCGAAAAAAGGTATGGAACGCGCGCAGCAAATCGCTCGCGATCTGATTTCGCAAATTCCGCAAGAAACAGAATTGTCCGCGCACGAGATCGAAAAAAAGTTGTAGAATCGATCCCTCGAGCGGGAGTAATTCAGCGGTAGAATGCCAGCTTCCCAAGCTGGACGTCGCGGGTTCGATCCCCGTCTCCCGCTTTTTAAAGTCAGCAACTTGGAAGCCTCTCTTCGCGGTCCTACATCAAAACTACATCATTAACGGAAAACTCAATTGATAAACGCGGATTCAAGCTGCTCGACAGCTTCGATCCGGCGTTCCAGTGGAGTTACCGTGTACACATTCAGGTTCACGTCTAGCGTGTGGCCCTGCTGATCGGCCACGACCTTGGGATCTACTCCGAGCTCACGCATTAGCGATGCATGCGTGCGGCGAAAGACATGGAAATCCACCCACTCGAACCCGATTGTCTTTAGGGCAGGCCGAATGTGGCGGTACATCACGTTGTCCTTTGCCATCGGTGTCATCACCTTTTCGGACGGGAACAGCCAGTCTTCCGGCTTGCCATCGGCGTCGCGCTTCAGCCATTCGTCCATGTCATTGCTCAAGCCGGAGGACAAGGCGGCGAATCGTTTGGATTTCTGTGTTTTCGGTGTATCGATCGTGCCGCGGTAAACGCGTTGCTCGATCTCAGCCGAGCAAGCGGCTATTCGCCCGCGTTTCAAGCCGAAAATCTCACCAGGCCGCATGCCGGCGAGAACGGCCAACTTCACGATTAATCGTTCTCTGAGATTCAAAGCATCGAAGATTTTCTTTACCTCCTTTAACCGCAGAGTTGGATGTTCTGGACGGGCACACTGCCGCGGGGTGAAAAGAATCGCTGCCGGATGATTTTTAACGACACCCTCAGCGATTGCCATATCGGACATTTGCTTTAGGTCCCACCGCAGATGGTCCACAGTGCTGAATGACAGCCCGGATTTACTGTCGAGGAATCGCTGCAATTCGTCCCTTGTAAGGCTACGCAGTTGCCGTTTGCCGAACTCAGCGACGATATGGTGATTCACGCGATCCTCGTTCGTCATCGCGGTAGACTTCTTCCACTTCCGCTTGTAGAGGGGCAGATAAACTCGCTCCACGAAATCTTTCAGCGTAATGTCCTTCTCCGGGGTGTAAGCAGCGCGCTCGTTGACGGGCTTCACGATATCGGCCAGCTTCTCTCTAGCTGTCGACTTCGTGGTTTTCGAAGCCTTCCCCAATACTCGCGATCTTAACTTCCCGTCTTCACGCCACTGCCCGACCCAGTACCCATCCTTGGTTTTTCGAACACAACCATTCTGAAACCGTTGTCGCATGTGACTCCTTAACTCACAGCGCCCACGGCCTTCATTTCTGAGTCGTCGGAGAGAATAGCACCGATTTCGTTGAGCCGCTTCCACGCTTCGAGGCTGGATCGCCGGACCACTCTCTTGCGTCCAAGTGCGATGTGAGGAAGAACGGTGCGATCCTTCACTTCACCATTCATGAGTTTGTAAACCTGTGCTTTTGAGCAGCGGAGTTCCTCGGCCACTTCCTTTGCGGTAAGGATTTCATTCATTGGAGTCGCCTCCGGCCTGAGATCCTGACGCGGATCAGAATGATGGAGTCCACTAAAGAATTTCATGATTCCCTGCATCCGAGGAAGAGCGACGCCTCACGGATGTGAGCGACCCGTTCCGGGATTACGTCTAGAGCGCGAGCGCAGAATACGTCCGCCGCTACCGGATCGTCAGACAGCACGATGGTTTTCAATTTGAGGTCCACACCGTTAAGGGGACCATCACCTTCCATCCCGACGATTGCGTCTGCAATCACGAAATGCGGGCGTACGGTCGCGCAGATGTCGAGAATACTTTCGTGGATGCCGGCCCAATGAAGAATGTTCTTGGGCCAGCCGTAACGGCAACCCGGCACGATACCGAACATGTTTTTCATGCTGAGCGTGACGCCGGCCCAGTGGTGCGTCTTTACCTTAGGCATTGAGACAATGAAATCCGATTTGAGGACGGTTCGCGGTAGCCACAGATGGCTGAGGCCGGAATAGTTCGCTTGAAGCGTCGTTTTAATGAGCTCGTCGCGGTTGAAATCCACAAACCTGATCTTGCGCTGCAAGATTTGATCGGCGAGGCCGGTTTCGTGGAGGAGCAAGTCTGTGTCGCGATGATGTCCCGGTCCTTCGCCCACGACGACTGAAGCTGCATCCAGACGCAGGAAGGCTTCGGCGGCGGCGCCGATCAGTTGCGCATCCGTGTTTACGGGTTTTTCCGGAATGTATTCGACGATGTTCGGCTTAAGCAGAACGGATTTGCCGCGGATGTCCAGATTGAACAGACGCAGGCCTTCGTAGATTACTTGATTCAACTGGTCGGAGTAATGGTCGGCGCGCAGGATCGCGATGCGTGAGCGTTTCGGACGCAAATCCCGTGAGTACTTTCGACGTCGTAACCCGAGGGTTAACGCAGAGCCAGTGACCGCGGCCGATGTGATGAGCCAGTCGCGTCGGTTCATTCAGATCACTACCCGGAAAGGATTGCGGTTGTCTTGAACAGCATTCATCGCAATTACCGCGAGGCTCAGTGCTTCGATATTCGAAATAGAAGATTGTCCGGAAAAGGCTTTGTTCAAGTTCGCAACGCAGCTATTCAGCGTTGCATCTCGATGCATCAACAGTGCCAAGGCGGTCCACGAGAGGCTGAATACGGATGAGCAGTCCCTACTAGCGTCGCGCAACCAGCCTAGGCCTCGGATGGCCGTGGGGTCGTTGCTGGAATCCGAGACAGCGAGCAAGGCAATCGCCGTTGCATCGATGTGGGGCTTAAGCGCAGCGCCGAACACGATTCCGTTTCCAGCGTTCCAACCACCTTGCGGGCAAGCCCGATCACGAAGCATGTCCATGCCGATGCGAATTCGATCCGTCACTTCTTCGGTGTGACAACACGCGGCCGACTGTCTGAGGGCAATCAGCGAAAAAACTGTCGGAATGATCCAACTCACAGAGCCCGGAAACCAAGCCCATCCGAACTTGTCCGGATTCAACTGCACAGCACGATCGACTGTTTTGAATTTCCATTTCCAAAGCCAATGACCTTCGCGGCCCTTGTTCTTCAGGAGCCACGCTAAACTTTTCTCGAAGTTCGTGAACCGCGCGTTTATAAATCGAAGAGTGATGAGCGCGAGGGTCGTGGTCCAGCATCCTTCGCGATCGTCGCCATCGAACGCCGGCCAGCTCCCATCCTGGTTTCTCACGCGCGAGAGGAATTCAATTGCGTTATCGCGCGCGCTACTGTCGCGGTCGTGCAAAGCCAACAGCCCGTAACATGTCGTTTCCACGCTTGCTTGGCTTCCGTTTCCGCCCGCCCATCCACCCGTGAGAAGACTGCGTGTTTCGATCTCCGCCTGGATGTCCTCGATAAGGCCCATAAATGAGATGAGGTTTTTCCGACAGAAAATCTGTCGAAAAAGCCTACAAACTAGGAGCGTGATTCATGTTCTCTTCGGCGAAAGATCTCGCGGACCGATTGCTCGCATCCAATTACGTGATCGACGAAACGATCCTACCGGTCCTGTACCTCGCTGCGACGATGCGGCGGCCGCTGTTGATTGAGGGGCCGCCGGGATCTGGCAAAACTGAACTGGCATACGCCGTCGCCAGAAGCGCGCACACCGCCGTTGAGCGGTTGCAATGCTACGTCGGGGTTAATGAAGAAAAAGCCATCGGAAAATTCGATGAAGCGTTGCAGCAACTCTTTCTTGAGACAGGAACCGCCCGGGTCAGCGACGGTTGGGAAGCGATCCGGCGAGTCCTACACGAGTTGGACTTCTTCACGAAAGGCCCATTGCTTCGCGCACTGCTGTACGAACCGAAGCCCTGCGTCCTGCTCGTGGACGAAATTGACAAGGTCGATCACGAATTCGAGGCGTTGCTACTCGAACTTCTCAGTGATTGGCAATTGACCATTCCGAAACTCGGAACCATCAGAGCCAAGACCATCCCATTCGTTGTTCTTACTTCCAACGAGGAACGCCGAATTGGAGATTCCAAGCGTAGCTATGGCCGCACGCTCCTGCTGGTTCGCCCCGTTGCCGGTAGCGGCGAGCAATGGGTTGAAGAGAATCGCATTCGCTGGGTGGAAGACGATGGAGTGGGTACTTCGGATCAGGATAGGACTCGTAAATGAGCCTTATCTACATCTTCGCTGCATCGACGATGGAAGGAGAGCCTGTCCGAAAGATTGCCAGTGCATCCGACTGGGGTTCACCGGTACGTTGCGGAGCGAACGATGTGGTTTTCACTATTACGGGCATGGGACCGAGTAATGCGCGAGCCAAAGCTGAAACCGCTCTAGGGGTCGGTACAGCACCAACCGCACCTCTTAAACCTGACGTGGTGTTGGTTATCGGCCTGTGTGGTGGCCTGACGGAATCGTTGCCGGAAGGACGGCTCGTTTCCTATACGACATGCAGATCGACCGACGCAGCCAAACCTGTCCTTTTTTGCTCGCGGAGCGCGGCCGATTCTTTGATTACGCTGCTCAGTTCGTTCGGCATTGTTTGCGCGCGGGCCGAGGGAATCACGTCTGCGCGAATCGCGACAAACAGAGCCGAGCGGATTCTTCTGGCGCAGTCCGGAGCTGCTGTTGTGGACATGGAGAGCTATTCAATTCTCGAAGCGGCAGCCAGTGCTGGTATTCCCGCAGCGGTTCTTCGAATCGTTGCCGATTCGGTCGATCGCGTATCGCCGAACCTGAATCTGGCGCTGGACAATGCCGGAGGCCTCGACGGTCGGAAGGCGCTTCGAGTTGCTTTGGGATCTCCCATACGCACCGCAAGACTTCTCGCCGCAAATAAACGGGCAATGCAAAGTCTCACGAAGGCGCTGGAACTCGTGTTGAAGGCTCCCTGCTTAGCATAGTTCGAGCCGTGGTGCCAAAATCCTCGTTTGTTCGAGCCGACAAGAAGCGGCGTTGTTGTTGTGCTGCCGTTGCAATCAGCAGTTCGTTTTGGCGGAGACGACCTGTGTATAGTCATAAACTTATTCTTGTCGCATCTCTTCTGCTCCCGGTCGTCGTTCGCGGCGACTCCCCGATTCAAGGTCCACTGAAGCTCTTGGCGCAGGCCGATCGACTTGCGCTTCTTTATAACTGGTCTGAGGCGACTCCCCTGTACGCTGAAGCTGAATCTCTCTTTGCGCAGTCCGGAGACGCAAAGAACGCTTTGGCAGCGAGGTTGGGGTATATATGGTCGACCGCCGATGCCGGCGTATCTCCCACGGCTACCCGGGAAGTTGTTGCCTATCTCGAGAACCCTCTCGTCCGTTCCGATCCAGCTCTGATGCTGCGTGCACTTATCGCCCAGGCCGTCCTTGATCGAAACACAAACGAAATTGGGGCGCGTCACGTCTGGGAAGAAATTCTTGATCTGGCGAAAACATTAAAGGACGAGAGATGGGAAGGACGAGCAAAAGCGGAACTCGGTCAGATCCTGTATATAGCCGGGGATGTTCAGGCAGCGACGACGATGCTGCGAGAGGCGATCGTTTCTCAATACGTTCGACTAGATTTCGGTGCGGCGATCTACTACACGGCGATGGTCGGTAACGGATCTGTGGAAGCAGGGCGCGCTGAAACAGGACTTCAATATTGCGATACAGCCCTAAAGGCCGCGTTTTTCATACCGGACCTCGGATTTCCTTTTCTCGCCTATCAAGGGAAAGCTCGTGCCCTATTTGCACTGCATCGAGATGTTGAAGCGCGGCGCGTTTTGGAGGTCGCGCTGCGACGAGCCCGCGTTGACGGGAACTATATGGCATTGTCACAGTTGTTAGTCGTGGCGGGAACAGCTGCGACAACAGATGAACGAACTAAAGCCATTGAATATCTGCTCGAGGCCACGAACGTGACCCAGAGCAAAGGTTTTCAGCATGTCTTCGCTTGGAGCAGTTTCGCGCTGGCAAAGGCGTATCGGAATGGCGGCAATCTGGATGGTGCCGAGTTGCTGGCTTCGCGAACCGTCGTTACCATGCGTGATCTTGAGGACAGATATCATCTGCCGGAGCATCTCTCTTTGCTCGCCGACGTCTCAGCGAAAAAGGGCCAATTCGAACGTGCCGACGAGCTCTATAGCGACGCGGCAGACGTGATCGATGGCCTTCTGGTTAACGTGAACCAGCGGCAGCTTAAGGGATCGCTCATTGCGACTCTCAGCGAATCCTACTTGGGCCATTTCGAGTTGGCGGCAACGAAATTCTCAGATGCAGCTAAGGCGTACCAGGTAATCGAACAGGCGCGCGGCCGTTCTCTCGCCGACACCTTACGTGGTGAATCGGAGACTCTGACCGGGGCAGGCGACATGAGCCTCGATGCACAGCGAGAAATCAACCGCATCCAACTTGCCTTGTTGCATGAGTCCAGCCGCGATGGCCGACAGAGGTTACTTGACGAATTGTTCCAAGTCGAACAGTTCATCGCACCAGCGCGTCGTAATGGCGTGCTTCTAAAATCCGCCACCGATCGCCTGAAACCGGTGCCTGTTGAATTGCTGAAGCGCTCGCTCGGCCCAGACGAGATGTTGATCGAGTACGTTCTCGGCGAAACGCAATCGTATTGTTTGCGAATCACCCGAGCCGGTCCGTCCATTGTGGTTATTTCGGCCGGCCGAAAGCGTATTGACGAACTCGTTGATCATTATTTGTCAGCGGTCCGATCTCGGCAGGCATATGAAAAAGTCGAGCGTGAGCTTTTCTCATTGTTATTGGAGCCGGTGCTTCGGCATGAATCCTCGATAAGCCTGATCGTTGTTCCCGACGGCAAGCTCAACCTTGTTCCTTTCGATGCACTACGCAATGAACACGGCAAGTACGTTCTCGAAACGCACGTCGTGACATACGCGCCGTCAGCAACAGTTCTGTATCTCCTCAGGGAACGCCGCTCATCCGAGCGGCCGATTCGCGATTTCCTCGGCCTAGGAGGTGTTGTCTACTCCGATGCGAGTGCGATCAACAATGGCAATACCAGCACGCGGCCCAAGGCGACGGCTGTAGCGGATTTCTTTGGCTTGGACGCTGTCACATTTCCAGACTTGCCTGGAAGCACGCAAGAAGTTGTCGGCGCTGCGAGAACGATCGGACGCTCCAATCAACTCCTGCTTGAACGACACGCAACAGAGGCTGCGTTCAAGGCGCTCCCGCTTTCGGACTTTCGGGTCATCCATCTTGCTGTACACGGAATGGCGAATGCTGAATATCCAGACCGCGCAGCCCTCGTCCTTGGAACTTCGGTCGCGTCGGGAGACGACGGCCTCCTTCAGGTCCGAGAGATCCGCGACCTTTCTCTGCGGGCTGAATTGGTAACGCTTTCCGCGTGCGATACAGGATTTGGAAAATTGTTAGGTCAGGAGGGAATCGCGAGTCTTGAGCGCGCTTTCCTTCTGGCGGGCGCAAAGTCTGTCATCGCGAGTCTCTGGCCCGCAGACGACACATTCACGATCGGCCTTATGAAACGCTTGTACGAACACCTCTCTAATGGTGCCGATAAAGGCACGGCACTCCGGCAAGCCAAACTCGATCTTCTCAAGGAATTCGGCGACCAAGCTCTCCCAGTGTATTGGGCCGGATTCACATTGGTCGGAGACGGATCCACCGCGATCTTCAAGTAGTCGTTGTCGTCTTTCCTAGCCTGAATTTTTCAACCAACAATGAAAGGAGAAGTGTTTCTATGGTTTCAGACAACGTACCTCATGATGACCAGCCCGCCGATAAGTCGTCGGCTACTTTGATTCCGGTCGATGTCGAGCACGTCGATCAGTTGGTTCTGATCGCGCGCGATCTCGCCGGATTTGTCCTGCTTCTTGACGCCGCCGCAATCAGCGACCCCACGATCGCTGCCATCGAGCGCATCCTGAGCGAGATCAACGACCGACTTCAGGAATTCAAAACCTGGTTCCACGATGCTTGGCACGCCGCGAATGCCGCAACAGGCGGAGGTGAATGAGGCGAACAATCCAGTGCCTTGCAACCTGAGTCAGCTAGCGTGAACAGCCCAATCTGCCGCGGATATGTGTGAATATTTGCACAATCGAAGAAGCAGTCCTTTTTGTTTGAAACCCGGCGAGAGGAAACGCGTTAAACAAGCAATGGCTCACAAGCGAGCCGGCAAAAAAGTTCGTCGCGAACCGTTCCGGTAACGAACAGCTGATGTTCCTTGGGAGTCGTGGGTAGGCGGAAAAACCCTGGCGGCCGTTTCTGGAATATCTTCTTCTCGCAATTCGAAAATATCGAAAATTCTTAAATATACTCTGACGATGGTAAGCCAAAAGGCAATTGACAGGTACGTCCGTCAGGTTGGGCTGTCGCATTTTCGTTCATTCGATGATGCCGAGAAGGTTTTAAAACGCAAGTACGGAAAGGAGGGCGTCGTCCCACTATTCGATGCGATCTCGCGCCGAGCGGATGGTGAGGCAATCGACGTCTATCCTCTTCTCTACCAGAGTCTCGAATTCAGCATTGATTGCATGGCAGCCTACCAGGGAAGCTTACCCAAGGCTTACCTGTCGTGGCTGTCAGGAACGGAAATAGCGGCGTCACGAATACTTGATCTGGGTTGTGGAAACGGTGTGCTCACCTGCTTTTATGGTTCGTTGTTTCCGGATAGCCAAATCATAGGTGTCGATAAGTCGGCGGATGGTGTTCGGTGTGCAAATCAGCTTAAGGAAAAGCTGGGCACGAACAATGTGACGTTTGTGCGTGCCGATTCTGGGGAAGAATTGGCCAGTCTGGGTGGGACATACGACCTCATTACGATGGTTACCGTTGCAAATGAGATCGTCGACGTTCCCAGTTTTCCCAATGACATGTTCATGAATGAGATTTTTTCTTCTCAGGTCGATGTTCTTCCCCCTCAGGAGATTGCTTCGATCTGTGAACTCTTGACGCCGGAAACGGGACATCTGATTACGGTTAATAGGTGGTCTGCTCATGGGTACTGCTGGTGGATTAACGTTCTCCACAAATGCGGCCTGACGGTCGATTACGGCGCGGGAGAACAGCTTGGCGTGGCGTACGACAGTCGAGCGACTGCGCTACTTAGTCACCGACAACAGAGTCAGAGCACGTTCTCTGCTGACGATGCGATAGCGTTCTGGTTGTATTCAAATTATCAGAAACGGCTCGAAGCTGAGACTTTTAAGCCCCCACGATTGGAGAACGAGTTAGCAGAAGCATGTTTTCTGCAAATCAACCCCAAGCGACTCCGGTTAGGTATTAAGGTGACGCATCGCCATCGACCGGGTTTCATGAAGGTAGAGATTTGGCAAGGCGGGCCGTTCTTGATGCTGTTTCAATTCGAGCACGACGGGCAGAAATCGCTAGAGATTTTACCCGCCATTCTGTATTTGGGCGTTGAGGAGCGCGCTCGATGCCTCGTTAAGGACTTTACTGATGAGTACATCATTGTTGATTACCATGAGAACGATACCGCAGGCCAGTAGTCGTCGCAGCTATCGAATAAACCTAACTCGGTCTGCCTCGCGTAGTCCTCTGGTCGTTTTTGATGTGACGGGTATGATTTCAACCTGCTGATTTTTGAACATCGCTTTTATGGCCTCACGATAGTGCTTTTCAATGAACGGAAGATCCCATGTCTCTTCCCTAACAGCATCAAACGACAACGTCCGCCCTTTGTATTTGTCCAGCAGAACGCGCTGCAGTTCAGCAATTGACGGCGTCGAGGAAATGAGATTTCGTTGCGATTGTCCGAACTCGAAGGTGCCCGCTTCATCTCCTAATGGCCACATCACTTCTTTCATGAGCAGTACCGCTTTAGGGTGATTTGAAACATGTATCAGATAGTACTTTGTGCGGTTGCTGGAAAGACGATCTTCTCGATCGAATTTGATCCGAAACGGGAAATGATATTTCGCGTCAATGCAGGAGCAGAAGTATTCGAGGAATCCCTGTTCGCGCTCGACGCCGCTTTGGCTTAAGAATGCTTGAGAGCGCCAATTCGTGTTTCCAAACATCTCGTCCAGGTGGTGTTGAACTTTAGGATTCTCTGCGTCCATGTTGATCCGGTAGAACATGAAGTTGATTAGAGCTTCTGTTTTTTCTCTTCTTAACATCGAATTGATGATTGGGATCGTGAGTGGGTGTGCGTACGGATCGATCATGAAGAATGTGGGGACGAACGCCATTTTCGACAATTCGGAGGGTACCGCCTGCTTGGCGTCGTAGGGCAGAAGTCGAACGTCTAGCCGTTCACCGTATGGACGGGTCTTGACGAGTTCACGTTCAAGAGAAACGTATTGCTCCGGATCATCTTCAAACAAAACGATCGACATCTTTCTTGTAGGCGAGCTTTGGAGGAATTGTTTGGCTGTCTGCACGGCAATGATGGGAGAGCCTTCGACGAATTGTCCTTGGAGTTCGTAGATCCCTGGGCCGGCGTAACAATCGAAGTAACACAATTCAGAATTCCGAGAGCCGAGAATAGCGGACCATGCCGTAAGGTACTTGGAGAGAATCAAGTGTTTGATCCTCGATACCTCTTTGAGGTGTTGAACGTTTGGCTGCTCGCTAGACATGATGGCCTTAGTCTTAGAGAACGACTAAGGCCGGATTAATAGATGTCGCGGGAAACTGAATCCAGCGTTGGCCATCCAATTCCGGCGTCTCTGTCTTGTGCCCACGGGAATCGCAGAATTGCTTCAGGAAGAAGGCCACGCCATTCTCACGGCACTGTCGCCTGATTTGTCGATACCATTGATGATTCGAAGCCCGCGAATGATGACCACTTTCATCCCCGACAATAATCCAGTCAATGCGCTCGCCGAGCCTTCCTGGCCTCATCCATTCGGAAAAATCGACGCATTCAAGAATTGGTTCGCAGCTGACGCCTCGTACTACGGCTTTCGTTTCCAGCAAAATGGGCACGAAGGAGTTTGCGGTTTTCTGACAGCCAGCTGAAACTAAGGCCCAAATATTAGGCCAAGGCGCGCCGGGTAAGCTGTTGAGGTAATCTCGCATTAGCGCAGGTCGCTTTGTGAGTAATAGCCAATCGAGATTCGGCGTACTCCGAATCAGGTCGAATAAGTCGTATCGCCATTCCTTGGGAACTTCTGCATCGAAGACGTCAGAGAGTGACGAGCTAAAGACACGATATCGTGTTCTCTTCTCTTCGGCTTCGCGGTTCCATCTTAGCGGCTTCTTCCAATTCTCGTCTCGGGTGCGATGACGAGGCTGGCCGCCACCCCACACTGCCCAACCTCTGAACTTGGCCATGAGCTCGGCATAGCAATGGTCGCATTCGGGAGCAACCTGAGTACAACCAATCCAGCCATTAAAGGTGTGGTGTGCCCAAGGAATCCTAGTATTTTCGCCCATTAGCTCGCCTCCGCAGTCGTGAACCTTGTATCCGTCGAATTCATTGACCAAAGATTTCGTGGTAGCGTCGCGACAACGACCCCTTGAATTAGCACATCGCTGGCGACGAAGATTGGCTTGAAAGATTTCTCTGTCGAACTCGGCAATAGTGCGACAACGTTCTCTTGCCGCTTAAAATGTTTAATTGTTGCTTCGTCATTGATCAACACAACGACGCGATCGCCTTGCTCAGCCGTTGGTTGTTGCCTCACTAATACCAAGTCGCCATCGTTGATCCCAGATCTGTTCATCGAATTCCCGCGGGCTCTAAGAAGAAAGTGGGGATGTCCAGGCGGGGCAAGTTTTGTAGAAACCTCTATCAGAGCTTCAG
>JACXTT010007698.1_pt1 | contig 15114 bp, 15 predicted proteins | sample 9270951 | NCBI WGS metagenome assembly JACXTT01 (sample SAMN15532306, study PRJNA645909) | rock metagenome | isolation source: weathered quartz diorite | place: Puerto Rico | collected 2017-06-21
AGTTGCTACCATCAATGTGGGTTCCAACCCCTTTGGTATGGACTACGATAGCGATAACGGAAAAATTTATGTTGCAAACTATGGTTCAAATAATGTTTCCGTAATAGACCCGAGTACAAATACGGTAGTATCAACGATATCAGGAATTGCAAATCCAAGCGGACTGGCGTATGATCCGATAAATCACGATATTTATGTGGCAGGTTATGGCTCAAACAGTGTTTCAGTCATAGATCCTAATACAAACACAGTGTTGCAACAAACCATCAAGGTCGGCGCTCAGCCATATGATCTAACATACGATAGTGGAAATGGAAAAATTTATGTTGTAAACCTTGGCTCAAATGATGTTTCAGTAATAGATCCTAATACAAATACAGGATCTGCACAAACCATTAAAGTCGGCTCTCAGCCATCTGGATTAGCATACGATAGTGGAAATGGAAAAATTTATGTTGCAAACTTTGGCTCAAACGATGTTTCAGTAATAGATCCTAATACAAATACAGTATCAGGCGCAACTATTTCGGTGGGTCTCAACCCTATTACTGTGATATACGGCTCTTCAACTAATAACGTCTATGCCATAAACCTTGGCTCAAACAACGTTTCCGTGATAGACGGAAACACGAATACAGTAGTAAATACAATAGTGGTTGGTACCAATCCATATGGGGCAGCATTTGATAACTACAACGACAAAATCTATGTTGCAAACTATGGGTCAAATAATATTTCTATAATTGACACTAGCTCAAACAACGGTTCAGGATCCCCACCAAATCCGCCTCCTACATCTCCCCCTAATAATGATCCACCTCCGAGCGATAATCCGCCTCTTTCACTAACAGTACCAAGTGACATGGTTGTATATCCTACTAGTCATCTAGGCGCAATGGTAGACTATTCAAGTGGAATTAGCACGAGTGCCGGAGCATCGGTGACCTGTGACCACTCATCAAAGACGATGTTTCCAATTGGCACTACTATGGTAACTTGCTTAGCCTATGACGCCTCTGGAGATTCCAAGACTGCAAGCTTTAACATAACAGTTCTCTCGGCACCACAAATAACGGATCGATTGATAAATGAGCTAAACGGTCTTGATTTGTCATACGGGCAGACAAATAGCTTGTATACTAAGTTACGTGACTATACTTCTACTATTGGGCAACCATCATCAGGCATTAATCAGCTCAATACTTTCAAAAATGCTGTAAATGCCAAGTGTTGCAATGCTATTGGAAAGCCACTATCTACATCTCAAGCAAATAACTTGATATCCTTAGCAGATCACATAATCGCCGCACTTTCTTAAGATTATTCCTCTATCAACAGTTGGTGTGTAAAGTAATTTGATACTATTTTTTGGACAATAATGCAAATACTCCTCCGGCCCCATATGCCACTGCTATCATAAGTCTAGATACAATCACAGCTACGGTCTGATTTGATATATACGATGTATCTATCAGAATAGCCAGTGGAATAGATACAAGAGAAACTCCACCCACAATTATCTGCTCATTGTTTGATATGCCGCCAAATTTCTTCATGAAAAAATATGTTGAGGTATTGCCAAGACCAATTCCTAGCAATATTAGATATTGGTATATCCACGGTAAAACTGCAATAGCTGCAAATGGGGCTGCCCAGCATAGCCCATTTACAGCTTTAACAAAGGGCGGCCATTTAACACTGTTTTTCATTCTTCCTCGAATGGATGGAATTATATTTTTCCACTTTCCAAAAATGGTTCCAAATGTTAATGAAAAACTACCGGCCCAGATGATTGCATAATAATAAATTGGATCTTTCTGTTCAAATACAATTTCACTGAGAATTGATGCAGAAGCAACGGATATTGAAACTCCAATAAATAGGAGCCCAAACGCACGTCTTACTTCAAGGGAAGAATGCATATAGAATGTTCGAATTGTATTTTACAGATAATTTAAAAGTTTGAATCTATTTTTGCTATCTGAAAAAATGTGTGAAACAAGGCAGAAAATCGCTGCATTTATTAAAATTCGCCATTTCTTGATGTTATGAGTTATTCAAAGAAACCACTCGTAGGCATAATCATGGGCTCAAGCTCTGATAGCGCAGTAATGCATTCCGCAGCACTCGTTTTAGATACATTTGGCATTCGACATGAGGACCAAATAGTTTCTGCACACAGAACTCCGCAAAGATTATCAGATTACGCCAAACATGCTGAAAGAGAGGGATTCAAAGTAATAATTGCGGGTGCCGGAGGTTCTGCACACTTGCCAGGGATGATTGCTTCACATACTATTCTTCCAGTGATAGGCGTTCCTATAATGGTCTATAATGACAAGGGCAATTCCACACGATTCAAATTTTCTGCATTTGGTGGATTGGATTCTTTGTTGTCGATCTCAGAGATGCCAACAGGTTCACCCGTTGTAACAGTTGGTGTAAATAAAGCAGCAAATGCTGGGCTATATGCTGTTAAAATACTTGCTAACGAATTTGCAGATTTACGAATTAAGATTAAGAAATACAAGGACAACCAGCACAAATCCGTTCTTAAAGAATCCGACGAAATGAAGAAAATTGGACTAACAAAATTTGCAAGAAGGAAATTCAAAAAATAGATTCTTGGTAGTCTGTGTCATAACTTATTAGTCGATTAGAATATTCTACAACCTTGGAACCAAAAGATGTTCTGTATCAAACAATTTCTGACTATGGTGAACAAAGAATACTATCAGATATTGTACAGGGTGAGAGTCCAATTACAATCTCGACTATTTATGATCACTGTATGAAGGATATTGATAAGTTTGATACAAATCCAGAAGAAATTCGAGCCTTATTTGCTGAAAGCCTTATACATTACATGTTGACCGCTGCGCTCATTCCGAGTCAAAGGAAAACTTCTTTTCAATCAGTTGAGATAGACATTGTCGTCCCTGACACCAAGACACTTGCTTCCTCCCCATCACATGCAGTTATAATTTCTTTTCAAAAGACGAATGAATTAGAAGAGTTGGAAGATAAGGTAAGCATGATGAAAAAAATTCAACCCAATTCAGAGAACATCTGGATTATATCATATAAACCTGTTTTGTCCGATTTCAAAGTTTATGCCCTTGATAAGGATGATTTTACATTTGCACACATAATAAACGATTTAATTAGTTTCTCATCTAACAAGATAAAATCAAAACTGAAAATTTTTAAGATATGATGGAATTCAAGTCAATGTTTTTTTCTACAATCTTTGCCATCGTGTCTAGCTTTTGGTAATCTTTCACAAACGGGATTATGCCTAAGATTGGAATTTCTGTGAGTTCGTATAGTGTAGTTGGCGAATTTTTTTCTGCTGGACCTCCGCGTTCGTCGAAGTAATTAATGATCATTCCTTTTATTGGAATTTCATAATCTTTGCACATTTTCAGCGTCATAATAGTATGATTAAGGGTGCCGAGGGTTGACCTCGTAACTACTATGACTTCCAACCCCATTGCCTTTATCATGTCAGCTACGAAGTAATTTTTTGTAATAGGAGTCATAATTCCACCAATCCCTTCAACTAATAGCATCTGGTGGATTTTGGTCAAGTCTTTTAATTTTTTGAATACCAATTGCATGTCAATCTGTAAGCTCAAAATCTTGGTGGCGTCGTATGGTGATGTTGGGATCGGAAAAAAAATAGGATTTACCATTTCTTCACTATCCGTTGTGCCAGCTGCTTCACATAGTAATGAGACATCAGATGATTTGAAACCAGATTTTTGAGGAATTCCGCTTGCAATCGGTTTCATAACTCCAACGTCAATTCCTAGCTTTCTTAAGCACATTGCCATCGCGGCGGTTATCACAGTTTTGCCAACGCCGGTGTCTGTACCAGTCACAAAGTAAGATTTCACAGCAACTGTTTGGGAGCCGTTATTTAATAATTCACATGCTTTTAAAGGTGAGAGCCAATTCTCTTGTGTCTAATAGGCTCATAATGATTTATGTTAATTTTCCATGTTTCATTAAAAAATCTTTTACCACCACGGCGGCCGTTTGCCCTCCCTTGATACATATTCGTTATATGCTTCACAAAGCTTTCTACTATCGAGTATCTGAAATACATATAATCCAAGATAGCCCGCCGCTACAACTGGTAAAAAGTAAAAAGAGGCAAACGACGGAATAGAGTCTTTTGTTATTCCAAATACATATGAAATCCACAGAGTGAACAGAAGCAAAGATAATGAAAGAATTCCGACACCTCTGCTAATTCTTCCTACATAGATGTGGCCAATTCCCTGCAAAGAAACCAATCCCAATACCACTGATAGAACAAGTGTGACATCTTCTTTTTTGTAATTGTGTGAAACTCTTGTACTAGTAGCTTCCTTCTTACTGGGTAATTCTATTCTTTTTGAATCAAAACTCAGATCGCTACTTTCAATTCTTTGCGTTTTTTGCAAGATTTTTTCTAATTCCGAATTCAAGTTTTTCAAATCAGTTTCTAGCTTTTCAAGCGAATTTAGTTCGGTCTTTCTTTCTTTCGGTTGGCTGGTAATTTTCTCATTTTCACTAAATAAGTTTTCAAGATATTTCTGGTCTGCCAAATAAAGATATTTTCCATTTTGGATTCTATCTAGAATGTACTCAAGTCTCGCCTCATCACCGGCACCTTTTTGAATCAAGTTACGAACTGATTTAACCAAGTCGTATGACATATTTATTCACCCAATTGCGCTCCTTCGAATATATGTTGTAACATCCCAAATAAATCAAATTATGACCTTGTTTTATATTCCAAGGGTACAATTAATCATTACTTTGGAATAATCAAATCTAGGTTTCTCTTAAGCCTAGAAATTTGCGCTCCAAGTGAACTGAGATCCTCATCCTTTGCAGAGTGACTTGGTGGCGTGGTTCTAATTCTATTTCTGTGTTCTACAAGCTCTGCCCTAAGTGAGTCAACACTACTTTGTTGATTTCTTTCAGAAATCATTAGTTCCATTCTATTTCTATACTCCAATATTTCTGCCCTAAGCGAGTTTATGTTTTGTTCATATTGCATTATTTTCGGGTTTATTGCATTTAGTTTGTTTCTATATTCTGCAAGCTCTGCCTTAAGTGAGTCAACACTGCTTTTCTGATTTCTTTCCGAAATCATTAGTTCCATTCTATTCTTATATTCTGCAAGCTCTGCCTTAAGTGAGTCAACACTGCTTTTCTGATTTCTTTCAGAAATCATTAGTTCCATTCTATTCTTATATTCTGCAAGCTCTGCCTTAAGTGAATTTATCGTTTGCTGATATTGGATATTTTCATTCATAATACCTTGTGGCTGTCTATTTCTATACTCCAATATTTCTGCCCTAAGCGAGTTTATGTTTTGTTCATATTGCATTATTTTTGGAGCTATGATGCTAAACTTGTTTTTATATTCTGTAAGCTCATTTTTCATCGCGCTTATGATTTGCTGATATATTGCTATTTCACGTGATTGATCGTCATGACGTTTATTGCTATCGACAATTTTTTGAATAACTGGTTTAGGCGACTCGATTGTTTTATCAATAATTGCACTTGTAGTATTTTTTGGATAGTATTCTTGAACTTCAGGCAGTTGTACTGGTTTTTTGTTTTTTGTTCTATCCGCTAATTCATTTAGATACTTTGTATAGTCTAAGCTTTCTCGGGTTACATTTGTCTGTTCATCGGAGAATATGTCCTTTCTAGATTTCACAAATGGTTTATCTTCCTTATGGACATCAGCAAGTTTCTTTGAAAAAATCTGTTCTATCGTGTTTTCAGTAGATTGTTCTTTTTCCATTTCCAATATTCACAGCCATATTACATGATGCCAGCATTTTAAATCTCGTATGTAAATTAACACTTCACATTCATAAAAGCCTGGCCTACCAAAAATGGAAACAACATCTAGATTGGGGACCGTCATTACACCGTATTTTTCATCGTAACATCACGGTTCCATTATAAATGAAATTGTTTTTCTTAATTCTTCTGCTTTTGATATGAGCATATCTATATTTCCCGTGTCATTAATGTCCACCACGTTAAAGTGTCCCATTTTTCTTAATGGTTTTATTTCGTCCTTTTGGTACCATTTCAAATAGACTCCATCTGTTTGCTTTAAGCAGACTGATTTACATTGCCCTCTAAGGTCACTAGGACCTAAAATATTACACATGACCGTATAATGCAAGAGATCTGTTTTTGCTAGTTCTAATACAAGGATACACCTTAGATGCTCCCCAAAGTGGGATTTTGCACTAGATTGTAGAGTGTGATGCCCAGAGTTATGTACTAGAGGCGCTATTTCATTGATAAGCACTTTTCCGTCTTCAGTTACAAACATCTCAATTCCAAAAACACCTGCACCCTGGAAAGCATCCATCACTTTTTTTGCTATTTGCTCAGCTTCGCTAGCTATTTTTTTACTGATCCTCGCAGGAGCTATAGTCATTCGAAGTATGTTTTCTTCGTGGATGTTTTCAACGGGGGGATAAACTGTTATTTCTCCCTTCGTGCTTCTTGCAGCAATAACTGATATCTCGCAGATGAAATTTACGTATTTTTCTAAATATAGAAGATTACCATTAAATTTCGAATAGCCTTCTGCGATCTGTCCTTGCATCCCGATCTTGTAATTTCCTCTTCCATCATAGGCATTACGTCTTAATTTTAGCATTGCAGGATATCCAAACGATGAAATCTTTTGTTCTAGATCTGATACAGAATTAATTGGAAGAAAATCTGCAACAGGTATTTCATTTTTACGCAAGAATTTTTTTTGTAGATATTTATCTTGAATTATTCCGAGCGTCTCAGGTGAAGGATTTATTATGATTGGGTCTTTTATAGTCTGCAGTATTTCGGTATCGCCAGACTCTATCTCGTATGTTATGATGTTGGATTGCATACAGAGTTCAAGTATTGCGTTTTTGTCAGAAAAGTTTCCGAGAATTTGTTTGGCTCCAGCTTTTGCGGCAGGACAATTTTTAGTTGGATCCAGTACTACTATTTCTGAAATATGTTCTTTCATTTGCTTTGCCGCCTCTGTAAGCATCATACCAAGTTGACCACCACCAATTATGCCTAAAATTTTGCTCAACGCAGTTACTGTATGCATCTTTTACAAATAGTTACCTTTGCATGCACTAAACAGTAATTTTTTAAAATGACATAATAAAACAACGCATTAAGTCAATGTTCCATCGAAAATGTCACTAGCCTTTAAATAATATTTTGCGAGATTTTTTACATGTCTATGTCCCCAAAAGTAAGGACCGGTATTCCTGGATTTGATTCTGTAATTTCTGGCGGTTTTAGAGAGGGAATGAATGTCGTTTTATCAGGATCACCAGGTAGTGGTAAGACTACGTTAGGGATGCAATTTTTGTATCATGGTGCAAGAGACTTTGATGAAGCAGGAATTTTCGTTACTTTATCAGAAAGCCCAATATCTATTAGAAACAATTTTGTGTCCTACGGATGGGATATTCAAAAATTAATTGATGATGGAAAAATGATAATCATAGATGCAAGGCCTTTCAAAATGGAAGAGGGCTTTGTGGCATTAGATGAATCGCTATATCGTGGAGAAACGCTTCCATTCATGCATTTATCGCAGCTAATTTTAAGTAGTATCAAACGAATAAAGGCAAAACGAGTTGTAATAGATTCACTATCTGTTCTTGCAATGCAATATACAAACAAATTCTATGCAAGACAAGGTCAACAGGGGATGGTTCATGCCTTAGAGTCACAAGGATGCACAATGATGAAGATTACAGAAATGGGTGAATCGCAGAAAATACCAACAGAATGGTTTGTTGCTTCTGGGATTATTCTACTTCATTACATTAGGAGAGAAGATACCATGGAACGAGCAATTCAGGTAATCAAAATGCGAGGAATTAGGCATAACGAACAAGTTTTACCTATAAAAATAAGCGAATCTGGTATACAGGTAGTACATCCTAGATTAGTACCATAAAAACTATAGATGAATATTTTTCGATCTAGACCAAGTCGATTCAAAAAGAACCTTCATAGAATAAATCATGGCGTCAGAATCTGTCCATATGGCTGTAACTTCAGAAGTTTGACTCGCATTTTTAATAAAGAATATCAATTCCTCATTATCCCTGATTAAAAAGCAGAGGTTTTCTTTTACGTCTTTATGTATTCTCTTGACCTTATTTCGGTCAATTTCATCAAAAATATACATAGATCTATCTGAAGAGGACGTAAGAAATCTGTAATCTATCGCTGACTTTGATAACGGCTCGAAAAAGTCTGAGTGATAAAACTTCAGATAATCCTTTTCAGAGCCAAGAACATAAAACTCCGTGTTCGAGTTATTTACCATCTCCCTAATCTTGCTGTTGACTTGATTTGAGCCTTGTAACATTTGGAACCTGTCTTCTTTTGCTTCAGTGGTTGTCGTAAATTCTGGTATGGTATCCCACAATTCAGTTATGTTTTTCTCTTGTTTTTCTAAAGCATTTACCCGTTCTTTTTCAGAATTTACCAAAACCCAGACGGCTTTCTTCAGTGGCAACGCAGAAAATCTAATTGGATGTTGAAACGTTGCGGAAACTATCCCTTTGTTTTGTAATGTGGTAAGCAAGTGATAAGTTTCAGTTCTTGGCAGTTTCAGTGCCTTACAAACCTCTGGGGCTGTCTTCGAACCATACTTTCCAAGAAATATGTAGACTTTGGCTTGATTTGAGGTAAGACCAAATTTGGAGAGGTCTTCTCTTAATTTATCAATTGTTAACCTATGTTCAGTCAAGCTAGAGTCGGATGAGACATCAAATATAGTAATCTGTGCTTCTTCGTCTTTCATTTCAGGAATCCTTCTTCTGGGCTGCCGGAATATATTGTAGGAAAGTCTATTTGTTTTGATCGACTCTGTCCAGTTAGTGATCTTGAGATGAGAGATGTCTCATAAATTGATGCCAAAGTATGAGAATTTTTTATTTTGTTAGTCATATTAATCTCATATTTTAACTTCAATCGGTTGTTCTATCTCAACATCGAAGATCGATTTGAACGTAAATTTGGCCTTTGGTTGGCTGCTACGAAAAGCAATTCTAAATGAGAGGTCTCCACCCAGCACTGCAAAACAACCCAGTTCCTTCTTGAGGCCTTGTGCAAGAAGTTTGTCAACGGAGTCCGCAATCTTTTTTAATTTTTCGATCTTTGTTTTTAATTCCTCTATTCCTTGAAAATAGATTTCAAGCTCTCCCTTTAAGCCAACTCCGTCATAAACTAGAATGGAATCAATCTCTTTCCAGTTAGCAGATGTTCCTTTTTTCTTGGTCGGTTTTTTCTTTGAATCTTGAGGGCCATCAAGTGCTGCTTTCATCTCATTAAATTCAGCAGAGCTATCTCCTTGTTGGCTCCTTAGCTTTTCTCCAACTAATTTAGAGTATTCTTCAGATTTTCTCTGCATCATATCCAATTCTTTTTTTAATGTTGATTGAAGCTCTGCCACTGAATCAAATTTGATTATCTCTTTTTCTCGCATATTTTACTGCACCTTCTCCATACGCACATTGTCCGTTACCATTGAATCATCTACGCTAGTACCAGGTAGTCGTTTGAGTTTCTTAGTTCCCTCTCTCAGGTAGGCTATCTTCTTGCTCTTTAATTCTCTGTCAGTCTTTGCCATGTTTATAACCATTGGAATTGCAAATCGTAAAACATTTGATATCTCATCTAATGTGCATTGATCTAGGCGTTTTTGTTCAGATTTGTTAGTGGTCCTTATAATTAGAACGTCTAAGGATGGTGCAAGTATTGCCCTCGTCTTTGGTGGAAGATCGAGTAATTCTGGTGGGAGATCTACTGTAAAACCAAGATATCCTGTTAGAATTTTCAAAGAATTGTATAAATCATCTGTAACATTGACCTTTTCTTTATCTAACTCGTATACTTGGACTGCCTCATCTACGAGGTCTTCCATGGCCTTTACTGCCGCGGCTAGGTTGTCATCAGTCTGACTAGGGTCCGATGTCATTACCAAAAATGGTCTTTTTTATATAAAGAAGATGTGTATGTATCTTGAAATTACAACTCCATTATTGGGCTTCGAAACTCAGTTAATTTCTATTTGCTTTTTCAAGATGTTTCGTTGCATGTTCTATCAAAGAATGTTAACTATTCAGATCCTAACATTTTGAGGTGTAACATTTTCTCTCATTGAGTCAGGAGCCCTATATATGGCAGAAGCTGACCATATAGTGAGCAAGCACAATTTTGGCAAGTGGCGTATTTTCCAAAAATAATCAAATTAAGGCTTTGTGAGATATTTGGATTTGGCAATTTATTGGCAGCTGTTTGAGTGGATCCTCCTACATTACTGGCATAAAACTGCAATGTGACAGTTTTTCCTGGTCCAACAGATAAACAGTAATCATTCGAAGGTGGACCAGCGCATGAATATGCAGTTGCCCCAAGAGTTTTGGTAACATTATTCACAATGTAGTAGTCTGAACTACTAGCTCCACCTACGGTTGTGGTAGTATATAATAGAGTGTATTTTGATAAATACAAATTACTGCCTGCCGTCTGGTTGTTATTTGTCATGTTTACAATGAATGCTACATTGTTTGCTCCTGGCGGTCCCCATCCTGCAGTCCATGTGGTACCCGTTGTATAACGAAAAGTTGTATAATTGAGTGTCAGTATTCCTGAGTTTTGAGCTAAGGTAGTGCTAGCAAACGTCACATCGTTTTCGGTTATTGTTGCCTGCGCATAATTATTGGCATATCCATTTTGAAGCTGCGCTCTATATGTGCAGCTATCGCCATTGTTAGCACTTTGTAAAACTGTCACAGTCCATGTAAAGGTTATCGTGTTTCCAGGTGATAAGGTGTTGTAAGATGATGGACTTACAGAGCCTACCGTACATACAGAACCTGATTGTAGTGTAAGCGTTGGAACCATATTCGTCAATATGCTTGAACCATTATTGGTTACTATCATAATGAGTTGTGATTTAAATCCCGCAGCGACAGTAGGAGGGAGAGCTAATAGCTGTATATTTATCGGTGCGGTACTTACTGAATTTACGTCAAATTCGTTAGTATTCCCCCTTGAAGTAACAAGCTTGATGTGATACGCGTTGTTTTGGTCTATAGTGCCTGTCATTGATTGTCCAAGATTTATCATAGTACTTGCCGGCGCAACAAGTCGCTTTGGCATAAAATTTACGGAACAAGCAAGTGCCACGGCGGGAGTTGCCGGCGTCATACAACCGGCTGATTGGTTAGTTATCCACATTTTTGTGAAATTTATTGGAAGGCTGCCTGTGTTAACAAGCGTTATGTTAAACCTATGATTTACATACGATATCGTACTTACCTGGAATTTTTCATTTGTAATATCTGCCATCTGACTAGTTTTTACCAGCACGGATTGATTGTAATTATTCAAGACATTCATGCTGTACGTGATATAGCCTATTACTGAGCTAAGCGCTATTATTGCAAAGACGGCACCGACTACAGTGCTGATTCCTCTTCTTTTCATGAGTGCATCGCCTGTGTGGTAATTACGGTACCCCTTGCCGTCGTTATTTGTATGGTAACGGGCAAATTCGATTGCCAATTATATGTATACCAGAACCATCCAGAAGACTGTGGATTAATTGCACCTTTTGTAGAACAATTGTAACCTGCGTTAGGCGGTAGAGTACATGTTGTTTTAACAGTCTTTGTCATAGACTGGGGAGACGTATCACTTACCACTATCTGTGTTACATTGAATCCTTCGGTACCTACGTTTGATACCGTGATATTGATAGCTTTGAGGACAGGCGGAGCTAAAATGGCCGGGATGAGTACAATATTTTCAATTTTTGGTGTTTCATTAATTTTATTAATATTATTTGCAGAAGAGTTAACCAAGATGGCTGTATAACTTCGGGAATTAGTATTAGACCATGCCACAACTGCTGTCCCTATAGTGGCTACGGCACTTAACAATATGGCAGTTGTAATAACTGCGCTTAACGCTCTACGCTTGCTACATGCTAGTATCATGGTTAAGTTCTACTCTAAAATCTATTATTGGCTAGTATGTAACTAATTTGTACTGACATTCTGCTCTTCTACTAGGTGCTCTAACTCTTCTAGGACTTGAGCTTGTTCTTTTTCCCTTATTTCCGACTTTGTGTTTTCAAGTGGAGGCAAGTCATCTGACTGAATCTCAGGCTGTTCTTGTATTTGCGATGTTTGAGGCTGCTGAGCTGATGTGCTGCCAGGCATCAATTTAGGACTTTGAGCTTGCGCGATTTCAGAGATTTTATATGCTGGACAAGCAATACCAAGACTTTTTGTTGTCACGTAAAAAAGTGGGAACAGTTCTTGATAGATTAGATTTACCACTAGCGGAATTTTTTTTGCGTCGGGCGCAAGATACTTTGCTACCTCAGCTTCATTTCCTTGAATTGATGTAAACCCCTCTACGCTAATCTTAGAATTAGTGGGCGTTGAAAGCAAGATAAATCTGTACTTTAGTTTAATTCCGGAATCGCTATTTTCTACTTCATCGATTGACACATCTATGTTGTATTTTTCAAAAGGCATGTCGCTCTTTAATTTGCTTACAGTAAGGGACAAGATATCCACTTTCGGGTTCATTGTGTTTCTAACACTAAGATCTAGACTTAAGGCCCTGTCTGTAATACATTAGTACATATTATACGATTAAGGGCTGTCGTAATTACTCAAACTGTGACTGACTTAGTTGAGGCGATAGATAGTAGAATCAAAGAAACCACTACTTCAAAAGTCAATAATGAAAAGTTAAGTGTGAATGTCACAATATCAAAACTGAAAAGAAACACGCATGCATTATCAAAAAATTATGATATTAAAAAATATCTGGATGCAACAAAATTCACATTTGCTCCCGAAATATCAGAGCTAATTCCGAAAGATACTCCACCATATCTTGATAATGGAGATAAATATGTTGAACGAATATCAAGGGCACTTTCATTTTTCAAACAATGTGCGCTCATAGGGCCAAGCGGCACTGGAAAGACACACATAGTATACCTTGTAGCAGAACTCGCAGGTCTTCCACTGTGGGAAATTAATTGTGGCTTGCAAACTTCAGTCTTCGATCTTTTCGGAAGATATGTGGGTTTGGGCAAAGAGAACTGGATAGATGGCCTCATAACTTCTTGGTGTAGGCATGGTGGCATACTTTACCTAGATGAAGCTAACATGATGAAGCAAGACATTGCTACAAGATTAAACCCGCTTCTGGACCAGAGAGGACACATGGTGCTCACCGAGAAGGATAATGAAATTATTCAGCGCCACAAAGACGCCTTTTTGATAATAAGCATGAATCCAGTGTCGTCAGAATTTGCAGGAACAAAACCAATCAATGCTGCGATGCGAAGAAGGATGAGTGTGTGGTTAAACTTTGATTACATGAGCATTGGAGATAAAATTGATGAAAAAGAAATTGATCTAGTAGTTAAAAAGACGGGAATTGATAGGACCTATGCAGAAAAAATCATCAAAGTCGGTGCAGAACTACGAAAACAATACAAGTCTGGGGAGATTCCGTACGGCCCATCTATCGGAGACTTGTTAAACTGGGCAAAATTGATAGCTGATGGAACTACGCTATTTGATGCGGCTGAAGAAACAATAATTTCCCTTACAAGTGATGATCCTGAAGTTCAAGGCATTCTAAGGTCATTGATTCATAAATTAGCTGACGCAGCATGATTCAAGAAGACGATTTTTATGACTATGTGTATAAAACATTTTATGGATTTGCAGATGTAACTCCTCAAGACGTAGGACTGGTATTTTCTAAAGATGTTAGATATCCTCTCATAGAATCCACACAAGATCCAGTTATGGTAATGCCGGTGCCTAAGCTTGTGGATAGTAAATATGTCTATGAAGGCATGGTGTTTGAAAATACTCCAGAACGCAGAAGAGACATGTGGTTATTATTTTTGGCCACCTTGTATCATTTATCGGCCCACGCGTCGGTTACGAATTATTCAAAATATGAAAAATGGGAGAAAAATAAGACTCTAGAAACTTGTCGACAGGTGATAAATTTCATCGAAGATATTTCGGCTGATAGATATCTGTATCATAAGGACAAGGACACATGGAAAAACATTCATGAAATTGAAGCCAAAATATTACAAGAACAAAATGTCAATTCTGAGAACAAAAAAGAAAAAGAGAAAAGATTTCAAGACGCTACTGAAAGTGCAACAATTTCTAGTATTAGAAATGAGCTAGCTGAAAGCATTGGTAAACAAGAATATGAAGATAAGTTATTCTCTGTGGCTAATTCTCTTTACCAGAATAGAGAGTTATTACATTTACCAATACTTCCTTTCCATGAGCGTCATAAAGATATTTGGTCGCCAAAGGTGGAGCAAGCTGGATACAAATTTGAATTAAATGGTGTTTTCATTGAACAAGTTGACAAGCTGGATACACTGTGGGCAGAAAACGCACACAGGAGAAACAAGATTTTACGTAGATATGGAAAATGTTTGAAAGATCTTAACTTCGACAAAATAGTGATACCGCCTGGCGATCTCAGAGCATATGAGAAAATAAAATCCAATGTTCTACCAATGATTAGAAGGATTAGGCAGCAATTAAGATTGATAACTAATCTTGCTGACGATCCGAAACTGGATCAAATAGGTTACATAGACATGCAGATGGCAATACAAGCTATAGCATCTGAAGGGCAATCTAATGAGATCTTTGAAAGAGATGAGCTTAGAAGAGGAGAAGAAGCTTGGGTGATATTGATTGATAAAAGTGCAAGCATGGAATTAAGATTTGATAAACTTACAGAATTTACCGTGTGTGTATCAGAATCAGCCAACGAATTGACCGGAAAAGCAGATACTTGGGCCTTGTACACATTTGACAACAACTTCAATATACTAAAAGACTTTCAAGAAAAATATAATCAAGAAACCAAAGCTAGAATGGGAACTGTAGGTACAGGCGGACTTTCATTGTTACCTGACGCCATAGAATTGTCTGCAAGAATTCTTGCACAGGACCCAAGAGAGAGGAAATTCCATATTGTATT
>JACXTT010007699.1_pt1 | contig 15114 bp, 14 predicted proteins | sample 9270951 | NCBI WGS metagenome assembly JACXTT01 (sample SAMN15532306, study PRJNA645909) | rock metagenome | isolation source: weathered quartz diorite | place: Puerto Rico | collected 2017-06-21
AGAGGAGGCCGGGGTCCATACCGGCTTGGTAGAATTTGAGTTTGGGGCGGCCGCTGGGAATGCGGTGGACGGCGACATCAAGCGGCGGGCGGAAATAGAAAGTGATGTCGGGAACGGGAGCGAAGCGATAGAGGTTGCGAAGCCACCTTTGCGGGCAACCGCGGGCGCCGTCGCGGGCGAAGGCCGTATAGACGTAGCGGTCGGCGAGAACGAGATAGTCGCCCTGAAGAAGCGGCATGATCTGGCGCTCGCAACGGTCCGCGAAATCGGCGGCGTGCAGCAGAGAATAAGTAGTCGGGGTAAGAAGCCGACGCTGCTTGCCGCGGCGCGTGGCGGCTTTGACGAGTGGCGAAGAGTTCCATTCGGTGAAGTGGAGACGATAGCCGCCGATTTCGAGCCAGCGTTTTAGAAGATAGAGCTGAGTGCTTTTGCCGGAACCGTCTGTGCCTTCCACGACGATGAGAGCGCCGGGATAGGCACGGCTCGGAACCGGCCGCCCCGGCTGGGGGAGAGTAGATTTTGCTGGTTCGGTACGCGGCTGCTTTGACGCTTCCTGGACTTCCATAGACTCGTTATCTCGCATGGATTGCCGCAGATGGTACGGCGGCAATGTTACGGGAGCATTACATCATAGGTGGGAGGCGGCATTCAAAGAGGACAGAAGATTTGCATTGGCGCGGAGATTTCAAGAGGGATGTGGCGGTGGCAACGCTCCCGGATTATTCCTTCACGTTTAGGTGTTGGGAAGAGAGACCACTGGGCGAACAACCAATTCCATCAGTTTCCGGGAAGGCTGTGAGCCAATTGCGATTTCGTGGAGTTCAGTCCATTCGCCTTTTTCGTTCACTCGCAATGCAGACTTTGTCGCGACTTCACCCAAAACAAAGCCCCACGAGAGGCACTTTCCATCCTCTAGCAGTTTCACTTCCGTCTCAAGAAACCGACCATCATTGAAGGCCCGCATGCGATAGATACCAACCTCATCGTCGTAGGAGACCAAGCCGAGAGCCTGCAGAGCAATCTGGCCACTCGATTTTGTGCGCCCAATTCCTTCAATCAACAGGAGCAAGCCATCGAGTTTGTACTGAGCTTCCTCTGTCTGGCTTAGCTCCACGGATTCACCAGAGCCGCGCTGAACACGTGCCTCCCCTAGCCACTTTCCGACCAGAAAACTCAGCTCCCCATCGCCGAGCGCTGTGCTTTGAGATCGGGAACTCGAGGAAGTTCAGGCATGGGGGAGAAGCTATACCCTTTTTTGAGACCAACCAAATGGAAAACCAAGAAAAGAAAAACGGCCCGCCTTACGAAGACCGAGAACCGTTACGAACAACGACAAACGCAGGCTAGAAGAGGCCGACCTTGATGCGGAGGAATTTCTTGGGGTTTTGGCGGAAGTCGCCGACGAGGAGGCGGAGGTCCCCAGCGAGGCCCGTGAGGTTGTCGTAGAGCTGGGGGTCGGAGAAGAGCTTTCCGGCTGTGGTGGTGTTGTCGTTGAGTTTGGAAGTGGCGCTGGCGAGGTTGGAACTGGTGTCGCGCAACTTGTTGTAAAGCGTATCGTCGGTGGCGAGTTTGCCGAGGGAACCTTTTCCCGCGCGAACATCGGCGACCAAACTATTGGTGTTGGCGATGGCCTGTTTCGCCTGATCGTAGAGGGAGGGATCGTAGAGAAGCTTGCCGATAGTGCCCTTTTGATCGCGAACGTCGGTGATGATGGCGTTGACGTTATCGAGCGCTTTGTCCACTTTGCCGTACATTTCATCGGAAGCGACGAGCTTGCCGAGGGTGCCCTGCCCGGCCTGAACGTTCGCGACCATCTGATCGCCGCGCGCAAGGATGTTATTCAAATGGTTGTAAGCTTGTTCGTCCGTAAGAAGTTTGCCGAGCGTGCCGCGACCGCTTTTCACGCCCGCGATCATGTCCTGCGCGTCTTCGGTGAGGGCGGTGAGATTGCCGAGCAATTCGGCGCTGCGCTCGACGACTTCCTTGATGGCTTTTTCCTCTTCACCTGAAATTTCCTGATTTTCTTTTATGGGGGTGCCTGTAAGCCCCCGCTCGATTTCAACGTAGCGATTGCCAAGTAAGCCTTCCGTTACAAGCCGAGCGACGGAGTCGGTGAGAATGTCCTTTTGGAAGCGGCGGTCAATGCGCATATCCACTTCGACGTTGCGCTTCTTGTCCTTTGGAAGGCTTTGACCACGAGGCGCCAGCTTAATGGATTCGACGTTTCCGATCTCCACGCCGTCGAGTTTCACGGGAGCGCCGTTGGCTAAGCCGGAAACTTCAGGAAGAAAAGTCCTGAGGCGATACTTGGGGCCGATAATGCCGGCGCCCGTTACATAGAAGATTCCTGCGCCAAGAACGGTAAGACCGACCAATACGAAAAGCCCCACACGGAGTTCCGCCCAGGTGAGCTGTTTTCGGTGTGGCATCTACCCTTCCCTCACGAAATGCGAAGCTCCAATATCGCACAGTTTTCCGCACAAAAGGATTGCGGAAAAATCGTGCCGCGCGCGCCAGGCACAACCGGGACTGTCCGAGCGGACTTGAACCAGGAAAGTCCCCGAGAGCTACACAAAACAAAAATCAAGAAACAAAGCGGCGCAGTCAGACCAGGAACCGCTTCAAATAGGGATCGTCTGAAGCGGCGACTTCCTCCGGGGCGCCTTCGAAATAGACTCCACCGTCGCGCAAAACCAGAAAACGGGTGGAGGCGCCGTTCGAATTATTTGGCGGGCCATCCCTTCCGTCACGGACGACGCGGTTGGAGTTCTTATCGAAATGAAAATTGGCCATGGCGAAGCCGTCCTGAAGGCGATGAGTGGCGAGAAGCGCGGTGACGCCATAGATGTCGCGGAGACGCAAGATGAGGGTGATGATGGTTTGCGAGGTGACGGGATCGAGACCGGCAGTGGGCGAATCGTAGAGAACGATTGGCGGGCGCGTGATGAGCGCGCGAGCGATGGAGACGCGGCGACGCATACCACCTGAGAGTTCTGAGGGAACCAGGTCCATGGTGCGTTCGAGTTCTACGAAACGAAGAACTTCGCGGACGCGTGGTTCGATGTCGTCAGGATCGACACGGTCTTCCAGCAAGCGATAGGCGACATTGTCGGCGACGGTCATGGAATCGAAGAGGGCACCTTCCTGAAAGACGAAACCGATTTCCCTGCGGAACTGAAGGAGTTCACGCTCGTCCATGTCGCCAAGTTTCTTGCCGAGCACACGAACGGTGCCGGAATTCGCCCTCAGCAAGCCAGCGGCGAGTTTGAGAGAGAGAGTTTTGCCCGTGCCAGTTTCGCCGAGAAGGATCAAGGTTTCGCGCGGCATGACGCGGAAAGAGAGATTGCGAAGAATATCGCCTTCATCGAAACCCAAGCGGACGGAGTCAAACTCGATGGCGGGAGGCTCGTTCGGCCCGTATGTGGCGGCGGCAGCCATCAAAAGATTTTGTCCGAGAGGAAAAGTGCGAGTTTGGTGAGGAAAGTGTCCGCGATGATGATGAGCACGCTCGAAATGACGACGGCTTGTGTGGTAGCACGACCGACACCTTGTGTGCCGCCGCGGACTGTAAGGCCCTTGTAGCAACCGACCGTGGCGAGGATAAAGCCGAAGACGAGAGGTTTCATCATGCCCTGCATGAGGTCACCGAATTCAAGAGCGTTAATAGCGCGGGTCCAAAATTGAACGGCGTCGATGCGAAGGGAAAAGACGGAAGCCGCGCAACCGCCGATGAGACCGACAAAATCCGCAAGCCCCGTGAGCAAGGGCTGCATGAGGATCGCAGCGAGGACACGGGGCGTGACGAGCTTGCGGCTGGGGTCGGTGCCCATGGCGCGCATAGCGTCGACCTGTTCGGTCACGAGCATAGAGCCGAGTTCGGAAGCGATGCCCGCGGCGCAGCGGCCGGCGACGAAAATTCCGGTGAGTGTGGGGCCGAGTTCGCGGACGAGAGCGATGGAGACGACGTCGCCAGTTAGCGCGCTCTGGCCGAAGCGGGTGAATTGCGAGCCAGTTTGCAGAACCATGACCACGCCGATGAAGAAGCCCGTAAGCAGAACGATGGGCAGAGAGCCGACGCCGATGTCATCCATCTGGTCGAGAAGATCCTGAAGATAGTGCGGGCCGCGAAGAAGATTCGTGAGGGATTGAAAGGCGAGGAGCGAGTATTCCTGAACGTCGGCGACGAACTTCAACGCGCTGCCCGAGAGCACGTCAAAAACCGAGATTTTGTCTTCCCACCTCGGTTGCTGTCCCGTCACCTGGAAAGGAGTGTCGGCCACTTGTCCCCAGTTTCGAGACTGATCTGCGGCGCACCAAGAGCGCAGGATCAGGGAGGCGTCGTGGATTGCGCAGAAAAGCTCTGAGAAGAAGCGTAACTGCGAGGTAGCTGCGCGTCAAGCGGACGAGAAGCGCCCAAAAGATGGGGATAGACGCGCTTTTGGTGGACGGTATGCAATTGGATGGATAGACTGGATGGTTTCATTGGCAATTTTGTTCGCGACAGAGATGCTGAGCGGAGGGTGAAAGGCAATGTTGCGGTATTACACCGCGGGAGAATCGCACGGTCAGGCGCTGCTAGCGTTTGTGTCGGGATTGCCGGCGGGGCTGCCTGTGGATGTAGAAGCGATCAATCAGGACTTGCACCGGCGACAGTTGGGATATGGGCGCGGAGGGCGGCAGAAGATTGAGAAGGATCGCGCGGATATTTTCGCGGGCGTGCGGCACGGGAAGACGATTGGTGCGCCGATTGCGCTGAGGATTGAGAATCGTGACTGGGCGAATTGGGAAAAGATTCTGCCGGTGGAAGACAACTCGGAGGATGATGCGCCTTCAAAAAAACTGGTGGCCCCGCGGCCGGGTCACGCGGATTTGGCGGGTTCACAGAAATTCGACTTTCATGATGCGCGGTATGTGCTAGAGCGGGCGTCGGCCCGGGAAACGGCAGCGCGAGTGGCGGCTGGAGCGTTTGCGAAGAAGCTGTTGCGCGAGATGGGAACGGAGATTGCGAGCCACACGATTCAAGTGGGACATCACAAGTTGGAACGCAAGGCTAGTTGGGAGGAGATTAAGAAAATTTCGGTGGACATGGAGTCGCCGCTGCGGTGCGTGGATAGCACGCTGCAGGAAAAGATGAAGGCGGAAGTGGATGCGGTGTTGAAAGCGGGCGACACAGTAGGCGGCGTGTTTGAAGTGGTTGTGCACAACGTGCCGGTGGGATTGGGGTCTCACGCGCAGTGGGATGAAAAATTGGACGGGCGGCTTGCGCAGGCGGTGATGAGCATTCAAGCAGTGAAAGGTGTGGAGATTGGCGCGGGGATTTTAGCGGCGGGATCGTTTGGAAGCGAAGTGCAGGACGAGATTTCGTACGATAAAGCAGCGAAAAAGTTTACCCGGAGTTCGAATAGAGCGGGGGGCCTCGAAGGCGGGATTACAAACGGCGAAGATGTGATTGTGCGCGGATACTTGAAGCCGATTTCGACGCTGCGGCGTGCGTTGCGGACGGCGGACATGGTGACGAAGGAGCCGGTGCAGGCGGCTTACGAGCGGTCGGATTGGTGCGTTGTTCCGGCGGCGGGCGTGGCGGGCGAAGCAATGGTGGCGCTTGTGCTGGCGGATGCTTTTCTGCAAAAATTTGGAGGAGATTCGCTGACGGAGATGAAGCGGAATTTCGAGAACTATGCCCAACAAATTGCCCAGTTCTGAAGCGGTTGCCGCGACGCCCGAGCCAGCCGCGCCACCGCGAAAAATTTATGATGTGGTGAAGTACGGCGATCCTGTGCTGGAAAAGCAGACGAAGGCGTTGACGAAATTCGACGCCGAGCTCGAAGAACTGGCCGAGGACATGTTTGCGACGATGTATGCGGCGCAAGGAGTGGGACTGGCGGCGCCGCAGATCGGAAAGAGTTTGCGGATTGCCGTCGTAGACGTGACGAGCGGGAAAAATCCGGAAGCGAAGATTGTGCTGGTGAATCCCGAGATTATTCATGCGGAAGGCGAAAAACGAGAAGAAGAAGGATGCCTTTCGATACCAGGATTTCGCGGGTACGTGGTGCGGCCGCAATTCGTGACCGTGAAAGCGCAAAATGCAAAGGGCGAATGGTTTGAAATTCGCGGAGAAGATTTGCTGGCGAGGGCGTTTTGCCATGAGATTGACCATTTGAATGGGATTCTGTTTTTGCAGCACTTGAGCATGCTGAAGCGCGATTTGATCAAGCGGAAAATAAAGAAACTGCGCAAGCAAGGCGAGTGGTGACCGCCGGAAAGGTTTTACCTTGCCGGTGATGAGGATCGTCTTTTGCGGGACGCCAGAATTTGCAATTCCCTGCCTGAAACATTTCCTGACATTGAAGGATTTTGAAGTGGCGGCGGTGTTTACGCAGCCGGACCGTCCGCAGGGGCGCGAGAAGGAGATTGCGTTTTCTCCGGTGAAGCAGGTTGCGGTGGCGGTGGGGGTTCCGGTGTTTCAGCCGGAGCGAATTCGAACGCTGGAAGCAGAGAAGATATTGCGGGAGATTGTGCCAGAGGCGATTGTGATCATTGCGTACGGGCAGATTATTCCGGCGCGGCTTTTGGACATTCCGCGGCTGGGATGGATCAATTTGCACGCTTCGCTGCTGCCGAAATATCGAGGAGCGGCGCCGATTCAATGGGCGATTGCGAATGGCGAGACGAAAACGGGCGTATCGACGATGCAAATTGACGCGGGGATGGACACGGGCGACATCGTGCTGCAGGAGGAGCTGGAAATCGGAGCGGCGGAGACGACGCCGGAGCTAGCCTCGAGATTGTCGGCGGTGGGCGCCCCGTTGATGGAGAAAACGCTGCGCGGGCTGGCGGACGGGTCTTTGAAACCGCTGGCACAGGACCATGCAAGTGCAACGATGGCGCCCGTTCTAAAGAAAGAAGACGGCAAGATCGATTGGAGTTGGACCGCCGAGGAGATTTTCAATCGGCAGAGAGGCTTTACGCCGTGGCCGGGAATTTACACGACGTTTCGAAAGCAGAGTTGCCAGTTACGGGGGACACCGAGCGACGGGCAGCGACCGGATTTGCAGGCGGGTTCGATTCTTTGGGAGGGGAAGAATTTGGGCGTGGTGTGCGGCGGTGGCACCCTTCTGCGCGTGTCGCACGTCAAACTGGAAGGACGAAAACAAGTTTCCGGGCAGGAGTTCGGGAACGGAGCGCGTATCGCAACTGGGGAACGCTTTGGGGAAGTCTGAATTGCGCCGCGCGGACACCTCATGCATACTCGCGTTTTACACGTAATCAAGTGCCGCTGTAATGGAGCCTCCCTTTCATGATTGACCACTCTGGAGATGTTTATCGCGGTGAACGCGGCCGCGGGATGAGATTTGTGCGCGGAGCCGTGTGTGCGGCGCTGGCGGCGCAGCTGGTGGTGGCGCCATTGGCGTTTGCCGGCGAGGCGGATGGAAAGGCGAGGCGAGAAGCGCCGCCTGCGGCGGCGGCTCCGGATGTCGTGCTAAAAGCGATGCAGGTCGAATTGACACGCGCCACGGCGGGGCTCGCAAAGTCGGATCCTGCTCCTTACTTTTTGAGTTACACCGTTTACGACCAGAATCTGGTGATTGTGGTTGGAGCGTACGGAAGTTTGTTGACGGACACGGCGGTGCAACGGCGCCAGGCTGATGTGACGATGCGCGTGGGCTCGCCGGCACTGGACAACACACACGGGCAAGCACGCGGAAGTGGAATGACTTCCGGCACGTTGCCGCTCGGCGAAGACCAAGATGCGATTGCGCGGGTGTTTTGGGAACTAACGGATCGCGGGTACAAGAAGGCGGGACCGACGTTTTTAAATGTAAAGACGAATACGGCAGTGCGCGCGGAAGAGGAAGACAAGTCACCAGATTTTTCGAGCGAGACACCCGTCCAGCACACGGGGACGGCTTTGACTGTGCCACCGTTTGATAAGGCCGCATGGGAAGGGGAGATTCGAAGGCTGTCGTCGGCGTTCCGGAAATATTCGGACGTTTACTTTGCATCGATCGTGTTGCAAGTGCAGAGCGCGAACGAGCGCATGGTCAACAGTGAAGGAACGGCGATCACTTCGCCGAGCAATTCGACGCGGCTGGTGATGGAAGCGCAGACGCGGGCAGATGACGGAATGGACTTGCTGCGTGTGGAGACGTTTCAAGCGCCTTCTGCAGCAGGATTGCCGAGCGAAAAGGAGTTGTCGGAAAAGATCGAGAAAATGGCATTGGATTTGAACGCCTTGCGCAAAGCGCCCGTTGCAGAACCGTACGATGGACCTGCACTTTTGAGCGGACGAGCCGCGGCAGTTTTCTTCCATGAAGTGCTCGGGCACAGGCTTGAGGGTCACAGGCAGAAGGACGAAGACGAAGGGCAGACGTTTACGAAGAAGGTTGGGCAGGAAGTTTTGCCAAAGTTCTTGAGCGTGGCGGATGATCCGACGATGAGCGAACTGGCAGGAGTGAAGTTGGCTGGAACGTATCAATTTGACGATGAAGGAGTGTCGGCACGGCGCGTCGAAGTGATTCAAAACGGAGTGTTGAAGAGTTTCTTGATGTCGCGGATGCCGATCAAGGGATTCGATCATTCGAACGGACACGGACGGAATCAACCGGGATTGATGCCGACCGGGCGGCAAGGAAACTTGATCGTCACTTCGGCACAAACCGTTCCAGAGAAGGATCTGCGGCAAAAGCTGATTGAGGAAGTGAAAAAACAAAACAAACCGTATGGACTTTATTTCGATGATATTCAGGGCGGATTTACGCTGACAACACGCGCTTTGCCGCAGGCGTTTCAGGTGCTGCCGGTGATTGTCTACAAGGTGTATCCCGACGGGCGGCCGGACGAATTGGTGCGCGGAGTGGACATTGTGGGGACGCCGCTTGCGGCGCTGACGCGGATTATTACAACCGGAGATCAGCAGCACGTTTTTAATGGCGTATGTGGAGCCGAGAGTGGAAACGTGCCGGTGTCAGCCGCGGCTCCGGCGATGCTGTTTTCCGAAATGGAAGTGCAGAAACGGGCGCATGAACACGAACGGCCGCCCTTGCTTGCGCCACCAGGAGTCGAGGAGAAAGGCGCGAAGAAGGACAACGCCAAGGCAGAGGTGAAGCCATGAGCCTGCGCCATCGAATTGCAGGTGTTTTTCTTGGCTTCACGCTTGCAGCAACATTCGCGCCCAGGATGACGGCGACATCTACCGAAGACGCGGCAGCCGCGAAATCGCTAGAGGCGGCTCACGCCGCTGCGAATGGCGACCCGATTCTGGAAGCGCTCTTGACCGAGCTCGAGAGGTCAAAGGCGCAGCTCAAAATGGACCAGGTTGCGCCGCCCTACTACATCGAATACCGCGTTAGCGACGTGGAAGAGTTTCTAGCGGAAGCCGCTTTCGGCGCGGTAAGAGAAAACCAAAAAGTGCGCGTGCGCCTTCTGCGTGTCGTTGTGCGTATAGGCGATTACAAGCAAGACAGTTATTACCAGGAAGGAATGGGGCAGACGATGATCTTGCCCCTGGACAACGACCCCGTCGCACTGCGCCACCAGATCTGGCTGGCAACCGACCAGGCGTATAAGTCCGCGGGCCAGGCGCTGACACAAAAGCAGGCGGTGCTGAAGCAGTTCACGACGGACGAGCATCCCGTGGACGACTTCGCGAAAGCACCTGTAGTGACAATGGTGGAGCCGCTCCGTTCAATGAAGGTGGATGAGGCGGGCTGGAAAAAGACTCTGGAGGAGGCGACAAATCTGTTTCGCGTTTATCCGGAAGTTCAATCGCTTTCCGCGTTCGCAAGGTTTTCTTTACTGAATGAATATCTGGTGAATTCCGAAGGCACGGTAACGCGAACCGGGCGCAATGCCTACAGCGTTCAGATCTCCGCTTCGGCGCAGGCGCCGGACGGAATGAGGCTCGCGCGGTCTCCTGCCTGGACGGTTGCAAATTATGCAGAACTTCCGACACGAGAGAAATTGGTGCAGTATTCGCGTGACGCTTTGGAAACGTTGAAGGCTCTGCGGAACGCACCAATCGTGGACGAAGAATATCGCGGACCCGTGCTGTTTGAAGCCGACGCTGCGGACGACGTGATTGCGGGATTGGTCGGAGGAAACGTGCTGGGCCGCAAGCCGCAACTCGGTGCGCCGAACCGCACTACGGGATCCTTTGCGACAAGTTACAAGTCGCGCGTACTACCAGCGTTTATTAACGTCCTCGACGATCCAACGATGAAGGAGTTTCAAGGGAAGAGTGTTGTTGGCGGCTACGAGGTGGATTCAGAGGGAGTGCGCGCGCAACTCGTGAATGTGATTGAAAAAGGCGTGCTGACAAATTATTTGGTGGGACGGCAGCCGATTCGGGACTTCGGCGCCTCGAACGGCCATGGGCGCGCGGCTCCGGCGACACCACCCGGGCCGAACCTTGGCGTGCTGCTGCTCAAGAGTTCGGAGCCAAAATCTCTAGGAGATCTGAAAAAAGCAATGATGGAGAAAGTCAGCGCCGGTGGCCAGGCGTTCGGATATCGCGTGGTGACCATGGGCGGCACTGCACCGCGGCTCCTTTACCGCGTCTATCCTAAGGACGGGCATGAAGAGCTGGTTCGCGGCGCAGTTTTCAGCGAGCTTGACGTTCGCGCGCTGCGGAACGATTTGAGCGCAGCGGGAGATGATCCGCTCGTGAGCAATCGTCTCGGCGGTGTGGCGACGACAATCATCTGCCCATCCCTGCTGTTTGACGAACTGGAAGTGAAACGCGCGGACACAAGCAAGGATAAACTGCCGGATTATCCGGCGCCACCGCTGGACAAGAAGTAGTTCGTTGGCGACGAGTATCGAATGAGCGAAGAGCCACAATTTAGTGACCGGGGCGAGAGCGGTGCGCAGCCTACGGAGCCCGGTGGACAATCCTTTGTCGCTGGATTGAAGGAACGGCTCGAATGGGCGGCGCGAATGTCGCTGCTTGTATTCATTTTGGCGGCGGCCGCTTTTTTGAGCGCGATTACGGCGATGCGGATTGCCATTCACGGGCGTGAAGTCAGCATGCCAAACCTTGTAGGTAAGAATGTAAGCGAGGCCGGCGGAATGTTGCGCACGCGCGGACTCGGATTGCGCGTGGCGGACCATGTTTATTCGGATTTGCCGATCAACGTGGTTGTGCGGCAAACGCCGCCGCCCGGAATGCAGATGAAGGTGCAGCAGCAGGCGCACGTGGTACTGAGCCTGGGGCAGAGGCAACTGCAGATCCCCGCGATCGAAGGAAATTCTTTGCGAGTCTCGCGGATTGAGTTGTTGCGCGGCGGGTTGCAAGTTGGCGAAGTTTCAAACCTTTTCATGCCAGACCAAGCACCGGACACGGTCGTGATTCAGAATCCCAAACCAGGGGCGGGCGCGGCGACTCCGCGTGTGGACATGCTAGTTTCCGCGGGGCCGCATGAAAATTCCTTTGTTATGCCGCACTTGGTCGGATTGAATGAAGAGGAAGCGCAGCGGCGGCTGGAAGCTTCCGGAATCAAGCGGAGAGTGAACGGCGTATCGGCGCCGCAGTGGCCGCACGGAACCGTGATCGATCAATCGCCATACGCCGGCACGCGGCTCACGGCTTCCACACAGGTCGAGTTGACCACGGCTGATTGATCCTTAGACTGTTTCCTTTTTTTTAAGGTTGGGCTTGCTTTCGAACAAACATAATCCTGTAGACTATCGCCCTCTATGTTACGCAAGCTGAGTCCGCTGCAGATCCTCGCGCTGATCGCGCTTCTTTTGTTTACGGTGTTCATCACGTGGCGAGCCAAGAAAATCGAACGAGAGCTAGCGTCGCATGACTCGACAACCGTTCTGCGAGGCAAAGCTGCGCCGAATTTTTCCCTTGATTCCCTGGAAGGACACAGAGTCTCTCTGGCCGAGTTTCGGGGGAAGAAAAAGGTCGTGGTCAGTTACTGGGCGAGTTGGTGCGGGCCATGCCGAGTGGAGCTGCCGCAACTCAAGCAATTCTACGAGAAATATCACAAGGAAGATTCGGACTTTGAAGTCGTGGGGATCAGCATCGACGACGATCGCGAGTCTGCGGAAAGTTTCGCCAGGAGAGCGAAGCTTCCCTTCCCCATTCTACTGGATCACGAGCACAACGCGGCTGATGCGTACTCGGTGGATGCAATTCCCGCGATGTTCATTGTCGATAAGAACGGCGTTGTGAGTTACGCGACAACCGGGCTAGAAGAAGCTCTGGAGGTGAAGCTAGCCCTTCAACTCGATCTCAAGCTAGAAAATTTTCCGAAAGCTCCTAACGAAACCACAAACGAATGACAACAGCCATTGAGTTCGATTCCGTGACGAAAGTCTACCGGAGGCGTTTCGGCGGGCAGGAAGTACCCGCACTGACGCATGTCACATTCACAGTGAATTCCGGTGAAGTTTGCGCGTTCATCGGACCGAACGGAGCGGGAAAAACTACGAGCATCAGCATATTGATGGGATTTCATTTTGCAGACCATGGACAGGCGCGCGTGCTGGGATTTGAGCCGGGCGATGTGCGCGCCAAGAAGCAGATTGGGTTCGTGCCGGAAAATTTTGCTTTTTATAAGCATTTAAACGCGGAAAAGTTGCTGACCTTCCACGCCCGGCTCGCTGGAGTAGATCCCCACAAAACAATTGGATTGGTTCGCGACCTGATCTGGAAGGTAAAGCTGAATGGATTTGAAAAGCTCAAGATCGGAAAGTATTCGCGGGGAATGGTACAGCGGCTGGGAATCGCGCAGGCGCTGATCGGCGATCCGCAATTGCTCATCTTGGATGAGCCGACGTCGGGGCTCGATCCCGCGGGCCGTAAAGAAGTGCGCGATCTGATTTTTTCCTTGAAGGCGGCGGGGAAAACGATTTTTCTAAGCTCGCACATTCTTTCGGAAGTGGAACAGATTTGTGACAAGGCCATCATCATCAACCGCGGAAGACTGGTGCGCGAAGGAACCATGCAGGCTCTTCTTTTGCCCGGCGACAAAGCAGAGGTGGTGACAGATCGCGTGCCGCCGGAAATCGAGCCGCGGCTTCAGGAATGGGGCGCGACTGTCGAGCAGACACAGCACGGGACCAAGATTACTCTGCCACTCGAACGGAAACGTGAGCTGGTTGAATTGTTGTGGGCGGCGGGAGCTGACGTGGTAAGCCTGCAGCCGTTAAAGGGCTCGCTGGAAGACGTCTACATGCAACTCGTGGGGAGCGAGAACCCATCATGATCTTGCGGACGATTGCTTTCAACACGTTCGGGACATTTCTGCGGGACAAGATCCTGATCGTGGTGGCGATTCTGTTCACTTGTGGGCTGCTCTTGATGCTGACGCCTTTGCTTGGCGCTAAGGCTATGGCAAGTGCAGGCAACATGGCAGCGGCGCAATCGATGGTGCTGGAAATTGTGTCCGTGATTCTGATTTTTACCAGCGGGTTTGGAAGCTTGCTGGCAGCGTGGGCGGCGGCAGACTCCGTAGCGACCGAGATGAAGAGTGGAACGATTCTGGCGGTGATGGCGCGGCCGGTTAAGAGGTGGGAGTTTTTGGCAGGGAAATTTCTGGGCGTGATGCTGCTGATGTCCGCGTATATCGCGATGATGCTGGCACTCGGTTATCTGCTTGCGCTCATCGGCGGGCAAAGAATTCATTCGGCGCCGTGGCTGTTAGTGTTGTATCCGCTGGTTCGCTACTCGATTTACGCGGCGATGGCGATGGCGCTGGTGACGGTGGTACATCCCGTCGTGGCTTGGGGAATGACGACCGCGATTGCGCTGATCATCATGATCGTTCAGCCGACCGGGCGACCGACCTCGAATGTCACATGGCGATGGACGAAGGAGACGCTCTACACGATTTTGCCTTCGAGCGGACTGCTTTCGGAGGACAGATTCTTGACGATCAAGTCAGCAGCGTTGAAGCCTGTGAGCTGGCTGGATCACGTGACCACGCTGGCGTATGGATTGGATTGCGCGCTGGTGTTGTTGCTGATTGCGATGTGGTCGTTTCACTCGAAGAGTTTGCGGCGCGATTAGATTAATTTGAGAGTCTGTTCGATCAGCTTTGCCGTTGCGGTGTGAATTTCTTCGTTTCCTTCGTATTCCATCGAAAAATAGCCTTTGTAGCCGGCGGCCTTGGCGGCGGCGAATGCGCCCGCGAGGTCCACGTGCATTTCCTTGCCTTGCGCGGTGGTGGAGGTTGGCTTGACGTGGGAGATGGCGTAAGCGAGCGGGAAAAGCGCTTTAACGGCGCGTGCGGCGAAGTCGGGATCGCCGGTACCGTAGGAGTTGCCGAAATCGGGGAGCGCGTGAACGTAGGGATGGTTCACCTTGCGGACGAGCTTTTCGATGAAGAAAGCGTCTTCATAGACAATGTTGTCGTTTTCGAGGTGCACGACGACGTTCTTGGAAGCGGCGTAATCGGAGACGGGCTTGAGGCTTTCCGCGGCGTGATCGAGGTTGGGTGGATTTTTCACGGATGACATGGACGTACGGACGCTGGGCGAACCGATTGCGACAGCGACGTCGATCCACTTTTTGGCTTCGGCAACAGATTTGGCACGAGTGGCGGCATCCGCGTCGAAGTAACTGGTCTCCATGTCGGCGGCGATGTTGACGGCGCGCGCGCCGCCTTTTTCGAGGGCGTTGCGGAACTGGTCGAGATAAGCGGGTTCGAGCGAGCGGAAGTAGCGATTGTAGGGCTCGACGTTGACGATGTTGAATCTCTCGCGGACATGCACGGCGAAATCCTTCATTTCCATCGCTTGAAGCTTTGGATCGCGCTCGTCATTTAATGGCGCGTCAATGATGGAGCGGAATGCCCAGGCGGAAATAGCGATGCGGGAGCGGGGATCCGTCGGGAACGCGATATGGGGCGATTGTGTTTCAGGGAATCCTGCTCGGACATGGAGCAGTCCACTCACGCAAAACGCCGAGCTAACACCGATAAACCTGCGCCGTTTCATGACTCGTCTGCACCCTTCTTCAATCGTCGCTGGAGTCCAAGGCATAGCCGCTAACACTACCGCAGATAGCCCCAGTTGTGGAGTTTGTCGGAGTCTTCGGCCCAGCGGTCGCCGATGTCGGTGCGGTAGTACATGTTGGGGATCAAAATGTTTTTGATGCGCGAATAG
>JACXTT010007700.1_pt1 | contig 15112 bp, 15 predicted proteins | sample 9270951 | NCBI WGS metagenome assembly JACXTT01 (sample SAMN15532306, study PRJNA645909) | rock metagenome | isolation source: weathered quartz diorite | place: Puerto Rico | collected 2017-06-21
ATCAAAAACCCGACGCTATTGATATTCGACGAACCCTTCCAGGGAATGGATTTGCACCAGCAATTACATTTCAAAATGCTGGTAGATACCATTTGCGATCTGAGCAATGTCACCCTGATCTATGTAACCCATTACCAAAATGAAATACCAGATAGCGTGGATAAGGTGTTAAGGTTGGATAAGGGTAAGGTGGTCTAAAGACGTGATGCATCGCGTCTTTACAATTTGCTTTGTTGAAATCCTGTAAAAGTTTAATGTAAACTCACCTTTGCCCTTTCGCTTTTCACCTTTCCCCTCCTACTTTGTATCTTTGTTCCCATGAATACAGCCGATCTGCTGCAACGCGCGTTGAATTTTGATTTCCTGAGTATTGAGGAAGGCGTTCATTTATACCATCATGCCCCTACTTCTGAACTGATGTTTGTAGCCAACGAACTGCGTAAAAAGCAGGTTCCTCATGGTAAGGTTACCTGGCAGATCGACCGGAATGTGAATACCACCAATGTTTGTATTGCTAACTGTAAATTTTGCAATTTCTTTCGCCGTCCTGGTCACGAGGATAGTTATATCACTGATATAGAAACCTATAAACAGAAGATAGAGGAAACTTTCCGTTATGGCGGCGATCAGCTTTTGTTGCAAGGTGGTCATCACCCTGACCTTGGCCTAAAATTTTATGCTGATCTGTTCAAACAGCTGAAAGAATTATACCCTACTTTAAAACTGCATTCATTAGGTCCGCCGGAAATTGCCCACGTGGCAAAACTGGAGAACATGAGCCATATCGACGTGCTCAGCGAGTTAAAAGCCGCCGGTTTGGACTCTCTGCCTGGTGCAGGGGCTGAAATATTAAACGACCGTGTTCGCCGCCTGATATCCAAAGGTAAATGCGGTGGTAAAGAATGGTTGGATGTGATGCGTGCTGCACACAAAATCAATTTGCCGACATCAGCTACTATGATGTTTGGCCACATTGAAACCATCGAAGAGCGTTTTGAACACCTGGTTTGGCTTCGTGAGGTGCAGGCTGAAAAACCCGAGGGCCATTATGGCTTTATTGCCTTTATTCCATGGCCTTTCCAGGACGACGGTACTCTACTCCGCAAAGTTCGTGGTATCACTAATAATGTTTCAGGAGATGAATATATCCGCATGATAGCGCTCAGCCGCATCATGCTACCTAATATCAAAAACATACAGGCGTCGTGGCTTACTGTAGGCAAACAGGTAGCGCAAATATGTCTTCACGCCGGCGCAAATGACTTCGGCTCCATCATGATCGAAGAAAATGTGGTATCTGCGGCGGGCGCGCCACATCGTTTTACAGCCAAAGGTATCCAGGATTCTATCAGGGAAGCCGGCTTCGAGCCTCAGCTGCGTACTCAAAAATATGAATGGCGTGAGGTCCCTTCTCAAATTGAAGAACAAGTTATTAATTATTGATGTTAGTTAGAGCAGTTGTATTGGTTGAAGTAGTTGTAATTGACAATCATCTATAGTTGGTTATTACGTTCTGCCAATACAACCAATAAAACTAATCCAACAACTATTTCAACTATTAAGAAATAAGAAAGGCCGGTTACTCTCGCAGTTTCCGGCCTCTACATCTACCTATGAAAAACAGCCCTTTGTGGGGGTCGCATAATATAAGCCAAATCTTGTGCCATCTTTTCAGGAGTCTTCTTTTTACTATAAAACAGTTAACCATTACTTTATTTTGTTATTGACTGGGGAATTAATTTCCACCACGTATTGCATTTTTTCCTCAACATTTGCTTTTCCCGTCAATATTTTTCCCCATTTGTGAAGATTCCTCTTGAGTATTTTCTACTGTATTAATTATCCGCATTAAACATATCTTTTTGCATATTTGATACGTTTAAAATTTGCAGGTCAACAATGGGAAATCCCGAATTATATATAGAAGCACTCATCTTTTCTTCCGAGCAAAGTATCCGTGTCGAAGAGATTATGTATTGTCTTCAATCGGCATTTGAACGGGATTTTTCCAAAGATGAAGTAATGCAGGGACTGGATAATATTAAAAAGAAATACCAGGACGGTAACTTAGCTATCGAACTGGTTCATATCTCAAACGGCTATCAGTTTCTCACCAAAAAGAAATATCATCCTGTTATCAGTCTGCTGCAATTACAGCGCTCTAAAAAGAAGCTGAGCCCCGCTGCATTGGAAACGTTGGCCATTATTGCTTACAAGCAATCGGTAACCAAACTGGAGATAGAACAGATACGCGGCGTTAATAGCGATTACTCCGTTCAAAAACTGCTGGAAAAAGAACTGATCACTATTGTTGGGAAGTCGGATACTGTGGGCCGGCCGATTTTATACAGCACAAGCCAACAATTTATGGATTACTTCGGTATAAATGACCTGAGCGAATTACCTCAGATAAAAGAGTTTACAGACAACTCTGCTTCAATAGGCGAGCAAACTGAATAATTTTTAAATGTATTTTCTTTGAAAATGATTTTAATTATTTTTGAGATAGGAAATGCAAGCCATCAAACTGATCGTGTTTTGCATTTAAATTGATTTAAATTTTTCTTGATTATATTTTTAAACAGATCGTCGCAATGGGAACGCCAAAAAAACCAGTTAAAAAAACGACCGCTCCGAAAAGCCCGGCCGCTAAGAAACCGGATGGCAAGTCTTCGGATTTGCCAGCGAAAAAAAAGATTATAGATGATGAGGACGATGAAGATTTTGATATGCCTCTTGATGATATAGGCAGATATGAATCTTTTGAAGGTTATGAAGAAGACGATGATTATTAATTGCTAAAAGCTTATTTTTGAGCATATTTACAACTTAGAGCATTCAGAATAAACTCTGGATGCTTTTTTATATCCATACATCACACCATGAAGATTACCGAGGTAAAGACAAAAACAGATAAAAAAGCATTTTTAGATGTAGCCCGGATAATTTACAGGGATGACCAAAATTGGATCTGTCCACTTGATAATGATATCGAAGCGGTATTCGATCCGGGAAAAAACCCATTCTTTAAGCATGGGCAATGCACCCGGTGGATATTGGCGGATGATGATGGCCAACCTATCGGTCGTATTGCTGCATTCATTAACGAAAAGAAAGCTTACAACTACGAGCAACCAACGGGCGGCATGGGCTTTTTTGAGTCAGTCAATGATGAGAAAGCTGCTTTCGTGTTGTTTGATACAGCAAAAGAATGGCTTAAGGCCCGTGGCATGAAAGCTATGGACGGCCCGATCAACTTTGGCGAAAACGATAATTTCTGGGGACTGCTGGCTGATGGCTTTGTACCTCCCTCCTATGGAATGAATTACAATCCGCCCTATTATGTCGGTTTCTTTGAGAAATATGGCTTTAAAACACAATATGAGCAAATAACCAACCACGTAGACGCCCATAAGCCTTTTCCCGAAAGGTTTACTAAAATCGCAGAGTGGGTGGCCCAAAAACCCGGTTATGAATTTAAGCACCTGAAGGCTTCGCAAATAGAAAAATTTGCCGAAGACTTTATGGATATATACAACGATGGCTGGAAGGATTTTGAAAACTTTGTTCCCATAGTTAAAGATACCATACTGGAAAGCTTTAGAAAGATGAAGCCGTTGATGGACGAAAACCTCATCTGGTTTGCTTATGTGAATGGAGAGCCTGCTTCGTTTGTGGTGATATTACCTGATGCCAATCAAATGATCAAAGGTCTAAACGGCAAGCTTAATCTGATTGGCAAACTCAAATTCCTTTACAATAAATGGAAGGGCGTGAAAAGAATGCGGGCGATTGTAATGGGCACCAAGCAAAAGTATCAAAAGCATGGTTTGGAGTCGGGCTTGTTTATCAAATTAAAGGAGTATGTACTGCCTTTAAAGCAATATGACGAGCTGGAATTATCATGGGTAGGCGATTTTAACGACAAAATGATCGCACTCCACCATAGCATGGGTGGTGTGTTCGGGAAGAAACATTTAACGATGCGGTATATTTTTAATTAGGGTCGGGCTAAAAAACCACCATTTAGGCAGTAGCTTTTGAATGCCTTAGCTCTTCAAATAATTCAATTACCTTCTTTTGCAAGTCGATAACTTCCGAATCGCGATCCATCAGTTTTTTATTAACTACTTCCAGTTCGTTAATAAATTTCTGATCCTGCTCTTCGTCGTTAAATGTGAGTAATTGCACCACGGTCATATCAAATAATATTGCAATTTGCTCCAGGCGGGACAAATTAATATCAGTGATACCCGTTTCAATTTTAGAAAAAGCAGGAATTGAGATGTCGAGCTTTTTAGCTACATCTTCTTGACTCCAACCTTTTTGGTGGCGGAGTAATCTGATCTTTTTTCCGAGTGCCTTCATGTTTTTGTTTCTTTAGATAAGGTTTTTCTCAGTAGTTAATAAAGTTACAATAAAAAAATTAATATTAAGCTTATTATTTATAATATTTTTTTGACAATTCTTGCAAATCAATGCCACCAAAATTTCCGGAGCTCATCATCAGCAGATTGGCGTTATCTAATTCAATATTTTCAAGGTATTTCTTCAATTCCGAGGGATCATTATAAAAGGTCAAATCCGCTCTTGAGAAGGCATCTTTCACTGTTTCAGCGGGATACGGTTCCATTTTTTTCTGCTCAAACGTCTTTTTATCAATAAAAACGATCGCCACATCAGCCTCATCCATTGCGTGAGCATACTCGCTCAGGAAATCTTTGTTCAAGCTGCTGAAGGTATGAAGCTCTATACAGGCAACTAATTTTCTGTCGGGGAACTGAGATCGCACAGCATGAACGGTAGCTTTTAGCTTGGACGGAGAGTGTGCAAAGTCCTTAAAAAAGTTCGAATTTTCGTTCTTTCCCATCAGCTCAAGTCGGCGGGCGGCCCCCTTAAAAGTTGTGATCTGAGTATAAAAACTATCTGAACTTATCCCCAAACTTTCGCATACCAGGCGTGCCGCTTCAATGTTCAAAAGATTATGCTCCCCGAAAACCGCCAACGGATATTCTTTATTATTACTTATAATATTTGTAATACCGTTTTTAATATTATAATCCGGCAAATGATAAGGCAGTTTTTCTACTTTTGACAGATCTTTTTTAACCAGCTCATTTAAAACCTCATCGGTTTCACTGTAAATCAGTCTGCCGTTAGCTTGTATCGTTTCTATAAAAATTCCAAACTGGTCCACATAATTCCCGAACGTCGGAAATACGTTGATATGATCCCAGGCAATACCACTGATCACGCCAATATTGGCCTTATACAAGTGAAATTTAGGCCTTCTATCTATTGCCGATGATAAATACTCATCTCCTTCAATTACAATTACAGGAGCTTCATCGGTCAGTTTAACCATGGTTTCGAAGCCTTCTAACTGCGCCCCAACCAGGTAATCAAAATCTTTCCCGGTATTTTTTAGCACATGCAAGATCATGGAGGTAATAGTGGTTTTACCATGACTTCCTCCAATAACGACACGCAGTTTATCTTTTGAGTGTTCATAAATATATTCGGGATAGGAATATATTTTCAAGCCTAGCTCCTGTGCTTTCAACAGCTCCGGATTATCCGCGCGGGCGTGCATGCCTAATATTATGGCATCGATATCAGGTGTAATTTTTTCAGGATACCAGCCATTGTTTTCAGGCAATAGTCCGTGTTTGGAAAGCCGTGAAACGGATGGCTCAAAAAGAACATCGTCCGACCCGGTTACTTTAAACCCTTTTTTGTGCAAGGCAATCGCCATATTGTGCATGGCACTGCCGCCTATGGCTATGAAATGAATCCTCATTAAAAAATATAAACTGCTAAGGAAGTTTCGACAAATAAACGTAAAATGCTCTCTTCTTTAAAATATATATTTTTTAAAGTGATGCGGATAACTAAAATCTTATTATTTTAATAATAATACGGGGACCGCACAACGTACGGTAAGTTGCTGCGATACATTGGTACGCAACAGCGACTGCAAAAAGCTGTATTTATGCGGCAGCGCAATAACCATTTGTGCATGATGCCCCTTGGCGAAATTCAGGATGCCATTGATAACATCGCTCTCATTATTATAATAGTAGCGGGGATGATACTCCTGCAGCATTTTATAAAGTGCCGATTCTTCCGCCACTTGTTCCGGATCTATGTTTTTGTACCTGGCTTCTTTATCAATATTCACCACCTGCAATTCTACCTCATGCCTTTGAAGCAGCCTTTTCAATGGCTCTAATGGAACCGAATCTTTTACTTTATTAAAATCGCAAGCCATAACTACCCGTTTGATCTGTTCGTAATGACAGAGAGGCGGAACAACGATAACCGGCGCAGGACTTAGTTTGGAAATATTAACCGCATTGCTTCCGATATGGCTGCTATGTATATCGTTACTTCCATTACTCCCCAAAATCACAATATCTGCGTTAACCTGGTTAATTGTTTCGATAATAGCCCGAACCAACGGCGACCGACTGATACGAATATGAATGGTAACGCCATCGCGCACCTGCTTATGTATCCGGTCGCGAAGATTTTCCAATTTCTTAGTCCGTTCAATCACCTGCTCATCAATCTCTTCATCGCTCGGAATAAGCATATCCGGTGTTGGCAATACGCTTTCGTAAACAGATACGTGGTATGAATGCAACAGGTAAACGTCTTTTACGTCGGTTTGATTAGTTAACAAGGCTGTGAACTCTGCTGCGTGAACTGACGTTTCGGAGAAATCAATTGGAACTATATAGGTTTTCATGCCAATAAAATTTAGTTCATTTTACTTTGGTCCTTATAGTCTAAAAGTAAAATAATATCAAGTTTAAGAATGCCGGAGCTTATAATTGTCAGTTACAACACATATTATTTATTTACATAAATACCTATGTTTTTCACTAATAAGAAATATACGAAATTTATCCCAATTGTTGACCTAATGTAAAAACAAATATTTCTGCATAAAGTGTTTTGGCAATTTAAGAACAACAATTACCTTTACTGTAATATTTATTATTACAGATGAACGGGCGTTTCCCAATTGCATTACATATTTTAACATTACTGAGCAAGACAGGAGAGGAACTAACGTCATCTGATTACATCGCAGGGAGCATTAATATCAACCCGGCCTTGGCGAGAAAGGAAATCAGCAACCTACGTAATTTGGGGCTAATCAGCAGTAAAGAAGGTAAAAGTGGTGGCTATGTTTTGGCCAAACCAGCTATACAAATTACCCTGGCCGATGTATACCAGGCAGTAAAGAACCAGCCGGTATTAGGTATAGCTAAAAACACACCTAACCCTGACTGTCCTGTTGGCAAACAGATCAACAAAAAGCTCGATGAACTTTACGACGACCTGGACCAAACTTTATTGAAAAAGCTGGGTAGTATTACTATTGAAGATTTTGCTAATCAATTCGATTAAATTTTTTTTAATATAAACTGTAATATAATTAATTACAATTAAACAAAACCATAACATGAACATAGCACTTATCGGAGCCACCGGATTTGTAGGCTCAGCCGTATTGAACGAAGCGTTGAACCGCGGATATGAAGTAACTGCCATTGCCCGCGACACCAGCAAGATAACCACAAAAAGCGACAAGCTGACTTTGGTAAACGCTGACATTTATGACACAGAAGCTCTGGCAAAAACACTTAAAGGCCATGACGCCGTTGTGAGCGCCTTTAATGCAGGCTGGACCAACCCTAATCTTTATGATGATTTTATTAAAGGGTCAGAATCTATTCAACAAGCCGTGAAACTTTCAGGCGTAAAACGTTTATTGGTAGTAGGCGGCGCGGGTAGTTTGGAGATTGTTCCCGGTGTGCAGTTGGTGGATACACCTGAGTTCCCTGCACAATGGAAAAGCGGCGCTACTGCAGCACGTGACTACCTGAACATCATTAAAAAAGAAAACGGTCTGGATTGGACATTCTTGAGCCCGGCTATAAATTTGCATCCTGGCACTCGTACCGGCGTATTCCGCTTAGGAACCGACCAGCCTGTATTTGATGCAAATCAGAAATCAGAAATCTCAGTTGAGGATATGGCTGTCGCCATTCTTGACGAACTGGAGAAAAACCAGTTTATCAGAAAGCGTTTTACGTTGGGTTATTAATTATAAACATGGGAGACGTCCCGAAAAATCGGGGCGTCTCTACTACTATTGTTTACTGAATTTTGCTGCTACCCAATCTTTGGTCTTCTTATGGTTGACATAAGTTAATCCATATTTGCTCGCATTTTCTTTTATAATTTCCAGATCTGGCGATTCGTAAAAGCCACTAAAATATATCTCGCCGCCGTCCTTTAACACCTCGCTATAACGTTCCATCTGGTCAAGCAGGATGTTACGGTTGATGTTGGCCAAAACAATATCATACTGTATATTAGGTATTACTTCTTTTGAGCCGCAGATGGCTTTTATATTGCCGATATGATTCAACGTTGAATTCTCTATCGTGCTATCATAGCAAACCGGATCATAATCGATAGCGGTAATATCCTTCGCACCAAGTTTGCTTGCCAGTATAGCTAAAATGCCCGTTCCACAGCCCATATCAAGCACGTTTTTTCCAACAAAATCGGCGTCCAGCATTAGGTCCATCATCATTGAAGTTGTTTCGTGGTGTCCCGTGCCAAATGCCATTTTAGGATCGATCACAATTTCCAGCGGAAATTCGGGCTTGTGTTGATGAAAGGTTGCTCTTACATAAACCTTATCCCTTATCTGTATCGGTTCAAAATTACTTTCCCACACCTCGTTCCAGTTTTTTTGCTTGATAACATTTACTTCATAACTAAAACTGAACATTTCATGGTAAGGAGCAAGATTTTCTTCTAAAATATGCTTATGAAAATCACCCTCAGGAATATAAGCCTTGAAACCTCCCTCTACTTCCTCGAAAGTATCAAAGCCCATTCCGGCAAGTGCATCGATAAGCAAATCCTGCTGGTAATCTTCCGTTGGCTGAGTGGCGAAAAGCAATTCGTAATAATCCATTTTAATTTAGATGTGAGATGCGAGATGTGAAACTTACTTATTCAATAGATTGTTCTGCTTCATTTGGTTCGGGCTTTTTTGTCAGGAAGTACAATACAAACAGGTCTACAGTCCAGTATACCAACTGTACACCGGTCATAAATACACACACCTTAATAACGTGCCATCGTCCCGATTGTCTATCCCATATACAATAGCTGATAAACGCTGCAAAAAGCAGGCAGGTCAAACAAAGTATATCTGAGGAAATGAACTTACCGAGATTCGATTTGAGAAATACTTTGTCCCACACCGGCACCACGATCAGATATTGCGTCAGAACCGCTACGACAAACAGCAAGGGCATAAAGTATTTGAAGTAAGCCATAAAGCTTTCTATAGTTCCCTCACCCAGTTTATCAATCTGCAGGGCAAAGTAAACCGAGCTATATCGCACAGCCAGGAAATATGCCCCAAAACCGATAAAAGGTGGCAAAAGTACTTTTAGCAGGCTCTTCATGATTTAGATATGAGATGTGAGATTTGAGATGTGAGATTTCAACCTGTGATTATTGGTCTCATACCTCGCGTCTCATATCTCAAATCCTTAATTAAATGTCTTAGCTATATCGATAAAATCGCGTGATTTTAATGATGCCCCGCCGATCAGGCCGCCGTCAATATCTGGCTGACCAAACAGATCGCAAGCATTTTTAGCATTACAGCTGCCACCATATAAAATGGTAGTGTTATCAGCAACTTCCCGACCATATTTTTTTGCGATCTCGCCACGGATGAACACATGGATCTCCTGCGCTTGTGCCGATGTTGCAGTTACGCCTGTACCGATGGCCCAAACTGGTTCATAGGCCAATACTAACTGGCCAAATTGCTCAGCGCTTAAATGGAAAACGCCTTCTTCCAGCTGGGTTTTTATCACATCAAAATGTACATTGGCTTCGCGCTCCTGTAAAGTCTCGCCAATACAAAAGATCGGTTTTAACCCATTGGCTAATGCAGTATCAGTCTTTTTTGCCAGCAGACTATTGGTCTCGCCAAAATATTGACGACGCTCTGAGTGGCCCAAGATCACGTATTCAGCCCCGGTTGAATGGATCATTTTTGCAGATACTTCGCCAGTATATGCTCCGGATTCTGCCTGGTGAGCGTTTTGTGCACCTACTGAAACGCGGGTATTACCTTTTGCTAATTGTACCAGGCTATGCAGGTGAATGAACGGGCTGCATACCACGATGTGTTGTTTACCGGTTACTTCGTCATGCGCCATGTTAACGACCTCTGAAAACAAAGACAAGCCTTGCTCATAGTCCATGTTCATTTTCCAGTTTCCGGCGACAATTTTTTTTCTCATGATTGTATATATTGATTGTTTAGTGTGTTCTGTTAGTTAAAGTCCGATGTGCCGATACTCATTCGTCAGTTCAAAAACCGTTTTTAGAATATCTCGTTCCACATCATCAAATGTACGATGATCGCGACGGGCGAATACCTTTTCCATAGTTTCAAATGCTTTTTTTAAGCTGTAGGTTTCAAACCCCTGCGCGCCGCCCCATGAAAAGTCCGGAATGAAATTACGTGGAAAGCCGGCACCGAAAACATTGGCGCTCACCCCTACTACTGTACCTGTATTAAACATGGTATTGATAGCACATTTGGCGTGATCCGCCATGATCAGTCCACAAAACTGTAAACCTGTAACACGAAACCGCTGTGAAGCATAATCCCACAGCTTAACTTCAGCGTAATTATTCTTCAGGTTAGAATTATTACTGTCGGCTCCTATGTTGCACCACTCTCCCATTACCGAATTGCCGAGGTATCCTTCGTGCCCCTTGGATGAATAGCCCCAGATCACTGAGTTATTGATCTCTCCACCAACGCGGCAATAAGGGCCTACTGTTGTTCCACCATATATCTTGGTTCCCATCTTCACCTGCGAGTTATTGCATAAAGCAAACGAACCGCGGATATGTGTTCCCTCCCACACTTCAGTTGTGTTGCCGAGGTAAATCGGTCCACTGATTGTATTAAAAGAAGAGCACTCAGCTACAGCGCCTTCTTCGGCAAAAAAATCATTGCCAATAATCGTATTAGTTGAACTAATAGCCGCACTGCGACGTCCTTTGGTGAGTAACTGAAAGTCTTTTTTTAGCTCGGTATCATTATTTCTGAAGATATGTTCAGGATATTTAATTATGACAGGCGAGCCTGTATAATCTGTCGAGCGGTCAAATTGAGCCAGCGGATCAAATGCTTTTGCGTCGCTTTCCAAAAGCTTTACGGCGATTAATTCGCCATTATATTTTAGCGCCTCTCTTGAAGATAGCTTGTCGACGGCTTCTAATAATTGTTCATCCGGGCAAACAGCACCATTGATGAATATATTTTCAGCCTGGAGATGGATTGGGAATTTAACGCTTAAATAAGCCTGGGTATGATAGGAAAAATCTTGTTTTAGGTATTTACCCCACTTTTCGGCAATCGTCAGGATACCTAAACGCAGATCGGCCGCCGGGCGGGTATAAGTTAGAGGCAGCAATGTTTGGTGGGCATTGCCGTCAAATAAAATAATTGCCATGCCGCAAAAATAAAAAAAGTCCCCCGATGTACCGGGAGACCTGAAAATAATTTATCACGAAGCTAAAATTACTTTTTAGCGTAACGGGTGCGGAATTTGTCGATACGTCCTGCTGTATCTACCAGTTTCATCTTACCGGTATAGAACGGGTGTGATGTATGAGAAATTTCTAATTTCACAAGTGGATATTCGTTGCCATCTTCCCATTTTACAGTTTCGCGGGTATCGATGCATGATTTTGTTAAGAAAGAATAGTCGTTAGACATATCTTTAAAAACAACTAATCTATAGTTTTTTGGATGCAAATCTTTTTTCATCGTTTTATGGTTCTCCTAAAAGAGGTGCAAATATATCATTATTAATCAAAACCAAAAAGTAAAAAATAAAAAAGGTTTTACATACTCCCGTCCATCTGGAAAAGATTTTCATTTTTTTCAAAAAAAGTATAACCTTCTGTAAAACGCCAGCGTATAACTACGTGGTTAATAAATAAGAGATTAAATATTTTTTAATTGGTTTGAAGAATGGTTAAAATCCCCGGTAGTGAATGGCCGGGGATTTTTATTTTATCTATTCCTATAACCTGCTCCGTTCATCCCCTGCTCCGCTATCCCTTTTCTGCTGATCTTTGCTTCCATTTGAACCAAACGAACGGTAATAAGTAAGTTTGACAATAGGCGTCATTCGCGATTCACCATAATAAACTATATGTACTTTACTGTTAAAGGCATCCGTGGTAAGCAGGCCCAAGTCACTTTTATAGCTTCCCGACCTGAAAATATCAGTAACCGATAGCTTTAAACTGCCTTTTCCAAGCTGTTTCTTCACGCCCAGGTTGACCACGGTATTGCTGTAAGCCCTCCAAGTTGCGTCGTACGAAGGCGAATTGTAATAGCCGGATAATTCGGCTGAAAACCCATGCTGAAGTTTAAAGTTCTCGCTGAAATTAAATGAACCCGAGAGAAAAGTTTTCTCAAAATGTTGGGGAGTGAATGAAATCTTATATTGCCTTAATCCTCCGGTAAAAGTATAATTCATGCTCCACCAATCATTAATTTTGACCGGTATGGTTGCCTGCAGGGTCATTGAATTCCTCCAATCGGCATTTTCAGGCCGCAAATAAACCACTCCTTTTACAGGCCCGGTTGTGACCTGGGTTCCCAAAATAGGATCATCATCCCGGCTGAACAATATGGAAAACAAGTAGTCACGATAATTATAACCGAATTTAAGGTTGCGCGTTATGGTAGGTTTCAACAACGGGTTTCCGGTAAAAACCGATACCGGGTCATTATAACTAATGTAAGATGCCAGGTCGTTATACGAGGGCCTGGTAACGCGCTCGGTATAGGAGGCTTGCCAGGACGAATTATCATTCAGCTTTCTTGAAAAAAATATAGAGGGAAAAAGCCTTCCCAGTTTGCGATCCACCCTGTAATTGGTATCGGCCGATTTATCTGTGTAATTATGCGAATACTCATAACGAGCGCCTGCGACAAGGCTGGTGGCCGAATCCAGCTGCATATTGAAGGTGAGGTAACCCGCATCGATCGTTTCATAGGTTATAAAGTTATTGGCCGACCCTACGGTATTGGGCACCCAAATGCCGTTTTCAAAATTCTCGATACCTGAACGGGCGATAGTACAGCTGTAAGTGGTCTTGACGCCTGCTTCAAGCTCTATTTTTTTATTCAGTTGCTTCGTATAATCCAGCTTCCCAATCAATATTTTTATTTGAGTGTTGCCAAAATCACGTTGTACAGGCGAAAAAAGGCTATCGGCATTCCCCGCCGGATTACCCTGGTTATCGGTAAATGAACTTTGCGAATTGGACAGTGACCGCATATTGTAATACAGGTAGTCCAAATCAGCGCGAACGGTCTGTTTCCTTGCCAGAGTTTTGTCGAGGTACAAATTGGCAATCCCATTACCGAGATGGCTGGAGTTATTAAAAAACGAATTATAAGTAAGTGCCGGCGCGTCCGTAGATTGGTAATAGCCATAATTATGTGGGAGATTAGTATTGCCGCCCCCCCAATAACTAACGCTGGCGCCGATGGTCGTTACGGTGTCAAGCTTTATATCCGCACCCAACGTACCATCATTATAGTTAGAAACTGGTTTGCTGATGCCTGTGTAACTTAAATCCGTCTGCCCGCCTACTAGCTGGTCATTCTCGGAGCCGGTTGCAGTGAGATGGCCGTAGTCATGGTCATGCCAATAAGAGTAAGACCCATATAGATTGACCTTACCCGTATTGTGATTGATATTAAGCCCCGCAGAAGCCTTTTCATACATGCCATAACCGCCTGTTAGTGTTATGGAGCCCGTCGTTCCGCTTTTTTTGTTCTTTTTTGTCACGATATTAATGATACCTGCATTGCCTTCGGCATCGTATTTGGCCGGTGGCGTATTCATCAGTTCTATTTGAGCGATATTATCGGCGCTCATACCGCTTAATAAGGTAATCAATTGATCCATGGACATACGCATGAGCCGTCCATCCATCATCACCATTACACCTGTTTTTCCATTGAGCGAGATAACATTGTTATGCAGGTCGAGGATGACACCCGGCGACCGCTGCAATACATCCAGTACCGAGCTACCCTGCGTCATGATGCTGTTTTGCACATTCACCGTCACACCTTCTGCCGTTTGCTGTACAGGTTGTTTGTCTGCACGAATCACTACTTCGCCTAATTGCTTACTGACTACTTTTAGTATGATCACGCCAAGATCCTTTTGCCGGAAATCTGCATTCAACTCAAAAGGTTCAGATTGCCAGGTTTGGTAACCTATGGCACTTGCCTTCAGCACATATTTCCCTTTGCTAACGTCATCCAAATGGAAAGCACCGCCAGTATCAGTCGATGCGGTTCTTACCAGGACGGTATCAGGCATTTCAACTAGGATCATATTGGCAAACGGAACAGGTTTTCCGTCGCCCCCGTTTAATTTTCCTGTAACCTGTCCAAATACCGTTTGGAAAGTGATTGATAGTAACAGGCAAAGCAGTAATTGTTTCATGTGATCCTTTGGTTTTACCCAAAAGAACATGCGCTCACCCTCCGCTCAAAAATGGATTGACGACGTGTTATATTTAATTGATTAAGTGCAGAAAATCTTCAAAAACGAACTTAAATTGACATTAATATAGCTCATCTGCAGCTTATCCTCTCACAAATGCATTTGGTCAATTATTTCAACCCTTTCAGATAGCACATTTTATAAATATCATCAATAGCCTTACCTTTAGCTATGCCCGGTTTGACGCTAAAACAACATTGGTTTATCAGATACAAACTTTACCACATCCCTTTCTGGATGTTGTACGACTACGTGACCTGGTCAATAGAGATCAATAGTCCTTACTGGGCCGCTCACGAAATATTTTCTGTCTACTTTGCCAAATATTTCTTCTATGTTATCTTCCCGGCGTTCGCAGTATATTTCAATCTGTATTTCCTGATCCCCCGTTATTTGCAAAAAGGGAGTTATAGCTGGTATTTTCTTTTCCTGGCACTGAT
>JACXTT010007701.1_pt1 | contig 15111 bp, 12 predicted proteins | sample 9270951 | NCBI WGS metagenome assembly JACXTT01 (sample SAMN15532306, study PRJNA645909) | rock metagenome | isolation source: weathered quartz diorite | place: Puerto Rico | collected 2017-06-21
CATGGACGTCGAGCGCCGCATTCCCCACCGGCTGACCTCTGGCCTCGACCGGTACACGTCGCTTGCGGCCAGCGCCGACGGTCGCCGTCTGGTTGTCACGCTCGCAAGTCCGAAAAGAACACTCTGGCGCTTGCGGATCGCTGATTCACCCAGCGAGGTGTCGGCGGCTGCTCGAATCCCGCTGACGACCAGCACGGGGTTCTCCCCACGATTGGGTCCAAATTATCTCCTGTATGTTTCCGCGACCGGCACCAGCGAGAGTATCTGGAAGCTCGCCAACGGAACTGAAACCGAGTTGTGGAGTGGTCAGGGAGCGCGCATCTTGGGCGGCCCGGCAATCTCCCCCGATGGACGGTATATCGCCTTCTCGGTCCGACGACACGGTCAGGCGCTCTTGTACGTGATGCAGGCCGACGGCGCGAACGCGCGGGTTGTGGCCGATTCGCTCGACCTGCAGGGCGCTCCGGCTTGGGCGCCCGACGGCCAATCGGTCACCTCGGCGGGGGACGATCACGGCGTGCCGCACCTCTTCCGCGTGCCGGTCGATGGTCGCTCCCCCGCTCTTTTTGTCCAGGAGTACTCGGTTGATCCCGCGTGGGCGCCCGACGGCAGCTTCGTCGTCTATTCAGGACCCGACATCGGCACCACGTTTTCGGTGAAAGCCGTCACGGCCGAGGCCGCAGCGCATCCCCTGCCGGCCTTGACCCTGACTCGGGGGGCTCGACACCTGGCCTTGCTGCCTGGAGGACGGGCACTCGTGCTCCTACGAGGAGAGATTCAACATAAGAATCTCTGGCTCATCGACTTGGAAACGGGCGCCGAGCGGCAGTTGACCAATCTCGCGCCCGACTTCGACATTCGCGACTTCGACATCTCCCCAGACGGCCGCGAAGTTGTCCTCGAACGAGTCCAGGAGCGCTCGGATGTGGCGCTGCTGGATCTCCCGCGACCGTAATCCGGCTTCAACTCAGCGGCGCGTTCCGAATATCGGGCTGCGCGAGTCCTGTGCACCGCGGCGAGCAAAAAGAAAAAGTGCCGGGGGCCAGAATCGAACTGGCTACGCCCGCCTTTTCAGGGCGGCGCTCTACCAGTGAGCTACCCCGGCACGGCACCAAAGCAGGATTTTCATTCTAGGGGCCGCAAGCGGAAACTGTCAAATCGGGATCGGATCTTGCAGGTAGAGAAGACCTTACAGAAAAATGTTCCACGTGGAACATTTGCAATTCATTTGCACAGGAGTGTTCCCGCCGAATCGTCACTGCAAGAATTCGTCGAAATCGCGCATCCAGTCTTTCTTCTTCAGCACTTCGCGGGGCCGGGTGCCGTCGGCGGGCCCGACGATGCCGTCTTTCTCCATCAAGTCGATGAGGCGGGCGGCGCGGCCGTAACCGATGCGCAGGCGTCGCTGTAAGGTGGAAGTCGAGGCGCGCCCCATCTCGCAGACCACGCGCACGGCGTCTTGGTAGAGATCGTCGTCCACATCGTCGCCGGCGGCTTCCGCCGTGCCTTCTTCGGCGGCCTCTTCGTCCCCTTCTTCCTTCGGCGCTTCGAGAAGCTGCTCGTTGTACTTCGCTTTGGCCTGCGCGCGCCAGAAATCACAGACCGAAGTGATTTCCTCCTCGGTGATGAGCGGGCCGTGGATGCGGTGCAACCGCGCCGAGCCCGCGGGGAGATAGAGCATGTCGCCCTTACCGAGCAGCGACTCGGAGCCGTTGGCATCGAGAATGGTGCGCGAATCCACTTTGCTCGCGACGCGGAACGAAATACGTGCCGGGAAATTGGCCTTGATGAGGCCGGTGATGACGTCGACCGACGGCCGCTGCGTTGCCAGGAGCAGGTGGATGCCGACAGCTCGCGCCATCTGGGCCAGGCGCGTGATGGACTCCTCGACGTTGTTGGTATCCACCATCATCAGGTCAGCCAGCTCATCGATCACGATGACGACGTAAGGCAGCGGTCTGCCCGCCGCGGACTCAGTGTGTTCGAGGTTCTCGAAGAGCGACATCGACTGGCCTTTCTGGAACTGACGGTTGTACTGGTCGATGTTGCGGACGCCGCGCAGCGCGAGCAGCTTGAGGCGGTTCTCCATCTCCTTGGTAGCGTTGCGCAGGACATTCGAGGCGACCTTCGGGTCAGTCACGACCGGTGCGAGAAGATGCGGGATGTTTTCGTAGAGGCTCAGCTCGAGGCGCTTGGGATCGACGAGGACGAGCTTCAGCTCGTCGGGCGTGGCCTTGTAGAGCATGGAGATGATCATCGAGTTGATGAAAACGCTCTTGCCCGTGCCGGTCGAGCCGGCGATGAGCAGATGCGGCATCTGGGCGAGGTCGGTGACGCGGATGCGGCCGATGAGATCCTTGCCCATCGAGAGCGTCAACTTGCTCGTGGAGTTGACGAATTCCGGCGATTCGATGCACTCCCGCAGAGCGATGGTTTGGCGGTGGTGGTTGGGCGCTTCGATCCCGACGGTGGATTTCCCGGGGATGCGCTCGATCAGGATCGATTCGGCGCGTAGCGCGAGGCAGAGATCGTCGGCGAGGCTGGTGATACGGCTGTACTTGATGCCCGCCTCAGGCTTGAACTCGAAGGTGGTGACGACGGGGCCGGGATTGATCTGCGTGACGCGCCCCTTGACGTCGAATTCCTCGCACTTCTCCTCGATGGCGCGGGCGCGCTCCTTGAGATCGTCTTCATCAAACTTTTCGTCCCGCTCGCGACTGCGGAGCAAGCTCGGCGAGGGGAGCCGATAACTCGCGATGCCGCGGCTGATCCTGGGATCCCCGCCAGACCTGCGCGCGGCGGCTTCTTTGGCCTTTTCCGGATTCAGGACCAGCACCGGCCCGGAGGGTCCGGATTCTTCCTCGTCTTCCTGGTCTTCGATTTCCTCCCCCACGCCCATGTCGGCGGACTTCGAGAACTCCTTGGAGCTCACGCTGGCCTGCGAGACGGGTTGGCGTCCAAGAATCTTCATGGCCTCGACGCGACGGCGGAGGCGCTCCTGCTCGCGGGCGCCGCGCCAGGCTTGCCACCGCGCTTGCGCGCGCTGGATCGCGCCAAGGCGCTCGACGGATCCTGCGGGGCCCACCGGGCCGACGAGCCAGGCATGCGCGCCGGAAAAAGAGAAGCGCGTCGTCAGCAGCAGCGCCGTCAGGAACAAAGCCCAAGCAACGACATGGGCGCCCACGGCGTTCAAGCCCGCGCGCAAGCTGTTCGAGAGAACGCCGCCGAGCAGCCCGCCGGGCGGTACCGCGCCGCGAATGTCAGGAAAATGCAGCAGCACGAGCAGCGAAGGCAAAGAAAGTACCAGAAGGCAGAAGCCGATGAGCTTGGCGCCTTGCGAATTCACGGACTGGCTGCGGAACCAGCGCCATCCCAGAATGGCAAGGCCGATGGGCAAGAGAAACGCTGCGAAGCCGAAGCCCTGGAAAAGCAAATCGGCGCCGTGCGCGCCCACGGGGCCGATCCAGTTGTTCGAAGGATGCTCGCCCGGGGGCGGCGCGGAGACGTTGAATGAGGCGTCGCGCGGCGAATACGAGATGAGCGCGAGCGCGATCAGCGCTGCGAGCGTCATGCCCAGAAAGCCGACGAGCTCGTTGATCCGTTTGTTATTGGTGGGCGTCAGCAAGCGCACAGCGATCTCCCTCTGGGTGGGGAAGGCGGGCGGCGTTCGAGACGCGCGGGCGCCAGCGCGCGGAACCCTGGAGGAACGCCAAAACCACAAATGACTATACCAAACGGGAGACCGCAGACAACAAGGAATTTCGGCGTGCGTATTTGCAAATGCGCCGTGGAGACGGAGTTTTACCTGCGCAGCTGGTTACCCGACCAATCGCCCGGCCCACGCGAGCACCGCGGCTCCAACGACAATCCGGTAAACGGCGAAGGGCGCGAACCCGCGCCGCCTCACCCAGGCCATGAACCACGCAACCGACCCGTAGGCCACGATAAACGAAACTACGAAGCCGATGGCCAAAAGGACCCAACCGTGCGCATCCAACTGCCCAACGCCAATGGGGTTCTCGCCCTTTCCCAGCAGCGATTTCAAGAGATCGTAACCCGTGGCGGCAATCATGGTCGGAATCGAAAGGAAAAACGAAAACTCGAGCGCCGAGGCCCGCGACATTCCCGCCAGTTGGCCGGCTGCGATGGTAGCCATCGAACGCGATGTCCCGGGAAATACTGCTGACAAAATCTGGCAGGCACCGATCCAGATGGCTTGGCCGAGGCTCATCTCCTCCATGTGCCAGGTGCGGATGAGGCTCCCCCCTGCTTCCGGGCCGGCTTTTTCCCACCGGGCGTTCCTCGAGTCCACAAGCCACATCAGGGTTCCACCGATCAGCAGCGAAGCGCCCATGATGCGCAAGCTCTCCAGGTTCTTACCGATGACCTTGGTAAGCAAGAACGCCGGGATTGCTGTGACCACAAACGCTACGATTGTCAAACCCAATGGATGTGTCAGGACCGTTCGGTCGCCGCGCTCGCCTCTCGGAAACGTGGCGAGGAAGTTTCGGATGCGCTCTCGAAAATAGACGGGCAGGCAGAGGATCGCGCCCAACTGGATCACAATCGTGTACATCTTCCAATAGCCGCTCGTGAGACTCACGTGGACGAGGGCTTGGGCGATGCGCAAGTGCGCGGTGGAGCTGACCGGCAGAAATTCAGTGAGTCCTTCGATGACCCCGAGGATCGCGGACAGCAGGTAGTCGTTCAATGCTCCTCCGGCGCTCCGCTAAATCTGTGTTGACGGGGGCCCGATCGGCAGCTTCTTGCGCATTTCGTAGGCGTCCACGCGCCCCAGATAGTAGCGCTTGAGCGTCGCTTCGGTACGATAGCCGTGGTTCCGCCAGAAGGCAATTGCGGCCTCGTTCGTGGTTGCGGTTTCGAGCAGGATGGCGCGAACACCGCGCGCGGCGAGGTTGGCTTCCACGCGAACGAGAAGAGCACTGCCGAGGCCCTGGCGGCGGGCGGATTCCGCGACGTCGAGCGTGATGATGTGGGCGAGACGATCGCTTTGCTCGGCGAGAAGGAAGGCGACGATCTTGCCGTCCTGCTCGGCAACAAGGCATTCGGCGGCGGCAAGATTCAGAAAATAGCGGAGCGCGGTTTTCGAGTAAGCGATGCCGGGAGGAAAACAGGCCTGGTCGAGGCGCTGGAGCGCAGTGAAATCGCGCGCCTCGTAGGGGCGGAGGGCCAATGGCATGGCGGGATTGTAGAGCAGGAAGGAAAGGAGGGTAAGGAAGTAAAGGAAGTTAGGGAAGCTAGGGAAGTTAAGGAGACAAGGAAGCAGAACAGAGGAGGGAATGAAGCTCAGACTTCGAGGATGACGGGAAGGATGAGCGGACGCTTGGAGGTTTGCTTGTTGATGTAGCGCTTCAGATCAGTGCGGATCTTCTCCTTGATGACGCTCCAGTCCGTCTTCTCGTCCGAATTCGACTGCTCGACGGTGCGGAGGACGACGTCGCGCGCGCCGGAGACGATTGCCTGCCCGTTATCGGACGGCAGAAAGCCGCGAGTGACGATTTCCGGCTGCGACTCGATGCGGCCGGTGTGCTTGTCAATCGCGATGATGGGGACGACGACGCCGTCTTCGGAGAGATGCTTACGGTCGCGAATGACGACCTCCTCGATCTCTTCGAGCGAGCCCGAATCGACGCAGACGCGCCCGGCCGTGATCGGCTCGCGGCGAAGCGCCTCACCCTGCGGCGTGAATTCGATGGGTTGCCCGTCTTCGACGAGCAGGATTTCGCCCGAGACGACGCCGAGCTGGTGCGCGAGCGCGGCGTGGCGGAAAAGCTGCCGGTATTCGCCGTGCAGAGGGATGAAGTAGCGGGGCCGGACAAGGCTCAGCAGCAGCTTCTGCTCCTCCTGGCTGGCGTGGCCGGAGACGTGGATGATGCCGGAGGAGTTTTCGTAATACACCAGCGCGCGGCGGCGGAACATATGGTCCAGCATGCGGAAGATCGCTTTTTCGTTTCCTGGAATGATGCGCGCGGAGAGGATGACCGTGTCGTTCTCTTCGACCGAAACGAGGCGGTGATTGTCCACGGCAATGCGCGAAAGCGACGACAGGGGCTCCGCCTGACTTCCGCTCGCAAGAATCACGAGGCGCTTGGGATCAAACGAGCGCAGGTCCTGCGGGCGGACGACGATGCCGTCGGGGATGCGCAGGCAGCCCAGCGAATGCGCGATTTCGACGTTGTCCACCATGCTGCGCCCCACAAAGCCGACTTTGCGGCCGACGCGCTCGGCGATTTCGACGACCTGCTGGATGCGGTGAACCGAGGAGGCAAAACAGGAGAGGATCACTTTGCGCGGGGCAGAGCGGCAGAGATCCTCGATGTGGGGAACGATGGCTCGCTCCGAGGGTGTAAACCCGGGCCGCTCGACGTTGGTCGAGTCGCTGAAGAGCGCCAGGACACCTTCGTTGCCGTAGCGGGCGAAGGCGTGGAGGTCGAAGGGCTGTCCGTCGGGCGGAGTCTGGTCCATCTTGAAATCGCCGGTGTGAATAACAACGCCAATCGGTGTGCGGATGGCGAGCGCGACGCAATCGATCGTGCTGTGGGTGACGGCAATGAATTCGATCTCGTAGGCGCCGATTTCGATCCTGAGGCCGGGAAGAACCTCGCGAAGCGTGGCCGTCTCGAGAAGCCCCGCTTCCTCGAGGCGCTTGCGGACCAGCGCCAGCGTGAACCGCGTGCCGTAGATGGGCACGTTCAGATCGCGCAGGATGTAGGGAAGCGCGCCGATGTGGTCTTCGTGGCAGTGGGTGAGAACGATGGCACGGACCAAAGCGCGGTTCTGCTTGAGGTAGGTGGTGTCAGGAATGACGATGTCTACGCCAAGCAGTTCGGCTTCCGGGAACATCATCCCCGCGTCGATGACCAGAATGTCGTCGGCGTAACGAAGGGCGAGCATGTTCATGCCGAACTCGCCCAGACCACCTAGAGGAATGGCAAAGAGGGAAGAAGTGCTCAAACCGATCGAGTGCCTCCGCTCCGAAGAGGAATCGTATCACAGCGCCGCGAAGTGATGCGTATCGAGCGGTTAGTTGCTGCCGCTGCCGGCGAAGAGCCGCGCGATTGCCACGAGAACAACGGCTCCGACAGTGGCGGCGGCAAGAGAGTAAAGGAAGCCGCCGCCCCAGATGCCGAGCTTGGTGAAAATCCATCCGCCCAAGACCGCGCCGATCAAGCCGAGGATGACGTTAGTAATGCACCCGTAACCGCGCCCGCGCGCTAGCTTGCCCGCGAGCCAGCCGGCGAGAAGACCGATGAGGATCCAGCCGATCAGACCACGCTGCATGCCGATCTCCATGCCCCAGCTCCGCGCTTCGAACAGCGTTGCAAGCATCGCACCTCCTTGCGAAGAACTGTCGCCAACTTAATGTTCGCGGCATTCTAGCCCATCCGTCCCCAGAAGCGTGACCAGATGCGAGCTAGAGGGTCCTACGCTGAGGTCCTTCGACTCGCCCGGCGGGGCTCGCTCAGGACTCGCATCCTCATCGGATGCTCGGTTGCTGCTGCGTCATGCAGTGCAATGTGCCCAATCCCAGGACGAGATCCCGGCAGGCAATGCCCACGACGACGCGGTCAGGAAAGAGCTGCGCCAGTGTGTTGAGCGCCGCGCGGTCGCTCGGGTCGTTGAACGTCGGCACGAGAACCAAGCGGTTCGCAATATAGAAATTGGCATAGCTTGCCGGGAGGCGCTGGCCGTGGAAGAAAGTGGGCCGGGGCATCGGAAGCGTTACCACGCGGAGAGGTTGATCGGCCTCGTTCCGCATGGTCCGGAGCCGCGCGAGGTTTTCCTGAAGTGGTTGGTAGTTCACGTCGGATCGGTCCTGCTCGACGACTGTGGCGACCGTCGTCCGGTTCACGAAGCGTGCGACGTCGTCCACATGACCGTGGGTGTCGTCGCCGGCAATGCCGCGGCCGAGCCAGAGGACCTTGGTGACGCCGAGATAGTCGCGAAAAATCTGCTCGAGGTCCGCGCGCGATACGCCGGGATTGCGCGCCTGCGCCGAACTGAGCAGGCATTCCTCGGTGGTGAGCAGAGTGCCGCGCCCGTTGACGTCAATGCTTCCGCCTTCGAGCACAACCCGTCGTCCATTGTGCTGCGGCAGCCAGAGCGGGATCGTCCACCGGCGGGAGAGGCGGGTCACGACCGCAGCATCTTTCTTCCAGTTGCCGTATTTCGCCCATCCGTTGAAGTGCCAGTGCGTCGTGGCAATTTCGCCGCTCCCGTTGCGGATAAAAATGGGCCCGGAATCGCGCATCCATCCTCGATCGGTGGGCACACGGAAAAACCGGACGGCGGCAAGATCGGCGCCAGCCTGGCGGAGGATTTTTCTCGCCGTCCTCTCTTCGGCGCCGTTCTGGACGATCAGGTGGACGCGCTCGACCCGGGCGAGATGGCGCACGATTTCGGCGTATACCCATGGAATCGGCGCGAACTTGTCAGGCCAGTCGGTTTTTTCGTGGGGCCAGGCGAGCCAGGTGGCCTCGTGCGGTTCCCACTCGGCCGGCATCCAGTAACCGAGCTGCGCCGGGGTCTTGCCTCTCGGCGGTGAGGGCATTACCCGAGCCATCGCTCGAGAAGGGGAGAATAGGCGTCGATGCGGCGGTCGCGGAGAAAGGGCCAGTTGCGGCGCGTGTCTTCAATGCGGGCGGTGTCGCACTCGACGACGAGAATCTCTTCTTTGTCGCTGGAAGCCTGCTGGACGATCTGGCCGAACGGGTCGGCGACGAACGAGTTGCCCCAGAATTCGAGGCCGCTCTCCGGGGTGCCTTCGTAGCCCACGCGGTTCACCGCCGCAACATACACGCCGTTGGCGATCGCATGCGAACGCTGAATGGTGATCCACGCGTCGAGCTGGGCCGCGCCGAACTGCGACTTCTCATGGGGGTGCCAGCCGATGGCGGTCGGATAGAAAAGAATGTTCGTGCCCGAAAGGCTCGAGAGACGCGCCGCCTCCGGATACCACTGGTCCCAGCAGACCAGCACCGCGACGCGGCCATACGGCGTGTCAAAGTTCGGGAACCCGAGATCCCCGGGCGCGAAATAAAACTTTTCGTAGTAGAGCGGGTCGTCGGGGATGTGCATCTTACGGTATTTGCCGAGAAGAGTTCCGTCCGTGCCGAGGACAACGGCGGTGTTGTGGTAGACGCCGGGGCCGCGCCGCTCGAACAGCGAGCCGACGATCACCACGCTCAGCTCGCGCGCTGCCTTGGAGAGTGCTTCCGTCGAAGGGCCGGGCACCGGCTCGGAAAGAGAGAACATCTCCGCGTTTTCTTCGCGGCAGAAATACTGCGACCGGAACAGCTCCGGAAGGCAGATGATTTGCGCGCCGCAGTGTGCCGCTTCGCGAATGTTTGCCAGGCCTTTGGCAAGGTTGTCGCTCGGGTTCGGCGAGCAACGCATCTGGATCAGGCCAATCTTGAATTTTCCCGACATGGAGAAATCATACATCAACTTCCGCTCGCGCAAAGAGGTGTCGTAGGCCAATCGTGATGACGCGAGTTTCCCTCTTCCTTTACACGCGAGTTTGTACTATCAATCTCCGCGCGATTCATCAGTTCAGGAGAATCGATGGCCAGAACGAAGAAGACCGTCACGGGGCGCGTGCTGCACGATCCGGTAAAGGACAGACTGCGACCCATCTACCCGCTGGATCTCGCAAAGTGCCGCACCATCGACGATCTGGTGCGAGCCATGGGAGATACGGCGTTCACCGGCCGACAGATCGGCGACGCTGCCGACGTGCTCGAAGCCATGGCGCGCGACAAAGACTGCTTCGTCGTCATGACGCTTTCTGGCGCGCTGACCGTGGGCAAGATGGGCCTGATCTTCTGCGATTTGATCGAGTCGGGCATCGTGAAGGCAATTGTTTCGACGGGCGCGCTCATGGCCCATGGCCTCGTCGAGGCCACCGGGCGCTCACATTTCCGTTACGACGAGCGCATGGACGACAAGATGCTCTTCCACGCCGGCTACAACCGCGTCTATGACTCGCTCGAACCCGAGGTGAACCTGGACCACGTGGAAGAAGTCGTGGACCACGTGCTCGCGCGCTGGGACGCAGCCGAGACGGTGTGCAGTTGGAAGCTGCACCAAAGGATCGGCGAGTACCTGGCGAGGCACACGAAGGGCCGCGGCATCTTGAAGTCGGCGTATGAACACAACGTGAAGGTGTTTGTTCCTGCGTTTACGGATTCGGAGCTGGGGATCGACTTCGCCCTGCACAAGATCGCGCGCGAGAGGGAAGGGAAGCCGCTCCTGCGCTACGATCCGTTCGTGGACTTCGAGACCTTCGCCGACACCATGCTGGCTACGAAGCGCATGGGGATTTTCACCATTGGCGGCGGCGTGCCGCGCAACTGGTCGCAGCAGTTCGGCGTGTACGCGGAACTGCTGGCGCGTCGCGGGTACAAAAAGCTGCCGCTCAAGCGCTACAACTACGGCGTGCGCATCTGTCCCGAGCCGGTGCATTGGGGCGGGCTTTCCGGAAGCACGTACAGCGAGGCAGTGTCGTGGGGAAAATTTGTCCCCCCGGACGAGGGTGGACGATTCGCCGAGGTGTTCGACGACGCGACGGTGGCCTTGCCTCTCGTCGTGGGCGCGGTGCTCCAGCGGATCGGGTACTTCAAGCGAGGCTGAGCAGATCTGGAGGTGGGAAATGCCAAAAGCTGGCGCGGCAAAGGCGGAATCACTGTACGGAGTCCATCCGGGTGTCGTAATGGCGCAGAAGTGGGTGGCGGAACTGAAGGAGAAAACCGGCCGCTCCCTCGACGAGTGGATCGCGCTCCTGAAGAAGGATGGCCCGCCAACGGAGAAGGAGCGGCGCCAGTGGCTCAAGGCCAAACACAAGCTGGGAACAAACACGGCGTGGTGGCTCGCAGAGCGCGCCGAAGGCAAAGGCGGGGAAGACAGTGACGCCGAGGCATACCTGAAGGAGGCTGTGCGCTACGTCGAGGAGCAGTACTTGGGCGGGAAGGCGAAGCTGCGGCCGATCTACGACACCCTGCTGAAGCTGGGCAAATCCATGGGAGCAGATGTGAAGGCGTGTCCGTGCAAGACGATCGTGCCGCTCTACCGCAATCACGTCTTCGCGCAGATTAAACCGACGACGCAAACGCGCGTGGATTTCGGCCTTGCGCTCACCAAGCACAAAGGCACATTGCCGAAGCGCTTGATCGACACCGGCGGCCTGGCCAAGAAGGACCGCATCACACACCGATTTGCCATTACATCTGTCGATGAAATCGACGACGAAGTGAAGAGGTGGTTGAAAAGAGCCTACGAGCTGGATTCCTAAGGGGGCTATTCGTCGTCGCCGATCAGAATCGCGGCGCCCAGCACCGTGCTCCACAGGCCGCGCTTATCGCCAACCGCAGACTGCGTGATGTTCATCGTGCGAACAATTTTATTGGAGATGCGGTAGACCTCTTTTTTTTCATCCCAGGACAAGTCCGGGTCGAATTCGACATTGAGCGTCGTCGCCAGCATCTCTGCGGCGAGTTCCTCGGCATATTCTCCGGCGACCTCTTCGGTCTCACCGAACGAGTGATGCTCGGAGAGATAACCGTACATCGACTTGTCGGCAGGCAAAGCGAGCCCGATGCTCGCGGCGATGAGGCGGTGCGGCTCTCTTGTAGAATTCTCGCTGATCACCGTGAAGGCCACCTGGCCGGGGCGAATGTGCTTCAGACCTTCGCTGCGCGAGATCAGCTTGCAGTTCGGCGGAAAAATCGAGGATACCCGCACAATGTTGCACGCGGCGATGCCCGCATTGCGCAAGGCCAGCTCGAAGCTTGAAAGTCTCTCGCGATGTTTGCCGACGCCTTTGGTGAGAAAGATCTTCTTCGCGACGAACGCCATGGATGGTGCCGGGCTGCGGTGCCTCCGTGGGTGGAGTGAGGTCGAAAAATTTTTCCGCGCGAGAACATAGCAAGAAGGTGATGGAGTGTCAATGTAAAACGGAACGCTCGGCGAAACTGAGGGGATGGCGCTCGGCGAGCTGAAGTCACCCGCCCGCGAGAGTTCACTGCATCGAGTTTCATTATAGAGGCGAGCGCCGTCTCCGTCGCCGACTTCATCGATCATTCCTGAATTTGCACTTGGCGCTGCGACTTGCGCGTGTCATCGCAACTGCCTATACTGAACTTGCCGCGAACAATCCCACTCGATCGGAACGCTCGCGGCGGAGCGTGCATGTCCGCAACGGCCACCGGCCCAGACCGAAGCTTTTTCCTCCGAAAACTTCATTCCTTGAGCGGGATTTTTCCCGTGGGCGTGTTTCTCGCCGAGCATTTCTGGTCGAACAGCACGGCGCTCGTCAGCGTGGGCAAGTACAACGAGGCCTCGCGCGATCTGCAGACCATCCCGTGGCGGCCGCTTGTCGAGGCGGTGGGGATCTGGATCCCGATCCTTTATCACGGGCTCTACGGCATCTATATCTGGCTGCGGGGAAAGTCGAACGTTTTGGACTATCCGTGGGTGAGCAATTGGCTCTATACGCTGCAGCGATGGACGGGTTTGATTGCGTTCGCATTCATTGGCTGGCACGTCTACAGCGAGCGGTTTCTGACTCACGGCAAGTCCACGTATGCGGATGTGGAGCGCGCCCTCCGGAATCCGTATTACCTGACGTTCTATGTCATCGGCATTTTGGCATCGTCCTTCCATCTGGGTACGGGCATCTGGAACTTCTTGTGTAAGTGGGGACTGGCCTCGACAGCGCCGGCACAGCGCGCTGCCGGCCGGCTCGGCGTCCTGGTCGGCGTGACCTTCAGCTTGGCCGGGATCTTGATTGTGCTTAGCTTCCGGTTGAGCTGGCACCCCTTCGAGTTTTACGCGAAATGAGGCAGCCGAAAATCACCGTTGTGGGTGGTGGACTGGCCGGCCTTATGGCCGCGATTCGCGTGGCCGAGGCCGGCGTGCCGGTCGAGCTGTTCTCGATCGTGCCGGTCAAGCGGTCGCACTCGGTGTGCGCGCAGGGCGGGATTAACGCGGCGAAGAACACCAAGGGTGAAGGCGATTCGCCGTTCAAACATTTTGACGACACCATTTACGGCGGCGATTTTCTTGCCAACCAATCGCCGGTGAAACGCATGTGCGACGCTGCCCCCGGGATTATCGATCTGCTCGACCGCATGGGCGTGATGTTCAACCGCACCTCCGAGGGGCTGCTCGATTACCGGCGCTTCGGCGGCACGCTCTACCATCGCACGGCGTTTGCCGGCGCGACGACGGGGCAGCAATTGCTCTACGCACTCGACGAGCAGGTGCGGCGCTTTGAAGCGGAAGGCAAGGTGAAAAAGTACGAAGGCTGGACGTTTCTCTCGGTGGTGATTGACGACTCCGGCGTCGCGCGGGGCATCTGCGCGATGGATTTGAAATCCATGGAAGTGGAAACCTTTCCCGCCGACGCGGCGATTTTCTGCACGGGCGGAATCGGGGCGATTTTTGGCCGCTCGACAAACTCCGTCGTCTGCACGGGATCAGCCCAGGCCGCGTTGTTCCAGCAGGGCGTGGACTACGCGAACGGCGAGTTCATCCAAGTTCATCCGACGGCGATTCCCGGCGAGGACAAGCTGCGCCTGATGAGCGAATCGGCGCGCGGCGAAGGCGGACGTGTCTGGGTGCCGAAAAAGCCCGGCGACTCGCGGCCGCCGAAAAGCATTCCAAAGGAAGAGCGCTTCTACTTCCTCGAGGAGTGGTATCCGAAGTACGGGAATCTCGTGCCGCGCGACATCGCCAGTCGCGCCATTCACAAAGTCGTGTTTGAGCTCAAGCTCGGCGCCGGCGGCGACGCGGCCGTGTATCTTGATCTGACGCACATCCCGCGCGAAACGCTCGACCGCAAACTCGAAGGCATTCTCGAGATTTACGAGAAGTTTCTGGGCGTGGATCCCCGCGTTGTGCCGATGAAAGTTTTCCCCGGGATGCACTACACCATGGGCGGGATTTGGATCGACAACGACAACCAGGCGACCAACGTGCCGGGAATCTATGCGGCCGGAGAGTGCGAGTATCAGTATCACGGCGCGAACCGTTTGGGGGCGAATTCGCTCGTGTCCTGCATCTATGGCGGGATGGTAGCGGGGCCGGCGTCGGTAAAGTACGCGCGCAATCTCGAAAAAGGCTGCGATACCGTGGACGCAAGCGTGTTCGAGCGCGAGCGCAAGCGCCAGCAGGGAATCAACGAAGCTCTGCTCAAGCAGGAGGGCAACGAGAACCCGCTCGCCATTTGGAGAGAAATGGGCCAGTGGATGACCGAGCACGCCACCGTCATGCGCTACAACAAGGACCTGGAGAAGACCGACGCGAAGCTTCAGGAGCTCCAAGAGCGTTTCAAGCGCATCAATTTGTCCGATCGAACCAAATGGTCGAACCAGACGCTGAATTTCGTGCGCGAACTGGGGAACATGCTGGTGCTGGCGCGGGTGATCACGCTCGGCGCGCTCGCCCGAAACGAGTCTCGCGGGGCACACTACAAGCCGGAATTTCCCCAACGGGACGACGCCAACTGGCTCAAGACCACTCGCGCCAAGTATCAGTGCGGCAGCATCAAGCTCGAATACGAGCCGGTGGACATTTCGCAGATTCCGCCGCGGCCCCGGCGGTACGACGTGGCGAAATGACGATCCGATCGGTACAGTCATCCCGAGGAGCGCAGCGAAGCGGGATACCAGTTCCGGAGTGACTCAAGGCATCATGGCGGGCAAAAAAGTCATCGTGCGGGTGAGGCGGCAGGCGAGTCCGAAAGACAAGCCGCGCTGGGAGGAGTTTGCGCTCGACTGGCGGCCTTCGATGAACGTCATCATCAGCCTGCGCGACATTGCCGAGAGGCCCGTCACGCGCGATGGCAAGCAGACCACGCCCGTCGCGTACGAGTCGAACTGCCTCGAAGAGGTCTGCGGCTCCTGCGCCATGGTCATCAACGGACGCGCGCGCATGGCCTGCTCGGCGCTCGTGGACCAGCTCAAGCAACCCATCCGGCTCGAGCCGATGTCGAAGTTTCCCATCGTGCGCGACCTGGCGGTGGACCGTTCGGCGATGTTCGAGAATCTGAAGCGGGTAAAGGCGTGGATCCCGATCGACGGCACCTACGAT
>JACXTT010007702.1_pt1 | contig 15110 bp, 12 predicted proteins | sample 9270951 | NCBI WGS metagenome assembly JACXTT01 (sample SAMN15532306, study PRJNA645909) | rock metagenome | isolation source: weathered quartz diorite | place: Puerto Rico | collected 2017-06-21
CCCCGGAATGCAGCCGCAAAGTGCCGGAGCCGGCGATGGAGCCTCAATGGACGTGCATCCCGGTAAACGTCTTGGCGGCGGGGAGGCGGTAATTGGCGTGGAAGATCGACGTGGCCCATTCCACTGAGCCGTCCTCCGAGCGCAGCACGCCGAGCGTGTAGGTTCCATAGACAGTGGCGGCGACACCCGTGATTGCCGGAACCTCATTAGCCGGCGAGGCCAACACCGGAAAGTCGATGCGCTCCACGCGGCGAAGCTGGCCGCGAATTGCGCCGCCCGGATATACCGTGTGATGAATGTTCATGTAGAAGTTGCCGGGATTGGTGAACATGCCCACTAGGGTTCGTACCTGCGCCGGCACGGTCATGTCGATCTCGACGAAGCCGGCCGGGCCGCCCACGCTGGTGAGCGTGCCACTGCCGTTGGGAGTTGAGACCAGATTGGCCGGTATGCTCGAGTTGACGATCACGGGGCCATTCACGCCGGCCGGGCCTTCGTGAATGTGGTAGCCGGTGACGGTGACCTGCCCGCCGAAGTTGTAGCTGGCTGTCTCCAGGATCGCGCCGCCGGTGATATTTCCCGCGGCATCGCGGGTGGCGAGCGCCACCGCCAGGCTGCGCCCGGTGCCGACGGTATCGGGCAGAGCCGGGACCTCGTTACCCGGCTTGAGAGTGGTTCCGTTGATCACCATTTCGGCACGTTCCAGTTGGGCGCGGATCGCGCCACCCGGAAAGTCCGTAGTGTGGATGTTGATGTAGTAGCCGGCCGGGTCTTTCAGCATCCCGCGCAGCGCGGCGAGGGCGGCCGTGGCGTCGGGAGTGACTTGGCTCTGAAAGGCAAATACCATGTTCCCCGGAGCTTCCCGGGTCGTGATCCCTGAGTTGATCACCACCGGGGCGTTCTCTCCGGCTCTGCCGTTGTGAATGTGCAGCCCGGTGTAGGTGTTGGTAGCCGCCGCTCTCATAGCGACATGAAATTCTACGGTTCCGGACGCGACCTCGCCCGTTGCGTCCCGGACGACGTGCGCGATCACAATGGCCGCGGCCGTGCCATCGAAAGTGGTGGCGGGAACTTCATTGGCCGGTGTCATCTTCATGTGGAAAAACACCGTCTCCGAAGTCTGCGCGGCAAGCGACGCGGCGCCAAGGGCCATTAGAGTCAAAGGCACGAGAGTCAAAAGCTTGTTCATGGCAAGGCCTCCTAAAGTTCAAAATGATCAGGTTGAAGTCGGAACGTACGCGCGCATGCCCGGACCGCATGCCCCCCCAGGGCGAAACAACCTGTGCGCCCTCATTGTATCCAGGCGGGAGTGCCCAAACCAAGAAAAGGACTCAAGTTTCCCTCTTTTGAATGAAATTAACGTTTGTTTCGCGAGCCGCCTGAACGGTTTCGGGCCGGTCCGGGAAGCCATTGAGTTTCCCGGCGGGCGGGTGTATGTTTGAGGCGGAAGGTATGTGAAAGGGGAGGTGGCAGATGCTCTCGCACAACCTGATCCACTCGCTGGAAGATCATAGTGAAGAGATCCTCACAGCGGTCATACAGCAATTACGGCAAAGGCCGGAACTCAAGCACATCGCCGCATTGCCCTTGAGCGAGCTCATCCACTGGGGCGGTAATATCCTCAAGAATCTTGGACACTGGCTGACTTCTCGGGAAGAGGGGCTCGGCCGGGATTACGAAGCGCTGGGAAAGCTGCGTTTCGAGGAGTCCGTCCCACTGGCCGAATGCGTCCTCGCCCTGCTGGTTCTGAAGCACACGATGGTCGATTTCGCGCGCGGACGCGGATTTGCCATCAGTTCGCTCGAGATCTACGCCGAAGAGGAATTGGAGTTCCGAGTCGGCCGCTTCTTCGACGACTTGGCCTATCACCTGGTGAACGGATATGAGAAGGCGCTGCGGAAAGCCGCCCACCTCGACGAAGTGAAAGAAGCCAAGCCCGAGAAGCCCGCCGGGCAATGGAATAACTGGGAACCGCAGTTCATGTAGCCGCAGAGTTGCTCTGGCGAATTGCCGCGCCGTGTTAGCCTTCCCTGTATGGCCGCGGGCACGTTTCGCGATCTGCTGAAGTCGGGCGGATTCCAATCCTACCTCTGGACGCAGTTTCTCGGCGCTTTCAACGACAACGCCTTCAAGATGGTGGTGTCGCTTACGGCGGCGCATGCGGCCGCGTCGGGCGGCAGCGGCTACCTCCCCCTGGTCGGCGTAATTTTCATGCTGCCCTTCTTCCTGTTCTCCGGCCATGCCGGACAGCTCGCCGACCTGCACAGCAAGCGCTCCGTCCTGATCTTCATGAAGTTCTTTGAGGTCGTGGCGATGGCGGCCGGGATCGTGGCGCTCTACGCCGGCAACATCTGGGGCCAGTTCTTCGTCCTGCTGCTGATGGCCTTGCATTCCAATTTCTTCAGCCCCGCCAAATACGGCATCGTGCCGCAACTGGTGGGCGACCGCGACATGTCGCGCGCCAACGCCCTGCTGGAAATGACCACTTTCGTGGCCATCGTGTTGGGCACGGCGGCGGCGGGCGCGATGTTCGACGTCTGGAAAACTCGGCAAGCTTTCATCGGCGTCATTCTGACGTGCGTGGCGGTGGTGGGCGTGGCGGTGAGCTTCGGCATCCCGCGCGTGCCTGTCTCCAAGCCGGGTGAGCGTTTCAACTGGAACCCCTGGGCGGAAATCGTCCTGGGGACGAAGAGCTTGTGGAAGGACCGCCCGCTGTGGCTGACGGTGATGGCCATCTCCTTTTTCTGGTTCGCTGGCGCGCTGATCCAGATGAACGTCATCCTGTTCGGGGAGCAGGTGCTGCACGCGGGCGAGCTGAAGACCGGAATCCTGGTGACCTTCCTGGCGGTTGGGATCGGCGCGGGGAGCATGCTGGCGGGCCGGCTCTCGGGCGACAAAGTGGAACTGGGACTGGTCCCGATCGGCGCTATCGGCATGACGGTTTTCCTGTGTGCCCTGGCATTCACCGGCGGCAGCTACGCGGTGGCCGCCGGGATGATGGTTCTGCTCGGCCTGTCGAGCGGGCTGTTCATCGTGCCGCTTAACGCCCTGTTGCAGCACCGCAGCGGCGACGAAGAAAAGGGACGCCTCCAGGCCACCAACAATTTCTTCAACACCGCCTTCATTCTGGCCGCCTCCGGCGTGCTGAAGCTTTCGACCGACGTCCTGCACATCGGGCCGGAAGGCGTGATGGTGCTGGCCGGAGTGCTCGCCGCGGGCGCCACCATCTACATCCTGACCGTAGTGCCGGATTTTCTCGTCCGCTTCGTCCTGTGGATGTTCACGCACACCGTTTATAAGATCCGGATCAGAGGTCAGGAGAATGTCCCTTTTCGCGGTCCGGCGCTGCTGGTGGTGAATCACGTCTCGCTGGTGGACGGCTTCCTGGTGGGCGCCAGCATCCAGCGCATGCTGCGTTTCATGGTGTGGAAGCCGTATTATGAGCATCCGCTTTTCAGCCGCGTGCTGCGGCTGATCAAAGCCATTCCGGTGGGTCAAGCCAACCGGCGGGAAATCGTGGAGTCGCTGCGGCGGGGCCGGGCGGAGCTGGAGGCCGGGCACGTGGTCTGCATATTCGCCGAAGGCGCCATCACGCGCACCGGAAATTTGCTGCCTTTCCGTCGCGGCTTCGAAAAGATCGTCGCCGGACTGGATTGTCCGATCATCCCGGTCCATCTGGGCGGCGTCTGGGGCAGCATTTTCAGTTTCGCCGAGGGTCGTTTTCTGTTGAAATGGCCGCGCAAGATTCCTTTTCCCGTGACGGTTTCGTTTGGGAGGCCATTGCCGTCCTCGGCGACAGTGGCGGACGTCCGGCAGGCCGTGATGGACCTGGGCGCTCGATCGGCCGAGGAGCAGTGGAAGAAGCGCGACCTGCTGCACGTCCGCTTCGTGCGCTCCGCGCGCCGGCGCTGGTTCCGGTTCTGTATGGCGGACTCTACCGGGCGCGAGATGACCTACGGCCAGGTGGCGATCGCGTCGCGACTGCTGGCCCGTAAGATCGCGCGAGTCTCCGGGAACGACAATATGATCGGCCTGCTGCTGCCCACTTCGGTCGGCGGGGCGCTGGCCAATATCGCGGCCTACCTCGCCGGCAAGAAGCCCGTGAACCTCAATTACACGGCGGGCGCAGCGGCCATGGCGTCGGCCGTGCGGCAGTGCGGCATCCGGCGCATCGTCACCTCGCGGGTGTTTCTGACCCGGCTGAAGATTCCCGTTCCGGAGAGCGGCGCGTTTCTGGATGCGCCGGAAGGGGCGATTTTTCTAGAGGACTTGCTCAAGAGCGCGACCGGCCTGGACAAGATTCTCGCCGCTGCCACCTGCTTGTTCGCTAAGGCCTACGCCGCTCCCTCCGATCCGGCGACGGTGATCTTCTCGAGCGGGTCCACCGGCGAGCCGAAGGGCGTGATGCTCTCGCACTTCAACATCCTGGCCAACATCGAGTCCATCGCGCAGGTCTTCTGGACCGACGACAACGACCGGCTGGTAGGCGTGCTGCCGCTGTTTCACGCCTTCGGCTTCGCCGTCGGCCTGTGGTTTCCGCTGGTGACAGAGTGTGGCGTGGTGTACCATCCCAACCCGATGGACGCCGGCTCCATCGGCGAGCTGACGGCGAAGTACAAGGGGACGCTCATCATCTCTACGCCCACCTTCTATTCCACGTATACGCGCAAGATTCCCAAAGAGCATTTTCAAAGCCTGCGCTATGCGATCACGGGCGCCGAGCGCCTGCGCGAGCCGGTGGCTACAGCGTTCCTCGAGAAGTTCGGCACGGAATTGCTCGAGGGGTACGGCTGCACGGAGATGAGTCCTGTGATCGCCGTGAACCGCCCCGACTTCGACGGCGACGGCGTCACCCAGACCGGGACCAAGAGCGGCACCGTCGGGCATCCGCTGCCCGGAGTGGCCGTGCGACTGGTGGATCCGGCGACGTTCGCCCCCCTTCCGGCGGCGGCGGAGGGACTGCTGCTGGTGCGCGGCCCGAACCGCATGCTGGGTTATCTCGGCCAGCCTGAGAAAACGGCCGAGGTGATCAAAGACGGCTGGTACGTCACGGGCGATATCGTCGCCATTGACGAGGACGGGTTCCTGCGGATCACCGACCGGTTGTCGCGGTTTTCAAAAATCGCTGGCGAGATGGTGCCACTGGGAAAGGTGGAGGAGGCGGTGTCGGCGGTGCTGGGCGACGCCGCGGAGTGCGCCGTCGTCGGGTTGCCGGACGAGCAGAAAGGAGAACGGCTGGCGGTGCTGCACACCAGTCCGCTCTCTGCCGCCGAAATCTGGGACCGGCTGAATCAGAGCGAACTGCCGAAGCTTTGGATTCCCAAGCGCGAGGCGATTTTCAGTGTCGAGGCGATTCCGAAGCTGGGGACGGGCAAGACGGATTTGCGCGGGGTGAAGGAGAAAGCGAAGGAGCTGACCGGGGCGTAGCAGTCAGATCTCGTACTCGGGAGGCTTCTGCCGGCCAACGGAGATGTTCTCCCAGAAGCGCTCGTGGAGATAGTACAGGCCGATTTTCACGATAGAGTCCAGGACGCCTGCACCGACGGAGAGCGACAGGTTGCCGCTCAGGACGTAGAAGATTCCGGCGGTGGCGAGCGAGCCGAGGGCGCGGTAGCTGACGGCCTTGGCAATGCTCCGGGTGTGCGAGTCCATGTGCTGAAACCAGCATGTCATGACCATCCCGATCTAGAATGGGTAGATTGCGAAAGAGTCGCGGCAACTATCCGGCCGTCGCGGTCGGCGCGGCCATAATAGCCGCCAAACGTCGCTGTCTCTCCTCTTCCGTAGTCTCTTCGATGCGCGAGGCGATAGTCCATACATGCCCCGACGGGTCCATGACCCACCCCATGCGGTCGCCCCAGAACTGATTCGCTACCGGGATCAGGACCTTCGCCCCGCTAGCCACCGCGCGCTCCACCGTTTTATCCACGTCCTCGACATAGACGTAAATCACCACTGGTGAGCTGCCGTCCGCGTTGGGAGCCCGGCTCGCCACGCCCGGCCACTCCGCCTCGATCATGATCATAGCCGGGCCAATCGTCATTAACGCATGCGCGACGGTCCCGTCCGGACCAGGCCTGCGCACCCGCTCCACCGCGTCAAACGTGTTCTTGCAGAAATCAATCGCCGCCGCAACATCGCGGCAAAACAGCCTCGGTATGATGACCGAGACGGCGTCGGGTATCCCTTTCACCGCACCTGCCATGTGTCCTCCGCAATCCAGAGTAGAACGGAATGATGGGCTACGCAGGACCTGCCGATCCTACTCCGCCGCTGGACGAAAGGGCAGGTCGGCCGGATCTTAGCATTCCTTGGCCAGGCCCTCAGCATAAGCTACAGGCGCACGAGCTTTTCTGACTTGATGCCTTTGCAGGCGTTTCGGGTGTCGACGATCAGGCGCGCCTGCTCCACAACGTTGCCGTAGTCGACGGACCGGTGGTCGGTGACGATGACCACGCAATCGGCGGCGTAGAGGGCGGCCGCGTCCGACTTCATGTCCAGGCCGTCCATTTTCAGCTCGGGCACGAACGGGTCGCTGTAGGAGAGCTTCGCGCCGCGTTTCTCCAGCAAATGCAAAATGTCGAGCGCGGGGGACTCACGCACGTCGTCGATGTCCCGCTTATAGGCGACTCCCAGCAGATGAATGTGCGAGCCCTTGACCGGCTTGCGGTGGTCGTTCAGCGCGTTCTGGACTTTCTCCACGACAAAGTGCGGCATCTGGCCGTTGATGTATCCGGCCAGTTCGATGAAGCGGGCCTCGATGCCGGCCTGCTTGGTTTTCCAGGACAGGTAGAAGGGATCGATGGGGATACAATGGCCGCCCAGGCCGGGGCCGGGATAGAACGGCATGAAGCCGAAGGGCTTGGTGGCGGCGGCTTCGATCACTTCCCAGACGTTGATGCCCATGCGGTCGCACATCAGGGCGATTTCATTCACCAGGCCAATGTTGATCATGCGGAACGTGTTTTCCAGTAGTTTCACCATCTCGGCGACTTGCGTGGAGCTGACCGGGACTACTTTTTCCAGGGCCTGGCGGTAGAACAGCGCCCCTATTTCGCTGCACGACGGCGTGACGCCGCCGACCACCTTGGGAATGTTCGAGGTCTGAAATTGCGGGTTGCCCGGGTCGACGCGCTCCGGCGAGAAGCAGAGGAAAAAGTGCTCGCCCACTTCGAGGTCTTCCCGCGCCAGCATCGGCAGCACGACCTCATCGGTGGTTCCGGGGTAGGTGGTCGATTCCAGGATCACGAGCATGCCCGCGTGAAAGTATTTAGCGATTTCCTGGCAGGCGGACACGATGTAGCTCATGTCCGGGTCCTTGGTCTTGCGCAGGGGCGTCGGGACGCAGATGTTGACGGTGTCGAGCTGGGAGACGACCGAAAAATCGGTTGTCGCCTTCAGCATCCCGGATTCCACCAGCGGCTTCAGAGTGGCGGTCGGAATGTCGCCGATGTAGGACTCGCCGGCATTAATGGCAGCTACTTTGGTTTCGCTCAGGTCGATTCCAGTGACGTGGAAACCGGCGGCGGCGAACTCCACCGCCAGCGGCAGGCCGACGTAGCCCAGTCCGACGACGCCGACATGGGCCCGCCGGCTGGTGATTTTCTCTTCCAGTTCTTTACGCAACGAAATCTCCTCCGGACGTGGCGCCGACTCTCAGTCTGCCGTGCCGAGACTCGTTTCGGCACTCTTCGATCAATGACACACGCTCGCGCTTCATAAATAAAACTCGCCGCCGGCGACGATCTGCGCGGGCCCCGTGAGGAAAATCTCGCCCTCCTCCACTCGCAACTCCAGCGGGCCGGCGGGCGTCAGGACGGTCACCGGGCTCGACACCAGACCCCGGCGCAGAGCGACGGCGGCCGCGCCGGTGGACCCAGTCCCCGAGCTCATGGTTTCCCCCGCGCCACGCTCGAAGAAGCGGACGTCGATGGTGTGTCCGTCCACGGGCCGAATAAAAGACACATTGGTCCGGTTAACAAAACGCGCATGGCCCTCGATTTCCGCGCCCATGCCGCGCCAGTCGAAATCGAAATCGCCGCACAGCACGGCACACTGCGGATTGCCCACGTCGACGATGTGGACTTCCCGCGGGCCCGTCGACAGCGCCACCGTTTCCACGCCGCCTCCGGCGAAGGCCGGACGGCCCATGTTCATGTCGAAAACGAAGTTCATGTCGTCGCGGCTCAACAGCCGCAGATGCTTGACGCCGGCGCCGGTGCGGATGCGGACCTGGTCTTCGGCCACCCCCGAATCGATGAGGAACGCCGCCGCGCAGCGGGTGCCGTTGCCGGAGATTTCCGACTCGCTGCCATCTGAATTGAACAGCCGGATGGAGGCGTGCGCCTCCGCGCTTCCGGCTCGCGAAACCAGCACCCAACCGTCGGCGCCTATGCCCGCGTGGCGGTCACAGAGGGTCTGGGCGGCTTCGGGGAGCTGCTCGCGAGGGGCCTCGTGGCTCCAGGTCAGAAGGAAGTCGTTCCGCGCCCCGTGGGCCTTGGTAAACGGAATTCTCATTCGTAGTGTCTTTGTCGTATACCAGCGCCGCGTCTCCGCGCCGGTAGATTTCGAGGACCGGAGAGTGGCGGACTGTGATTCTCTTCACTAAAGTGTACCGTGGGCCGCGCAGCCAGGCACGTTCCAGGGTAGTTTGGACCACGTCGCCGGCCACCGCCAGAGCCCATTCCTCCCTAAGAAACCATTGCGGGCGGGCGAGGGCGAGGTTCCACTCCGGGCCGTTGTCCCAGGTGAGCGTGCGGCGGAGAGGAATGCCGGCCTCGCGAAAGACTCCGGTCACGTCGCCAAAGGTGGAGAGCACGCCGTCGCCGGGACGGTACATTTGATTGAAGAACGCGGCGGCTTCCAGGGTCCAGGCGCGCCGGGCTTCGCTGTTGACGCGGGCTTCTTTCCAGGTGATCCAGGCGTCTTCGCGGCGGTCCGCAAGCCACGGGGCGGAAACCGCCACGATCAGCGCGATGGAAGTCGCGGCGCGGAGGCGTGACGGAACCCACGGCACCAGGCAGCCTAGGCCGGCGCACAGTAAAGGAAACAGCGCCAAGCCGTAGCGCGTGTTGTAGTAGCTCCCCGGCGGAAGGTCCGGGACGAAAATGGGCGTGTTGCCGGAGTAAACGCTCCAGACCACCAGCGCCGCGGGGATAGCCAGAAAAAGGAATGGCCCGGAGATGCGGCGGACCAGTGCAGCGGCGGCTCCGGCGGCGCCAAGCCAGAAAAGGGGCGGGCCGGCGCAGTGCGTGGCAGCCGCCTGAAACTGGGCCCATGCGGCTGGGAAATTGCCGCGTCCGGGATACATCGCCGCGCCCTGAATCGCCTGCGGTGAATAGGGCCCGTTGTAGAATTCCAGCGGGTTTCCCCAGAACCACCAGTTATATCCGAGCCAGGCAAATGGGCCGATCGCGGCGATGGCGGAGAAGAGAATCGTCGAGGAGAAGCGCCGCTTGGCTCCAATCAGCAGATAGAGCGCGACGAAGGGCAGCAGCGGCCAACCTTCGTAGCGCGTCAGACTGACTGCGAACGCAGCCAGGCCAGCTGCGGCCGCGGCCCATAGCGACGTCCGCGCTGCCAGCGCGAAATACAGCAGCGCGGCAAGGAAGCAGAAAAAAAACGCCTCAGTCATCGGCGTCGCCTGCAAGTAGAGCAGATTGGGATTGAAGATGGCCGCCGCGGCGGCGGTCCAGGCAGCGGCCCGGCTGCCGGCAGCGCGGCGCACGGCCGCGAACAGGAAGACGACGCCCAGCACGAAGCAAATCGAGGCGGGGATCGCGCCGGCCAGGCCGGTCCGCCACATCCAGTCGTCGCCGGCCAGCGGCAGCATCAGAATGTGCGGCAGCGGCAGCCATACAGTACCAAGCTGGTCGATCCCCGGTGTCCGCCCGTCAACCACGCGTCGGGCGATGTTCAGATGAGCCTGCGCGTCGCCGAAGTCGAGGAGGTAGCCGCGATCCAGGCAAAAGCGGACCGCGCCCCAGGCCGCCGCGGCGGCGGCCAGCGTCACCAGCGGGATTTCCCAGAAATAGGTCTTGGCCGTGCTCAAGAATTTGGCTGCTAAAAATCGGTGCTGTGCTTGAATTCCTGAAACCGGCCGTCGATTTCGGCGCGGGTCAGGCTGCGAAAGCGGTCCACGCCGAAGCGCTCGCACGCGAAACTCCCCATCACGCTGCCGTAGATCACCGCCCGGCGCAGTTCGGGCTCGTGGATGACGCCGTGGTCGGCGCCGACGCCCTGGCCGGCGAGATAGCCGATGAATCCGCCGGCGAAACAGTCGCCCGCGCCGGTCGGATCGAAGACCTCGTCGAGAAGATAGCCGGGCACCATGAAATAGCTTTCGCCGTGGAAGAGGATCGCGCCATATTCCCCGCGCTTGATGACCAGCGTCTTCGGACCCATGGCTTGGATCGCGGCGGCGGCGCGCCGTAGGTTATTCTCGCCGGAAAGCATTCGCGCCTCGGTGTCGTTAATGAGCAGGAAATTCCATTCGCGGATAGTGGCCAGCAGGTCGGCGCGGAAATCGGCGATCCAGTAATTCATGGTGTCGCCGCCGACGAAGTGCGGACCGTCCATTTGGCCGCGAACCTGACGTTGCAGCGCTGGTTGGATATTGCCCAGCATCAGATAATGGGCGCCCCGATAAGAAGCCGGCAGCTTCGGCTGGAAATCGGCGAAAACGTTCAGATCGGTCCGTAGCGTTGTCCGGTCGTTCATGTCGGCGGAGTAAACACCCTGCCAGAAGAAGGTTTTGCCGGGAACGCGCTCCAATCCTGCCAGATCGATATTGCGGGAGGCCAGAAGATCCACGTCTTCCGGCGCGAAATCGTCCCCCACCACTCCGACGATCTGTGTGTGGGTGAAGTAGCTGGCCGCTAAGGAGATATAGGTGCACGCGCCTCCCAGCATGCGGTCCACTTTCCCGTGCGGAGTTTCGACGCCATCGTAAGCCACTGAGCCTACTACAACAAGAGACATAAGTTACGATTGTAGCAGGGCAGCGGTAGGGGACTTTCCGGAGCGCTGTCCAGCGGCGCCGCGGAGAGGTGTCCCGACGAGTTGGGACGCAGCAGCCGGAAGGCTGGATGGGCTGAATGGCCGCCAGGTTGCTATATCACGGCAGACTGGAGTCGGCGTTCATGCGGAGTAGCTTGTTCACTGGCGGTGTGTTGTGCATTCTGGCGGCGGGGCTGGCGGAGGGGATCGAGGCCGACGCCCGGCGCGGCGCGGAATTGTTCGTCAGCCAGAAATGCGTGACCTGCCACTCGATTGGGGCAAAAGGCGCAGGGGGGGCGCCCGACCTGGGGCAAAGGATCGGGCGCGACTACTCCCCGGCCGGCCTGGCCAGCCGGATGTGGAACCATGCTCCGGCGATGTGGTCGGCCATGAAGAGCGGTGCGGTACCGATCCCGAGGCTGAACGAGCAGCAGGCCGCCGATCTGTTCATCTTCTTTTATTCAGCCAAATACTTCGACCGTCCGGGAGACGCGGCCCGTGGAAAGAGGGTATTTGAATCGAAGGGCTGCTCGGAATGTCACAAGATTTCCGAAGCGGGAGGAAAAGGGACGCGGGTGGTGGCCTGGACCTCGCTGTCCGATCCCGTCGTGCTGGTGGACAGCATGTGGAATCACGCCTCGAAAATGCTTCCGGAGTTGTCGCGGCGCAAGAAAATGTTCCCAGTGCTCACCGGCGGGGAGGTGACGGATCTGCTGGTGTATCTTCAGAATCTGCCGGAAACCCGGCGGCTCAACACCAACCTCACGCTGCCATCCGCGGAAGGTGGACAGCAACTGCTGGCGGCGAAGGGTTGTCTGGATTGCCACCAGGGAAATCTTGATCTCAGCGGCCGTGTCGCCGATATGACCCTGGCTGAAGTGGCCGCGGCGATGTGGAATCACGCGCCGAGAATCCCCAATCCCACGGCTGTCTCCGAGGACGAAATGCGCCGCATCATCGCCTACACGTGGAGCGCGCAATTCTTCCGTCCCCACGGCGATGCGGGCCGCGGGTCGAAAGTGTTCAGCGACAAGGGCTGCGCCGGGTGCCATGGCGACCGGTCCAGCGGCGCGCCGGACTTGAAGGCGTCGAAGCGCCAGATGTCCTCCATCACCCTGGTTTCGGTCTTGTGGCAGCACGGTCCTCAGATGTACGACAGTATGAAGAAGAAGGGGGGCGAGTGGCCGCGCCTCACTAAGTCCGACGTGAGCAACCTGACCGCGTATTTGAGCGCTCCCAAATAGGGTCTTCGCCCGGGCTCTTTCGGGGTAGGTGGTTGGTAGACTGAGGGCAAATGTTCCGGATACCTCCCCAAATCCTGTTTTTCGCGGCGCTGTTCAGCATTGGATTGGCGGCGCAATCGCCGAACGACACCGTCCTGATCGTCTACAATTCCTCCGACACGGATTCCACTGCGGTGGCGATTTACTACGCGGGAAAGCGCTCCATCCCGGTGGCCAATCTGTGCGGAGTCGCGTTCCCGGACAAAGGCGTTCTCCCGTGGCCGTCCTGGACCACTTCCGTGAAGGGAGCGATCCGCGGGTGCCTGGACGCAGTGGGGCGCACAAAAATCCTCTACATAGTCCTCTCCTACAACACACCATTCCGGCTGTTGAACGCGGAAAACACGAACTACAACGCGCCCGACCAGCACATAGCGGATATCTGGGACCAGGCTGCGCCGGCCGCGTTCTCTCAATACCCGCAGGGCTCGGGCCACGGCTACTACGCTCCCAATCAAAGCCAGGGAAACGCGTTTCTGCCTTACCTTCCTCTTGTCACGTGGCGCGGCAAGCCGAAATCGCAGACCATCTATTCGGTGTGGCGCCTGGACGCCCCCACTCCCGAACTGGCAAAGGGGCTGGTGGATAAGGCGATGGCGGCCGAAGCAGCGGGCGGACCCACGGGCCAGGCTTGCCTGGACCCGATCGTGGACAATTCGATCGTTTTCCTTCCGGATGCCGGCACGCGGAGCGGAGACTGGTCCCTCTACCGGGCGGCCGAGTTCGCCACGCGGGCGGGAATTCCGGTCACCCAGGAGTTAACGACCTATGAATTCGGCTCGCCGGCGCTTTGCCCGAGCGCCATTCTTTATTCCGGTTGGTACAGCTACGACCACTGCAACGACGCCTTCACCTGGAACCAGGGAGCGATCGGATTTCACATGGATAGCTATTCGGCCGGAAACCCGCGTAGCGGGTCCAACTGGTCGGTGAACGCCATCCTGCACGGCATCACCATAACGTCGGGAGCGATGAACGAACCGTATATCGAGGGATTGCCGAAAGCCGCCGGGATCTTCCGCAATCTGTTCGAAGGCGCGAACGTGGGCGACGCGTTCCTGCGCAATACACGCAGGCTGAAATGGATGATCCTCAATTTTGGCGACCCGCTCTATCGCCCCTTCCCGAACGGGCGCTCGCCGTTCAATCCCCCGCCGCTGGAGAATTACTTCCGACTGAGCTCGCCGTTCACGGTGGGCGGGAAGTCCGTGACAGCGACCCTGACGCTGGCATCGCCGGCGCCGTCCGGGGGCATGGTATTCACGCTCAGTAGCGACGACCCGACCGCGGCCACTGTGCCGCCCAGCCTGACCGTACCGCAGGGCGCCACCTCACGGACCTTCACCGTCACCGCGATGATCGTGCCGGATTGGCGCGCTCCGATCCTCACGGCCACTTCCGGCGCATTGACGCTACGCAACACCCTCGAGGTGGATCCGATGCTGGCCGACCTGGTGGCGAACCCCGGATCGGCCACCAGCAATCAGAACGTGACGTTCACGGTTTTGCTGAATGCGGCGGCTCCGAAGAAGGGCGTCGTGGTGCAACTGATTAGCAAGAACCCGGCTATCGTGCTGCCGGCCAGCGTCACGGTCCCGTCGGGCCAGACATCGGCCTCCGTCATGGTGAAGGCGGGAGTGGTGAGTTCGGTGACCACCGGCGACATAGCGGCCCGGAATTCGGGGGCGACGGTCTCGTTGACTTATACCGTAAGTCCTTGAGGCGGGCGGGGCGCGAACACGTCTCCTGCAGTTGGGCGTGAACACACCAGGAAATTGTCGATCAACGTGACACAGGCGTTCTCGCCTGTGCAGGCAGCCTGGACAAACCGGTCAGGCTTTGATCCAGGCGTGGCGGGGGTCGTCGCTCCAGGCGCCATACGTGCGGCCTTCGCCGGCGAGGATCCAGGTGTAGTTCAACGTGTAGCCGGGGCACGCCACGACGGGATGGTAGCCCCGGGGGATCAGCACCGTGTCTCCATGCTGCACCGGATATGCATTGTCGAATGGATCGGGATCGTCCGGGCCCGTGTAAACGCGCATGAAGCCGAAGCCCTGCCGCGGTTCTAGCTGAAAGTAGTAGACCTCTTCCATCGGCACTTCCGAGGGCGGCGCGAAGCGGTCGTGTTTGTGGGGCGGGCAACTGGACCAGCCGCCCGGCTGGTTGATAGTCTCGCCGGCGATGAGGTGCGCGGCGTCGATGTTGTTCGCGATATGGGTATAGACGGTGCGCGACCAGTTGTCCTTGCCGACGCTGTTCTTCATCGCCTCCTGGCCGCCGACCAGTTTCGGGCCGGGGCCGCCCGGCTTGCCTTCCGCTCCGGCCACGGAGATTCTGGCTTCGCCGTTCAGACTGCTCAGGCGGACGCGCGCTCCGGCCGGCACGTAAACCATGGGGTGCGGATCGCGAATCGACAGCCGTGGTGCGATCTGGTCCGACCAGTGGCCGTGGGCGCTTTCCACCTCCACGCGCACCGGTCCCGTGTAGAAATCCAGCGACAGCTCCTCCGCGCCGCTGTCGAAGGAATGCTCCTTCAGGGTGCCGCCCAGCTCGACGATCGTGAACGAAAGATACTTGAGGCCCTTGCCGCGATCGACCACTGTATACACGCCCGGCGCGCTGCCCGGAGACTTGATGTGCAGATTCATGCCCTACAAATTAACACAGGCTTTTTAGCACAGAGTTTTTACCGCCGGGTCTTTACTATGGGGCCTCAAGCTGAGGAGAGGGCCGCCCGCTGGCTACTCGATCTGCACGAGCTGCGGCGACGCCTTCGGGTCAGTCGCGCGGATTGTCTGGGGTTTGCGCCAGAAATCGACGTAGGACGTG
>JACXTT010007703.1_pt1 | contig 15109 bp, 15 predicted proteins | sample 9270951 | NCBI WGS metagenome assembly JACXTT01 (sample SAMN15532306, study PRJNA645909) | rock metagenome | isolation source: weathered quartz diorite | place: Puerto Rico | collected 2017-06-21
GTCTCGGTGCGAAGATCGCGATCTCCGGCGGCGGCCGCTGCAACTTCACGAACCTCCACACGGCGCCGGAGTCCTTCCTCTCGGAAAATCTCGACTTTTGCCGATCGGCGCTCGCGCGGTTCACGCCGGCCGACATCATCGCGAAGATCGAGGCGCGCGGCATCGCCTATCACGAGAAGACGCTCGGCCAGCTCTTCTGCGACGGCAGTGCCCGGCAGGTGGTCGAGATGCTGCGGGCCGACTGCGAGGCGGCGGGAGTCGAGATCCGAACCGGCGTCGACATCACCGCGATCGAGAGGCCGGACCAGTTCCGGATCGCGACCGCAGGAGGCGAGATTCGGAGCGATGCGCTCGTGCTCGCGAGCGGCGGCCTCTCGATCCCGAAGCTCGGCGCCACCGACCTCGCCTACCGCGTCGCGGAGCGGTTCGGGCTCCGTGTCGTTCCGCCGCGGCCCGCGCTCGTCCCGCTCGTGCTCGCAACTCCGCTCGGCGCGGAGCTCCGGGAGCTCTCGGGCGTCTCCTTCCAGGCGATCGTGCGTTGCGGCGGGGCCGAGTTCGCGGAAAGCGTGCTCGTCACGCATCGCGGGCTTTCGGGGCCTGCGATCCTGCAGGCGTCTTCCTATTGGCGCCCGGGAACGCCCGTCGTGATCGATCTGCTGCCGGATCACCCCGAGGAGGCGCTGCTCGAAGCCCACCGCGGCAGCGCGGCGGAGCTCGCCACGGTCCTCTCCTCCGTGCTGCCGAAGCGCTTCGCGCAAGCCTGGTGCGCGCTCGAGAGTCCGTCGCGGCCGCTTCGCCAGATCGATCCCAAGGCGCGCACGAAGGTCGCCGAGAAGCTGCACGCCTGGACGATCGTTCCCACTGGCACCGAGGGCTACGCGAAGGCGGAAGTGACCGCGGGCGGCATCGACACGCGCGACCTCTCGTCGAAGACAATGGAGGCGCGGAGCGTGCCCGGGCTCTTCTGCATCGGCGAGGCCGTCGACGTGACCGGCCATCTCGGCGGCTTCAACTTCCAGTGGGCCTGGGCCTCGGCGCACGCGGCCGGGAAAGCGGCGTAGCAGGAACCCGACGGCGCCTTCGCAAGGCGCTCTGCAAGAGTTTCATATCCGAGTTCCATCACGGAACGTCGGCACAACGCCACGCCCCACCCGCGGCGGACCGTGGGGACGGACACCGTGTAAGCCTTTGGAAACCCTTGCAGCATTCGTCTTCGGGCGTTTGGCCTCGCCCTTGCTCAGCTCCCGCTCCATCGGGCGCAACGCCCAAACGATGGGGGAGAAGACAAAGATGCAGATCAAGAAGTCCCGGAAGAAGACGACGGCGTTACTCGCTCTCGTCCCGTTCGCTTGGATGACCGCGTGCGGCGGTGGCGGTGGTGGCGGCGGCACGAGCTCGACCGGCACGAGCACGTCGTCCGACTCGCTGCCCGCGAGCACGACCGCGGCGATCAGCAGCGTGCCGCTCGCGGGTGAGGTGGTCGCAGACTGCACCGACACGGCGGTCGGCATCATCGATTCGATCGTCGACTCGACGAGCGATCTGACCGGGGGCGTCCTCCCCGTCGCGATCCCGAAGCTCTCCGACGTGATCGCGCTCCTCGACCTGTCGAAGCTCCCGGTGATCGGCGGTCAGGTGTCGAGTGCGACCGGCGTGCTGTCGACGATCTCGGCGAGCGACGCGATCGCGCTGCTGCCGACTGGCGTTCCTGGCCTCGCCAACCTGCCGCTCACCGGCCAGCTCCCGGTGGTCTGCTCGAGCCTTCTGAGCTCGCTGCCGGCGGGCGCCGCGACCGATCCGACGCAGCTCCTCGCGCTGCTCGGCAATCCCACCACGGCCCTCGGCCTGATTCCGATCTTCGACTCCTCGAACAACCCGGTCGGCGTGCTGCTCGCGACGCTGCCCTCGGGCCTGCTGCCGACCTCGGGCGGCGGCTCTAGCTCTGGTGGCTCGACTCTTCCGGACCTCACGCAGCTCGTGCCGATCGACACCAGCACCTTGCCGGTCGTCGGCCCGGAGATCTCGGGCGTGGTCGACAACCTGCTCGGCGTGCTCGACACGAACAGCCTGCTGACCGGCGGCCTCGGCGGACTGCTCGGCATCATCTAGGCGAGCGACGATCCGAGACGATGCCGAACGGGGCGCGGTGCGAGAGCACCGCGCCCCGTCTCGTTTCAGCCCGCGGACTTCTCGGCGCCGGCCTCGGCGCCGAGGAACTTCGCGCGGATCGCTTCGATGCGCTTGCGGTTCGCGCCGAAGTCGAAGACGCCGCTCCGCGAGGCCGAGCGGAACTCGACCTGTCGAGAGCGCGCGTCGAGGAAGATCTCCACGTCGTCGACGTGGCGGAACATGCCGGTGGTGGTGAATTCGGCGCGCAGGTAGTCGGGCGCCTGGGTGAGCACCTTCGCCCCCGGCATCGCCCGCACGATCTCGCCCAGCCGGCGGCTCGCGTCCTCGCGGCTGCCGGTGAACTTCGTCGGCGCGATCGACGCGCTCTTGGCCTGCGTCGAGGCGCATCCGGGCATGGCCGGACAGGAGGCGAGCTTGCCGTCGAGCACGCCGAGCGTACCGGGCTTGGCAGCCGCGCAGCCCGCCAGGGTGGCGGCCAGCAACAGCGGCCCGAGGTGCCTTGTCCGGGTCATGTTCCCCTCCACGTGACCCGCTGTTATAGTGGCCGACTTTTCAGGGAGTCAACGTGGGTCAGACAAGAGACGACATCCGCAACATCGCGATCATCGCGCACGTCGATCACGGCAAGACGACGCTCGTCGACGCGATGCTTCATCAGAGTGGCATCTTCCGCTCCAACGAGCACGTGGCCGAGCGTGTGATGGACTCGAACGCGCTGGAGCGCGAGCGCGGCATCACGATCCTCGCCAAGAACACCGCGATCGAGTACGGCGGCGTGAAGATCAACATCGTCGACACGCCGGGACACGCCGACTTCGGCGGCGAGGTCGAGCGCGCGCTCGCCATGGTCGACGGCGTGATGCTGCTCGTCGACGCCTCGGAGGGTCCGCTGCCGCAGACCCGGTTCGTGCTGAAGAAGGCGCTCGAGGCCGGGCTTCCGCCGATCGTCTGCATCAACAAGATCGACCGGCCGGACGCGCGCATCGCGGCCGTGCTCGACGAGGTCTACGACCTCTTCATCGACCTCGATGCGACCGAAGAGCAGCTCGACTTCCCGGTCGTCTACACGAACGCACGGGCCGGCATCGCGAAGCGGGCACTGACCGACGCTTCGGAGAACGTCCGGCCGCTCTTCGAGTTGATCTTGTCCGCCCTCCCGGGGCCGCAAGTCGACGCCGAGGGGCCGCCGCAGTTCCAGTGCAACAATCTCGACTACGACAACTACGTCGGGCGCCTGGCGATCGGTCGCATCAAGAACGGCAGCCTGAAGAGTGCCGGCAACTACGCCTGGATGCGCGCCGACGGCGCGACCTCGATCGTCAAGATCACCCAGATCTACTCGTGGCACGGCCTGAAGCGCACCGAGGTGCCGACGGCGGGAGCCGGAGACGTGGTCGCGATCGCCGGCATCGAGGACATCCACATCGGCGACACCATCGCCGATGCCGAGAACCCGCGGGCGCTGCCCCCGATTCGCGTCGACGAGCCGACGATTGCGATGATCTTCTGCGTGAACACCGCGCCGTGGGCCGGCCGCGAGGGCGAGTACGTCACGTCGCGGAAGCTCCGCGAGCGGCTCGAGCAGGAGCGGCGGCGAAACGTCAGCATCCGGATCGAAGACACCGAGTCGCCCGACGCGCTCCGCGTGACCGGCCGCGGCGAGCTTCAGCTCGGCATCCTCATCGAGACCATGCGCCGCGAGGGCTACGAGGTTGCGGTGTCGAAGCCGACGGTCATCACCCGCGAGCGCGACGGCAAGGTGCTCGAACCGGTCGAGCTGCTGGTGATCGACGTGCCCGAGGACCACATCGGGGTGGTCTCGCAGCTGCTCGCGGTCCGCAAGGGCAAGATGATGAAGATGAACCACGCGGGCTCGGGCCGCGTGCGCTTGGAGTTCGCAGTGCCGTCGCGCGGGCTCATCGGCTTCCGCTCGCACTTCCTCACGCACACGCGCGGCACCGGTATCATGAACGCGCTCTTCAACGGCTGGGCGCCGTGGCACGGCGCGATCCAGTCGCGCACGAACGGCGCGATGGTCGCCGACCGCGAGGGCGTGGCGACGCCGTACGCGATCTTCAACCTGCAGGAGCGCGGCATCCTCTGCGTCGCTCCCGGCACGCGCGTCTACGAAGGCATGGTCGTCGGCGAGTACTCGCGCGACAACGACCTCAACGTGAACATCTGTCGCGAGAAGAAGCTCACGAACATCCGCGCCGCGGGCCGCGACGAGAACATCATCATCACTCCGCATCGGGAAATGGGCCTCGAAGCCGCGGTCGAGTGGATCGGCGACGACGAGCTCGTCGAGGTCACGCCGGAATCGGTGCGACTGCGGAAGAAGGTGCTGAAGCAGATCGAGCGGCCGAAGACGAGGAAGTCGGACGACCCGGCGTGATCGGGGCGGCGGTGGGGATGGAGCGGACGGCGGGCGGCGCTCCTTCCTGACCGGGCGCGCACGGCGCCGCCGCTCATCCCTTGCTCCTCGCGGATGGAGCCGGCCTTCGGCGGCTCATCCGCTGGACGGGCGGCGCGGCTTCGATTCGGCCGTCACTGCGGGAGGCGCCTACGCTCCGCGATCCCTCGCCTGAACCTCATGCACGCCTTGCTCTCGCCACCATGAACGCGATCGCTTCGTTCGCTCCGACCGGCTCCAGCGCCACGCCCGGGTGAGCTCGGGCGAAGATCCGGAACACCTCGTCGCAGAAGCCCTGGCCGACCACGTCGACGCCCGAGAAGTCGAGCGTGACGTGTCGAAACTTCGTGAGGTCGGCGAGCAGGCGTTTCGCCTCCGAGCGCGATACCAGCGTGGCTCCGAAGGCAGAGAGCTTGATGCTCGCGCGCGTACGGTCGAAGCGCAGCGATTCGGGATCCGAATAAGCGGAGAACACGTCCGACAGCCGGGGGGTTCGGCCGGGCACGACTTCGATCGTGACGAGCGTCCCGCGGCCGAATGGGCTCGGTGCGATCGCGCGATCGCCGACCAGGTTGTCGACCAACCATGCGGTGCCCCGGCTCTCTAGGCGGAAGCGCGAGACGGCCTTCGACGAGAAGAACAGGCCTTCCCCGCTATGCCGCGCCGGATCGCTCGTGAGCTTGCCCTTCTCGAGCCGTACGATCGCCTCGTGGGCGGATGGGATGTCGAAGTCATCACAGATGCGTCGGTACACGCCGATCCCGTCGTCGCGGACCGTGAGCGTGGTGATGCCGGCGACGCCGAACTCCGCCCGCACCTCGACGTTGTGGCCGCGCGAATGGTCGACGGCGTTGTTGATCGTCTCGGTCGCCGCGTACTGCAGGCTCTGGAGATCCGCCTCGCCGAGTGGGCGGGTTCGCTGGATGACGCCCGCGAGCTCGCGCCAGACGCGGTCTTCTTCGAGGCCCCGTCGTGCGAATCGCAGGCGAATCGGACGGTACCGGTAGCGTGCGGCGCGACCCTTGCCGCGGAGCTCGAGGACGCCCGCGACGACCAGTGCGGAAAGCAATCGATGCGCCGTGGCGGACGACACCCGAAGCGACCGGACGACATCCCGGTTGGCGATTTCACCGCGAAGATCGAGAAGCGTTCGGATGCGTTCCGCTGCGTCGATCATGAGGCGATTATTCACCAATCACCTCATCAAAGCGAGGCGATTGAATCGGAATCGCCTAGTGGGACGCGCTCACCGCTTTCGACCACCGCCGAAAGTTTGCGCGGGTACCTGGGCGGTGCTTATGCTCGCCTCGGGGCTCCAATCGAGGAGGGCGGCCATGTCTTCGGATCCCGGGTTCGCGTCTAGGGTACCCAAGATCCTTCGTGGAGGTGCGGTGCTGATCCCGGTCTTCGTGTTGGGGATCGTCGCCCTCTTTATGTTGCCGACGGGCGTTCAGAACCGATGGGTCGCTCCCGCAATGGTCGGGCTCGCCGGGTTGACGGTCGTGCAGATCGTGCTCGGAGTCCTCGGACTGTTCACCCCGGGATGGCGAATCGTCGGACTGTTCTCGGCGGTCGCCGGCGGAGTCGAGCTCTGCTTCTCGCTGCTCTTCCTGGCTCTCGCGGCCGGCGGCGGCTGGGGGCGACCGCTCCGGATTCGCGGTCGTCAGATCCATCCCGAGCTCCGCGGTGGGAGCGATTGGACGCGCGGCCCGCGGCCCGATCCGTCCGCGCTCGATCCGGCCACGCGTCGTGCGCTCGAGGCATTGTGGCTGCACGATGCGCAGAAGGAGCACGCGTCGGTACCGGCGTTCGCCCGGGTCTCTTGGCTGCTGGCCGCGGTCGGGGCGCCCGCGGATCTCCTGGAATGGTCGCATCGCGCGGCGCTCGAGGAGATCGAGCACACGCGGCTCTGCTTCGCGCTCGCGGCGGGATACGCGGGGCGCTCGCACTCGGTGCGGGCGATGCCGGAGCTGCTCTCGGGCGCGCTCGACGACGTCGGTGATCCGCTGCGTACGCTCGCGACCGAGAGCTTGTCAGACGGCTGCCAGCTCGAGGATTTCAACGCCGACGTGGCGGCGGAATGCGCGCGCGTCTGCGAGGAGCCGGCGACGCGCGCAGTGCTGGAACAGATCGCGCAGGAAGAGCGCTCGCACGCGGACTTCTCGTGGGCGGTGCTCGAATGGCTCGTGGCACACGATCCGGGCCGGGTTCTGCCCGCGCTCGACACGGCGAGCCGCGACCTCGACCGCTACCGCCGTCCGACGGCCGTAGCGTGGCAGAAGAAGGGGACCGTCGCGGCCGCCGATCCCGTGAAGCTCCGGGCGCACGGCCGGCTGCCGGATGAGCGCTGGGCCGAGCTCTGGGCGGCGCGTTTGCGCGCGACGCGGAGCCGAGTCGTGACGCTCGGCCGCAAGGCGGCATGAGAGCTTGGCGGGAAGCCTTCGGGGCCGGGGCCGCGCTGCTGATCGTCGCGGGCCTCGCCTCCGCGGCGGGCTCGGTGAACGTCGAGATGGTAGAGGGGCAGCTCTCGATCCACGCTTCCCGCGCGCCGGTGGACGACGTGCTCGCGGAGGTCACGAAGGTGAGCGGCGTCGAGTTCGCGACGGGCGGTGGCCTTCCGCTCGGGACGATCGATGCCGACCTCGGTCCCGGCGATCCCGAGCAGGTGATCCGCGCGCTGGTCATGAAGATCCCCGGGGTCTCCGGCACGGCGGCGTCGTATCGTAGGCGAGGCGGGCACGCGGAGCTGTCGCGGCTCTCGCTGTTCGCCAGCGGCAGGGCTCCGAGCGCGATGCCCGCCGCGGCGGAGCCCCAGAATCCGGTGGAGGCGCGTTCCGCTCCACCGCCGATCGTCGCGCCGACCCCCGGCGCCGAGGTGCGCCGTGCAAGCCTGATCGCCGCCGGGCTCACGGAGCCCATGGCCGACGAGTTCATCGCCCTCAGCGGATCCGTGATGAAGCTCGACGAGCCTCCGGCCCAGACTCCGGAGGCGCGCGCAAGCGAGATTCGTCGGCTTCAGGCACGCTATTCGGCGCTGATGGGGAAGCTCGCGAAGCTCCCGCCCGGAACCGACCTGCCGGAGTCGCTTCCGCCGTTGCCGATCGACTAGTGGCCACTAGGCTGGCGTGAGCTCCGCGCCTCGATCAGCATCGGCGCGATGGACGCACGCTTCGACCGCTTTCCCGCCGTGCACGCGCGCTTCGTCGAGCGAGCGATCGATGCACTGCGCAGGGATCCCCGCCTCGTCGGCGTCGCGCTCGGCGGCTCGGGGATCTCCGGAGCGATCGACGAGTGGAGCGACCTCGATTTCGTCCTTGCCGTCGAGCCGGCCGAGTTCGATGCCGTGCTGCGGGCGCGCCACGACATCGCCTCCTCGCTCGGTCCGCTGCTCGCGGCTTTCACCGGAGAGCACGTCGGGGAGCCGCGCCTGCTGATCTGCTTGTACGGCCCGCCGCTCCTTCACGTGGATCTCAAGTTCGTCCGGCTCGAGGATGCGGCCGTGCGCGTCGAGGACCCCTGCGTGGTCTGGGAGCGTGACGGACGGCTCTCGAGGGCACTCGCGTCGGCGACGGCGGGCTTCCCCAGCCCCGAACTCCAGTGGATCGAGGACCGCTTTTGGGTGTGGGTGCACTACGCGGCGGGGAAGATCGGGCGCGGCGAGATCTTCGAGGCGCTCGACTGTCTCGCGTTCCTGCGTGCTCGCGCGCTCGGACCGCTCGCGCTCCGCAGAGCAGGCGCGCGGCCGTCGGGCGTGAGGCGGATCGAGACGGTGGCACCGGAGTTCGCGGAGCGCATGCGCGCGACCGTCGCTGGGCACGACGCGCGCGGATGCATCGCGTCGGTGCGGGCGAGCGCCGAGCTCTACCGCGAGCTCCGCGAATCGCTTGCCGACGACTCGTTCGTGCGGCGGACCCTGGCCGAACGCGAGGCGATGGAGTACCTGCGAGGCGTGGAGACGCGGATCGCATGAACGACGAAGTCTTGAACCAGCCGCCTCCGCTCGCGGGCCACGACGCGTTCGCGACGGACTTGGCGCTCGTCGAGGCGTTGCGGCGAGAGGGCGGGGCGTTCGCCGAGGGCGAGGTTTCGGCGCTCGGTCGCAAAGCGGGCGATCCCGCGGTGCAGGAGCTCGCGCGGCTCGCGAACCGGAACGTCCCGGAGCTTTGTACGCACGATCGCTTCGGGCGGCGCATCGACTTCGTCGAGTACCACCCCGCATATCACGCGCTCATGACCCTCGCGTTCGGCTCGGGCGTGCACTCGTTCGCCTGGGCGTCGAGCCGGCCGGGGGGACACGTCGCGCGCGCCGCGCTCAGCTATCTCTGGAACCAGATCGAGAACGGCATCGGCTGTCCGACGGGCATGGCGTACGCGTCGGTGCCGACGCTACGGAAGGCTCCGGGACTCGCGGAACGCTGGGAGCCGAAGGTCGTGGCGCGCGGCTACGACCCGCGGCCGATCGTGATGGACGACAAGCCGGCCGTGACGATCGGCATGACGCTCACCGAGAAGCAGGCGGGCAGCGACCTGCGAAACGTCGTCACGCGCGCCGAGCCGAGCGGCGAGGTCGGCGCGGAGCGCGCGTATCGGCTCTCGGGCCACAAGTGGTTCTGTTCGGCGCCGATGAGCGATGCGTTCTTCACGCTCGCCCAGACGCCGCGTGGGCCGACGTTCTTCTTCGTCCCGCGTACGCTCCCCGACGGCACGCGGAACCCGTTTCGCCTCGAGCGGCTGAAGGACAAGTGCGGCAACCGCTCGAACGCGTCGGCCGAGATCGAATTCGACGGCACGTTCGCGATCTCGATCGGCGAGGAAGGCGGAGGCGTCCGCCTGGCGATCGAGAGCGCGCACTTCACGCGCCTCGACTTCGCGATCGGGTCGGCCGGGCTCATGCGGCGCGCGGTCGCCGAAGCGCTGAACCACGCGCGCCATCGTGCGGCGTTTCGCCGACCGCTGGCGGAGCTCCCGCTGATGACGAACGTGCTCGCCGATCTCGCTCTCGAGTCCGAGGCTGCCATGGCGCTCGGCCTCCGCGTGGCGCGCGCGTTCGACGAGGCGACCGCGGATCCGCACGCGGCCGCGTTCCAGCGCGCGGCCACGCCGATCGCGAAGTATTGGGCGTGCAAGCGGACGCCGGCGGCCGTCGAGGAGGCGCTGGAGTGCCTGGGTGGCAACGGCTTCGTGGAGGAGGCCCCGCTCGCGCGCCTCTACCGCGAGGCGCCGCTCAACAACATCTGGGAAGGCAGCGCGAACCTGATCTGCCTCGACGTGCTCCGCGCGTTCGGACGCGACCCGCAGAGCCGTGAAGCCGTGCTCGACGAGATCGCGCTCGGGTCCGGCGGCGACCGCCGCCTCGACGCGGCTGCCCGTCGCATCGAGGCGATGCTCGCACGCCCCGCCGATCTCGAATCGCAGGCGCGTGCGCTCGTCGAGTCGCTCGCCGTCGCGCTGCAGGCGAGCTTGCTCGTGCGCTTCGCACCGACTCCCGTCGCCGAGGCGTTCTGCGCGTCGCGCCTCGATTCCGGATTCGGCCGCGCGTTCGGGGCGCTGCCGTCCGGGCTCGACCTCGCCTACGTCGTCGCGCGCGCGACGCCCGACGTGCCCGAGGCGCCGGCTACTTCGCGGTGACCTTCCAGCCGTCGTAGCGGATCGTCTGCCCGAGGCGGAGGCTCGCGACGTTGGCCACGTCGTTCTGCCGCATGATCTCGTCGATCGGCACGCCGTACTTCGCGGAGATCCTCGAGAGCGTGTCGCCCGCGACCACGGTGTGCGACCACGACGTGCTCGACTTCTTGTAGACCTCCTGCGCCTTGGAGTCCCAGTCGGTCGTGGTGGCGTTCTGCTTCGAGTCGCGCGAGCCCTCGACCGTGCGCCGCGTGAACGCGAGCGCGTACTCCTTGCCGTTCCAGAACCAGCGCTCGACATCGCGCTTCTTGTACATCCCGGGGATGTCGGCGCGCATCACGCGCTCGAGCTGGAAGTGCTTGTTCACCTTCGGCCGGTCCGTGAGGTACGTCGTCGGCACGCCCTTGCCGTCGAAGATCAGCTCGAGCCGGTCGCCGACGCGTGCGAAGTGGAAGTTCGGCACGTAGCTGTAGGCGTCGGCGCCCGGCTTGTGCGCGAACACGTAGGACTTCGAGCCGTCGCCGAGCTCCTGCTCGCGGAAGTCGAACACGGCGTCGAGGTTCGAGCCCGCCTGCGGGTCGCGAGCCCCGAGCAGCTTGCAGATGTCGTCGGGGTTCGAGCACTGCACCTTGCGGAGCACGGCGTCGACGCAACGGGCGCCGGTCGCGGCGGCGGCAGGCGGCTCGGGGTCTTCGGATTGCGCGCGCGCGACGCCGCAGGCGAGCAACGCGAGCGCGAGGATGGAAAGCGGGGAGAGACGGTTCATCGGATCGATCCTCGACGACCCCACCTAACGGATCGATCGGCGCGAAGCGAGAGCGCACCCGACCCCGCAGGAGCAGCGTCGGAAAAGCAAGGCACGACGCGCACGAGGCCAACGTCAGGATGAAGGAGATCGCGGTGAAGAGAGCGCCGCTCGCATGCGGGGTCTTTAGCGAGGCACGTCATGGGCGCCGCGGAGCGGCGTGCGTGACGTGCCGACGGCCATCGGAGAGGAGCGCAGCCGGAAGCGGGGAGCACCGCACGGGGCCTACGGCGTCAGCCTGAAAGTAAACAAAGCACCGGACCTGAAGAAACGGACCCAGCCACGCGGGCGGGTGATCGTCGCGAACAGGATCGGCAGCGGATCGAAGTAAGAAATGCGCTCGGTCGCCATGCCGTCGCTCCGAAGCGTGAAGCGATCGACGGCAGGCCACTCGAACGGCCGCCCGCCGATCGTGGCACGCAGCCGGAACTCGATGAACAAGAACCCTTCGCGCACGCCCCAGCGATCGACGTGTGCCCTGAGATCCGGGAGCCACGCGAAGATCGGCGTGAACCCACGCCGCGCGCCGTCGAGCCCGTGCATCGGCGCGGCGAGCGGCTGGACGAGCCGAACGTCGGGCGTCAGCAGCTCGGCGAAACCGTCGAGCGACGGGGCGGACCAGTAACGGCGGAAGCTTTCGACGAACTCCTCGGGCGTGCGCATCGTGCGTTCTCCCGAGAACAGGGGATCCACGCTGCGGCCGGCGATGCCAGGAGCCACTCGCGCGCGATCGACCGGGCCACTCCGCTCGTTTGATCGTGCACGGCCGACCCGCTATCCCTCGGAGCTTCATGGCGCCCTTCCTATTCCGGTGCTTGCCTGTCGCCTGCATGCTGTGGATCGCCCTCGGCGCGACCGCACGAGCCGTCGACGTCTCTCCCATGACGCTCGACGCCTGCGCGAAGCCAGGCGAGCGGGTCGTCGTCGAGCCGTTGCTCCCGCTCGCGATCCGCAGGCTCGGCGCTCGGCCCGTGCCGGCGCACGCGTCGGCGTCCCCGGGTGGGTCGTTTGCGTTCGAGGTCGAGGATCTGTGGCCGCACCCACGGCTCCTCGTCTGGCGCGGCGCGCACCAGAGCTCGCTCCGCCTCACGGCGAAGCCCGTGCCCGGCGGGCGCCCCGTGGAAGGACGGTGGCTCAGCCCGGACGTGCTTTGCGTGCAGGCGAGCTTCAACCCGGCCGCTTGGGCGACGTGGCTCGTCGACGTGCGCTCCGAGCGCGTGCTCGCGGCCGGGTCGTTGCAATCGGCGCGCTGACGCGCGCGAGGAGGATCTCGTGCCCACGCTGATCGAAGCTCCGACCGTCATCGAAGCCGCGGGGAACCTGCCGAAGCGCATCGAGGAATACGCGGGCCGCGTGCGCTCCGGCCACGAGCGCGTGAGCGTGGCCCGCATGGTGTCGCCGGCGGGCTGGGTCGAGCCCGGTCAGCGGCCCGAGTTCGAGGAGATCACGGTCGTGCTGCGCGGCTGTCTCCGCGTCGAGCACGACGGCGGTGCGCTCGACGTGCGCGCGGGTCAGGCCGTGGTCGCGAAGCCCGGCGAGTGGATCCGTTACTCGAGCCCGGAAGCGGGCGGCGCGGAATACGTGGCGATCTGTCTGCCGGCGTTCTCGCCGGCGACGGTGCATCGGGACGAGTGATCTCGAGGCCGGCCGTTCAGACGAGGGCGACGCTCACGCCCGCGATCGTCACGCGGTCGGCCTCGACCGGAAGCCCACGCCCACGAGCGGCCGCGAGTGCGGCGCCGCGATCGACGGCGTGTACGTCGAGCCCGCACAGGCCCTCGCCCCGGCCGTTCTGGTCGGTGACGAACCGCAGCCGACCGCTCTCCAGCCGAATCTCGTAGCGATCGGCCGCGACCTCGCGAAACGGCTGGTCCAGGATCTCGGACCAACGCCGTGCCAGCGTGCGTGGGTCGTCGCTCTGCAGGTCGGCCGCGACGATCGCGTCGACGATCTCGGTGCGAACGTGATCCTTCCACACCGGTCCCGCCCAACGCCACGACGCAGGCGGCGTCGCGTCGTCGATCGAGAGCAGCGTGCCGCCGGTGTCCTTGGGATGGAGGTGCGTGCCACGGATGTCCGGGAGGTCGAGCTTCCAAACGGTGCGAACTCCGGTCTCGGCGAGCCGCGCGCGGTCGGCGTCCAGCCGCTCGCTCTGCACGATCAGCATGTAGCCGCCGGGGCCGCGGCGTCGCTCGAGGTAGCGCTGCGCGGTCGCGTTCGGATCGACCGGCGAGATCACCTCGAGGAACGTGTCGCCGACGGGCATCACGGCGTTTCGCAGGCCGAACTGCGCCACGTCGGGATCGTGGAACGCAACCTCGATGCCGAGGACGGCGCGAAAATCCGCGACCGTGGTTTCGAGATCGGGAGCGACGACGACGAACTGGCGAAGCCGCATGCGAGGCCTCCGGTCGTGACGATTCAGGCGACCAGCGCGAGCAAATCGGGGAATCGCGCGATCACGTGCTTCGGAACCGCGCTTCCGGCCGGCCGCGCGGCCCCCGGGCGGTGCCAGAGCAGCACGGAGCGGAGACCCGCGCGGTTCGCTCCTTCGATGTCCTGCGGCAGCGAGTCGCCGACGAAGAACGCTTCGTCCGCGGTGCAGCCCGCGCGCTTCAGCGCTTCCTGGAAGATCTTCCCGTCCGGCTTGCACGACCCGGCCTGCTCGCTCGACAGCACCCAGTCGAAGTAGCGCGTCAGGCCGGCGAGCTCGCCGAGATGTTGCAGCTGGTCGTCGTCGATGTTGCTGACGATGCCGAGGGCGAGGCCGCGGCGGCGGAGCTCGGTCAGGGTCTCGTGCACGCCTTCGCGGAGCTTGAAGTCGCGGCGATGGAGCTCCCACTGCTTGCGGCGGTATTCCTCGAGGTGCTCGGCCGCGGCTTCGCCGCCGAGCTCGCGGATCGCGCCGGTGACGGCGTCCGTGAACATGTCACGGTGGTGGAAGAACGGCTGCTTCAGGTAGGTACGAAAGGCCTGCTTGATCGACTTTCGATACGCGGCATGGACGGTCGCTTCGTCGGTGTCGATGCCGCAGAGTCGGGCGAGATGGTGCAGGCTCTCGCGGTCGCCCGGGACGAGCGTGTCGTAGTCGTAGAGCGTGCCGCCGAAGTCGAACAGCACGGCGCGGGCGGGAACGCTCATGCGTGGGCTCCGAAGTAGGACGGCGCGTTGCCGGACTTCCATTTGATGTTGCAGCCGATGCTCGGACGCTGCTCGGCCGCGGGAGATTTGCCGGCGAGCACGGCGTCGCACGCGGCGCGGAGATCGCGGCCGGTGACGGCGATGCCGCTGCCTGGGCGGCTGTCGTCGAACTGTCCGCGGTAGACGAGCTTCCGTGCGCCGTCGAACAGGAAGAAGTCAGGCGTGCACGCCGCGCCGTAGGCCTTGGCGACGGCTTGCGATTCGTCGAACAGGTACGGGAACGTGTAGCCGGCCTCGCGGGCCTCGGCGGCCATCTTCGCGGGGCTGTCGTCGGGATAGTTCGCGACGTCGTTCGAGCTGATCGCGACGATCGCCAAGCCTTTGTGCTGGTAGTCGCGTCCGAACGCGGCGAGCGCGTCGCGTACGTGCTTCACGTACGGGCAGTGGTTGCAGATGAACATCACCAGGAGGCCTGGGGCGGCGCGGTAGTCGTCGCGCGCCACGAGCTTCCCCTGCGTGTCGGGTAGTCGGAAGTCGGGGGCCGACGTGCCGAGCGCGGTCATCGTGGAGGGTGTCTTCGCCATCGTGGGATTCTGGCCCGTCTGGGCGGGTGGCTCAAGGTGTGTTGAGGAGGAGTCGGGCGAGGTCGCGCCCGGGCCCGAATGGCTCGCGGGCGCGGACGGCGATTCCTTCGTGGCTCAGCTCGCGCTTTGCGCTCGCAGGATTTCTCCACAAAGGAATCGCCGTCCGAAAGATTCGCCCGCTGCGCTGATGTTCGGGCCCGGGCGCGACCTCACCCGACTCGTCATCTTCCTGTTTCTCGGGACTCGGCCGGGCTCGGGCGAGAGACTAGTTTTTGGAGGAAGAGGAGGAGGAAGTCAGAGGAGCGACGTGTCGGCCTCGACGCCGAACAGGACGCGCCCGATGAGCTCGAGCGTCGCGGGGGCGACCATCATGTGCTGGGTGACGACGTGGACGTCGCGGAAGCAGCGCTG
>JACXTT010007704.1_pt1 | contig 15107 bp, 16 predicted proteins | sample 9270951 | NCBI WGS metagenome assembly JACXTT01 (sample SAMN15532306, study PRJNA645909) | rock metagenome | isolation source: weathered quartz diorite | place: Puerto Rico | collected 2017-06-21
TGGGCGGCACTCGCGATTGTGCTGGCGGCGGGCCTGGCGGCCGGGCTGGCCGAAACGCGCAGCCCGGCCGGTGCGCTGTGTGCCAAGCTGCTCTATGTCGTGTTGATCGCCGCCTGCCTGCAACCCGCGCCGGAGCCCGCGCTCGCCGCGCGTGTGCTGACGACGAGCCTGGACTACCTGCGCGGCGGCGTCTTCGCCTGCCTGGTTTGCCTCACGCTGATTCCCTCTCGCCGCGATACCCGCCCGCGCACCGAAACGGCGGCCGTCTACGATGCGCTGCTGCGCTTTGCGCAGGGACTCGCAGACCCCGCGTCACCGGGCGACACCGTGGCCGACAAGCGCGACATCCGCAACCGCATCGAGGCGGCGCGCGCCGCCATCTCGGCACGCCGCAACCTGCACGATCCCGATGGCCTGCTGCGCTACACGTATATCGTGAGCGTCGCCGATGCATTGTTCGCACTGCTGATCGTTGCCGCCGAATTGCGCGACCGCTCCGGCAATGCCGACGGCTTGCCGCTACGCCATGCGGCGCGCTGCGTCAGCGACGCGCGCGACCAGGTTACCCAGGCACTGTCCCGTCACGCGCCCGACCTGCCGGCGCTGTGCGCCGCCCTCGCCCATGAAGTCCGGCGCCTGGCGGCACCGGTGGCAAACGCCGGCGCACCGCCGCCCTACCAGTCCGCACTGGCAACACTGGCGCGCTATCCGACGTTCGATAGCTGGCGCAAGACGTTCGCCTGGCCTCGCCGGGGCCTGCGTCATGTGGTGAACCGCTGGCGCAGCGCGCTCGGCGACCATGCCACCCGCGACGGGCTGGCGGCACGCCACGCAATGCGCCTGGCGCTGGCCGGTGGGCTGAGCCTGCTGCCGGCGCAGTGGTGGCACCTGGAGCACGGCTACTGGGTGGCCGTGACCGTGATCATGGTGTTGAGCCCCCAGCTGCAGACCACCCGGCAGATCTCGCTCAAGCGCTTCGCCGGCTCGTTGGCCGGGGCGCTACTGGCCTGCGCGATCGGGCTGGCGCATCCGGGACCGGTGTTGGCGCTGGCCATCAGCGCCAGCTTCCTGGCCGTCGCCTATGCGAACCGGCTGGCCAGCCAGCCAGGCGGCTTCGCGTTCTGCCTGACGCCGGCCGTGATCCTGTTCTCATGGGTCAGCATGCCGGCCACGGACAGCAGTCACTTCGCGGCGCTACGCGGCGTCGATACAGCGGTGGGCTGCCTGATCGCGCTCGCCAGCTACTTTGTGCTGGCCCCGCGCGCGGAGATGTCGCGGGTCTTCCGCCACGGCATCGATGCGCTGGCCGTCAACGCCGTCTACCTTCGAGCTGCCCTCGCCACCAGCCGCACGTTGGCGCCGGTGCCGGCTCGACTGGAAGCGCTGCGGGTCGCCGCCGGACGCGCCTCCACACGGGCGGAGCACACGCTGGCGCAGGCGGCATCCGGGCTGTCGCCGGAACTGGCCTCCAGTTACACACGCCTGCACGGCACAGTACGCCGCATGGCGGCGCTGGCGGGAGTTGTGCGCGCAGCCGCCGAGGCCGGTCAGGCCCAGGCGCCGGCCAGCTTGCCGGTGCGGGCCATGCTGGAAGCCCTGGAAGCACGGCTGGCGGAACTGGCAATCCGTCCCGGGCTGGTGCAAGACCTGATTCCGGCTCCGCACCCGGCCGGGCCGGCAGCCGATCTTTCGCTCGACGCCTTCCTGGCTGAGCAAGCGGCGTTTGCCGAGGCGCACATCCGGGCGGCGCACGCCGCGGTGGCTGAGTCGCGGGAGCTCGGCAAGCCCGCCATGCGGACGCGGGCGCGCCGTCAGGCACATCCGGGCTGAGCCGGCTCCGGCTTGTTGAACGAAAAAAATGCCGCGCCATCCGCCCGGCTATCCACCCTTTGGCAATCGCGCGTGCAACCGAACCTGATCGGACTTTTCTGGCTTCCGTGCGGTCAGCGATCGCCTAGAATATGGTCAATCAACCGTCGCCAGCACGAGGTCGCCATGGCAGACATCTCGTTCCCCAGCAGCGTCCCTGCCTACTGCGCGGCGAGCCTGACCCTGTCCTGCCCGGCCACGGTCAACGGCAAACCCACTCTGTATTCCATCACCGCCGAGGCACTCGAAGCGCATTTCGGCGCGCGCTCGCCGCGCGAGGAAGACCTGGTCGCGGCGTTCACCAGCAACCGGCAGCGCATTGAAGACCTGGCGCAGACGCTGTTCGAGCTGACCGAAGCCCGCGAGATCGTGCTGCGTAGCGGACATTTCCGCTTTGCGGGCTAAGGGTACGGGCGAACCATCGCCACCCGGGCCGCAGCGCCGTGCATGGCGCCGCGGCCCTTTCGCATTTCAGGAGCGAACGGTTCAGTCGCCGGCCACCTCGCCCCGGACCAGCAACACCGGCATGGACGATTGCCGGATCACCGCCTCGGCCACACTGCCCAGCACCAGTCGGCGCACGCCGCGACGGCCATGCGTGCCGATCACCAGCAAGTCCGCACCCCACTGGCGCGCGGTCTCGTTCAGCGATGCCGCCACGTCGCCGGTCACGGGCAGGTCCTTCACCAGCGTTGTCTCATGGGAGATGCCCGCGGCCGCCAGCCGCGCCGACGCGGCTTCCAGCGCGCGCTGGCCGCTTTCGGCGAAGGCCCGCTCGATCTGGCTCGGATCGTAGTAGCCTGCGTCGAACAACACCGTCGCGTTATCCACCACGTACAGGGCCAGCACCTTGGCGCCACCCTGCCCGGCCACGCGAATGGCCTCGCGCAAGGCCAAGTCCGACGTGGTGCTGCCGTCCACGGCAACCGCGATCTTGCTATACAGCGCACTCGTCATTGCTTATCTCCAAGATGAATCGATCGGCGACGGGCGGAGCCCACCTCAGGTCGATACTACACGTGATCGGCAAGGCACGTGGGCAGCCCCACGACCCCGTCATCCGTGCTTTCCGCACCGCTGATCGTCACCGGCTGGCGGCCATCACGGCGGAGCCCGCCGGTCGCGGCGCCAGCGCCGAGTCGACCACCACCAGGTAGCGTCCCGGCTCCGCCACCGGCGTGCGATCCGGGCGCAGCACCCAGAGTTCGTCGCCGCGCTCCACGGCGGCGAGGTAGTCGGCGTCGATCAGCCCGAAGCGGTCGATCAGCCGGTTCAGCGCGGCGGGGATCCGGATGCAGCCCTTGGATGCCGGCCGTCCCAGCCGGGATTCGAGCCGCGCCGGATCGGTGGCATGCATCTGCAGGCGCATCTCACTCTCGCCGCCCTTGCCCCAGCCACGTTGGGCCTCCACCCAGCCGAAGTCGTAGACGCGCATGCCGCGCACACCGTAGCCACGGATGCCGTTCTCGTTGAACGTGCCCTCGGCGCGGAAATCCATGTTGTCCAGGGTATGGCGGAAGACGCCGAGCGGCGTCAGGAAATGGTCGAACTCGCCGGGCCGCCCGGTCGACGCCGGCGCCGCGCCGACCCACTGCCAGGCGGCGCGCTGACCCATACGCGCGAATATCATCGCCAGCTGTACGCGAGGGTTGCGATCGACAAGGACGATCCAGTGGCCAGCGTCATCGCCGAGCCCGGCACTCGCCAACGCGCCCTGCAAGAGGCCCGCATAGTAGCCGGCCAGCGTGGGCGGCAATTCGCGGTGCGGGCGGATTTCGGCCGCGAACGCCCGCTGCACGCGCGCCACATCGGTCGCGACGGTGGCCACGCCGCCGGTTACCGCCTCTCCCGCCGGCAGGGCGGCGGGCTGCAAGCCGGCAGGCGCCAGCAGGAGCGCGGCCAGGAAGGCCCTTGTCCGCCACCCAAGCCTGCCGGCCAGGGTGCCGGCGGGCCGGGATCGGGAGCCCGCCAGGCCGGTGTCGGAGTCTGCACGCCACATGATCTTGCCCTCCTGCGGCAGTGCTCCGCCGCGAAAGGTATGCCTCTATATAAGTAGACCGGCACATGCGGCAAGATTTCCGCACCATTAAATTGACCGACCGGTCGGTTTATATATAATAGGCCTGATCCACCGGTAGCCGCCGATGGCCGCGGACAGCCGCATCACACGAGAGCCGCAGACCCCCGCCAAAAGGAGACGCGATGTACACCCAGAGTCTGGATTTGCCCGGCAACCAGTCCGCCGCCACGACGCCGCTCACGCGCGATCCGGCCGAGACCGGGCTGCAGGCGGCCTTCGACGCGCGTATTGCCGACGACGGCAAGATCGAGCCGCAGGACTGGATGCCCGACGCCTACCGCAAGACGCTGGTACGGCAGATCTCGCAGCACGCGCACTCGGAGATCGTCGGCATGCTGCCCGAAGGTAACTGGATCAGCCGGGCGCCGTCGCTCAAGCGCAAGGCGATCCTGCTGGCCAAGGTGCAGGACGAGGGCGGTCACGGGCTGTACCTGTATTCCGCCGCAGAGACGCTCGACGCCTCGCGCGACGACCTCGTCGACGCGCTGCACAGTGGCCGCGCCAAGTATTCGTCGATCTTCAACTACCCGACGCTGACCTGGGCCGACGTCGGCGTGATCGGCTGGCTGGTGGACGGCGCGGCGATCATGAACCAGATCCCGCTGTGCCGCTGCTCCTACGGCCCGTATGCGCGCGCGATGATCCGCATCTGCAAGGAAGAGTCGTTCCACCAGCGCCAGGGCTACGACGCCCTGCTGGCGATGATGCGCGGCACCGACGCCCAGCGCGAAATGGTCCAGGACGCCGTCAACCGCTGGTGGTATCCGGTGCTGATGATGTTCGGGCCACCCGATGCCGCGTCCCCGAACAGCGCCCAGACCATGGCCTGGGGCATCAAGCGCATCTCCAACGACGAACTGCGCCAGAAATTCGTCGATGCCGCCGTCGCACAGGCCGGGGTGCTGGGTGTCACGCTGCCGGACCCGGGCCTGCAATGGAACGAGGCGCGCGGCCACTACGACTACAGCCCGCTCGACTGGGACGAGTTCTGGCGCGTCATCAATGGCGACGGCCCGTGCAACAAGGAACGCCTCGCCACCCGCGTGAAGGCGCACGAGGAAGGCAACTGGGTGCGCGAGGCCGCGCTGGCGCACGCCGCCCGGCAAGCCGAACGCGAGGCGGCCGCCAGCCGCGCCGCCGCCTGACACATTGACGGCCGCCGTGCCGGGAGGAGACCAACATGAAACAGAAAGAATGGCCGCTGTGGGAAGTATTCGTGCGCAGCAAGCAAGGGCTGGAGCACAAGCACTGCGGCAGCCTGCATGCCGCCGACGCGCAGCAGGCACTGCACATGGCGCGCGATGTCTACACGCGCCGCCAGGAAGGCGTGTCGATCTGGGTCGTGCCGTCGGCGTCCATCACCGCCAGCGCGCCCGAGGAAAAGCCAGAACTGTTCGACCCGATGGCGGACAAGATCTATCGGCATCCGACGTTCTACCAACTGCCGGACGAAGTCAACCACATGTAAGGGCCCGGACACCATGACCCAAACAACGTCCCTCGCCTCGCTCGACCACCTGCCGCTCGCGCGCACCGCCGCGCTGCGGTACGTGCTGCGCCTGGCCGACAACGCGCTGATCCTCGGCCAGCGCAACGCCGAATGGTGCGGGCACGGGCCGGTGCTGGAGGAAGATATCGCGCTCGCCAACATCAGCCTCGACCTGATCGGCCAGGCGCGGCTGCTGTACACGCGTGCCGGCGAGCTGGAAGGCGCGCTGACCGGCCGCGCGCGCCACGAGGACGAGTACGCCTACTGGCGTGCCGAGCGCGACTTCCGCAACTGGACGCTGCTGGAGTTGCCGCACCACGGCCCGCTGGCCGGCACCGCCGCCGTCGAACGCGACTACGCGACCACCATCACGCGCAACTTCCTCTACAGCGCGCTGATGGTGGAACTCTGGACCGCGCTCACGGCCAGCGCCGATACAGAACTGGCCGCCATCGCCGCCAAGTCCGTCAAGGAGGCCCGCTATCACCTGCACCATGCCGCCGGCTGGGTGGTACGGCTGGGCGACGGCACCGAACACTCGCACGACCGCATGCAGCGCGCGCTGGACCACCTGCTGCCCTATATGAACGAGTGCTTTGCGACCGATCCCGTGGAGCAGGAGGCCGCCGCCCAGGGCATCGGCGTGCTCACAGAAGACTGCCGCGCCGCCTGGGACGAGACCGTGCGCGAAACGGTCGCGCCCGCCACCCTGGCGCTGCCGGCTGCCTCGCAGTTCTTGTCGACGGGCAAGCACGGCACGCACTCGGAACACATGAGCTACCTGCTGGGCGAGATGCAAGGCCTGGCGCGCACGCACCCGGGCGCGCAATGGTAGTCACACTGCCGCCCCGCACGGATCGCACCATGCCAACGCCCCGTCACGCCACCGCTGCGCACACGTCGCACACCGAAGACAATCGCGTGGCCCGCGCGCGCGCCGTGCTGGGCAGCGTGCCGGACCCCGAGATCCCGGTCGTGTCGATCGGCGACCTGGGCATCCTGCGCGGCGTGTCGGCCGACGCCGACGGCACGATCGAGGTCGTTATCACGCCCACCTATTCCGGTTGCCCGGCGATGTCGCAGATCGCCGAGGACATCGGCAGCGCCCTCGACGCCGCCGGGCTGGTGCCGTGGCGGATCCGCACCGCGCTGGCGCCCGCATGGACCACGGACTGGATCACCGACGCTGGCCGCGCTCAGCTGCAGGCCTACGGCATCGCGCCGCCGGGTCGCTGCGGCGCCGGCGACGATCGTCCGCAGCCGCTGCGCTTCGTGCCGCGCGCGGCCCGCGTCGCCGCCGATGTTGTCGCCTGCCCGCACTGCGGCAGCGCCCACACGCAGGAGCTGTCGCGCTTTGCGTCGACGGCCTGCAAGGCGCTGTACCGCTGCCTGGACTGCCGAGAGCCGTTCGACTATTTCAAACCCTACTGAAGACAGGCCCCGGCCGAGCCCGCCATGACGACCCCACAGTTCCACCCGCTGCGCGTGGCGCAAGTGCGCCCGGAAACCGCCGACACCATCTCGATCGCGTTCGAGGTGCCGCAGGCGCTGCGCGAAGCCTACCGCTTCACGCAGGGCCAGTTCCTGACGCTGCGCGCGCCGGTGGGCGGCCAGGACGTGCGCCGTTCCTACTCGATCTGCTGTGGCGTGCAGGACTATGCCGAGCGCGGCGAGTTGCGCGTCGCGGTCAAGCTGGTCGAGGACGGGCTGTTCTCGACCCACCTGCACGACGTGATCGAGCCGGGCCAGGTCTACGACGTGATGACGCCGGACGGCCGTTTCCATGTGCCGCTGGAGACCGGTGCGTCGCGCCACTATGTTGCCTTTGCCGCCGGCAGCGGCATCACGCCGGTGATGTCGCTGATCCGCACCACGCTCGCCAGCGAGCCGGACAGCCGCTTCACGCTGGTCTATGGCAACCGCAGCGTGGACACCATCATTTTCTCGGAGGCGCTGGAGGATCTGAAGAATCAGTATCTGTCGCGCTTCACGCTCTATCACGTGCTGTCGCGCCAGCCGCAGGAGGTCGATCTGCTGCACGGCCGGCTTGACCGGGCGCGCGTCACCGCCTTTCTGCAGACCCTGCTGCCGGTCGACGACATCGACGCGGCGTTCGTCTGCGGCCCGGCGTCGATGATCGACGAGGTCGAGGAGGCTCTGAAGGACGCCGGCGTCGATCCGCACCGCATCCACGCCGAGCGCTTTGGCGTGCCGGCCTCCCGGCAAAAGCAAGCGCCCGCTCACCAACACGTCGACCATGCCGGGACCGCCGAGCTGGTGGTCCTGTTGGACGGCAAGCAGCACGTCATGCGGCTGCCGCTGGACGACGGCAAGGTGCTCGACACCGCGCTGGCGGCGGGGCTGGATCTGCCCTACGCCTGCAAGAGCGGGGTCTGCTGCACCTGCCGTGCCAAGGTGCTGGAAGGCAAGGTCGAAATGGAAAAGAACTACACGCTGGAGCCGTGGGAGATGGAAAAGGGCTTCGTGCTGACCTGCCAGGCGCGCGCGCTCACGCCGCGCGTGGTGGTCAGCTACGACGAACGCTGACCCGCCCTTCCGGGGGCCGGTTCCGTGCGCGCGGACACCCGCGTCACGGGGCCGCCGCCGCGCCGTGATTACAATGGCAGCCAGGACGGCCGATTGCCAGGCCGGATCCTGCACCTGCCCCTAGCCCGCGGCGGCCGGAACCCCCGGTATATCCGGAATCTCCGGCGGGGAAGGGGTGCGCAACCGTCGCACCCATATACAATCACGGCCATGCAATATATCCATGTCGTCAACGGTGATGTCGCGGGCAACACGCTTCGCCAGGCTCTCGCCCAGGCCGCCCGGCCCGACCCGGTGGTCGTGCTGCGCGACGACCTGGCCGTCGGGCCACTCTCCGATGTCGACGGCACCGGCCTCGCCCGCTCCGGGTTCTGGCAACGCGTCGCCCCGCATACCGACATCGACTTCGCGGCCGAAATGCGCCAGGCGCTCGATCAGCTCCGGGCCCTGCGCCGCGACGGCATGGAAGTCGCCATCTGGCATGGCCAGAGCGCCTCGGACCAACTGATGCTGCGCCGGGTGGTCTTCCACCTGTACGAGGCGCCCCAGCGCATCAACGAGGTGGCGATGGACCTGCGCGAACTGGAAACGCCCGCGCAAGGCAACCTGGCCGCCATCGCCATGTACCCGGCGGCAAGGCTTGCGCGCCGGTTTTCGACGATTGCCCCGGTGTCGGTGCTACGCCTGGGCCGGCTCGGCTACGAGTGGCAGCAGAATGTCCGCGAAAATGCCGACGTGCGGCTCTGGAAGGGCAACACGCTGGTACCGGCGGCGTACCACAACGTCGACGAGGTCATCCTGGAGCGCGCGCCGCTCGAATGGACGCCGGCCGAGCAGGTCGTCACCAGCGTGATGGGCGCCATCGAAGGCCTGCTGGCCACGGACTGGTTCGTGTTCTGGCGCTGCCGCGAACTGATTAGCGCGGGCCTGCTGGTTCTGCGCGGCAACGCGGATTCCCTGCAAACCTGCGAACTGCGCCGCAACCGGGCCGCCGGCACCGAATAACAAGAACCCGCCAGATCCCTTCATGGCCCGTACCAAGGCACCCGATTTCGAGGCGCAACGCGAGCAGATCCTGGAGCTGGCCGCCGCCGCCTTTGCCGCCAGCAGCTACCCAAGCACGTCGATGGCCGACCTGGCCGCGGCCTGCGGCACGTCCAAGGCACGCCTCTATCACTACTACGAGAGCAAGGAAGCCATCCTGTTCGACCTGCTCGACCGCTACACCCGCCGGCTGATGCTGATCGTGACCGAGGTCGAAGCCGAGTCCGAGCGCCAGGGCATCAGCGACCGGGAGAGCTTTGCCAACCTGGTCCGCGCCTTCCTGGCCGAGTATGAAACGTCGCAGACGCGCCACGTCGCGCTGATCAACGACGTGAAGTTCCTCGCCGATACCCAGCGCGAACTGATCCTGCAGCGCGAACGCGACGTCGTCGCCGCTTTCTCGCGCCAGCTGCGCCGCGCCTACCCGGAGCGCATCACGCGCGACAACCAGACCGCGCTGACCATGACCGTGTTCGGCATGATCAACTGGACGTTCACGTGGCTCAAGCCAGGCGGCAAGCTTTCCTACGCCGAATTTGCCGAGATGGTCATCGACCTGCTCGCGGGCGGGCTGCCCGGCCCGGCGCCGGCCACCCGCCCCTAGCCGCCCCTGCCGGCGGCTGGTAACATCATGGCTTTCGCGCAAGGACGACCTTGCCCGCCTGACGGCAACAGTTAATGACGGTTGCCGCGCTGGCGTCACATTCACAGGGACGGCCCTGATCTTTTCGATCGGAGCCATCATGCCCTGGATCTTTGTCTTGCTTGCCGGACTCACCGAAATCGCGTGGGCGACCGGCCTCAAATATTCCGAAGGTTTTTCCCGCCCGCTGCCGACGGTGTTCACCGTCGGCATGATGATCGTGAGCTTCTGGCTGCTCGCGCTGGCGATGCGCAGCCTGCCGCTGGGCACGGCCTACGCGGTCTGGACCGGCATCGGCGCGCTCGGCTCGCTGGCGGTCGGCATCCTGATGTTTGGCGAATCCGTCAGCGTGGCGCGTCTGGCCAGCGCCGCGCTGGTGCTGGCGGGCATCGTCGGGCTGAAGCTGTCGTCCAGCCACTGACACCCGCCCGGGACCGTCAGGACCATTCGGCCTCTTCGCGGCGGCGCCGCTGGTCGCGGTCCTGGCGGAACATCTCCTCCAGTTCGTCGCGCGCCTGGCGCGCGAGCGACACCAGTTTCTTCTGATCGGTGTAATGCGGGTAGAAGCGGTCGATGGCGCCGATGTTGTGGCGCCGGAACCGCAGCGCCACATTGCGCGCCTCGGCGGGATCGAAACCCAGCCCTTCCAGCACGCGCCGGCCCAGCATCAGCGAGCCCTCGAACATTTCGCGCTCGAAGAGATGCACGCCGCGATCCTTCAACTGATAGATGTGCGAGACGTGCCGCGCGCGCGCGTAGATCTGCAGGTGCGGGAAGCGCTCGCGCACGCGGTCGATCAGTTGCAGGCTGTCTTCCATGCCGTCGATCGCCACCACCAGGATGCGCGCGTTGGCCGCGCCGGCCGATTCCAGCAGGTCGATGCGCGTGGCGTCGCCGTAGAAGATCTTGAAGCCGTACTGGCGCAGGAATTCGATCTGGTCCGGATCGTGGTCCAGAACCGTCACGCCGATGCCCTGCGCATACAGCAGGCGCCCGATGATCTGGCCGAAGCGACCGAAGCCCGCGATGAGCACCGGGTTGTCCTGCGGCGTAATGGCGTCGTCCGGCCGCTCGGCCATTGCCCCCAGGCGCGGTGCCACCAGCCGGTCGTAGACGAGCAGCAGGAGCGGCGTGGCCACCATCGACAAGGCCACCACCAGCACCAGCAGCGCCTCGGTTTCGCGCGGCAGCAGCCCTGCACCGCCCGCCACCTGGAACACCACGAAGGCAAATTCGCCGCCCTGTGAGATCAGCAGCGCGAACAGCAACCGCTGCCCGCGCGCGATGGCGAAGCGCGGCGCCAGCAGCGCCAGCACCGTCGTCTTGACGGCAACCACGGCCACCACCAGCCCGAGCACGCGCCACGGCGCCTGCGACAGCACCGCGAAGTCGATCGACATGCCGACCGCCATGAAGAACAGCCCGAGCAGGAGTCCCTTGAACGGCTCGATGTCCGCCTCCAGCGCGTGGCGATATTCCGAGTCGGCCAGCAGCACGCCGGCCAGGAACGTGCCGAGCGCCATCGACAGCCCCACGGCGTCCATCATCAGCGCAATGCCCACCACCAGCAGCAGCGCGAAGGCCGTGAACATCTCGCGCATGTCCGTGCGCGCGATGAATCGCAGCGCCGGCCGCACCAGGTAGCGGCCGCCCACCACCACGGCGGCGATCACCGCCACCGCCTTGGCGCCGGCCAGCCATGTGGCGGCACCGCCCTGAGCCACCGCGCTGGGCGCCAGCAGGGGCAACAGCGCGATCATCGGGATGGCCGCGATGTCCTGGAACAGCAGGATGCCAAAGCTGGCGGCACCCGCCGGCGTGCCGAACAGGTTGCGCTCGGTCAGCGTGGCGAGCGCAATGGCCGTCGACGACAACGCCAGGCCCAGCCCGGCGGCAAGCGCCACCTGCCACGGCGCGCCGACCGCCGCCGCCGCCCCGCCGATGACCAGCGCGCACGCCGCCAGCTGCGCGCCACCGTAGCCGAAGATGCTCCGGCGCAGCGCCCACAGCTTCTTCGGCTCCAGTTCCAGGCCGATCACGAACATCATCAGCACGACCCCGAACTCGGAGAAATGCAGGATCGATTCGACGTTGGTGACCAGCCGCAGCGCGAACGGGCCGATCGCCGCGCCGGCCAGCAGGTAGCCCAGCACCGCACCCAGCCCGGTGCGGCGGGCCAGCGGCACCGCCACCACGGCCGCCACCAGGAACACCAGCAGCGCAATCAGGAAATCGTGCTGGTTCATGGGCGCACCTCGCCGCGCGAAGCTGCGGCCGGCGCGTGCAGACGCCGGACCGCGTGCTCGATATGCTCGGCAAGACGCGCCGTGTCGACGTTGTCGGCGTCGTGCAGCACCACCGGCGGCAGCCAGGTCATGCCGCACAACTGCGCGGTCTGCTCCAGCGGCAGCAGGAATTCGTCGATGGTGTGCCCGTGGTTGCCCTCCGGCGTATAGGAGTCTGCATGCCCGCCGGTGCTGGCCATCACCAGCAGCGACTTGCCGCGCAGCGCCGTGCCGCCCGGCCCATAGGCCCAGCCGCTTTCCAGCACCTCGTCCAGCCACAGCTTGAGCAGCGCCGGCACGTTGTACCAGCGCACCGGGTACTGCAGGACGATCATCTCGGCAGTGGACAGGGCGCGCTGCTCGTCCACCACGTCAATGTCGTAATCGACATAGCGTCCATAGAGATCGCGTACCTGAACCTGCGGCAGCCCGTCCAACGCCTCAGCCAGTGGCCGGTTCGCGCGCGAGCGGCGCGGCGTGGGATGCGCATAGATCACAACGATGGAAGGCTCGGTCATAGGAAATGGCCTGGGAAGATGCGGATGACGATATGCCGGGGGCGTTGGCAATCTTGCGGCGTTGCACCAAATCCACATCCAGGGCCCGGCACTGCGCGCAAGGGACTGCCAATACATTGATTTTTCTTGGTTTTTTCCAAAACTTACAAATTAGAGCATTTGCTGCAGCGCGGAAAACTTACGTCGAACTGACAATTCCACTACAATACTTTTCGCGCCATATCAAGATGGTGTTTGCCCGAAGCCGGTACAGTCGACCGGAAAGTGCATCGGCAACCACCGCGGTGGTGCTATTTTTATCCCTGATCACACCAGAAGGAAACCAAAGTGAACCCGCTCGAACTGAGCAAGGCCGTCGGCGCATTCTCCGACGAAGATCTCCGCAAGGCAGCCGAAGCATCGCAGGCCGCCCAGCGCGCGACCGTCCTGGTGCGCGAGCTGGCCGCCCACCATCGCTCGCGCCTGCTGAAGCACTTCCTCGCGCTGGGGGAAGACGATCGCCTGCTCCGTTTTGGCCAGTCCGTTGGCAACCACGTGATCGAAGCCTATGTCGACAGCATCGACTTCGACCATGACACCGTGTTCGGCGTCTACGACGAGCACCTCGAACTGATCGGCGTCGGCCACTTCGCCAACCTGCGCGACAACGCGCAGGGTCGCGTGGCGGAGTTCGGCGTGTCGGTATCCAAGAGCGCCCGCGGCCGCGGCATCGGCAGCGCGCTGTTCGAGCGTGCCGCCATGCACGGGCGCAACACCAGTGTGCGCACGCTGTACATGCATTGCCTGTCGCGTAACGCGGCCATGATGCACATCGCCAAGAAGGCCGGCATGAAGGTCCAGTACGCCTATGGCGAAGCCGATGCCTACCTGGAACTGCCGCCCGCCGACACCGTCAGCCGCCTGACCGAGGCGCTGGACGAACAGGTCGCGGACCTCGACTACATGGTCCGCCGCAACCTGCGCGACGCGCGCCGCTTCGGCCTGCGCTTCTGGCGCTCGATGATGCCGCAAAAGCGCACGGCCTGAACGGCGACCACTAAAGACAAACGGCGCACGCTTCCCGCGTGCGCCGTTTTTGTTTCTGGCCAGGCTGGTGGGTGGATCAGTCCCCGCCCACCGGCAGCGCCGTCGTGTCCTTGATGGACTCCAACGCAAAGCTCGAGCGCACGTCGATCACCGACGGATGCGCCAGCAACTGGTCCTGCATGAAGCGCGCAAAGTGCTCCATGTCTTCCACGTACACCTTCAGCAGCAGGTCCATCTCGCCGGTCATCGCGTGGCAGGCCGCCACCTCGGGCCACGTCGCGATGGCGGCGCGAAACAAGTCCAGCGGCGCCTTGCCCTTGGGAGCGCCGCCGTGCTTCTCCAGCCGCACGTTGATGTAGGCCAGCAGCCCCAGGCCGATCTTGCCGGGCTCCAGCAGCGCCGCGTACTGGCGGATCACGCCGATCTCCTCCAGTCGGCGGATGCGCCGCAGGCAAGGACTCGGCGACAGGTTGACGCGCTCGGCGACCTCCAGGTTGGTCAGGCGCCCGTTGGTCTGAAGCACCTCCAGGATCTTTCGGTCGATCTTGTCCAGCTCCACCTTGCTCACGTTTTGTGGCTCCGCAGTAAATTTGTCGGCAATTTTTTTGCGCAAATTTAGCAAGCCGTGCACAAGTACGCAATTTATTGTGACTATTCGATACCGGAATTTAGCGTTTACGCTAGGGACGGGCGCTCCGTTGCCGCGCGATGGAGTGCGCTTTTAGACACAAACGGAGCGCAGCACGAACGGCGCAAGGCTCACACAAGCCATGAAACAACGCGCGGCCCGAAGGCCGCGCGTTGTTTCATGGCGATGAACCCGTCGATCAACCGCCGCTGCCCGCCGGCGCTGCCGGCGTCGCGGGTGCGCCCGGGCCGCGCTGCGGACGCTGCATGCGCTCCTGATGCATCGCCTGCATGCCGGCGCGAATTTCGTCCATCGTCACCTTGCCGTCGTGGTTGGCATCGAGCTTGTCGAAATTCTTGGCCATGCGCGGAAAGCCTGCCTGCATTTCTTCCCGGGTCAGCGCCCCGTCGCCGTTCTTGTCAGCGGCCTTGAACTTGGCCTCGAACGCTTGCTGCATCTCGGCATGGCGTTGTTCGTGCATCGACTTGCGATAGGCATCGAGTTCGGCCTTGTCCAGCTTGCCGTCGTGATTGGTGTCGATGCGGTTGAACAAGGCATCGGCCTCGGCCTTGGAGATCGTGCCGTCGCCGTCGGTGTCGACCGACTTCATCCACATGCCACCGCCCTGGTGCATATGCCCGTGCATGCCGGGCATGCCGGGGGCACCCGGCTGCGGCGCCGGCGCGGTTGCCTGCGCCATCGCGCCTCCGGCGGCGAGGAAAACCGCCGAAGCGGCGAGGAATTGCTGCAGGATGCGGTGCTTCTGATTGCGTTGCATGTCTTTGCTCCTTGTCATCACGTGGGCATGTGAGGATTAGAACGCGGACGATGCAAGGAAGTTGGCGCTTTTAATACGATGTTACGTGGCTCACACAAAGCGGGCGCGGCCGTAAGCCAACGCAAGCCAGCGTGAAATATTCAGGGTTCCACTAGTCCTTGGCCGTCAGCGGCTGCTGGTCGGCGGCCGCGCCCGCTGGC
>JACXTT010007705.1_pt1 | contig 15106 bp, 12 predicted proteins | sample 9270951 | NCBI WGS metagenome assembly JACXTT01 (sample SAMN15532306, study PRJNA645909) | rock metagenome | isolation source: weathered quartz diorite | place: Puerto Rico | collected 2017-06-21
GAGGTCGGCGACCAGGAGGCCGGCCAGGGGCGCGTTCATGGGGGACTGATTATAGCCCGATCGTCCCCGTCGCCCGCGAGCGGGCTCGCGACCCCTCGCTCAGCCTAGAGGCTGGCCCGGCGCCCCCCGCCCGCGGGGGCGGCGGGGAGGAAGGACACGGCGACCGGCGCGCTGGCCAGGCTCAGCAGCTCCACCAGCCGTCGTCCCGCGGTCCGGGCGTCCGTGGGCGGTCTCCTCAGGGAACTCGGGCGCGAAAGGTGAAGGCGACGCGCACCTCGTTGCCGATCGGGTTCAGGAACGAATTGTAGGTCATCGCGTACTCGCCACGGTTGACGACGAACTCGCCGCTGGCGACGAGCGCCGCGGTGGTGATCTGCACGTCCACCGGCACCGCGATCTCGCGGGTGACGCCGTGGAGGGTGAGCCGCCCGATCACGGTGGCCCGGCTCCCGGCCGCCTCGATCCGCAGGCTCTCGAACGCGATGGTGGGGAAGCGGTCCACGTCGAAGAAGTCGGGGCTCCGCAGGTGCCTGTCCCGCATCTCGATCCCGGTATCGAGGGAGGCGGCGTCGATGGTGAGCGTGATCCGGGCGCCGGTGAGCGCCGCCGGATCCACCACGACGTCACCGCTGAGCCGAGAGAACCGCCCGTCCGCGTTCATCAGCCACGAGGTCCCGCGGAAGGTGATCTCGCTGGCCTCGGGCTGGATGCGGAAGCGGAGCGGATCGGCCTTCGCGGCGCCCCCCCACGCCAATAACACCAGCGCGAGCGCGGCCGCCGCGAGGCGACGGGCTGGGAGTGGACGAGACACGGCCCCTAGTATCCCTCATCCCTCCGCAGGGCGCGCACGGTTTCCGCGCGCGCGACAATTCCGGGCGGAGGCGGTCGCCCCCTGGTGTAGGCTCCGGCAGAGAGAGGCGCCGGAATCGTGCTCGCGGTCGGATTCGTGCTCGGTCTGCTCCTGTCGATGGTGGCGCTCGTCCTCTCGCTCCTCGCGATCCTCGCGGCGCGTGCGCGCGTGGGGTCCCGCGGCGGCGGGGACGAGCGCGTCGCCGCGCTCGAGGAGCAGGTGCGGGGCCTGCTCTACCGCGTGTGGACGCTCGAGGGGGCGGCCGGTGCCGCTCCGGTGGACGACGCCCCGGAGGCATCGGGGGCGTCCGAGTTCGCGCCGCCGCCTCTGGATCCGGTCGTGGTCCTGCCCGAGCCTTCGCCGGCCGCGCTCGCGCCGTCGGGGCCGGCCCCTTCACACGGCGGCCTCGACCTCGAACAGCGCATCGGCGCGCGCTGGGCCACGTGGGTCGGCATCGTCGTCATCCTGGTGGCGGTCGCGCTCTTCCTCAAGTGGGCCTTCGACAATGACTACCTCGGGGCGGCCACGCGGGTCGGGGTCGGCATCGTGGCGGGGCTCGTCATGCTGATGGGCGGTCTCGCGCTCCATCACCGTCGCGACGTGCCCTATCTGAGCGAGGGGCTCAGCGGGGGCGGTCTCGGCACGCTCTACCTCTCGCTCTTCGCCGCCCACGCCCTCTACGGGCTGCTGGGCGCGCCCGCCGCGTTCACCGCGATGTTCGCGGTCACGCTCCTGGGGGCTCTCGTGGCGGTGCTGAGCAGCCGCTTCGTCACCGCCGCGCTCGCGGTGCTCGGCGGGCTCCTCACGCCGGTGCTCCTGCAGGTGGAGCAGCCTGACGAGCGCAACCTGCTCGCGTACCTGCTCGTGCTCGACGCGCTCGCGCTGCTCGTGGCGCGGTTTCGCACGTGGGTGGGGCTCAACCGGCTGGCCTGGGTCGGCACCGCGATGCTTATCCTGCTCACGCTGCAGCGGGAGCCGCAGGCGCCGCGCCCGCTCGCTCGCCTGCTGTTCCTCTCCGCGCTGTTCCTGGTGTTCCTGGCCGTGCCCCTCTTCCGTGAGCGGATCGAGCGCCGCCGCGGGGATCAGATCGATCTGGTGCTCGTGGTCGCGAATGCGGCCGGTTACTTCTGGGCTGTCTACGTCACGCTCGAGGCCTGGCGGCCCGGCGTCGAGGGCCCCTACGCGCTCGGATTGGCCGTGCTCTACCGGCTGGTAGCCGCCGACTACGGGTCCCGGATGCCGGACGATGGCGTGACGGTCACCGTGCACGAAGGCGTCGCCTGGACCTTCCTCACCCTCGCCATTCCGCTGGCGCTCGAGGGACAGTGGGTGACACTGGCCTGGGCGGTACAGGGCGTGATGCTGCTGTGGCTGGCCGCCCGGGCGCCCGCGCCGGTGGCAGCCTGGGGCGGGCTCGCGGCGCTGGGGCTGGCGGCCGTGCGGGTGGTTGCCATCGATCGCGACTGGGCCCCCGACGTTCTCCCGGTGCGGAACCTCACGTTCCTCATCCACCTCCTGGTGGTGGCGGCCCTTGCGGCCGGGGGTGCCCTGGCCGGGCGCGCCCGCGAGACCGGCCCTGGGCAGGTGCCGGCAGGCACGCTACGGGCTGTGCTCTGGGTGGCGGCGCCTGCCACGCTCGCCATCTTGTTCTGGCGGGAGCCCTCGGGCCTTTGGCCGGCCACCCTGCTCACGATGGAGCTCGTCGTCTTGGGCTGGCTCGCCCGGTCCTCGAGCTCTCCCGCTTTCCCCCTGGCGACCCCGCTGCTGTCGGTAGTGCTAGCCGTTCGCGTGCTGGTGGCCGACGACGCGCTGGCCCGGGGCGCCATGGAGAACCTCATCAACCTGCCGCTCCTCTCCCGCGTGGTGGCCTGCGCCGGAGTCGCCGTCGCCGGTGCAGCGCTCGCCCGGTCCTCGGCCGTCGCGCGGGCCGCCGAGATCGGCAGGATCCTCTCGGGCGCGGCCGGTCTCATGCTGCTCTTCGTCCTCAGCGTGAACTGGACCCGGTATCAGGAGGGGTTGCAGACCCTCGCGAGAGAGGGGGGGCGCGGCCGGCTCGTCGGCGAGTTCCGCTGGAGGACCCAGGTAGGGCTCTCGGTGCTGTGGACGCTCTATGCGGCGATGGCCCTCGCCTGGGGGTTTCTGCGGGTCAACCGGGCGGTTCGGTATGCCGCGCTCGCGCTCCTCGGGCTAACTGTCTTCAAGGTATTTGCCGTCGACCTGTCGGCGGTGAGGACCGCCTACCGGATCCTCTCGTTCCTGGTCCTCGGCGTGGTCCTCCTCCTCGTCAGCCTCGCCTACCAGAAGGTCCGAGGAGTCGGCTCGGCCTAACTTCCCAACCGGTATTAGATGGTTGTATAGTGAGCGTCCATGGTCGAGGCCGCCACCGCCCCGAAGGGCTTCGAGTTCAACAGCGGGCGGCTGTGCCTGGACTTCGCCAACACCGTCCGGGCCCGTCCCATGAGTGATCGGATCGAATCGATCGCCAGTTACGGTGATCTGCTCGCCTGGGCCCGGCAATCGACCATCCTGACCCCTGGCGAGGCGGCCGCCCTGGGCGAGAAGGCACGACAGCACCCCAGGACGGCCACCGACGCCCTGGCCCAGGCCCTGCGGCTTCGCGAGGCGATCTACGGGGTGTTCTCCGCCCTGGCCGCCGGGCTCCCCGCTCCGGTGGGCGATCTGCGCACTCTCAATCGGGCGATCGGGAAGGCGATGACCAGAGCGGGGGTGGTCCGGGCTTCCGGAGGCGGCTTCGAGTGGAGCTGGCCGGAATCGGCGCCCGGCCTGGACCAGGTGGCCTGGTGGGTGGCCCGGTCAGCCGCCGAGCTGCTGACCTCGGAGGACCTAACTGGCGTACGTGAGTGTGCCGGTTATGACTGCGGGTGGCTGTTCTTGGACAACACCAAGAACCGGAGCCGCCGGTGGTGCGACATGAGCACCTGCGGGAACCGAGCGAAGGGTCGTCGGCACTACGAGAGGAGTCGGGCTTCGAGCCCTTCGGGGTGACCGAGCCCTCAGCGTGGCCGCCTCAGGGCGGCCGTCACCTCGCGTAGCAGCTCCTCGGTGGTGAACGGCTTGGCGACCACGAACTGGATACCGTGCCGCTCGATCTTGTCCGGCTCGAGCCGGTCGCCGAAGCCAGTGATGAGGCCGATCGGAGTCTCCGGGAACCGCTCGCGGCAGGCCTCCGCGACCTCCCATCCCGACATCTGCGGCATGGCCAGATCGGTCAGCACCAGGTCCACCGACTCCGACTGGATCCGGGAAAGGGCGGTCATGCCGTCGGGCGCCTCGATCACCCGGCAGCCGTGCTCCCGCAGTAGGTCCGCCAGCGATCGCAGGATCTCCAGGTTGTCCTCCACGAGCAGCACCCGCTTGCCCCGCGGGATCCCGGAGCCGTTGACGGTGTCCTGCTCTGGCGGGAGCTGTGCAGGCACGGGGAGCCGGATCGTGAAGGTCGTGCCCTGGCTGCGCACGCTGTCCACGGCGATCTCCCCGCCGTGCCGGGCCATGATGCCCCAGACCACGGCCAGGCCGAGCCCGTTGCCCTGGGCGCCCTTCGTGGTGAAGAACGGCTCGAACACCCGGCGCCGGGTCTCCTCTGACATGCCGCACCCGGTGTCGATGGCGTGGATCACGACGCGGTCACCCTCCGCGGCGGTCCGGAAGGTGAACCGTCCGCCCGCCGGCATGGCGTCCAGCCCGTTGCCGAGCAAGTTGAGCAGGGCCTCACGCAGCTCCTCGGCCGTACCTGCCACGATCGGGACCGGTCCTCCCTCGACCCGCACGTCGTATGTGACCCCGTGGCTCTGCGCTTGATCGCGCCAGCGCGGCCGCGCCAGCTCGACCACCTCCTGCAGCACCTGGCGCAGGTCCACCCGGCCGAACGGCCGCGTGCTCCGGGTCCGGGTGAACTCCTGGATGCGCCGCACGGTCTGGGCGCCGTCGTGGGCGGCCTGGCGGATCATTGTGAGGCTCTCGGCAACCTCGTGAGGCTGGCGACGTGCCAGCAGAAGCTCGGTCCGCAGCAGCACGACGGCGAGGAGGTTGTTGAAGTCGTGCGCGACGCCCGCCGCCATCTCGCCCAGTGCCCGCAGCCGCTCCACTTGCACGAGCTGATCCTGGGACTTCTGCACGCCCTCCAGCGCCCGCTCCAGCTCGGCGTACAGCCGGGAGTTCTCGACCGCGATGCCGGCCTGGGCGGCGAAGGTCGTCGCCACCGCGACGTCGTCCTCGGAGAACCCCGGGCCCTGGCCGGTCAGGGCACTCAGCACGCCGACCAATCGATCGCCCGCGCGAACCGGGACCGAAAGCCAGGCCCTCACGCCGAGCCGGACCGCCGCGTCGCGCTGGGGCGAGGCGAGCCACTCCCGTCGGGCGGGATCGGCCGTCACGAGTGGCTCGCCAGTGGTGGCCACGCCCCCAACGGGCCCCTCGCCGATCGCGATCTCGACCGGGAGGAGCGCGTCGACGCCCTCGCCCCGGGCCTCGGCGCGCACTAGGCGGCCCTCGTCCACCAAATGGAAGGCGACCGCGTCGGCCTGGAGCAGCTCCTGGTAGAGATCGGCGATGCGCCGCTGCACGGTGGCGGGCGGCCACAGGCGGGTGACGCGCTGGCTCACGTCCACCAGGGCTTCCAGCCGGCCTTGGCGCCGGGTCAGCTCGCGGAAGAGATTGCTGTTGGCCAGAGCCACCGCGGCCTGGGACGCGAGCGAGGCGGCCAGGTTCCGGAAGGGCTCGGGATACGGCAGGGCCTCCCGCTCGATGGCGGCGGTGGAGACGAACGGGCGGCCGCTCTCGCGCTTGCAGTTGATCAGCTCGAGCACGCCGATGACCTCGCCGCCCGGCGTCATCATGGGCAGCACCAGCATGGACTTGGTGCGATAGCCGGCGAGGGCGTCGACCTCGCGGTTGAAGCGATACGAGGAGCCCGAGGGCAGCGCGTAGGCGTCGTCCACGTTGAGGATCTCGCCGGTGAGGGCCACGTGGCCGGCCAGGCTCTCCGGGCTCAAGGGCAGGGCCACCGCGTTGAACTCGACCGGCACGCTGTCGTTCTGGGCCAGCTCGAAGCGCAGTCGGCGCGAGCCGCCGGTCGAGCCCTCGACGAGGTAGATCGAGCCCGCGTCGCTCCGCGTGATCGTGCGCGCCTTGGTCAGGATGAGATCGAGGAGCAGCTTGGTGTCGCGCTCGGCGGACAGGCGGACTCCGATCGCGTTGAGCTGCTCGAGCTGCCGCGTGGTCTCGGTCGCCTCCCGACGGACGCGCGCCTGCTCGCAGGCGGCCCGCAGCACGCTCGCGAGCGTGGCGGGGCTCACCGGCATGGCGAGTGACACGTGCCCGCGCGGGACCGGCGCGGTATCGGCCGTGTCAGAAAGCACGACCACCGGCACCATGTCCCGCCGGACCGCCTCGACCAGCCCCGCGTCCGAATCGTCGACCGGGCCCTCCAGGAGCAGGACACCCGCCTCGTCCGTAGAGGACGGCGCGGGCCGGCCGGACGGGAGCATGCGCGGCTCGAGGTCATCGGGAAGGCCGGCGATGACCTGACCGAAGGAGAAGTCGGCCGAATACCACACGATGCCCCGGCTTGGTGCAGACTCGTCGCGCGGCTGATTGTCGATCATGAGCTCGGCTCCGGGTCGGAGTTATTTCTTCAGCAGATTGAGGATCGGATTGACGACGGGATTGAGGACCGGCGCCAGGGGATTCACGATGGGCGGCACGATGGGATTCACGATGGGCGGGGCCGTCGGTGTGACGATGGGCGGCGCCGCCGGGGCGACGACGGGCGGGGCCATCTGACTGACGATGGGCGGCGCCGCGGGCGCCGCCGGAGCGCCGACCGGGCTCGTCCCATTGGACGGGCTCGCGCCGTTGGACAGCCCTCCCAGCGTATTGCCGAGGCCGTTTCCGAGCCCTTCCAGAGTGTTGCCGACGCCGCTCCCGAGACCGTCAACCGCATTGCCGACGGTGGTCGCGAGACGGTCCACCGTCCCTCCGACCCCCGCGACGAGGCCGTCGCCCGAGCCGCTGAGCCCGAGCGAGTCCATCAGGCGTTCGAGAGTCTCCGCGGTGTTGCCAGTCAGGCCCGTCACGACATTCGTGACGCCCTTCACCGGGGCGCTGAGGCCCGCCACCGCGCCCCGGACGCTCTTGAGCGCGGCGGGAACGGGCGCCGTCGGGGACGAAGGCAGCAGCGTGGACGCGAGCGCGATCGCGCGGCCCTGCTCGCGCGCGACGAGGTCGCCGGTGAACTCCAGCGGAGCGTCCGGGGTCTTGACCTGCTGGGGCTTCAGATCCGCGGTGAGCGCGGCGACCTGGTCCCGCGAGATCTTGCTCACCGCGCCCAGCGTATTGCCCGACACCACCACGCTCTGCAGCTCCGCGAGCCGGACCTGGGACTTCACAGGGTCCAGGCGCGCGCTCACGTCGAGGGCGCCGTGGAAGAGGTGCACGCGGGTCGTCGTGGTGGGCACCGCGCCGGCCGCCGGGCCGGTCTGCCCGGGATCCACCTCGACCACGAAGACGGTGCCGCGCACCGCCGCCGTCGCGTTCGGCGAGCGGATCTCGATCACTTCGCCGGGCCGCATGCGAGCCTTCACCACCGCCACGCCGACCTTTCCGGACTGGAGATCCACCGTGACGCGCCCAGCCTCCTCGGTGATGGTGAGGACCGACAGCTCGCGCACCGTGATGAGGGCCTTGCCGCCCAGCAGCACGCGCACCAGCGAGTGGGGCAGGGTGTGAATGCGATCGCGCACGAAGATCTCGTCACGCATGCGCAGCGAGACCGGCCTCGCGGCGGCCACTGCGCGGAACAGGGTGGCGTCCCCGTTGACGGCGGTGACGACGCCGGCGCTTTCCTCGGACTGCGCGGTGGCGACGGCCGGCAGGCCGACACAGAGTGCGGCCGCTGCCGTTGCGACGAGTGTCGTTCGGAACATGATCGCTGTCGCTCCCTTTAGCCGGTCCGGAGGTGCCTGGCGCCGGCGTCAGGGAAGGAACAGCAAGCGGAGTGCCATGCGGACACAGTGCTCTAAGCGGATGAAAAGGTTGGCCAGGTCGTGTCAGGGATTAGACGCTGAGGCCGTGACACTCGCAAGAAGTGGCAAGGACCCCGACAAGACGAGCGTGCAGTCCTTGCTCACGTGGCGCGTGCACAGCACAGTCCGGCTCGCGCGGACGAGCGGCCGACGCGGGCTAGCCGGAGCCGCTCAGCTGCGCGCGCGCGAGCGCCGCGCCGGCCGCGAGCGAGCGCACCTTCTGGTTGCACATATATCGGGGCGACCAGCCGAAGCCGCAGTCGGGATTCACGTACAGCTTCTCGGGGGCGCAGACCGTGAGGACTTTCCGGATACGACCGGCCACCTCCTCCGGGCTCTCCGGATAGAAGCCCTTCACGTCGATCACCCCCGCGCCGAGCTCGCGGTCCCGGCCGTATTCCTTCCAGAGGTCCAACTCCGAGAACTCCCGACCCGCGAACTCCAGCACGAGCTGGTCGGCGCGGGCCTTGAGGATGCCCGGAAAGTAGGGCCGGTAGGAGCGGTCGAAGCGCGAGCGGCCGAAGCGGTTGCCGAAGCAGACGTGGAAGGCCAGCTTGGCCTTCACTCCCTCGGTGGCCAGGTTGTAGAGGCGCGCCATCTCCTCGCCGCTCACGTTGCCTCGCGCCGGCTCATCCAGTTGGATGAAGTCCGCGCCCGCCTCCACGAGGCCCCGCAGCTCGGCGTTGATCACCTCGGCGAAGCGCTCGGCCACGTCCACCACGCCCTTATACATCTTCCCGGGATGGATGCGGGAGCCGAAGGTGAGTGGCCCCGCGCATGTCGCCTTGGCGCCCCGGCTGGTGTGGGCCTTGAGGTATTCGAACTCCTTGATGATGCCGAGACCGCCCGCCGGCGTGTCGATGCGCCCGGTCGCCTCGTAGCGGGTCTGCTGATCGTAGCCCCACGGCCCCGCCTTCCGGCGCACCGGCAAAGGCTCGATGCCCTTGATGATGGCGTAGTATGAATCCACGTAGCCATCGAGGCGCCGCACCTCGCCGTCGGTGATGACGTCGAGCCCGGCCCGCTCCATGTCGCGGATCGCGGTGTCGGCGGCGTCGTCGAGCATCTCCTCGAGATCGGCGGGGCCCATGGCCCCGGCCTCGTAGGCCTTGACGGCGGTGTACCACCAGCCGGCCTTGCCATGCGAGCCGACGACGGTGGACGGGATCAGGGGAAGAACCATCGCGATGCCTCCGTGCCTGCGTGGTTGGGTTCGCTCGCCTTGACCGCGGCGCCCGCTCGAACCCCTGCGAGCATCCTATCTCCGCCCGGTCTCGTCAATGGCGACGCGCGTCAGGCGGCACCTCCGATGATCCGCATGACGAGTGCGTCCTCGTAGACGGCGTCCGGCCGCCCCGCGAAGATGATCTGACCGCGCTCGATCACGTACAGTCGCGTGGCGAACTCCGGGACGTGGTGGATGTTGGACTCGGCGAGCAGGATGGAATGTCCCCGCTCGGTGATTCGGGCGATGCCCTCGCTCACCGCGGGGATGATCGCGGGCGAGAGCCCCTCGAACGGCTCGTCGAGCAGCAGCATGCGCGGATCCAGGGTCAGGGCCCGCGCGACCGAGAGCATCTTCCGCTCGCCGCCGCTCATCTCGGGCCCCTTGCGCTCCCGGTACTTCCGGAGCGCCGGGAACACCTCGTAGGCCCGCTCGATGCGCTCGGCGGCGGGCCGGCCGCCGCGCCGTGTCCACGTGGCGATCTCGATGTTCTCGGCTACCGTGAGATCGGGAAAGATTCCGCTGTCCTCGGGGGCGAAGCCGAGGCCCTTCATGGCGATCTCGTGGGTGCGCCGGCCCTGGATCTGTTCCCCGTCGAAGACGATGCGTCCGGCCTGCGGGCGCAGGTAGCCCATGATGGCGCGCAGCGTGGTGGTCTTGCCCGCGCCGTTGCGCCCGACCAGGCAGACCACCTCGCGCTCCCCGACCTCCAGCGAGACCTGGCGCAGGATGTGGCTCGACTGGATGAACACGTCGACTCCGTCGACGGAGAGCACGCCTACCCTTGCCTTCTCCCCCCGGATGACGGGGCCCTGCGGCCGATGACGGTGTCCACCACGCGCGGGTCGGCGCGAATCGCCGCCGGGGTCGCGTCGGCCAGGACCCGGCCCTGGTGCAGCGCGATCACCCGGTCCGAGTAGCCGAAGACGATGTCCATGTCGTGCTCGACCTGGATGATCGCGCGCAGTCCGATCCGCGTCGCGGCAGAGACCAGGATCTCCATGATCCCGTGCTTGTCGGCGGTGCTGACGCCGCTGGTCGGCTCGTCGAGCAGGATGATGTCCGGGCGGAGGGCGAAGGCGGAGGCCACGTCGAGCAGCTTCTTGTCGCCCTGGGGCAGCGCCCGTGCGCGGGCATGCGCCTTGTCGCCGAGGCCGAAGAGCGCGGCCACGTCCAGCGCCTCCGTCTGCACTTGCCGGTCGCCACGGAGCGAGGCAAAGAGTCGCGCGCCCCGCCCCAGCCGGGAGACCACCGCGGCCTGGAGGGTCTCGAGCACGGTCAGCTCCGGGAAGATCTGGACCAGCTGGAAGCTCCGCGCCATGCCGAGCCGGGCGAGCGCCACCGGCCCGATGCCCGCGATATCCCGGTCCCGGAAGCGCACCGAACCGCCGCTCGGGGCGAGGGTGCCGGTCAGCACGTTGATCAGCGTCGACTTGCCCGCTCCGTTCGGCCCGATGATCGAGACGAACTCGCCCTCCCGGATCGCGAGGCTCACGCCGTCGAGGGCCACGTAGGCGCCGTAGAGCTTCCGGACGTCGCGGGCCTCGAGGATCAAGCGCCGGCGATCTCCACCGGGCCCCGGCGGGAGAAGAGTCCCATGAGCCCGCCCGGCGCGAACAGCACGATGAAGGCCAGCACCGCCCCGAAGACCAGGCGCCAGTACGGGAACACGGACATGACGGCGTCCTGCAGGAAGATGAAGACGAACGCGCCCAGGAGCGGGCCGAAGAACGAGGAGAAGCCGCCGAGCAGGATCATGAAGACGATGTTGCCGGAGTGCGTCCAGTAGGCGAGCGTCGGATCTACGTTGCCGGTGGGCGGGGCCAGCAGCGCGCCGCCGGCTCCCGCGTACATCGCGGAGATCATGAACGCGTACCAGCGATAGCGCGGCACGCTCACCCCGAGGCTCTCGGCCTTGAGCGGGTTGTCTCGAATGGTCCGCAGGCACAGGCCGAAAGGCGAGCGGACGACGCGCCACATCACGAGCGTGGCCAGGGCGAGGACGGCCAGCGAGAAGTAGTAGTAGGGGCCGATCAGGTACGCGGTCTTGGAGAGCCCGGCCCACTCGTGGCCGAGGAGGTAGGGACGGAGCATGCGCATGCCCTCGTCGCCGCCGGTGAGGCGGTAGAACTTCAGGAGGAAGGTGTAGAAGACCATGCCGAAGGCCAGCGTGAGCATGCCGAAGTAGATCTTCACGTAGCGGGCGCAGAGCGCGCCGACCGGCGCGGCCACGACCGCCGCGGCCAGCGCGGCGGCGGGCAGGATCGCTTCCATGTGGCGGACCCCAAAGTGGGTCGTCAGCACCGCGCCGGTGTAGGCCCCGATGCCGATGAAGAGGGGTTGGCCGAACGAGACGAGCCCGGTGTAGCCGAAGAGCAGATTCAGACCCAGCAGGACCACGCCGTAAGCCATGAACGGCAGCATCAGCGTCACGTAGTAGGGCGGCGCGAGCGCGGGCAGCGCGACGACGGCGAGCGCCACCGCGATCAGCGCGATCGCGGCCGGCGCGGCGGACCGGGTCATGCCGGGGCGGCTCCGAAGAGCCCGCGCGGGCGCCAGAGGAGCACCGCGATCACGATCAGGTAGATCAGCAGCATCTCGAGCTCCGGGTAGACCGCGATCGCGATCGAGCGGAGCACGCCCACCACGAGGGCCCCGACGAAGGCGCCGCGCATGCTGCCGAGGCCGCCGATCACTACTACCGCGAAGGCCTCGACGATCAGCTCGATGCCCATCTCGCTCATGGCCGCGGTGGCCGGGATCACGAGCGCGCCCCCAAGCGTCCCCAGCATGGTGCCGAGGGTGAACACCCGCGCGTACACCCGGCGCATGTCCACCCCGAGGGCCTCCGCCATCTCGCGATTGTCCGCCGACGCGCGCATGATGCGGCCGAAGGCGGTGCGGGTGAGGAGCCAGCCGAGGCCCAGTGCGATGGCCAGGCTCGCCCCGATGACGATCAGGTTGTACACCGGGACGGTCGCGCCGAGCACCCGCGCCTGCCCGTAGCCGAGGTAGAGCCCGCCCGTGGAGACGGGCGCGGTGCCCCACGTCATCCGGATCAGGTCCTCGAGCATCAGCACCAGCGCGAAGGTCAGCAGGAGCTGGAAGGTCTCGTCGCGGTCGTAGACGAAGCGCAGGAACCCGCGCTCCACCACGACGCCGACCAGCCCGACCGCCAGGCCGCCCAGTGCGAGCGGCAAGATGAAGAGCGCGGCTGGTCCGCCGTGGCCGGTGAAATACCCGACCGCGGAGGCCCCGGTGTACGCCCCCAGCGCGTAGAAGGATCCACACGCCAGGTTGAAGATCTTCTGGACGCCGAAGACCAGCTGCAGCCCCGCCGCGACCAGGAAGAGGACGGCGGCGTGGAAGAGACCGCCCATCAGGATGTTGACGATGTTCGCGGTCACGCGTATCGAAAACCCTCTCCCCCGGGAGGGGGAGAGGGCAGAGTGAGGGGGACAGTCAGGGGGCGCAGGGTCAGATCTTCCAGGAGTTGATCCACTCGATCAGCTTTGCGCCCGCCGGCTTCATCGCGGTCCTGGTCGAGACCACCTCGACCGGGTTGATCGTGACGAAGTCGTAGCCGTTCTTGTGGGTCGTGATCCCCTGGTAGAAGTTGCACATCTGGACGTGGTCCGCTCGCCACGAGCGCTTGCCGGAGAGCGAGTCCACCTCGATGCCTTCGAGTGCCTTCACCACCTCGGCCTTCGCCGGCCACTTCCCGGCGGTCGCGTAGGCCTTCTCGACCGCCGCCTTGTAGGATTCGATGTTGAAGTAGGCGTGGTCGCACTCGTAGGGCGGGTACTCGTTGTATTTGGCCTTGTACTCGCGCACGAACCGCTTGAGCAGCGGGCTGCCCTTGGGGTCGTCGAAGTACATGGTGTTGTAGCCGAGCAGGAGACCCTCGGGGGTGAACTCCTTCTTGAGCGAGTCGTGGACCCCGCCCGCGGTCGTGAAGACCCCCTTCATGGTCTTGAAGAGCCCGACCGCCGCGGCCTGCTTCATGATGATGGTAGCGTCGCCGGACCAGAACGAGCACATCAGCAGATCGGGCTTGGCCTGCTGGATGGCCGCGATGTGCGAGGTGAAGTCGGTCACCCCGAGCTTGGGGAACAGCTCGAGCACGAACTTGACGTCCGGGATGTAGCGCCGGAGCACCGCCTGGTAGGTCTCCCAGCAGTCGTGGCCGTAGGAGTAGTCGTTGCCGATGCCGGCCACCGTCTTGATGCCCTTGAAGTACTTCGGGGTGAGCTGGCCGGCCACGATGGCCTCGACCTCGTTGTCCACGCTCTTGAAGGCCCACTTGGGGTTGGGCATGGTCTCCTCCACACCCTTCTGCGTGGTGCCGTCCCATGAGAGCCACGGCACCTCCATCTCCTCGGCGACCGGCCCGAGGGCGAGCGTCACCCCGGTGGAGATGCCACCGATGACCACCTCGACCTTGTCCTGGAGGATCAGCTTGCGGTAGCGCTCGACGGTGTCCTTCGGGGTGGATTCCTCCTCGACGACCAGCTGCACCGGCCGCCCCAGGATGCCGCCCGACTTGTTGACGCGCTCGGTCCACCACTCGGTGCCGCGCAGCCCGGCCGCGCCGACCGGCGCCGCGATGCCCGCGCGGATGGCGAGGATGCCGATCTTGACGGGATCCGACGGCACGCCGGGCTTGGCCTGGGCCCGCGCGATTGCCGGCAAGCCCACCGCGCCCGCCGCCGCCGCGGCGCCGCCCGCCGTCTTCAGGAACTCGCGTCTCGTCGTCGCCATCTCGTCCCCCTCGGTTATTGAGATATAGTTGGGAGAGTCAGCCCTGGAGCTGCTTGCGCGCCAGTGCTACCCCCGCGGCGAGGCGCTTGAGCTTCTCGAAGGCGACCCAGCGCGGCACCGGGAAGAAGCCGCAGTCGGGGACCAGCGAGAGCCGCTTCGCCGGGATGTTGGCGAGGCAGAGTCGCACCCGCTCCGCCACGTCCTCGGGAGTCTCCATGTAGAAGCTCTTCACGTCAACCACCCCGCACGCCACGTCGCGGTCCACCCCGATCTCTTTCCACATCTCGATCTCCGCCATCTCGCGGTTGGCGTACTCGAACACGAACTGGTCGCAGCGTGTCTCGAGCAGCCCCGGAAACATCCACCGATAGGATCGCTTGCCCCGCGGGCGCGACAGGAGATTGCCGAAGCAGACGTGGTAGCCGATCTTGGCCCGGACGCCCTCGACGCAGGCGTTGAACATCTTCACGTACTCCGCGGCCTGCCCGGGCACGATGGCCGCCGACGGCTCGTCCACCTGGATCCAGGTGGCCCCCGCCGCGGCCAGGGCTCGGAGCTCCGCGTTGACCGCGGGCACGAGGTCCCAGCAGAGCGCGAGGCGGTCGTTGTTGTACGCGTCGCCGGGCCGCGTCTGGATGTGGATCGAGAGCGTCACCGGCCCCGGGCAGGTGGCCTTCACCGGCTTGTCGGTCTGGCTCACCAGGTACTTGAACTCGTCCACCGCCCCCAGGCCCTTCGGCACCGTGATCTTCCGCGTCGGCCGGTAGCGTGGCACGCTGTCGTAGGCGTAGAGCCCGGTCTTGCGCAGCGGCTCGAGTGTCTCCAGGCCCTCCATCCGTCCGTAGAAGGTCTGCACGAAGAAGTAGCGGCGCATCTCGCCGTCGCAGATCACGTCGATGCCCGCGCGCTCCTGATCGCGGATGGCGAGCTGGGTGGCGTCGTCGAAGGTCTCCCGCACGTCGGTCTGCCCGTACTCGCCGGCCTTGATCTTGTCGAGTGCGGTCCAGAACCAGGACGGGAAGCCGTGGCTGCCCATGACGTGGGTGTAGAGCAGCGGAAGCGTGGCGGCGGCCATGCCGTGTCCTTTCTACGATGAGCGGCGGCGGTGGAGGAATGTGGCGATGCGTGCCTGCGCCTCGGGAGCCGCCCGCAGGGCGCCGTAGGCGCGGGGCTCGGCGCCGGGGCGGCCTGCGCGCAGATCGGCGGTGATGGCCTTGGTGGCCGCGA
>JACXTT010007706.1_pt1 | contig 15105 bp, 14 predicted proteins | sample 9270951 | NCBI WGS metagenome assembly JACXTT01 (sample SAMN15532306, study PRJNA645909) | rock metagenome | isolation source: weathered quartz diorite | place: Puerto Rico | collected 2017-06-21
AGTGCTGGTCTGCATTTGAAGAGCAAGCGGCGTGGAATTGGCCACCAGCGTTTGGCTCGCCATGTTCGTCCCGGTGGCGTAGATCAGCGAGCCGGGCGGGTTTGTAATGGAGCCATTCGCCACGCTGTGCACGCCGTTAGTATCGATCGTGGGAGCAACTCCGGCGGAAATCACTCCATAGTAGCGCGCCATCCAATAAGGCAGGATATAATCGACGCCCGCGGTCTCGATGCGGCCCGATCCGCCGCCCGAGAGCTGGAAGGGGTCATCCTGCCACAAGAAATCCCCGGGCGGCCGCAATGGGACCGGAACCGGCTGGCAGGCTTCACTGCCGCAAGCCGGCACCTGTCCGGTGAGATCCACGCTGAAGTCGCGCCGGGGCCTTTGCAGCCACTGCTCGATTAAAGCGCGCGTCTCCTGGTCGCGAGCAGCTGAGGCTCCGTTCAGGGCGCGATCGATGAGATTGAAAAATGCATTCTGATGCGAGGCTGTGTACGCACGCAAGGTTGCATAAGCTCCGCGGTTATCGTCGTTATTCTGTAGTTGCACCAGTTGAAAGAAAGTCATGTAATCCAAGTTGAACTTGAAATACGAACTGACACTCTGCACGTCGAAGAGGACGCCTATGTTGACTGGCTGAACCAGGAACGGTCCGCTAATCGTGTTTGACGGGTTGATATGCCGGGCGACTTGCAGTAGCATCTGCAATTGCTCGGGCCGCAGGAGAAATGTGCTGGAAAGATCATCGTTGGGCGACCACTGGTGCTGAGCGATGAACCCGATCAGTCGCGTCGCCGCATCGCTCGCCGTGCTCTGGACGCTAGAATCATTTACGAGGTCGTAGGCAGCTCCCAATCCGAAAAACACGCCCACCACTTGGTCACGGGACGTATTGTCCACCCAAATCCAGGGTGGATTCGAGTGGATGGTATTCGACGCTTCTTCGCTCTGGATACCGGCGGCCCACGGGGAATCGGCCGCGACAATGCAGCGCGCGAGGCGGTTGTCGCCGGTTACGTCGAGGAGGCTTTTCAAACCCGCTAGCGCTGTCTTGACATTATCGAGCGCGTCGGGCGATTGTGTCGCTCCGTACCGGAAGGATTCGGCGGCCAGGTAGGCGCCTGTCCACAGCGCGGAATCGCCGCACCGCGTGTAGCCGATGATCTGATCGCTCGTGCCCGAGGCATAGATCGGGTTCAGAATGGTGCCGAACGGCATGTGCAGGGCGCGAATGTTCGCGGATATGGCCAGAGCGTCCGCCTCTGTCGCGAGAACGGGTAGGCACGGGACCGAAACAACGGCCAGCACGGCCATGACCCAAGGAACAGCCCTCCGCGGCATGAACACCATAATGCAGCAATGGCGTTCCCAGTGTCACGTGCTGATGGTGCCAGGCGGAGGAAATGCATGACGTGCGCCGGAGTCAAAACGCGCGTGGCAGACCGCCAAGAGCGGAATAGAAGTATGCGTAAGAGTACATTAGAGGCCAGCAAGAAAGAGTTGTAATAAAGAGTAAAATGTTAGTATCAGAGAGTACTGATGCCGTTATGCGAGCGGGGGCCCCTAAGGATTTCGCGTCCATGCGGCGGTTAGAGAACCGGGAGCAATATGGGTACAGGGTGCTCTCCCAGCCAGATTGTTCTAGCCGAAGACAACCCGGCAGACGTAGGGCTCGTGCGCGAGGCGCTGCGCGAGCACCAGGTCCGTTGCGACCTTCGCGTCATTTCCGACGGCGAGGAAGTCGTGTCCTTCATCGACCGGCTGGACCTGGACGCAAAACTTCCATGCCCGGACCTTCTACTGCTGGATTGGTACCTTCCGAAGCGAGATGGCGTTGAGATCTTAAAACATCTTCGGGCCAGCCAACGATGCCGCCAAACTCCCGTCGTGCTCCTCACTTCGTCTGATTCTCCACAGGACCAGGAGAATGCGGAGCAGAATGCCGCGATTCATTATTTCCGAAAACCGATTTCACTTGGCCAGTTCATGCAATTGGGGAGTATTGTCAAACAAGTCATCAGCCATGCACAAGCTGAATAACCTTTCTCTAGATAGGTCCGCTGTCAAGGACGGCTAGCGGTTCCGTATGGGCACCCAGCGCACCCAACTTCCATTCGCATCGCCAAACCTCGAGCCGGAGACAAGGCGCACCGGCGCGGTATCTTTTGTCCCGCCTGCGCTGGCGGGCAATGCAGAACAACGGGAAAGAGAGCTTCTGGAGCGCCTGGCGGCCATCGTTGAGTCTTCGGACGACGCGATCATCAGCAAGGACATGAACGGTATTATCCAGAGCTGGAATCGGGGCGCTGAGCGAATCTTCGGGTATCGCCCAGAGGAGATTGTCGGAAAGCATATATCGACGCTCGCGGCTCCGGACCGCGTGGATGAAATCCCCGATATCCTCAAACGGCTGGCGCGCGGGGAGCGTGTCGATCATTACGAAACAAAGCGAAGGACAAAGGATGGAAGGATTCTGACTGTTTCGTTAACCGTATCACCCATCCGCGATGCGACCGGTACGATCATCGGCGCCTCAAAAGTAGCCCGCGACATCACCGACCGGGTTCGGCAGGAAGCAGCGCTTCGCGAGGCCAACGCCGATCTGCAACAGTTTGCCTACTCCGCTTCTCACGATCCCCAGGAGCCTTTGCGGATGGTTGCAACGTACAGCGAACTGTTGAGGAAGGAATTTACCGGGAAGCTCGGCCCGTTTGGCGAAGAGTACATCGGCTACATCTTACAGGGCGTGTTGCGCATGGAACAGCTGCTACAGGATCTCAGGGCGTATACGCTTGCCTCAACCTCGGGACAGGAACCGGTGGAAGATGTTGACGCAGTGTCGAGCCTGGAAAAAGCCCTTGGCAACCTTGAAGCCACACTACAGGAAAGCAATGCTTCTGTTACGCATACAGATCTTCCCCGCGTTCGCATCCACGAGTTCCAATTGGAACAGCTGTTTCAGAATCTGATCGGAAACTCGATTAAGTACCGGAGCAGCGATCCGCCGCGCATCCACGTTGCCGCGCGGCCGCAAGGCAACGAGTGGCTGCTTTCTGTTCAGGACAACGGCATCGGCATAGATTCCCGCTACCAGGAGCAAATCTTCGGGCTCTTCAAACGCCTGCACAGCTTCGCCAAGTATCCCGGTACGGGCCTGGGCCTTGCCATTTGCCAACGGATTGTTCAACGTGCCGGAGGACGGATCTGGGTAGAGTCCGAGCCCGGCAAAGGTTCAACGTTTTTCTTTACGGTCCCGTGTAGAGATGCCTAGCGAGCCACAGAAACCGCTCTCCATTCTCCTGATTGAGGATAATCCTGCCGATGCCGGCTTAGTCCGGAAAGCGCTCGAAGAGCACGGCGTCAAAGGCCAGATCATTGTGCTCGCCGACGGCGAGATGGCGACAGAATTTACTCAGTGTCTCGACGCTCAGCAGGTGGCGTGTCCCGATCTCGTGATCCTCGATCTAAATATCCCCAAGAAGCCCGGACGTGAGGTCTTGGAGCATTTGCGTCGCAGCATGAGATGCCGTCACATACCCATCGTGATCCTTAGCTCCTCGGACGCACAGCAGGATAGGGCGGACGCCGCCCGTCTTGGCGCCGATTGGTATATGCGCAAACCCTCACACCTTGAGGAATTCCTGAGCCTCGGCGCCGTTTTCAAAGAGACGCTGGGCAGGTCCTCCCGCTAGAGGGCTGGCTCCCGATTTTGCATCTCATCTGGCGTACACAATATCGACGATCTGACGGGCGTAAAGCGGCGCGATCGACTGGCGGAACGCGCCACCTGAGCCGGCGAGTGCACGATCCGTGATTGTTCGAAGTTCAGCAGGCGTATACGATCGCCGGATCGATCTTTGGCCATCGACGACCACGATTCGGCACACAAACGGCGCGACGAAGAGTCGAAACAGAGCGAGAGGCAACGGGTGCCGCACCAGGTCCAAAATAATAAAGCGGCGGCAGAACCTGCCCACGTTGCGGATCAGGTCCACCAGGTCGCCCTCCGAAAGATGATGGCCCAGGTGCATGGAGAACGCCACGTCCGCGTAAGGGAGCGGATCCCGGATTGCATCGGCCTGAAATATGCGAACCGCTGAAGTAATGGATGACCGTAGTTTGAGATCCACGCCAACGGCCTCGACGCCGAGGTTGTCCCGGATGTTTTCGATGACCGACCCGATACCGCAGCCAACATCCAGTATCCGGCGAACGGGCATAGGATCCTCGCGGATGGCGCGGATCACGAAGTTCGTATCGCCGAGCCACCAGTGGATGCGCGCGATATCCCGGTATACACGCCTCACTAACTCGTCTGGCAAGCCATCCCCATCCAGGATCTCGGCTGCGTTGACTCTATCCATGCGCCCGAATTATAGGGCACTGGAGTACCTGGCGCCAATTAACAGTCGTAAACATACGGAGGAGTGTTTGCGGCGACAATGGAATGGGGAGCAGGCTTTGACGGAGATTCTCATAGCAGGAGGTGGTCCGGCGGGAGCGGCAGCGGCGATCGCCGGACGGCTGGAGGGATCTCCTGTGCGGCTTGTGGACCGGGCTACAACCTTCCGGCACAAAGTTTGCGGGGAATTTATCTCTCCGGACGCTTCGGAAATATTGGAAGCACTCGAGGTATGGCACAACTTCGGGGCGCTCCGGCCATGTCGGATCCGCAGATGCCTTCTCCACCTTGGGAGTCGCACTGAACAGTGGAACCTTCCGGAATGCGCCTGGGGATTGAGCCGGTTACAACTGGACCGGTTGTTAATCGAAAAAGCCAGTGCTCTTGGCGCGATTGTGTTGCGTGGCGAGGGCCTTGATTGGCGAGGGGCAAATCGGGCTGAAGGACCAGTTATCCTGGCTTGCGGGCGCGCACAGACAACAAAGCAGCGTGACCGGCTCTTCGGCTTTAAGGCTCATTTCGAAGGTCCTTCGGACGATGCCGTGGAGCTGTTTTTCGACCACTCTGGATACGTTGGCGTCGGCGGCATCGAAGACGGCCTGACCAACGTATGCGGGATCGCGCCGGAATCACTGCTGCGGAGATATGGATTTGACTTTGATGAGACTATGCTGCGGTCGCCCGCTCTGGCCCAACGCCTGCGGCCTCTGCGGCGAAGGATGGATTGGATCGTAACCGGTCCTCTCTCGTTTGCGCCTCCCTCAACCGGCGATCTCCGACCCGGCATCTATCCCGCCGGTGACTCGCTCACATTTGTCGATCCATTCACCGGGTCCGGAATTTTGAATGCGCTATTGACGGGGCGGCTTGCCGGCAGGGCGGCGGCACGGCGGATCCCGAGGTCAGAATATGTGAAGGCGTGTAGATCGCTGCTGGGCCGCGCATTCTTCATCTCCTCGATGTTGCGGCGCCTGGCCGGCCACACGGAAGTCCACTGGTTGGCCCATTACCTTCCCGGCCAAGCGCTATTCCGAGTGACGCGTGCAAGCTTTGCGGGCACATCGGGCACTAACGCTCCGGCCTCGAGTCGTTCCTAAACGCTCATTCGCCCCAGTGCATTTCCCGTTTCATGGCCGTTGTGTTTGGATGGTTGGACAGAGGTTTGTGCATTGAGCGGTACGAATCGGCACATTGCCCGCCTGCCAGCCTTGATGGTGCTCGCGTTCCTCGCCGTGGCCCCGTGCCCCGGCCAGAGCGTCTCGGACTTCACCACTCGCCTGCCGCTGGCGCCGGGCAATACGCTGGTCATCGGATTCCTCGGTGGTTGGGAGCGTTGGAACGATAGCCATCGCGGAGTTCGCAAGCTGGCGTTGCAGCTCCGCCGAGAGGCCGGAGGCGTGTGCGCCGAGACCATCAGCAATCACCGGCAGGACGTGGCGCTCGAGCTGATCCGCGCGGCGTTCGACTGGAACCGCAACGGCCGCCTCGATCCGGATGAGCGCGCCGGAGCCCGCGTCATTCTCTACGGCCAAAGCATGGGCGGCGGCGCGGTTGTAAAAGTGGCCCGGAGGCTCCAAACTCTGGGAATTCCCGTGCTGCTCACCGTCCAGGTGGATAGCGTGGGCCGCAGTGATGGCGTCATTCCATCAAACGTGATTGCCGCCGCGAACCTGTTCCAGCACGATGGCCCGCCGATCATGGGCCGCGAGTCCATTCGCGCCGCCGATCCCTCGCGCACCCGCATACTGGGGAATTTTCAGTACCGCTACTGGTTCAAGGAGGTCGACACCTCGGACGCCGCCTGGGCCCGAAAGACGCTCGGGGCCGCGCATGCGAGGATGGAGCTCGACCCCGAAGTCTGGGCGCAGGTTGAGCAGCTGATCAGAGATGGGATTGCGGGGAGGCGATGAGCGGATTTCGGAGAGGTCGACTTACGGCTTTGTAGGTTCGCGGACGCTGGCGCATTTATCGAGTCCTAATCGGGACTCGCCACCGTTACTTCGATTCTCGGAAGCGGCAGGCACTTGCGGCGAGCTTAACGCCGTCGAACGTGCCTTTGCAGTTCACATACCAGTTTTCTTTCAGATCATCGAGCGAGCTGGGCTTGTTGTCGGCCTGGGTGCCGTACATCCATTTGGTGTCGCTGTTGTAGAGCACTTGCCGCTGCCTGGTGCCGTTCATGACCACGATGGTGGACTTATCTTTCTCGATCATGTGAACCCTGCCGGTGACTTGGCCTTCTATGGTTTTCTTGTCCGCAGCCCTGGCCGGACCAATCGTCATGCCGATCACAACTCCTAAGCACACCGTAAAGCTCGTCAAGTTACTGCGTGTCATACTTCCTCCTTTTTAGATAGTTCAATCAGATAACCAAAATGTGTTAGCGGCTGCTACAGTCCCGCGCCGCAGGCCTGCTGGCTCCTCGGAAAGTCGTAGAGCACCGCGCCTTCACCCTTTGCGGCGGCCTCTTTGTCAAAGAAGCTTACTATGATGCCAGCGCGGGCAACCAGTGCATCGATTTCACCCTTGGTCAGCCAGCGCGACAGTTTCTCCCTCAGCATGTCCCTGTCCAGTGCACGGAGCTTGGCGAGTAATTTGCGGTCGCATTGGACCAGATCCTTGGGATCGCGGAGCGCCTTATACAAACGAAATGCGCGCGTGAAATCGATAATCCAGAGCTGCCAGTCCTTAGTGGTGAGCAGATTAGTCAGGTTGGGGTCGGTATCGTAGATGAGCTGATGCCAGACCCGCACGGCATACATCTGTCTGTTCCAAGCCTCTACGTCCGGCACGGCAAGCTTATGCTGTTTTCTGTCGGCCTCCATCATGGCGTCATCAACCCACCAGGAAAGTGAGGCCGGATGGCCCGCAACGGACCGCTCCACGTACGGGGGCACCATATTGAGTTCCAGGATCTTGGCTAATTCGTAACCGGCCACGTTGTATTTCCAGGAATCGCGGAAATTTAGCTCGGTGGTAAGGTTTGTTTGATAGGAAGCTCTCGATACATCGATAGTCTGGATGGCGGCGTCGTGCTTCATGCCCTTATATTCCAGAGTCCCCCGCCGCGGCAGCGTAACGCCTTTTGGGATATTCGTTTGAGCCCCGATTTTTCCGAGGTGCAGGAATTCTTCCATTTCAGCGCAGTCCAGGCTTTGGTCGTTCGCCGTGGCGGCCCGGTTGGCCAGAGGACAAGCTAAGGCGAGTACCGCGGCGAGCAAGCGCCTCGCGGCAATCGAAGTCACGACCAATTTCATATGTCCCTCCAATTCAGGTAGGCGCAGAATGCGCCGGGAAACTATCACGCAGGGGCTGTAATTTAAGGGCACCGGGCGCGGCGGTATAATCCAACCCTATAGGCGATGCAGAGAGAGGCACAACCCGGTGCGGCGGCTGGCGATATAAGCAAGCTGCTCCGCGCCTGGAGCGACGGAGACCGAAGCGCGCTCGAACGGCTGACCCCCATCGTTTATGACGAGCTACACCGCCTGGCGCGGCGTTACATGAGAAACGAGCGCCCGGGCCACAGCCTCCAAACGACGGCTTTGGTGAATGAAGCCTATATACGCCTGGTGGATTATAAGCGCATGCAGTGGCAGAATCGCGCCCATTTCTTCGCGGTTTCGGCCCAGTTGATGCGGCGCATTCTGGTGGAGCATGCGCGACGCCATAACCTGAAACGCGGGGGTGGCGTGCCGCATGTCTCCCTGGAAGAGGCAGCGGCGGTGAGCGCCGACCGAGCCACGGACCCGGGCTCACAATTCGTCGCGCTCGATGACGCCTTGAACGCGCTGGCACGATTCGACGCACGCAAGGCCCAAGTCGTCGAAATGCGCTTCTTTGGCGGACTCAGCGTGGAAGAGACGGCCGAGGTGCTCAAAGTATCGCCGGTCACCGCCATGCGCGACTGGAACACAGCCAAGGCGTGGCTCTATCGCGAACTGACCGGCGGGACGCGTGATGGATTCCGATCGTTGGAAACAAGTCGATAACCTGCTGCAGTCGGTGCTGGCGCGTCCGCCCGAGGAGCGCGAGGCGTTTCTGCGGCACGCCTGCGTGGGCGACCAAGCGCTGGAACGCGAGGTCCGCTCTCTTCTGGCCTCGCAGCAGCAGGCCGGAAGCTTCCTGGAGAGCCCGGCAATAGAAGTGGCCGCGCGGGCAATCGGTAACCAGCAGAGCCGCACCGTACAAGAAAGCGATTTCCCAATCGGCGCGACCTTCTCACATTACCGCGTGGTCGAAGAGTTGGGCGGCGGCGGGATGGGCGTGGTCTACAAGGCCGAGGACACCCGGCTGCAGCGCTTCGTCGCTCTCAAGTTCTTGTCCGACGATTTGGCTCGCGACCCCGAAGCCTTGAATCGTTTCCGGCGCGAGGCCCGAGCCGCTTCCGCTCTGAATCACCCGAACATCTGCACGATTCATGACATCGGCGAGCAAGAGGGCCGCTCCTTCCTCGTGATGGAGTTCCTGGATGGAACCACCCTGAAGCATCACATCGCGGAACGCCCACTGGAACTCGCGACACTTCTTTCGTTAGCCATTGAAATCGCCGATGCATTGGACGCGGCTCACTCCGCGGGGATCGTGCATCGCGACATCAAACCTGCGAATATCTTCGTGACCACGCGCGGTCACGCGAAGGTTCTCGATTTTGGACTGGCGAAAGTCTCTCCAATCATCGACCGTGGCGGAGGCGCTGCGACCCGCACCATTGAAGACGAGCTGACCAGTCCAGGGAGTGCACTGGGGACGGTATCGTACATGTCGCCGGAGCAGGTTCGCGCCCAACCTTTGGACGCACGCACGGATTTATTCTCGTTCGGGGTGGTGCTCTATGAAATGGCTACGGGCAAGCTGCCATTTCGCGGGGAAAGCACGGGGATCATTTTCGATTCCATTCTCAACCGCGCTCCCGTACCTCCGGTGCGCCTGAATCCCGACTTGCCAGCGGAATTAGAGCGGATCATCGACAAGTGCCTCGAAAAAGATGGCAACCTCCGCTACCAGCACGCTTCGGAAATTCGCGCCGACCTTCAGCGCCTGAAGCGGGACACGGATTCGGCGCGGCTGACAACCAGTGCGAAGCCCACAACCACGACCGGAATCGCAAAACGCTGGAAGGTGATTGTTGCCGCCGCGGCGGCGCTGGCGCTGGTCGCCGTTGCGGCCGCCTGGAGCCTCTGGCCGCACTCGGTCTCCACCCAACAAGTCCGCTCCATCGCCGTGCTGCCTCTCAAGAACCTCTCAGGCGACCCCAGCCAGGCGTACATCGCCGAGGGCGCCACCGAAGAATTGATCGCCAACCTGGGCCAGATCCACGCTTTTGAGAAGGTGATCTCGCGCACCACGATGGCCCGCTACGCCGGTACCGCGAAATCGATGTCCGAAATCGCTCGCGAGCTCGGTGTTGACGCCATCCTGGAAGGCTCCATCCAGCGCGGCGGCGGCCGTACCCGCGTGCTCGTCCAGCTTATTGCCGCCAACGACGCGCAATTGTGGTCCCAAGCCTACGATCATGAAGGGGCCGACCTGCTGAGCATCGAGGCCGACGTGGCCCGCGCCATCGCCCGGGAGATCCGCGCGCGGATCACGCCGCAGGAAAGGGAGCACCTGGCCCGCGCGGGAAACATCGACCCCGCCGCGCAGGAAGCCTACCTGCTTGGGGCCTATCATGTGGCCCGCCCCACAGGACCGGATCTGCGCCAGGCGATCGAGTACTTCGAGAAGGCGATCCGGTTGCAGCCCGACTATGCTCCCGTCTACGCCGGTTTGTCAGAGGCTTGGCAGGCCCTTGGCGTCTTCGGCCTGGTTAGTTTTCACAACACGGACCAGCCGGCGCGGCAGGCGGCGCGGAAGGCTCTGGATCTGGACCCGAACCTCGCAGCCGCGCACTGCCAGCTCGGCGAACTGTTCATGATGTATGACTGGGATTGGAGCGGGGCGGAGCGGGAGATGCGGCGGGCCGTGGAGCTGGACCCAAACAGTCTCCGGGCACGGGTTGCGCTCGGAGATCTGCTCACGGCGTTAGGACGTTTTCCCGAGGCACTGGAACAAAAGCGGCGAGCCGTGACCCTGGATCCGCTCTCCGCCGTGGCCCAGTCCAGCTACGGCCGGACCCTCTACCGTGCCCGCAGGTACGAGGAAGCCATCCCTCACATTCAACGCGCGATCGAGCTCGAACCCCAAGTCGGCCTCCACCCCGCCCGGCTCGCGGACGTGTACGAACAGATGGGGAGGATCGAGGATGCTCTGCCGATCCGGCAACAGCAAGCAGAGGCGTCCAGCAGTTACACCCTTGCGAGCCTGTCACGGATCTACGCTCAACTCGGACGCCGGCAGCAAGCAGAAACGACTCTGGCCAAGGCGATCCGCGCCGAGCCGCCGAATGTGATGGCCGTCGCGCTTGCCTATCTCGCCCTAGGGGACAAAGACCGCTGCTTCGAATGGCTGAACAAAGGTGTGGACGATCGGCAGAATGTCCTCTTCTGGAAGATTGATCCTCAGGTCGACCCGCTCCGCTCCGACCCGCGCTTCCAGGCCCTCATCGCGCGTCTTAAGATGCCGGATGCGCGCTGAATTCTGAGGCATCGCTCCTCTGTCGTACTATTCCGCCATAAAATAGTAGCCATGCGGTCACTTCTTGCGCTCCTGCTCGCGGCTTGTGCCGCCGTCGCTTCCGCTCAGTCGGAGAAGCCGAAGGAACTGGACATCAGCGGCGCGTCGCCGTGGACCGATACAGGCATCGATCTCCAGCATGGCGACTCCCTGCGCATCACTGCTACGGGAACGCTGCATTTTGCAGGAGCGAAAGAGAACGGGCCGGAGGGCCTGGCGCGCGGCTGGATGGATCTGATCCGTATTCTGCCGGCAAATGAAGCGGGACGGGGCGCGCTGATAGGGCGCTTCGGCTCGAACGAGGCGGCGCGGCCGTTCCTGATCGGCCCGCGCACGGAAATGAAAGCGCCTATCGACGGGCGGCTGTTCCTGGGCATTAATGAGGCGTCCAGCGATCAGCCCGACGGAAGTTTTCACGTCACGATCGTCCGCACCAAGACCACTACGTCCACCGCCGCAGTCCGCAATGCGCCGTTGCCCAGGCTGACCCAGGAGATGCTCGACAGGATTCCCACGCGCGTGAATGACGCCGAGGGCAACGTGGGAGATCGAGTTAATTTTCTGATCATTGGCTCGGAAGCCAAGGTGCACCAGGCACTCGACGCCGCCGGCTGGATACAGCCCGATAAATCGGTTCAAAATACCATCCTGCGCGGTGCGCTCGCGAGTTTCTCGCGGGAAGCCTACGTAACGCTGCCTATCAGCAACCTGATGCTGTTCGGCCGCAATCAGGATTTCGGATACGCGCAGGCCGACCCGATCAAGGTGGTCGCGACGCGGCACCACTTCCGGCTATGGCGCGCGCCGTTCACGGTGGAGAGCCAACCGCTTTGGGCCGGAGCCGGCACGCATGATATCGGCCTGGAAAAAGACCAGCGCAATGGCAAGCTGACGCACAAGATCGATCCGGCCGTGGATGGCGAGCGCGACTATATCGCCCAGAGCCTGCAAGACACCGGGATGGTCGCCAAGCTGGATTACATGACGCCGACGAATCCGGTCACCGAAGCGAAGACCGCGACCGGAGGAGGCTTCCACTCCGATGGCCGCACCCTCGTCGTTTATCTCCAGCCCGACACGGAGGATGTGAGCCGGCAGTTCGCGGATCTGTTCTGCTCCGTGCTCAAGCAGCACAATCCGGATACAGGCGACTGGGGAGGATGCGCACAATATCTGGACACAACCGGCAAAGACGACCTGACCTTGGCCGCGCTGCCCACAAAGTATCGCGTGCTGATCGTGCCGGGCATTCTTAGCTCGTGCGCGTCCGAGGCGCCCGCGTTCAACGAAGGGCAGAAGTCCCTGCGCGAGAAATATGGAATGTCGGTTGACCTGCTGGGCGTGCCCAACGACAGTTGCGAAGCGAATGCCAAGATGATCGCCAATTACTTGCGCGAACAGCAAAAATCGGACCAGCGGAAATTCATCGTATTGGGTTACAGCAAAGGCGCGCCGGATTTGCAGGTGGCGCTCGCGCAGGAAGACGGCGTGGCTGGCGCGGTGGCGGCATTCATCACGGTGGCGGGCGCCTCCGGAGGCTCACCCATCGCGGACGCTTTGCCCGCGCAGATTAACGGCTGGATCACCAGACTCCAGAACATGGGCAAATGCCAGGGCGACTTGACGACAGGCTTCCGGAGCCTGAAGCGCGAAGTGCGCCAGGCGTTTCTTGCCAGCTATCCGGATCCCGTGGTCCCCACTTACTCGCTGGCGGCCTTATCCGGTAAGGACAATACCTCGAAGGCACTGCTTGAAGCGCAGCGATTACTCTCAGTCTTCGATCCGAGTAACGATGCGCAGCTTACCAAGTGGGACGCTATCGTTCCCGGCGCCAAGTATCTGGGTGCGGCACACGCCGACCACCTTGCGGTGGCGCTGCCGTTCGACAAAATGGCCAACGGCGAACTCCTGAAGTTCATGGACCACTCGCGCTATCCGCGGGCTGCGCTGCTCGAAGCGCTCGTGCGCTTCGTAGTCGGAGACCTCGACCTCAGCCGCGGCCAATAAACGGCATCTTCGTGGCCATTACCGTTATGAATTGCACGTTGGCGTCCAGGGGCAGATTCGCTATGTAAACCACGGCGTCGGCCACATGCCGCACATCCATTCGGGGTTCCACCATCTTTGCGCCATTCGCCTGGGGAACGCCGGACGCCATGCGCTCGGTCATTTCCGTGGCGGCGTTGCCGATGTCGATCTGGCTGCACGCGATGTCGTGCTTGCGTCCGTCGAGCGAAATACACCTGGTAAGCCCGGTGATGGCGTGTTTCGTAGCGGTGTACGGCGCCGAATTGGGCCGGGGCACATGGGCCGAAATCGAGCCATTATTGATGATGCGTCCACCACGCGGGTCTGGTGATTTAATCAGTTGAATGGCTTGCTGCGCGCACAGAAATGCACCGGTTAGGTTCACCGTTACCACCGCGCTCCACTGGTCGTAGGTGAGGTCTTCCATCGGAATACCGGGCGCGCTGGCGCCGGCGTTATTAAAGAGAACGTCCAGCCGGCCGAAAACCTCCCTGATCCTCGCGAACAGCGCCCGTACGTCATCCGGTTTACTAACGTCAGTAGGTACGGCGAGCATCTTGCCGCCTGACGACGTTGCTGCCGCCGCGGTCTTCTCGAGTTCCGCGGAACGCCGCCCGGCCAGCATGACGGAATAACCCGCCGATTGCAGAGCCAGGGCCACCGCTCGGCCAATGCCGCTGCCGGCGCCCGTCACTAGCGCGATCTTGCCGTTGGTTATCATATTCGATTCTGTCCTCTCGCTGAATAGACTATTGTGCATTCATTGAGTACGCCGTTCCATGCCATCGAACGATCCCCTTTGTCACAAGCTGGTGACAAACTGGCACTCGTCGAAAGATACTGCCAATAGTTATAACGCATTGAATATAAAACCTTTAACTGGCACCCAAGTCTGGCACCAGAGATGCTATCTATCTCCCCGAGGAGTGAAACCAATATGAAAACGATGCTGTACAATTTTGTTAATGATGAGCAGGGCCAGGATCTGATCGAATATACGTTGCTTCTGGCCTTTGTGTGTCTGGCGTCTGCCGCGCTGTTCATCAGCGCCGGTGGCAGCGTGGCGGGAATCTGGACGGCCACCAACTCCAGACTGGCAGCGGCCAACACCTCGGCCAGCTAACTTTGACATCGGGAGGAGCATGAACCACATGCTCCTCTCCATTTACCGAGTTGTGGTCCAACAGAAAAGGAGAGGATCCGGTGAACCCAATGCTGAAGCACTTTATTAAGGACGAACAGGCTCAGGACCTGATCGAGTACACATTGCTGTTGGCATTCGTATGTCTGGCGACGTCCGCCCTGTTCGTGAGTTCCGGCGGCAGCCTTTCCGGCATCTGGACTTCCGCCAATAGCGAGCTCGCCACCGCCAACACATCCGCCAGCTAACGGGATCTGCTTCGTCTGGCCCCATCACCGAACGCGTTTGCGCTCTGAGGGTGACGGCATCTCTGGCGCGCCCGGAGAGACTCGAACTCCCGACCTACTGGTTCGAAGCCAGCCGCTCTATCCAACTGAGCTACGGGCGCGCTACGGCCATTATACCGGCCGCGCGCTTCTGCCTGCCTTAAACCACCTAGCAAGGCCTTAACTAAAAGCAGTATAGGGACGCCGCCCCTCGCCGTGCTACCACGGAAGAATGGAGCGCCAGAGAGCGGGCGGGCTGGGCGTCGTGGGCATCGCCGTCATCCTGCTGTTTTTCGCGCTCAACTGGGACAGCATGGCGGGACGTGACGCGCCGGACTTCACGCTCGACCAGGCCTATGGCGGGCGCGTCGATCTGAGCGCCTATCGCGGCAAGTCCGTGCTGCTGGTCTTCTGGGTTACTTCATGCGGCATTTGCCGGCACGAGCTGCCGCTACTCGACAAGCTGCGCGCGGAGTTCCAGGTACGTGGCATCGAGATCCTGGCCGTCAACATCCGCGACCTCGACGGCGCGCGGGAGTTCATGGTGAGCCGGCACCTGAGCTTGACCAATCTGATCGACCCGGACGGGCAGACGGCGCAGGACTACAAGGTTGGCGGAGTGCCGAAGCTCGTGCTCATCGGTCCGGATGGCA
>JACXTT010007707.1_pt1 | contig 15103 bp, 12 predicted proteins | sample 9270951 | NCBI WGS metagenome assembly JACXTT01 (sample SAMN15532306, study PRJNA645909) | rock metagenome | isolation source: weathered quartz diorite | place: Puerto Rico | collected 2017-06-21
CACCCGTCAGCAGGACAGAAAAACCAAAGATGGCGGCGATCAATACCCTCGAATTCGTTTATCCCGACTGGCCGGCCCCGGTGCACGTGAAGGCGTTGACGACGACGCGCAACGGCGGGTTCAGCGTCGGAACGTACGCCTCGTTCAATCTCAGCAATCTCGTCGGCGACGAGCCCGGCATCGTACGGCGCAACCGCGGACTGTTGCGCGAAGTGCTGAAGCTTCCTTCCGATCCGATCTGGCTGACGCAGATGCACGGCACCCGCGTCATCGACGCCTTCGACGCCGGCCCCGGCGAGGAGGCGGACGGCTGCGTCACCGGCACGCCGGGCGTGGTCTGCGCGGTGCTGACGGCGGATTGCCTGCCGATCTTCCTGTGCGATCGCCGCAGCACGCGCATCGGCGTATTGCACGCCGGTTGGCGCGGACTGGCGGCGGGCATCGTCGAAGAGGGCCTGCGAAAAATCCAGTTGCCGACCGCCAACCTGCTCGCCTGGCTCGGCCCCGCCATCGGCCCGTCGGCCTACGAGGTGGGCGACGAGGTGCGGCAGACATTTATGCGCGTGGACCCCGAACTGGAAGGGTCCTTTACGCCGATACCCGACCGCAAAGGACGCTGGCTGGCCGATCTCTACGACATCGCGCGGCGCCGGTTGCAGTCGCAGGGCGTGCACGCGGTGTACGGCGGTTTGCGTTGCACGCTGCGCGAGCGCAATCTGTTTTTCTCGCACCGGCGCGACGGCAAGTGCGGGCGCATGGCGTCGCTGATCTGGCTGGATAAAAACGCGCGCTAGGCTATTCCGAAAATGAATTCCCTGATTCTCTGGATCGTCGTCTTCACCGCTCTCGGCGGCGCGCTGAGCGTGCTCGCGGCCGGCGCCTTCCTGCTGCTGCCGGAGCGCGTGCGCACGCGGATGCTCTCGCCCATGGTTAGCTTCGCCATCGGCGCACTGCTCGGCGCGGCGTTTCTCGCGATCCTGCCGCACGCGTTCGAAGTCCCGGGCGTGAATGCGCATTCCGTCACGCTCACGGTGCTCTGCGGCATCCTGGTCTTTTTTCTGCTCGAGAAGATGGTGATCTGGCGTCATTGCCACACCGACGACTGCGAGGTTCACGTGCCGGACGTGGACAAGGCGCGCCACGCGGCGACCGGCAACCTGATCCTGATCGGCGACGGCATCCATAACATGGTGGACGGGGTGTTGATCGCGGCGGCGTTCCTGACCGACGTGCATCTCGGCGTGGTCACGAGCATCGCCGTCATCGCGCACGAAATCCCGCAGGAATTGGGCGACTTCGCGGTGTTGCTGCACAGCGGCTTCAGCCGCGGCAAGGCGCTGCTGTACAACGTGCTGACCAGCCTGACCACGGTGATCGGTGGCGTGGTCGCCTATTTTTCCCTGTCGCTGGCCAACACGGTGGTGCCGTACGTGCTGGCCATTGCGGCGTCGAGTTTCATCTACATCGCCGTGGCCGACCTCATTCCGGGCCTGCACAAGCGCCCCGAATTCAGCGCCACACTTCAGCAGATCGCGCTGATCGCCCTCGGCGTGATCGTGATTTCCGTGGCGCACGCCACGTTGCATTAGTTAGCAACCGGCTGAAAGCGCTCATTGAGGCTGCCGAATACGAGGCCACATAATTTCTTGAGCCAGACGCCATCTTTAATTTGGAGTTAGGATAGCTTTACATAACTTCCTCAAAAATATAGAGTTGTTGAGGAGCTTGACACCCTAAACATAAAAAATCGTGGAGGATGGCCATGTCTAGAAATTTAATAAAAGGCATTGTGGTAATGGGCGCACTGTTTTGTATTAACGGTTGCTCAACAATAATTAGTGGCACCAAACAGCAAATGTCATTTCAATCGAGCCCTGAAGGGGCAACTGTCACTGTGAATGGCAGAATTCTAGGTAAAACACCGCTAAGCTTTCAGCTCGACAAGAAACAAAATCAAACTGTGACCTTCGATTTGGACGGATACAAGCCCATTACTATGGAGCTCTCAACTAGGCTGGATTCGTGGTTCTGGGGGAATATTGTAATCGGTGGTGTACTTGGCTCAACGACAGATGGTGTTACTGGCGCCGTGCATGAATACTCACCCAGCCAATATATTGTCAATATGGTGCCGCTGAAGACGTCGAGACTGGAAGTGCATACAACACAATCCAGCCGCGAAAAAATTAGAGAATTTGTATTAGTAAGGTATCAAAATATTGTCGCTGACCTTAACAAAGGTACTGGGGACGACATTAATTCATTATTTGTGCTATTGAGCGTATCTAAGGATCGTGAATCAACAGTGTTGAGCAATATAAAAAATCTGTCTGAGGATACGAAAGATATCTATGCATTCGCTGACAAAGTTTCTCGGCTCTACTCTGAATAGCGTTATATCGCTGATCATGATGATTTGTGATTGTCATATGACTTGACAGTAGAGATTGTCAGGCCTATAAGGTCTAAGGTCGCTTGGAAATATGGATGATTTCATTCTGTTAACATCAGGAGGACGTTAAATGTTAAAGAAGCTCGCTGTTGTTGCTGTGATTGCCACATTTCCTGTTGTCGCTATGGCCGCAGGTGGTGGGTCTGCAGATGCGTCCGGTAGCTGTGGAGTAGGTTCAAAAGTATTCGAAGGCCAGCGTGGAATTGCCCCACAGGTTCTTGCCATGACCACAAATGGCACTTTCTTTCAGACAGTCGGCGTAACTTTAGGTACGTCGGGTTGCTCGCAGGACGGAGTGGTGAAGTCTAACTGGAAGACCGCAATGTTCATTGACGGCAACAAGACCAAGCTGGCGCGTGATATGTCCATGGGTAGCGGCGAAGCACTGGAATCCCTTGCTAGGCTGATCGGCATCCAGGACCAGCACAAGGCCGCGTTCTTCCAGGCCACCAAGGATAATTTCTCACGCATCTTTACCTCCGATAACGTGACCACCGATCAGGTCGTGGCTTCCCTGAAGCAGGTATTGGCGTCGGACAGTGAACTCGCTCCGTATTCCAAATCGATCTAACCTGATTTAAGTTGTCGCTTCACGACGGCACCCAGCGGCTGCAAGCTGGGTGCCGTTTTTATATCTCCCGTGATCACGGGCATCCCATGCCAGGGCGCTGGATTTTATTGTTCATCTCGTTGTGGTTGCCACTCACGGTTCTCGGGGGTGATAAAACCTATTTGAATGAACTGGTCGAGCAGGCGCGGCGGGACCGTCTCGCTGAGCGTTCCGAGTGGCTCAATCTGCTGCATTACAAACCCTATGTATATTGGACGGGAATGCGCAGCCTTGCCGACGATCCGGCTTTTTTCAATTCACCGCGCGGCAAGACCGACGCGCAAGCGGAGCTGGAAGCCACGCTCGCCGTTTTTTTCTCGACGGCGGAAGAAAGCGACAAAACGCAGAATCCGCAGTGCCGGTTCATCGCCCGCTACCATTGGTTGAAGGAACAATTGCATTTCGATCCGGCGCGCCTGCCGGAGCAGCCGTGCAAACGCTTTTATCAATGGCGTGCTGCTCTCGACCCATATCAAATTACATTGGTTTTCCCCGCCGCCTATCTCAACAACCCGGCCTCGATGTACGGGCACACGCTGTTGCGCATTGACGCTAAGGACCAGGACGAACACACACGCCTGCTCGCGTATTCGATCAGTTACGCCGCTGGCACGAACGAAACCAGCGGCCTCGTGTTCGCTGTGAAAGGTCTGTTCGGTGGTTATCCCGGCATGTTTTCTATTACGCCTTATTACATTAAAGTCAGAGAATACAGCGACATCGAAAATCGCGACGTGTGGGAATACCAGCTGACGCTCACACCCGAGGAGATCGATCGCCTGCTGATGCACGTCTGGGAGCTCGGTCCGATACGCTTCGATTATTATTTTTTCGACGAGAACTGCGCCTATCATCTGCTGTCGCTGCTGGAAGTGGCGCGTCCGGGGCTGGAATTGACCGACCGGTTCCGCTGGTGGGCGATTCCCTCCGACACGGTGCGCGCCGTGGCCGAGCAATCCGGTCTGGTGAAACAGGTGGTGTATCGTCCCGCCACCTCGACCATTATCCAGCGGCGTCTCGCCTACGTGGATGACCGGCAGTCCGGCCTGGCCAGGAGCCTGGCGGAGCACAAAATTCTCCCGTCCGACGGCGGTCTGCGCGAGCTGCCGCCGCCGGAACAGGCCAGGGTGCTGGAGCTTGCCTACGACTATGCCACGTATCGCTCGGCGACGGGCCATGCCACGGCGACGGCTGGTCAGATGCACGAACTGTTGCTGGCGCGCAGCCGCCTGGAAGTGCCGCCGCAACGACCCGAGGTATCCATGCCGACGGTGCGCCCGGACCAGGGTCACAAGACCTCGCGCCTGGCGCTGGGGATCGGCAGCCGCGGCGGCCGCCGCTTCGAGGAAATCAACCTGCGTCCGACGTATCACGATCTCATGGACGACGACGGCGGTTACACGCGCGGCGCGCAGATCGAGTTCTTCAACATGCGCTGGCGGCATTACCGGGGCGACGACAGTCTGCGCCTGGAGGAATTCACGCCGCTGAACATCGTCTCGCTGTCGCCGCGGGATGATTTTTTCACGCCGGTTTCATGGAAGATCAACGTCGGCTGGACACGCAAACACTTTGGCGACAACGATGAGCCTCTGATATTCCGCGCCAGCGGCGGACCCGGCCTGGCTTTCAACATGCCCGGTTCGCACGAAGGGAAATCGGTGTACTACGGTTATCTCGAGGCGGCACTGGACGCGGGTAAACGCTTCGATCGTGACTACGCCGTGGGCGCCGGCCCGACGGCCGGATGGCTGACGGATATTTCGGATCGCTGGCGCATCAACCTGTATGCGCGCTCGCTTCGCTACGGTCTCGGGGAGGCGCATAATGCGCGCGAACTGGCGCTCGATCAGCGCTACTCGTTGAGCCGGCAAAGCGCCGTGAGCCTCGAATTGTTTCGCAAACAGGAGTTCCAGGATTACTGGAATGGCGCAGAGATTTCCCTGAACATTTATTTCTGATGCGGCGTTTGCTCCTTATCGTCATCCTGTCGGCCGGCCTCCTGGGCTGCAATGGGGCGTTTTTCTTTCCCTATCGTGACCAGGTGCTTTCACCGGAGCAGTTGGGACTGAAATACGAAGACGTTTATTTTCCGGCGAACGATGGCACCCGTCTGCACGCCTGGTTCCTGTCGGCCTCGGACAAGGCACTCGGCACGATTCTGTTCCTGCACGGCAATGCCGAAAACATCAGTACGCACATCATGTCGGTGCGCTGGTTGCCGGCGCAGGGGTTCAACGTGTTTCTGCTCGATTATCGGGGCTATGGCGCTTCCGAAGGCGAGCCCTCGGTGGAAGGCGTGCAGGAGGACGTCAATGCGGCCATGCGAACGCTGCTGTCGCGGCCCGACGTGGATCGCGACCGCATTGTGGTGTTCGGACAGAGTCTCGGCGGCTCCATCGCCATCCATAACGTGGCGCATTCATCGTATCGCCGGCACATCCGTGCCCTGGTGGTGGAAAGCGCTTTTGCCAGTTACCGCGAGATCGCGCGCGAGAAGCTGGCGGCGTTCTGGCTGACCTGGCCGTTGCAGTATCCGCTCTCGTGGACGGTCTCGGATGCGTACAGCCCGTCCGAAGCGGTGGCCGGCGTCAACCCCATCCCTTTGCTGATTATCCATGGGGACCGTGATCCCATCGTGCCGCTGCATCACGGACAGCGTTTGTACGAACTGGCGAAAGAACCGAAACAGCTATGGGTTGTTCCCGGCGGGGGGCATATCCAGGCATTTCAACGTCAAGCCTATCGCGACCGTTTTGTCGCTTATCTGACCGAAGTTCTCTCGAAATATCCGGCGGATCACAAATAGACGTAGCCGTTGCGGCGCAACCGGTCCTCTTCGTCCGGCCCGTAGGGCACCAGCTCGATGAACGCGGGGATGTCCTCCTTCCGCAGGCCGAGGCGGCGCATTTCGGTGAGGCACATTTTCACTTCGATGACATGCGCGCTGTCGAGGCGTTCCGCCCGGTCCACGACATTCCGGAACCGCGGATAGTTTTGCTTTGCGAATATTTCAATCTCCGGCCCGTGCAGCACCAGGGCTATCCCGGTGCGGGTGTTGTCGGTGCGCAGGGTCCGCGACAGTTGCTCGGCGCGCGCCAGCAGGTCGGCGATCTCTTCCGGGGTGTGCAGCGTGACGATGAACAGATAGCGCCCGTGCAGCTCGGTCAGGCTCGTGGCGGGTGGTTCCGGAGGCGTGGTATCTGACGAAGCGTGCGGCCAGAGCAGATAAACGACGGCCACGATCGCGGTGATCAGGACCAGGACGACAACATGTTTGCGACGCATGCGGACTCCTTTCCGTCTGGCGCGGAATCAGGGTGAATGAACGAAGCGCATGGACAAGTCTACCGCCCGGACGTTCTTGGTGATATCCCCGATCGAGATGAAGTCCACGCCGGTGTCGGCAAAGGCGCGAATGTTGGAAAGACCGATCCCGCCCGAGGCTTCGAGTTTTGCCCGTCCGCGGGTTTCGTCGACGGCGGACTTCAGGTCCGCGACGCTGAAATTGTCCAGCAGCAGCCGGTCCGCGCCGGCGGCCAGGGCCTCGCGTAACTCCCCGATGTTTTCCACCTCGATTTCAATCGATACGCCCCCGGGCGCGGAACGGCGCGCGGCGACGAGCGCCGCGGCAATCGAGCCCGCGGCGGCGATGTGATTCTCCTTGATGAGGATCGCGTCGTACAAACCCATGCGATGATTCTGTCCGCCGCCGCAAACGACCGCGTATTTCTGCGCGCGGCGCAGTCCCGGCACGGTCTTGCGCGTGTCGAGAATGATCGTCTTGGTGCCGCGCACCGCGTCCACGTACTGGCGCGCGCGCGTCGCGGTGCCGGAGAGCAGTTGCAGAAAATTGAGCGCGGTACGCTCGCCGGTGAGCAGGCCGCGGGCCGGGCCGTTGACGCGGCACAATGCCTGGCCGGCGCGGATCAGATCGCCGTCGCGGACATGCCACGCCACGCGGATGCGATCGTCCACTTGGCGAAAAACCTCGTCGAACCAGGCCGCGCCGCAGAACAGCGCGTCCTCGCGCGTGATGATCTGAGCCTCGCCGCCGGCGTCGGCGGCGATGAGTCCTGCCGTCAAGTCTCCGGCGCCCACGTCCTCGGCCAGGGCGCGGCGGACCGTTTCGGAAATATCGTCGGGAAGTTTCAGCGTGGCCATCAGAACAGGTGGCGGTTCACGAGAAAATGCACCCAGATGCTGGCGGCATAGCCGAGCGCCACCGCCCAGGACCATTTGAGATGCGCGAAGAACGTGTAAATGCCGCGCGCCTGACCCATGAGACCGACGCCGGCGGCCGATCCGATCGACAACAGCGAGCCGCCGACACCGGCGGTGAGCGTGACCAGCATCCACTGGCCGTCGGGCATGGCCGGATTCATGCTGAGCACGGCGTACATGATGGGTATGTTGTCGATCACCGCCGAGGCGATGCCGATCAGCACGTTCGCCTCGGTGGCGCCCAGGCCCTGATACAGCGAATGCGACAGCAGCGACAGATAACCCAGCGCGCTGAGACCGCCCACGCACAGCACCACGCCGTAGAAGAACATGAGTGTGTCCCATTCGACGCGCTTGATGCTGATGAAGATGTCGAAGGGTTTGGTCGCGGGCTTGAAAGCCTCGGGTATTTTCTCCGGCTGGGTCGCGGGTGTTTTCCGGACTTCCCGGCGACGGAGGGAATAACCATAAACCGTGAGCGCGCCCAGCCCGGTCATCATGCCGAGAAACGGCGGCAACAGGAGAAAATGATACAGGCCGACGGTCAACGCGATGGTCGCGACGAAAAGGACGATGACCGTGTAGCCGCCCTCTTTGACGCGTATGTGCTCGGTGTGCATCCTGGGCTTGCCGCGCGGCACGGCGAACGACATCAGCGCCGCCGGCACCAGCCAGTTGACCGCGGCGGGCACGAACAGCATGAAGAATTCATCGAATCGCAGCGCGCCTTTCTGCCACACCATGAGCGTGGTGATGTCGCCGAACGGGCTGAACGCGCCGCCGGCGTTGGCGCCGACGACGATGCTGATGCAGGAAACGGCGACGAATTGCTTGTTGTCTCCGGCGACGGCCAGCACCACCGCCGCCATGAGCAGGGCGGTGGTCAGGTTGTCCGCGAACGGCGAGATGAAAAACGCGAACAGCCCGGCGAGCCAGTAAATGGTGCGCAGCGAAAAACCGGAGGAGACCATCCACGAGCGCAACGCCCGGAAGACGTTGCGCTCCTCCATGGTGTTGATGTAGGTCATCGCGGACAGCAGGAACAGCATCAGTTCCGCGTATTCGAGGAAGTTGGCGCGCAACTCGCGCGCGGCGGTGACGTTATCGCCGCGCGCGGCGTAGGCGAAAGCGACCAGTATCCAGATGATGCCGGCGCCGATGATGACCGGCTTGGATTTGCGCAGATGCGTGAATTCCTCGCCGATCACGACCGCATACGCCACGACGAACGTGGCTACCGCGATGAAGCCGAGCGTGGTTCCGGTCAGATCGACTGTGGCGTGCATTGAGCGGCCTCCCGTGCTGTTTATTGGTAGCGGCTGTTCCCGCCGGCATTATAACCGGGTCTTCCGGGGTCGCCAGTTCCGCCGTTCGTTTACCCCAATGACGCCGCGTAACGGCGGTAGAGCCACTTCATGGCGAACGGCGGCAACAAGGTCGTGAGCGCGATGACGATGACCATGGCGGCGTATACCTCGTTGCTGAATATGCCGGATGACCTTCCGAGTTCGGCGAAGATAAGTCCCACCTCGCCGCGCGGCACCATGGCCAGGCCGATCGCCAGCCGCGTGCGCCGGTTCTCGCGGATGAGGAAGGCACTGAACAGTTTCCCCGCCACCGCCAGCAGAAACAGGGTCAGCGAAAACCACCAGATGAAACTCGAGGACCAGTCGATGACGCGGAAATTGAGCGACAGACCCACCGTCACGAAAAAGATCGGCGTGAACAGATGGATGATCGGACGCGCCTGGTCTTCCATGCGTCGCGCGAATTCGGGATCGGTGCGGACCGCCAGGCCCATGGGAAAGAAAAATCGCCGCGACAGCGCCAGCCCCGCGGCGAATCCGCCGAGCAATTCCGGCGCACCCACGGCGTGCGCGAGCCAGGCGAAGAAAAGCACCAGCGACACCACCGTGGTCGGGATCAGCCCTGGAATCCGGCTGGATTTTTCGAACCGCTTGATGATTTCGGCCATGCCCCTGGCGGCGACCGGCGCCAGCAGCATGAACAGCGCGATGAACAGCAGCACCCTGCCGGTGTTGACGAGGCTGATGCCGCCGCCGGTGGAAAATTCGTACAAAAACGCGAGCAGCACCACGCCGATGACGTCGTCCAGCACCGCCGCGCCGAGCACGATGTTGGATTCACGGCTCTGCCCGCGCCCGAGGTCGGCGAGTACCCGAACCGTGATGCCGATGCTGGTCGCGGTCAGCGTGCCGCCGATGAAAAGCGAGGTGAGCAGGCTCTGGCCGAACAGGAGCCGTGCGGCGGCAAAGCCCAGTGTGAACGGCAGAACCACGCCGGCCGTGGCAACCATCAGCGGCTTGGCGCCGGTCCGGATCAGGCGCCATACGTCGGTTTCCAGGCCGACCTCGAACAGCAGCAGGATGATGCCGATCTCCGCCAGCAGCCGGATGACCGCCGAGGGCTCGACCCAGCCGAGCAGGCTGGGTCCGAGCAGCAGCCCGGCCGCCAGTTCACCGATCACGGACGGCGCGCCGAGCCGGGCCGCGAGCTCACCCAGGATGCGCGCGGCCAGCAGAATGGCCAGCAGGATCAGGAAAAAGGTATGGACTTCCACGGCGCCGGCTCAGTTTTTGTTGGAGCGGCGAGTCTAACCAAGAGCGCCGGGGCGAGACAGGCCAATATCAGTAATTAATCGCGTTCGAATATATTGACATGTTTCCCGGCTGCGCTATGCTGAGCATGGCTGGATTTCCAGTCGATGACGAAATGCCGCTGATTCGCGCTGCTGCATGAAATCCGAATTTGCCGAGCACCTGCCTGAAAGCTGGGAACGATTTTCCCGTTTCTTTTTCGCGCTGGGCGACACCACCCGCCAGCAGATTCTGCTGGTATTCGAACCGGGCGAGGAAATCTGCGTCAACGACATCGCGCGCCTGTTCAAGATCAGCCGGCCCGCCGTCTCGCATCATCTGAAAGTCCTGCGCAATGCGGAATTGCTGGTATGCGAAAAGCGCGGCAAGGAAGTTTATTACCGCATCAATCATGCCTACTGCACTGAGGTCATGCGCATCGTGCACGACTTTGTTGCCAGCCGATCCGTTAGCGCCATCAAACCTACTGCCTGACCTGGTGCCGATCTCGCTCGGCCATACTTTGAACAGCTTAGCGAGATGCAGCGGCGGGTAGTTCGTCATTGCCTGCTTGTAAAATGCCTTGGCGGACGTTTACCCTGAATAACAAGAGCAGGCCCAGAACAAAGAATACAATCAGCGACAGAATGGCAATGCGGTAGCTACCGGTGAATTGCAGTGCCAGCCCGAAGAGCAGCGGACCAAGCCAGCTTGTCCCCTTGTCGCTGATTTCATAAAGTCCGAAATATTCCGATTCCTGTCCTTTGGGGATCATCAGTGAATAGACCGAACGACTCAGCGCCTGACTTCCACCCAGCACGATGGCGATGGCGGCGGCCATGATGTAGAAATCCAGGGTCGTTTTCAGGAAGGCGTAGGCATAGACCAGGGTCCCGATCCATATCAACAGGCTGACAATGATGGCGCGCTTGGCGCCGATGGCGCGGGCAACGTAGTTGAACAGGATCGCGCCAAAGAAACCGACAAACTGGACCATGAGAATAACGGTGGTCAAGATGGTCATGCTCAAACCCAGTTCTTCCTGGCCAAACACGGAGGCCAGCGAGATAACCGTCTGAATACCGTCGTTGTAGATCAGATAGGCAATAAGAAAAAGCATCGCTTGGGGATGAACGCGAATTTTGCCCAGGGTGTTCCGCAGTTGTCTGATCCCGACGGTCAGATAGTGTTCACCCGGCGGTAATTGTTTGACGGGTTGACGTCGCTTCAACGCCATGAGAGGGATCACCGTGAAGATGGCCCACCACACACCGGCGGAAGCAAGATTGATGCGCACCGCTTCGCTAATGCTGAGCCCGAAGTCACCGGCTTTGGCGAAGAGCAGAAGATTCAGGGCCAGCAACAGGCCGCCGCCGACATAGCCGAGCGCCCAGCCCATGGAAGAAACGCGATCACGCTCTTCGGGCAGGGCGATGTCGATGAGAAAAGCATTGTAAAAAACGATGGAGGCTCCGAAACTCAGATTGGCGAACAGGAACAACCCACCGCCGAGCAGATAATTCGTGCCCTGGAGAAAATACAACCCCATGGTCGCCAGGGCGCCTGCGTAGGCAAAGAAAGCCAGCATCTGTTTCTTGAAGTGCGAGTAATCCGCGATGGCGCCCAACAAAGGCAGGAATATCACCTGCAACAGGACGGACAGGGAGACGACATAAGGGAAGAACGATTCCGCCGCGACCCTAAGCCCCAGCGGATGGATAAAACCGCCGCTATCGGCGGCCGCTTTGGCGATGGTCGTCAGATAAGGGCCGATAAATACGGTCAGTACGGTGGTGGGAAAGGCGGAGTTTGCCCAGTCGTAGAAATACCAGGCACGCTGTTCGCGGCGGAGATCTGTAGCACTTTCCATTTTTATTCTGGGATAATCGGGTCGCCACCTTGGCCGGCCATATTGTTGCGCATGAAACGATTGTTCACCACAAAATTATGCCGTCTGTGACCATTTTCCCGATCGTCGTCGCGGTCGGCACCGTGTTGGTGCTGTCATGGCGCCGGCTGATGCATGCCTGCGAGGCGGCGAACGGCGCGGACTGGGGCAGCCGCTGGCTGAACCGCCTGGACGGGCTCAATCGCATGCTTTGCCGCCGGTTTCACCAGCTCAATCACGACGCCCTCGATCTTCCCGCCGCCGGCGGGGTGCTGCTCGCGAGCAACCATGTTTCCGGGCTCGACCCGCTGTTGCTCATCGCCGCCAGCCCGCGGCCGCTGCGGTTCCTGATCGCGCGCGAGGAATACGACCGCTGGTGGCTGCGCTGGCTGTTCCGCGCCGTCGGCTGCATTCCGGTGGAACGTACGCGCAATCCGCGCGCCGCCCTGGTCGCGGCGCGCGCGGCGCTGGAGCGGGGCGAGGTGGTGGCGCTGTTTCCGCACGGGCGCATTCATCTCGATCACCATCCACCGACGCCGCTCAAGCGCGGCATCGTGCTGCTGTCACGCATGACCGGCGCGCCGATCCTGCCGGTGCGGGTGGAAGGCGTGCGCGGCCAGGGCCGGACGGTGGCGGCGGTGTTCATTCCGAGCCGCGCGCGCATTCATGGTTTTTCGCCCCTGTCGTGCAACGGCTTGTCGGAGGACGAATGCCTCGGGAAATTATGGGACATCCTGGCCGCTCACCAGCGTCACGACAACCCGCACCGGCGGCGCCAGGATCGCCATCCGGAAATCGCGGAATAAAGCGAATCCGGTTTCACCCTTGAAAAAAGGAGGTCATTCCCCCAGTTAACAGCCAACAAGCCAGGATTCGAGGACAAAATTTCCCATGCGCATGGACAAACTGACCACCAAATTCCAGCAGGCGCTCGCCGAGGCGCAAAGCCTGGCGCTCGGACGCGACCACCAGTTCATCGAGCCGGCGCATCTGATGACGGCGCTGCTCGACCAGGAAGGCGGCACGACCCGCAGCCTGCTCGCCAAATCCGACGTCAACGTCAATGCACTGCGCACCAGGCTCTCGCAGACGCTCGACCGCCTGCCGACGGTGGAAGGCGCGGGCGGCGAGGTGCATGTCTCCAACAGTCTCGCGACCCTGCTCAATCTCACCGACAAGTACGCGCAGAAGCGCGGCGATCAATATATTTCCAGCGAACTGTTCCTGCTCGCCGCCCTGGAAGACAAGGGTGAGTTCGGACGCCTGCTCAAGGAAGCCGGCGTTTCCAAAAACGGTGTCGAGAAGGCCATCGACGCCATGCGCGGCGGGCAGAAAGTGGATGACGCTGGCGCCGAAGAGGGACGGCAGGCGCTGGAAAAATACACCATCGATCTCACCGAGCGCGCCGAGCAGGGCAAGCTCGATCCGGTGATCGGGCGCGACGAGGAAATCCGCCGCGTCATCCAGATTCTGCAACGCCGAACCAAGAACAATCCGGTGCTGATCGGCGAGCCCGGCGTCGGCAAGACCGCGATCGCGGAAGGCCTGGCGCAGCGCATCGTCAACGGCGAGGTGCCGGAAGGGCTGAAGGGCCGGCGGCTGCTCGCGCTCGACATGGGTTCGCTCATCGCCGGCGCCAAATTCCGCGGCGAATTCGAGGAACGGCTCAAGGCCGTGCTCAAGGACCTGTCCAAGCAGGAAGGCCGCATCATCCTGTTCATCGATGAATTGCACACCATGGTCGGTGCCGGCAAGGCCGAGGGCGCGATGGACGCCGGCAACATGCTGAAACCGGCGCTGGCGCGCGGCGAACTGCACTGCGTCGGCGCCACCACGCTGGACGAATACCGCAAGTACATCGAAAAAGACGCCGCCCTCGAGCGCCGTTTCCAGAAAGTGCTCGTGAACGAGCCCACCGTGGAAGATACCATCGCCATCCTGCGTGGCCTCAAGGAAAAATACGAAGTGCATCACGGCGTGGACATCACCGACCCGGCGATCGTCGCCGCGGCGACGTTGTCGCATCGCTACATCACCGACCGGCAACTGCCGGACAAGGCGATCGACCTGGTGGACGAGGCGGCTTCGCGCATCCGCATGGAAATCGATTCCAAGCCCGAGTCCATGGATCGCCTCGACAGAAAACTGATTCAGCTCAAGATCGAACGCGAGGCGCTCAAGAAGGAAACTGACGAAGCTTCGAAGCAGCGTCTGGCCACGCTCGAAGGCGAGATCAAAAAACTGGAAAAGGAATATTCGGATCTCGAGGAAGTCTGGAAATCCGAGAAGGCGGCGGTGCACGGCGCGCAGCACATCAAGGAGGCGCTCGACCGCGCGCGCGTGGAATTCGAGACCGCGCGCCGCGCCGGCGATCTGGCGCGCATGTCCGAGCTGCAGTACGGCCGCATCCCCGAGCTGGAAAAACAGCTGAACGCCGCGCAGGCGGCCGAAGGCAAGGAACGCAAACTGTTGCGCAACGCCGTGACCGAAAACGAAGTCGCCGAGGTGGTGTCGCGCTGGACCGGCATTCCGGTTTCCAAGATGATGGAAGGCGAGCGCGACAAGCTGCTGCGCATGGAAGAGGCGCTGCACAACCGCGTCGTCGGCCAGGACGAGGCGATCCGCGTGGTGTCGAACGCCATCCGCCGCTCGCGCGCCGGGCTTTCCGATCCGCGCCGTCCCTACGGTTCGTTCCTGTTCCTCGGGCCCACCGGCGTCGGCAAGACCGAGCTGACCCGCGCGCTGGCTCATTTCCTGTTCGACAGCGATGAGGCCATGGTGCGCATCGACATGTCCGAGTTCATGGAAAAGCACTCCGTGGCGCGCCTGATCGGCGCGCCGCCCGGCTACGTCGGCTACGAGGAGGGCGGTTATCTCACCGAGGCGGTACGCCGCAAACCTTACTCCGTGATCCTGCTCGACGAGGTCGAGAAGGCGCATCCCGACGTGTTCAACGTGCTGCTGCAGGTGCTGGACGACGGCCGCCTCACCGACGGCCAGGGGCGCACGGTGGATTTCCGCAACACCGTGGTGGTGATGACGTCCAACCTGGGTTCGAACCTGATTCAGGAGCTTGCCGGCGAGGAGAACTACGACAAGATGAAACTGGCGGTGATGAACGTGGTCGCGAGTCATTTTCGGCCCGAATTCATCAACCGCATCGACGACATCGTGGTGTTCCACCCGCTCGGACGCGAACAACTGCACCGCATCGCCGAGCTGCAGGTTCAGTATCTGCGCGAACGCCTGCGGGCGCGCGAGATGGGCCTGGTGCTCACGCCGAAGGCGCTCGACAAACTGGCCGAGGCCGGCTTCGACCCGGTGTTCGGCGC
>JACXTT010007708.1_pt1 | contig 15103 bp, 14 predicted proteins | sample 9270951 | NCBI WGS metagenome assembly JACXTT01 (sample SAMN15532306, study PRJNA645909) | rock metagenome | isolation source: weathered quartz diorite | place: Puerto Rico | collected 2017-06-21
CGGCGAGCATCTGGCTGCTGTTGTGGCACACGGCGTCGGGCGTGATCACCACCGACACCACGCTCGTCTTCGGCGTCGGCGCGACGCTCTACCTCGGCGCGGTGATGGTCCACTACCTCATCGCCGAGGTGGAGGCGTCGCGCGAGGCGGAGGCGGCGGCGCTGCGCTACCAGGTGCTGGCGCGCGAGGCGGAGCTGCGCGCGTTCAAGGCGCAGGTCGATCCCCACTTTCTCTTCAACAGCCTCAACGCCGTGGCCTCGCTCTGCGGCTCGCGGCCGGCCGAGGCGCGCGAGATGGCGCAGCGCATGGCCGACTTCTTCCGCTTGACGCTGCGCGTCGGCTCGCGCGAGCGCATCACCGTGGCCGAGGAGATCGACCTGGTGTCGCGGTATCTGGCCATCGAGAAAGTGCGGTTCGGCGCGCGGCTCTCCACGCGCATCGACGTCGACGACGCGGCCGGGCAGTGTCTCGTCCCGCCGCTGCTGTTGCAGCCATTGGTGGAGAACGCGGTGCGGCATGGCATCGCCTCCGTCGTCGACGGCGGGACGATCGACGTCGCCGCGCGCGCCGGCGACGGCGTGCTGCGCATCCGCATCGAGAACCCCGCCGATCCCGACCGCCCGCATCAGCGCGGCGAAGGGATCGGCTTGCAGAACGCGCGCGGGCGACTGGCGGCGATCTCCAATGGGCGCGCGTCGCTGAAGGCGGAGGAGAGCGAGGGGTTGTATCGTGTGTCGATCGAGGTGCCGCTGTGACGCGCCCCTCACCCCGGCCCTTCTCCCTCGCTTCGCTCGGGGTCAGGGCCACCCTCTTCCGCTTTCGCGGGAGAGGGCCCATATGCGTCCTTCTCCCGCGTGAGGGGGGAGAAGGTGCCCCTGAGCGACGCGAAGGGGGAGGATGAGGGTCGATGAGGGGCCATGATTAGAGCGATCATCGTCGACGACGAGCCGCTGGCGCGGGAGGTGCTGCGCGAGTACCTGGCGGCGGACGAGGAGTTTGAGATCGTCGCCGAGTGCGCGAACGGCTTCGAGGCCGTGCGCGCGGTGACCCATCACGATCCCGACGTCCTCTTTCTCGACATCCAGATGCCGAAGCTCGACGGCTTCGAGGTGCTGGCGCTGCTGGACCGCTCGCCGGCGGTGGTCTTCGTCACCGCGCACGACGAGTACGCGTTGCGCGCCTTCGAGGTGCACGCGCTCGACTATCTGCTCAAGCCCTTCTCCGAGGAGCGCTTCCGGGCGGTGTTGGAGCGCGTCAAGCAACGGCCGGCGCGCCCGGCCGCCGCGGCGCTGGCGTCGTCGCTGCGCGCCAAGCCGCTGCAGCGCATCGTGGTCCGCGGCGAGGAGGGAAGCATCCAGGTGATCCCGGCCGCGCGCGTCGATTACGTCGAAGCCGACGACGACGCCATCCTCATCGCCACCGGCGGCGCGAAAGTGCGCAAGCAGCAGTCGATCGGCGATCTGGCCGCCGAGCTCGACCCCGACCGCTTCGTGCGCATCCATCGCTCGTACTTGCTCAACATCGAGCGCATCGAGAAGATCGAGCTGTACGCCAAGGACAGCCGCGTGGCCATTCTGCGCGACGGCACCAAGCTGCCGGTCAGCCGCGCGGGGTATGCGCGGCTGCGCGAACTGCTCTAGCTGTCATCCCGAGCGTAGCAAGGGACTTGGGTGGGCATGCGGCGCGCCGCCCGCCGCCACCAGGCCCCCTCGCTACGCTCGGGGTGACGAGGGGGGATGCTTCATCGCGATCGCACGACTGCCACACCGTCCGCGACGCCGACGTAAAGCACGTCCCCCGCCCCCGCCGCCACATTGCCCACGGCTTGCGTCTCGAGCGGCGTGGTGCCGATGACGCGCGGCTTCGACGGATTGCTGATGTCGATGGCGATGAGCGAGGGGTTGCCGGCGACGTAGAGCGTGTCGCCGCGGACCAGCATTGGGCCGGGTGGCTCTGCGGTCTTCACGCGCGTGACCGCGCGCGGCGCGCTGATGTCGGTGGCGTCGACCACGGCGATGTAGTTGGTCACCGAGCCGAACACGCTGACCGGCGCGCTGAGAAAGACGGTCCGGCCTGCCAACGCCACGTGCGCCACGTTGGCGCTGAATCCTTGCTTGGAGAGCTGCAAGCCGGAGAGGCTGCCGGTGGCCTGCGGGTGCTCCGGCGCCGCCATGTTGATCAGCGCCACCCCGCCCATGTACTCCGTTTCGCCGACCGCGCTGCCGGTGGCCACGGCCACGATGTTTCCCGCCGCGGCGGCGTCGAGCGCCGGCGCATCGATGCGGCCGAGCGTATGCAGCCGCGGGCGATCGGACGTGTCGATGATCCACAGCCCATGCGCGCCTGCCGCGACGTAGAGGTGGTTGCCGTCGGAGGTGATGGTGCTGTTCGGCGGCGCGTCGGCGGCGACGACGCGCACCACTTTACCTGCGCGGTCGACCACCACCACCGTATTGGCCGCGGTCAGAGCGTAGGCGTAGAGGTCGTCGGCCGTGACGCCGTGGATGTGGCCGTTGAGCTTGAGCGAGGCCGTGGCGCGCGGCCTGGCGGGATCGGAGGCGTCGACGATCGTCAGCATGTCGCCGGCCGCGGCGAAGACTGTGGCGCCGTTCGCGGCGACCATGACCGGCCCGCGCATGCCGCCGAGGTGGCCGACGACCGTCGCGCTGCGCGAGCAGCCGGCCGCGAGGATGAGAATCAGCGTGAGTCGCCGCATTTGTAGAGCAGTCCGCAGACAGCGAGAACAATGATGACGCCGATGACCACCGCCGGCGCGCCGGTGATGAGCGTGAATCCCTTCGCCGCGAAATGGACCGAAGCCAGCGCGTCGCGCAGCCCCGGCCACTTCGTCGTGCCGGCGATGAGAAAGGCGATGGCCACGCCGGCTAGGCCTTCGCCGGCGATCATGCCGGAGGCGGCCAGCACGCCGCCGTCGGTGTCCGGTGGCTTGTCTTTGCGCCGCGCCTCGACCAGGCGGCGCACGATGCCGCCGACGAACACCGGCGCCAGCGTGCCGAGCGGGAGGTAGATGCCCACCGCGAAGGAGAGTCCCGGCAGCCCGGCGATGATGGCGCAGACGGCGAGCGCCGCGCCGCTGCCGACCAGTCCCCACGGCAGCGAGCCGGCCAGCACGCCCTCGATTACCGTCTTCATCAGCGTGGCCTGAGGCGCGGGGAGGTCGGGCGAGCCGAAGGTGAACGCCTTGCCCAGGAGCAACACGGTGCCGGCGATGGCCCAGCAGGCGAACGCGGCGCCGATGAATTGCCCGAGCTGCTGCCGCGCCGGCGTGGCGCCGACGAGGAATCCGGTCTTCAGGTCCTGCGAGATGTCGCCGGCCTTCGACGCCGCGATGCAGACCACCGTGCCGACGGTGAGGATGGCCGCGCGCGCCGACGGATCTTTCCAGCCGAGGAGGACGAAGACGACGGAGACGCCGAGCAGCGTCACCAGCGTCATCGCCGAGGTCGGATTTGAGGAGACGCCGATCAGCCCGACGATGCGCGAGGAGACCACCACGAAACAGATGCCGAAGATGGCTACGCCGATCGCAGCGACGCTGCGCGGGCCGAGCGGCATGTTGCCGGCCAGGAGGCCGGGGATGGCGATCAGCGCGACGATGACCAGGATGGGGACGGTGGCCACTGCGATGGGGGGATGTCGCGATCGGTGCGACCCTCACCCGGCGCGTCGCGCCACCCTCTCCCGCTCTGCGGGAGAGGGGAATGGCGTAGGCCTTTCGCCACAGCGGCGAAGGACGTCCACATCGTCGGTAGCGCTCGCGCTACGGCGATCAGTCCGGCCGCCGCCACCGCCCCCGCGCCGATGAAGCGGACGTGCTTCGACCAGATCTGTCCCGCGGTCATCGCGGCGATCGCGCCGGTTCCGTAGATGGCGATGAGCGGCGTGAGCACCGTCGCGGAGATGAGGCTTCCCGACACCAGGATGGCCGACTGGCGGTATCCGAGGATGTAGCCGACGGCGAGCAACGCGGGAGCGATCTCCAGCGCCACTTCCGCTTTCGGCAGAACGGGCAGCGCGGTGGAAAGCGTCGACGGGATGAGCACGAACGCGCCGATGGCGAGCTTCACGATCGCGCCGACGGCCAGGCCGATGAAGATCCACTTCCCTCCCTTCGCTGCCGCGGTCGTGGCCCGCAGCACCTCGGCGCACGCGGTCCCTTCGGGATACGGCAGCTCGTCGGCGGAGCGGACGATGAGCAGCCGCCGCAGTGGCACCATCGCCGCGATGCCGAGGAATCCGCCGAGCAGCGCCAGGATCGCCACCTGCCACAGCGGCGGCGTCATGCCCCACATAAAGAGCGCCGGGATGGTGAAGATCGTGCCGGTGGCCAGCGGGGGGTTGGCGGGGCGGATGGTTTGCGAGAGGTTCGCTTCGAGGATGACGCTGCGCTGTTTCATCAGCCGGAAGAGCGCGACCGTGAGCACGGCGATGGGGATCGACGTGGAGACGGTGAGCCCGACGCGCAGGCCGAGGTAGGCGTTCGCGGCGCCGAAGAGGAGTCCGAAGATGATGCCGGCGACGACCGCGCGCGCGGTGAGCTCGGCCACCGACTCGTCCTTCATGGATGAAGGATAATTGCAAGATGCGGAAAACGCTGCTCGCCTTGTCGCTCGCTGTCGTCGCCTTCACCGCGTGCAAAAAGAAGGAAGAGCCCGCGCCGCCGCCCGCCCCGGCGCAGACGGAGACGCACGAAACCGCCGCGCCGCCAGCCGCGAAGCCAGCGCCGCAGCCGACGGTGACGCTCGCCGCGGGCGCGCCGATCCCGGCCAGCGGCGTGGCGCTGTGGCTCGCCGCCGCCGACGCCATGCCAGGGAAGCTCGCCTCGTGGAGCAATCCCGCGGTGGCCGGCGTCACGGCGACCGCCGACAAGCCGGAGCTGCAGCCCATGGTAGTGGCCAACGCGCTCAACGGCCATGCCGTGGTCCGCTTCGACGGCGAGCAGAACATGCTCGTGACCAACGTCGACATCGGCGTGCAGCGCATGCCCGAGGCGACCATCTTCGCCGTCTTCAACAGCAAGACCGAGGCGAAGGAGCCGCTGCGAAAACTCTACGGCGACGACAACGGCGGCTACGACCGCGCAATCGGCCTCGACGGCCGCAGCGGTGACAAGAACTACACCGTCTTCACCGGCAACGGCGTCACCGGATACTTTGATCTGAAGGCGAACGAGAGTTACGTGACCGCGGACGTCTTCACCAGCAAGAACTTCTCGGGCTGGTTGAACGGGAAGAAGGTGCTGGACAAAGCCGCGGCGGATTGGAACGACGCGCTGCCCAATCTCTACCTCGGCGGCACCGGCACCGTCTATCACGAGCCGTGGCAGGGCGACCTGGCGGAGATCATCGTCTACGCGCGCGTTCTCACCGATCAGGAGCGGACGCAGGTGGAGGACTATTTGGGGAAGAAGTACGGGGTAGCAATCACACGATAGTTGCGCGTTGCGCGTTGCGAGGTGGGAGCCGAGCTCGCAACTCGCAACTACCTTCCGCGCGCCCTCAACCGTTCCACCATCGCCAGCTCGCCGATCTCATTGAGCAGCGCGAGCTGATACGCGCGCGCCAGCGCGTCCATCCAGCGCCGCGCGTGGCGCTCGTCGAGCGAGGCGAACGACGCCTCGAGCGCGTCGGCCTCGGCCGGAAACGAGGCGCGGATGCGCGCCAGCATCAGCTCGTGCCCGCGATCCTTGCGCGCGGTGCGCAGCATGTCCAGCACCAGGATGTTCGTCGTCCCTTCCCAGATCGGCAGCACCTGCGCATCGCGCAGCAGGCGCGGCATCGGCCAATCCTCGATGTAGCCGTTGCCGCCGATGAGCTCCATGCATTCGGAGACCGCCGGCACGGCTAGTTTGCCGGTCACCGCCTTGGCGATCGGCGTGAGGATGCGCAGCAGGCGCGGATCGTCGGTCGACAGCGCTTCGAACGTCATCAGCAGCGCGCCGAGGTGCTCGGCCTCGAGATCGAACAGGGTTTCTTCCACCAGCGGAAACTCGACGACGCGGCGCCCGAAGGCGTGCCGCCGCTCGACGTACCAGCGCGCCTCGTGGATGGCGCGCCCGACTACCGCCACCGCGGCGACGGAGTTGTAAAGCCGCGACAGGTTCATCATCTCCGCGATGGCCTCGAATCCGCCGACCTCCTCGGCCGGCGCATCGCGCAGCGTGACTTCGCCTGTGGGCATGGAGCGGACGCCCAGCTTTTCCTTCAATCGATCGATGGTGAGGCCGGGGTTGTCGCGCGTGAGCAGCAGGTACGTGCGGATACCGCGGATGCCGGGCGGCGCCCCCTCGGGGCGAGCGGTGACGAGCACGGCGTCGGCGTCGACGTTCGAGCAGAACCACTTCTGGCCCGTCAGCCGTCCGTTGCGGAAAACGGTCTCGTTCGCGCCGACGTCTGAGCCGCCTGCGCGCTCTGTGAGGAACATCCCGCCGGTCCAGAGCGTGTCGAGGTCGGTCGCCGCGAGGCGCGGCACCACGCGCTCGATCTGCTCGGCCGTACCGTGGCGCGTGAGCACGCGCGCCACGCCGTCAGTCATGCAGAGCGGGCAGTAGAGGCCCATCTCGGCCATGGCGAAGAGATAGCCGAGGGCGAAGCTGATGAACGTCGCGTCCTCGATGGGTGGGTACTTCATGGCGATCATGCCGGAGCCATAGGCCATGCGCGCCATCTGGCGATAGGCGGGGTGGTATTCGATGCGATTGACGCGATTGCCGCGCGGATCGTGCGTGACGAGGCGCGGCGAGTATCGGTCGGCGATCGCCGCGAGCGGCGCGACCTCGATCGCCGCGCGCTCGCCCATCGCCGCAAACTGCGGTTCGGCCCAACGCCACGCCGCGTCGCCGAGCTTCCGCTTGCACAGCCGCCGCAGGTGCGGCGACGCCTCCCAATACGACACGCGCGGCGGCTCGGGGATCATCATGGGGTCATGGGGTCAGGTCTTCAGTGTGCAGTTTCTTATTTGCAGGGCTTGGAACGATAACTCCCAATAAGAAACTGCAAACTGCAGACCTGACCCCCAGTATAGTCAAGCGATGAACGGACGATTGTGGGGTGGGTTGCTTCTCAGCCTCGTGGCCGCGGTCAGCTATCTCTTTTTCTTTTATCGCTTCCCGATCACGCGCGACGTGCCATGGGTGAACTTCCTGCTGTTCGCCGCCGCCATCTTTCTCCTGGTCACGGGATTTCGGCGCGCGCGGCGGAAAGTGTGGGCCGGCATCGTGGCGACGATCGGCATGGCCATCTTCGTCCTGTTCACCGTCGGTCTGCTGGTGGGATCGAAGCTGCCGGCCTCGCCGGGCGCGCCGCGTGTGGGACAGCCTGCGCCGCAGTTCGCGCTGCTCGATTCCACGCGGCGCGAGGTGACGCTACCGCAGCTCCTCGCCTCCGCGCCGCGCGGCGTCCTCCTGTTCTTCTATCGCGGCTACTGGTGACCGTTCTGCAACTCCGAGTTACGGGGTATCGAGCAGAACCTGAAATCGTTCGAAGCGGCGGGCGTGCGGCCGGTGGCCATCAGCATCGATGCGCCCCAGGAGTCAGAGAACTTGCGCCGCAAAGCCGCGTACACGTACACCTTCCTCTCCGATCCGAACGCCGAAATCATCAAGCGATACGGCGTGCTGCACAAAGGAGCGGGAGAGAAGGGGCGCGACATCGCGCGGCCGGCGGAGTTTCTCCTCGACCGCTCCGGCACCGTGCGCTGGGTGAACCTCACCACTGATCTGCGCGTGCGCGCGCGGCCCGAACAGATGCTCGAGGAGGCGCGCAAGCTTCGCTGATGTACGAGAGCCGCAAACAGAGGCTGCTGACGCGCGCGGAGTTCGCCTGGCGCGTGGTGCGTCACCTGGTCATCGCGCTGGCCGCGGTTGCCGTGGCGCTCAGCGTCGGCGTGTGCGGCTATCACTTCATCGCCGGCTTCCGCTGGGTGGACGCCTTTCTCGACGCCTCGATGATCCTCGGCGGCATGGGCCCGGTCGGCGAGCTGAAAACGGACGCGGCGAAAATCTTCGCCTCGTTCTACGCACTCTTCGCCGGCCTCTTCTTCATCGCCATGCTCGGCCTCCTGCTCGCGCCGTTCCTGCATCGCCTGGCGCACCGGCTGCACCTCGAGGACGAAAACTAACGTAAGAGGTCAGGGGTCAAATAGGGTTCAACATAGGGGGTCAGACCCCTCTACTACTCGTAGCGCAGCGCCTCCACCGGATCGAGCCGCGGCCTGATACGCAGGTAGATGACGAAGAAGAGCCCGATGGAGATCGTCACCAGCAGGCCGACACGATCGACCAGAGCGGGTGGATGCCCAGCCCCACTGCCACGCCGATGGCGCCCCATTCCCGAAAGGGTCATGGCCTCTGCTCACGTAGGGGTCAGACCCCTCTACTACTCGTAGCGCAGCGCCTCCACCGGATCGAGCCGCGCCGCCTGGTACGCGGGGTAGATCCCGAAGAAGAGGCCGATGGAGATCGACACCAGCAGGCCCACCACGATCGACCAGAGCGGGGTGGTGGTCGGGAGGGGACTGACATTGCGCACCACCGCGGCGATGCCCAGCCCCACCGCCACGCCGATGGCGCCGCCGATTCCCGAAAGGGTCATGGCTTCGGTGAGGAACTGCGTGACGATGTCGCGCCGCACGGCGCCGATGGCCTTGCGCACGCCGATCTCGCGCGTCCGCTCCGTCACCGACACCAGCATGATGTTCATCACGCCGACGCCACCGACGATCAGAGCGATCGACGAGATCAGGATCATGGCCAGCGTGATCCCTCCCGTCACCGCCTGAAAGTTTCCGATCAGCTTGTCGGGGGTGAGGATGCCGAAGTCGTTCGGCTTGTTGAACGCCACCTTGCGCCGCGCGCGCAGCACCGCCGTTCCCTCCTCGGTGATGCGCCCCACCCATTCCGGGCGGCGCGGAATGGTGGCGATATTCACGCCGATATCGCGCTTGATCCACGGGAAGTTGCTGTCGAAGGTGGTGATGGGGAGGTAGGCGTGCGAGTCGACGGTCTCGAAGAACGACTGCGATCCCTGCTTCTCCATCACGCCGACCACCGCGTACTTTCGGCCGCGGATGGCCACCTCCCGCCCGATGGGGTCGCGCCGCGGAAAGAGCGTCTCCGCGATGTTCGTGCCGAGGACCACCACCGGCGTGGAATGGAGCACGTCGTCCTCGGTGATGAAGCGCCCTTCGCCGATGAAGTGATTGTTCGCCAGCGGGTAATCGGGGGTGACGCCGGCGATGGTGTCTGGCGTGGCCTGCTGCGGCCCATAGATGACGTCGGGCGCGTCGTTGGCGCCGCCGGAAAACCAGTAGCGCTCCGGCGAGACCGCCAGCATCGATGGGCAGAGGCGCTTGAGCGCCACGGCGTCCTCGTACGTCAGGTTCTTGCGCAGGCGCTGCGAGTCGTCGCGGCTGCCGGGACCGAACTGCGGATCGAATTTCTGGAACTGCACCAGCGTGGCGCCGAACGACTGAAAGCTCTTGATGACGTTGTTGTTGAAGCCCTCGATGATGGAGACCATGGCGATGACGGTGGTCACGCCGATGACGATGCCGAGGATGGTCAGCGCGGAGCGCAGCTTGTGCGCCGCCAGCGCGCCGGTGGCGAACTTCATGTTCTCGCCGATCATTCGTACCTCAGCGCCTCGATCGGCGCCAGGTTCGAGGCGCGCCGCGCCGGCATGACCCCAGCCAACGCGCCGGTGAGCACGGCGATGAAGAGGCCGGTCAGCACCAGCGACGGGCGCACCAGCGTCGGCAGCGGGAAGAAGGCGGCGATGGCCTTGCTGATCAGAAATCCGAGGGCCACGCCGGCCATGCCGCCGCCGAATGCCAGGAGCATGGCCTCGGAGAGGAATTGGATCTTGATGTTGCGCTTCGTTGCGCCGAGCGCGCGGCGGATGCCGATCTCGCGCGTCCGCTCCACCACCGACACCAGCATGATGTTCATGATCACGATGCCGCCCACCACCAGCGAGATCCCGGAGATGAAGATCATCAGCGCGAATCCGCTGGCGGAGATGTTGCGCCACAGCGCCTGCAGCGCGTCCGCGCTCACCACGCCGAACGGATCGTCGGCGCGGAACGAGGTCCGTCGCCGCCCGCGCAGGATCACGCGCACGTCATCCATCGACCGCTCGATCCCCGCCACGCCCCCCGCGGCGCGGATGAAGAGGTCGAGCGTGCTGCGGATGCCGAACTGTTTGCGGAAGGCGTTGATGGGGACCCAGAGCTGATTGTCCTGGCTGCGGCCGAGGACCGAGCCCTGCTTGCGCAGCAGCCCGATCACTTTGAACGGATGGTCGGCCACCCACAGCGTGCGGCCGATCGGATCGAGCTTGCCGAACACCTCGTCGCGCACGTCGGTGCCGATGATGGTCACCGGCGCGGAGTGCGCATCCTCCGCGGCGGTGAAGAAGCGGCCGGCGTCGAGATCGAGGTTGCTGATCTCCGCCATGTTCGGCGTGCCGCCCTGGATGCGCACGCCGGTCAGCTTCTTCGCCCCGCGCTTCACCGTCTGGCGGGCGTTCTCATTGACGCCGACCATGGCGCAACTGTGGCAGCGCGCGCGAATGGCTTCGTAGTCGCCCCAGTCGAGCCGCTTGCGCTTGGCCGCCTGCAGGAACTGCTCGCGGCTGGTGATGATGCCGAACTGCGTGACGACGTAGACGTCGGGGCTGAGCTGAAAGACTTTTTCCTGGATGTAGTTGTTGAGCCCCGCGATGATGGAGACCACCGAGACCACGGTCATCACCCCGATGATCACCCCCAGCAGCGTGAGGAAGCTGCGCAGCTTGTGCGTCCCGAGGGCGGTGGCGGCGATGCGGAGAGTTTCCATGAGGCTCTGAAGACGAGGCTCGAGGTTCGAGGTGCGAATGAAGAAGTAAGAAGAGTCTGCCGTTCCCTCTTCCAATTAATTCTTACTTCGCACCTCGCACCTCGAACCTCATGTTTTCTCCCCCTTTTCCCCCTTCTGTTCCTTCACCTTCGATCCATCCTTCAGCTCTCGCAACGCCTTGAACGGCCCGGTCACGACTTGCTGCCCCTCGGAGAGTCCCTTCACGATCTCGATGTTGCTCTCTCCCGAGAGGCCGGTGGTCACGGGGACGAACTTCACCGACCCTTGTTCGGTGACGAAGACGCCTTCCTCGTCCTGCGGCTTGGCGTTCGTGTTCTTGGCGCTGCCCGGCTTCTCGCGCACCACCAGGGCCTGAATGGGGATGCCGATCACTTTTGCGCGCGTGCCGGTGATGATGTCCGCGGAGGCGGAGAATCCCGGCCGCACGCCGGGCGGCGGATTCTCCACCTGGATCTTCACCTCGAAGTTCACGGCCTCGGTGGTGCTGCCCAGCGCGCGCTGGACGGGACTCGATCCCACCTCGGTGACGATGCCCGAGAAGGTCTTGTTCGGATAGGCGTCGATGGTCACGGTGGCGTGCTGTCCCACTTTCACGTTGGGCACGTCGGTCTCGTCGACTTGCATCACCGCCTCGACCACGCTCATGTCGGCGATGGTCAGCAGCTTCGTGCCGGGATTGTTCATGGTGCCGATGACCGCCACCTCCCCCTCCTCCACCGGGAGCGCGGTGACGATGCCGTCGATCGGCGCGCGCATGGTGGTCTTGGAGAGCGTGTCCTGCGCCGCGGCGAGATTGGCGCGCGACTGCTCGATGCGCGTCTCCAGCGCCGCCACGTTGGCGCGCGCGGCGTCGAACGCGGCGCGGGCGTGGTCGAGCTCCGCCGCGGGGATGATCTTCTGCGCGAAATTCTTCTGCGCGCGCTCGAAGCTGAGCTGCGCCTCCGTCGCGTTGGCGCGCGCGGCGTCGCGGTCGGAGAAGAGCGCCTGCAGCGACGCCGCCGCCCCCTGCGCCGAGGCGGCGAGCTGCTTCTGGTCGATCTGCAGAAGGAAGGAGCCCTTCTTCACCACGTCGCCCTCGCGCACGGCGAGGTTGACGATCTGCCCCATGACGTTGGCGGAGAGATCGACTTTGCGCTGCGCGTCGATTTTCCCGTTCGCCGAGACCTTGCTGGTGAGGTCCATGCGCGAGACCTTGGCCATGGCCACGGGCATGACGTCCTTGCCGCCGCGCGACTTCAGCGCGAGCGTGACGATCGCGCCGACGATGACTACGGCGATGCCGATGAGGATCTTCGTCCTTCGTTTCATTCGAGACCTACTACGGAGGAGCGGAGCTGCGGTTTCCCGATCAGACCTCAATCTTGACTTCTTCCGTGTCTTTGGCCCAATCGTCGTCCTTCGGCTGCGGGATATGCAAGCGCAGCTCGCTCGCCCGATTGGGACGGAGGTCTGTGGGCATGACCCGATCGTCATGTTCCAGCGGACCGAACGTCTCCGCCACGCGGGTGATGCTGCGCACTCCGTGCTGGCATTCCGAATTCGCCAGCAGCCGCAGGATGCCGCGGGCAATCGTCCGTACGCGCGGGAAGCGGTGGACGAAGCTGTTCGCCGCGAGGTAAAGAACGTCCTCCCGGCGCTTGTTCAGCAGGGGGATGTTGATGGGACTCGCCGATAGGCGCGAGACGAGGTCAGGAAGCTTCTCGTCTTCGCGCGCCAGCTTTGTCGGCTCGCTGGCCGCCTTCAGCAGCTCCTCGCGCGTGCGCCAGTGCGGAGTGCTGCCGGCCAGGATGAAGACCGTCGGTCCGAGCGTCCGCTCCTCGCCGCGAATGAAGTACGCGCCGTCCCAGATGGGCGACAGCAGTTTGCCGTAGAGCTTTTCTCCCCCCACCGGCGTATCGACCTCATCGATGAAGGCGAGCGGAAATCCTTTGCGCATGCGGATGCTGCGGATCCGCTCGCAGAGCCAGAAAAGATCCTCGGCGGTCGTCCATTGCGCCGCCGACTCGATGACCACTTCGCAACCGACTACCTCGCCCATCTTGCGCGCCAGCGTCGACTTCCCGGCTCCCGGCTCGCCGCAGAGAACGGCGACGAACGGGCGCCCCGGCGCCGCGCTGCCTTTGTAGTCCTCGACGTATTTCTTGATCTGCGCCTTGAGGCTGACGATCTCTTTTCCAAAGTCGGGATTGACGGTGAGGAAGCCCGGGAGGTACCACCCAGCGTCGTTGAGGCGGATGGGCCCCTCCTCCAGCAGGTTGTACGTGCGCGCTTTCACCTCCAGCGCGATCAGCTCGCTGAGGCGCTCCTCCTGCATCCCCACAATGGACACCGAGGTCTTGCCGTACAGCAAATCGAAATGCGGCGTGTACCAGTCGTCGATCGACTCGAGACTGCGCGCGCCGGCGCTGAAGATGGCCGAGGCGGCAAACGCGTTAGCCGCCGCATCATACGCATCCGAGCCCGTCATCAGGCCGCGGGCGATCTGCGCCAGAAGGACGTCGCCGGCGCCCACGCCGTCGGGCTCCCCGTGCGCGATGGAAAGCTTGATCGGCTTGAGCGTGTCGTCGCACACCAGCACCGCGTCCTCACGCGAGATGCGCACCAGCAGCAGCCGTCCTTTGGTAGGGATCTTCTGAGGCACTTCCTTCAACGCCTGCACGAAGTGCGGGTGGTAGATACAGCGGTCGCTGACTTTACGGACAATCGGCTCGTCGAACTGTTCGAGCCGCTCGAGAATGGTGGCCAAGTGCCGGAGGTTGATGGCCAGCAATGTCCAGGGGAGCAGCTTGATGATCTCTTTGCGCGGCGACCGCAGGATAAACGGCAGTCCGGCGTAGAGGTCGAGATCCTTGACCACCGTGCCGCAGTCGAGCAGGCCGTAGTCGTAGTCGGCCACGATGACCGCCGACACGCCGTCTTTGCCCGGCAGCGAGTAGGGGAACGGCGTGACATCTCCCGACTTCAGGTTACGGTCGTAGCGGCCGCGTAAGGCGGGGCCGCGCGGATCCGAGGTGAAGACGCGCGACTTGAGCGTGGTGAACGGCGCTTCGCCCAGCCGGATGTGGTGGATCCGCGCGGGATCGGTCAGCCCGTCTTTTGGAAACAACTCGCGCGGATCGGCGACGTCTTTGCCCCAGCCGCTGGCGAAGGTGACCTCGGCGGTGCTCGTCGCCGCAATGCAGCGCGCGATGGTGCCGACGCCGCCGGCCACGTCCGTCTGGTTCTTCGGATTGACCAGCGTGCTGGGAATGATGTCGTAGTGCGACTCCACGCGCTTCGGCAGGGGGAGGTCCGTCACCAGCCAGGTGCGGTCGATGATGAAGTCGCCGACGATCAGGATGTGACCGGGAGCCGCAGGGACCATGCGCTCTCCTTCTGCGGAGGCGACGATACACGCGGGTGGAAAAATGTCAACGCGACGCGCTGTGTTAGCGTGTGGCCATGGCCCACAATCTCCGCCGCGACCTCGGGACCATCGAATCCTACGCGGCGCTCCTCGGCATCCTCATTGGCGCCGGGATCTTCAAGGTCACCAGCGATGCCTGGGCTCTCACCGGTCCGAGCGTCATTCTCGGCTACTTCGTGCTGGCGCCGGCCATTCTGGCCACCTCGGTGGCCTATTCGGTGTTTCTCTCCACGCCGCTCGGCCGCGAGCCGGGAGGGGAGTACACGCACATCTCGCGCACCTTCGGCGGCTACGGCCTGGCCTTCGTCGGATCGTGGCTGAAGATCATCTCGTACATCGGCGCGCTGGCCTACCTTGCGCGCGCTCTCGCCGACTACGCGCGCGAGCTGTTCCCAGGCGCCAATGCTATGGCCGTCTCAGTCGGCAGCCTGCTTTTCTTCTACGCCATCAACGTGGCCGGCGTGCGCTGGTTCGGGCGCATCCAGGTGTGGATGTGCATCGTCCTCGGCGTCTCACTCGTGGTGCTCATCGTCCCCGGGCTCTTCGCCATCCACCCGGAGAACTACCGCCCCTTCTTCACGCACGGCGCGCACGGATTCATCGCCAGCCTGCCGCCGACCTTCTTCGCCTATGCCGGATTCGAGGCGCTGGCACAAACTGCGGGTGAAGTGCGCGACAGCACCAGGCGCCTTCCCGTGGTCTTCTTCCGCGGCATCATCGCTACGATGATCATCTATCTGCTGATGTCGGTGGTCGCCTTCGGCGTGCTCCCCGCGTCGCGTTTGCGCGTGGCCGCGGCGCCGATGGCGGAGGCGGGGGCG
>JACXTT010007709.1_pt1 | contig 15102 bp, 11 predicted proteins | sample 9270951 | NCBI WGS metagenome assembly JACXTT01 (sample SAMN15532306, study PRJNA645909) | rock metagenome | isolation source: weathered quartz diorite | place: Puerto Rico | collected 2017-06-21
GGGGCTCGACAAGATTTGTTGGGCTTCAGATTTACGGCTCCGCTTAGGCCCGCGTGTTGGAAGCGTCGGTTGGAGTCGACGGAAAGACATTGCAAGCAACTTACGCTTTGCACGTGGGGGGGCCCGGGAAATCCGCTGGGCTCGAGATTGCGAGCCGCCTCGGAATTTCGGGGCGGCTGATCGAGGATGCACGCAGCCGAATGTCGACGCATGAGCGCGACATGGAGAGATTCCTGGCGGAGTTGCATCAACGTGTGGCTCGGCTGGCCGAGGCGGAACGGGAGCTGAATGCGCAACGAGAGGCGCTGGTATCACGCGAGCAATCGCTCGCCAAGGAGTGGCAGCAACGCGAGAGCACGAAGTTGAGGGAAATCGACCAGCGCTTGCAGTCGGCGATCGCTCAATTTGAAGAGCAGGGACGCAAGACCATCGAGAAGATTCTCGCCAGTACGGAGCAACGGAAAGCTGTACAGCAGGCCGAGCGCAAAGTAGCGAAAACCAGGCGGGAGTTCGAGCAGCAGGCTCGTGAGACCGTGTTCGGGGAACGCGTTGATGCAGTGAAGGGCGCGGCGATCGAGGAGGGCTCGCGGGTGCGGTTGAAAGGCGTGCGTGAGCCGGCCCGCGTCCGCCGGAAGCTGGCCGGCGGATTGATTGAGGTAGAAGCGGGCTTGATGAAGATGCAGATTTCGACCTCGGACGTCGAGGAAGTGCTGCCGGCGACTCCCGAAGGCGCAAAGCTTCCGGCCCATGTCTCGTTCGAGGCCGGGCCGAGCTGGGACGTGTCGTATCGCGAGATCAATGTCATCGGACAACGTGCCGAAGAGGCTCGCGACCAGGTGGACAAGTTCCTCGACAGCGCCGCGATGGCGTCGGTGGACCGCGTGCGTATCGTGCACGGGCACGGGATGGGCGTCCTGCGCAAGGTGATCGCGGAGCTGCTCACGACGAATCCACACGTTGAGAAGTTCTATCCGGCGTCGCCGAGTGAAGGTGGGACGGGGGCGACTGTGGTGGAGCTAAAATAAACTCATGGCGCTCGTAGCTGGCCTGACGATCGAAGACTTCGAGAAACTTCCAGACGCTCTTGCTTTGCACCACGAACTGGTGGATGGAGAGCTGGTGGATGTGTCAGGAAATACGTTAGCCCATAATCGATTGCGTGATCTTCTGATGGAATTGTTGCGAGGGGCCCTCCGGCGGCGCGATCTCGGAGAGATCATTTCCGAGCAGGAGTTCGATTTCGAGGGCAATGCGCACGGGCCGGATGTGACCTTCGTAAACGCTGACAAGCTGCGCCTGCTCGATCCAAAACGGAGAGTGCAGCGATGCGTACCCGACCTCGCTATCGAGATCGTCTCCCAGAACGACAAATTCGAAACGCTAATGAAGAAAGCGCGGAGATACCGGCGGTGCGGGACGAAGGAAGTTTGGATCTTCTCGATCGAGATGCGTGAAGCGTACGTGCTCTCGGATAAAGAACGCGTCATGTTAGACGAGAGCCATGAATTTCACTCGGATCAGATTCCAGGTTTTTCGATACGCATCGGTGACCTTTTCGATCGCATCTGGTCGCTAAAATAAGAAGTAGTGGTTCCTGCAACTCTCACTCCGTGCTCGAACTGCGGTACCGCGCTTGATCGGCAGGCGCTGATCTGCGCATCCTGCGGCCGGCTCACGCACTCGATGGAATTCGAATCGCTGTCGCAGCAGGCTAAGCTGGCAGGCCAAGCCCACGATTGGAATGGCGCCAAGATCGCTTGGGAACGCGCGCTCGCGCTTGTGCCGCCCGGTTCGGATCAATACCGCAACGTCAAGTCGCGCATCGACAATATCGATCTTCAGCTTTCGAACAAAAGTGTCTGGGTGAAACGGCTTGCGAAATTAGGTCCGGTTGGCCTGGTGCTGTGGAAATCGAAGACCATCGCGCTCCTGGTTCTAACGAAAGCTAAATTCCTGATACTGGGTCTGACGAAGCTCAGCACGTTCGCGAGCATGCTGGCGTTTTTCGCCGTTTATTGGTCGCTGTACGGCTGGAAGTTCGCCCTCGGATTCGTACTCTCCATTTATATTCACGAAATGGGCCACGTGATGGCGCTGCGCAAATACTCCATTGCCGCGAGCGCACCGATGTTCATCCCGTTTGTGGGCGCGTTCGTACGGCTGAAGCAATATCCTCATGACGTGGCCGAGGATGCGCGCGTTGGACTCGCCGGACCGATCTGGGGATTAGGCGCTGCCGTCGCCGCCTGGTTGTGCGCGATCACGACGCAGCAGCCGATCTGGTACGCGATCGCTCACACCGGCGCGTGGATCAACCTGTTTAACCTGATTCCGGTCTGGCAGCTCGATGGCGGCCGCGGTTTCCGCGCCCTTACCCGCAAACAGCGCGGCATCGTGCTGGCCGTCGTACTCGCGATGTGGGTCTTCACCCAGGAGACGATGCTGCTGCTGATTGCGCTGGGCGCCGGCTATCGGCTTTTCAGCAAGGATTATCCAGCCGAAGACGACAATGGCGTGCTCACGCAGTACATCGGTTTGATTGTTCTGCTCGCGATGCTGGTGCTGATGACGAGCACGGCCGGGCGCGGATCGTTCTAGCTATCGGTCTTCCTTTGTAAATAGAAATGCACGGCTGGCGTCACGATCAGCGACAGGATCATCGATGCCAGGATCCCGCCGATCACCGAGATCGCGAGCGGCTGCAGCATCTGCGATCCGGCGCCGAGCGCCAGGGCGAGTGGAATCATACCGGCCATCGTCGCGAGCGCAGTCATGAGAATAGGACGCAATCGGCGTTCTCCCGCGAGAATCATGGCTTGCTCGGGAGCCACGCCTTCCGAGCGGTACTTCTCATCGGCATCGAGCAACAGAATGCCGTTCTTAGCTACGATGCCGATCACCATGATCAGGCCCATGAACGATGAGATGTTGAACGTGGTCTTAGTCGCCAATAGCGCCAGGAATACGCCGGAAGTCGAAAGCAGCGCTGAAGACAGAATGGCCAGCGGCGCGCTAAAGGAGCCGAACTCGAATAACAACACAATGAACACCAGGACCACAGCCAGGATCAGCACGACCGCCAGGTCATGGAACGAGCGCTGCTGTTCTTCGTATTGGCCGCCGTAGAGAACGCGAATTCCGGCAGGAAGGTTGGTCTGCGCCACCGCTTTCTTCACCTCCTTCATTCCGCTACTGAGACTGACTCCCGCCAGGCGCGCTGTGACGGCGACCACGCGCTGCAAATTTTCGCGACGGATCTCGGTCTGTCCCGGAAGCTCTTCAAAGGTCGCAAGACTTCCCAACGTCGCGCGATTGCCATTCTGACTGGTGAGCAGCGTGTTGCGAATCGCATCGAGCGATGCCCGGGTGTAGTCGGGGAAACGAACGCGGATGGTGTACGCGCGATCATTCAGAACCACGGGAGTTGGGGCCGGCTCGCCTTGCAGGATCGCACTGGCGTCGAGTTCCACTTCTTCAGTGGTGAAGCCGCCACGAGCGGCCACGGCGGGATCAACATGGAAAACCATCGCAGGACCGCTGATGGTGTTGTCGATTCCATTCAGAATATCGACGACGCCGGGCACTTTCTTGATCTGGTCGGCAACCTTGGGCGCCCATTGGCGCAATAGATCCGGATACTCGGAGAACATCTTGATGACCACCGGTTCGGGAGCGCTAGTCAGGTCGCCGATCATGTCCTGCAGAAGCTGGATGAACTCCACTTGGAGCATCGGGTCTCGCTTCGTGAGCTCTTTCCGGACGTCAGCGACGAGTTCGTCGATGGGCTTATCGCGCTTCCGTTTCAGCTTCACCGCAATGTCGCCAGTATTGGCTTCGGTGACCGTAGCGAGGCCGAGTTGTAGACCAGTGCGCCGCGAGGTGCTCTCTACTTCAGGAGTTTCACGGAGGACCCTCTCGACGTCCGATATGACGCGATTTGTTTCGGCCAGCGACGAGCCCGCCGGCATGATGTAGTCGAGGATGAAGCCGCCTTCGTCCATCTCCGGGAGAAGTTCCGAGTCCAAGGCTCTGTAACAATAATACGAGCCGCCGATCAACGCGACGCAAAACAACGCCATGACCCAACGATGCTTCAGCGCGCCTCGCAGGATTCGTTCGTAAACTCCGAGCACCCGTCCCAGAAATCCGCGGCGTTCCCGGTTCTCGCCTGCGACTTCAGCGGCGCGGCCCTCGCGCGGTTTGCGCAGGAAATAATGGCTCAGCGTCGGCGTCCAGGTGAGTGCCAGAGCCAACGAGGTCAGCAGCGCCACGCCTACGGTGATTGCAAGCGCACGGAAGAACGTTCCAGTTACACCCGTGATCGAAATCAGCGGGAGAAAAACCACGATGGGCGTAATCGTGGACCCGACCAAGGGCACGCGAATTTCACGCATTGCGCTGCGGATCGCCTCAGCACGTGTTTGTCCGGCGTCGCGATGCATGACGATGTTCTCGACGACAACGATCGCGTCGTCGATTACCAAGCCGACCGCTGCCGCCAGGCCACCTAGCGTCATCAGGTTGAAGCTCTGGTTGAGCATCCGTAGCGCGATGAAAGTGACGGCGATAGTGGCGGGGATCACCAGGCCGGCCACGATGGAGCTGCCCCAATCGTGGAGGAAGAGAATCAAAATGATCGCCGCCAAAGCGAGCCCGATCAGGATCGCGTCCCGTACGCTCTTGATGGAATCCCTGACCAGTTCCGATTGATCGTAGAAGGGCTGCAGCACCACTCCCTTGGGAAGCGATTTACGAAGGCTGTCGACTTCCGCATGAGCTGCGTCCGCCACCTCCACAGTGTTGCTGTCCGGTTGCCGGTTGATGTTCAGTAGCACGGCCGGTTTTCCGTTGGCAGTCACGATAGTGTAAACGGGCTTCACAGAACCGTGCACGGTTCCCAAATCCCCGACCCGCACTGGAATGCCCGCGGCGGTCGTCTTCACAACGATGTTGGCGATTTCCGACGTCGTGCGTGCTTGGCCGGTCACCAGGCTCAGCACCAATTGGTGATTGCTCTCTACCAGTCCGGGAGAGTCGATCATGTTGCTGCGCCGAACCGCGTCCAGCAGCATTGGAACCGTGACCGCGGTTTGCAGCATCTTCGCGGGATCAGGTTGAATCTCAAACTCCGGTTCCTGGCCTCCCTGAACGATGACGGTCGCGACTCCGTTGAGCCGATTCAAGCGAGGCTTGAGCTCATATGTCGCTATCTCCCACAATCGGGTCATGGGAGCGCTGTCCGAGGTCAGGCTGTATCCAAGAATCGGAAAGGCGGCGAAGGTGAGCCGGTTCGAAGAGACCTTAGCAGTAGCCGGCAGCGACGACTGCACGCGCGCTAACGCAGCGTTTACCAGCTCGAGCGTCTGGAACATGTTTACTTTCCAGGAGAAAAACAGGTCAACTTCCACCTGGCCACGGCTGGTAATGGATTGCACGCGCTCGATGCCGGGCACGATGTTCAAAGTCTCTTCGATCGGCCGCGTTACGGTCACCAGCATCTGGTCGATCGGCGCTACGCCGTTATCGACGCCCACTACGATGCGTGGGAAGTTCGTCTCTGGGAAAACCGCGATCGGAATGGTGAAGGCCAGATAGATTCCGGCCGCGACCATCGTCAGGATGACGAAGATGATGGACTTGCCGTACCGCGCGCTCCAGTGCTCAGCGGCGACCTCGCGTGTCGTGCGTGATTGAACTGGCGGCTGCTCGATCATTTCTTATCCGGCTTCTCGGCCTTGTCCGATTTGTCTGCTTTGCCGGACTTGTCCGTCTTATCATCCTGGCCGGCTTTGTCCGATTTTTCGTCCTTGTCGTCCTTGTCTCCTTTTTCTCCTTCACCCGGTGCACCGATGGTGATCTTGCCTCCGTCTTCTAGACCCACTCCGCCCACTGTGATCACTTTCTCACCGACCTCCAGGCCTTTGAGCACCTGGAGCTTGTCAGGTTCGCGCACGCCAACCTCGATTTTCCTTTCGTGAGCTTTCGAATCCGCGCCCGCGACCATCACTTGCACGCCTCCCTCTTGCGACGGAAGTAATGCTTCAGTCGGAATCACGGTCGCGTTTTGGATTGTCTCGGCGAGGATTTCGGCTCGAACCGTGGCCCCTGGCTTCAAACGCTCACCGGGATTCTCAGCTTCGAGCCAAACCTCGACGGTGGTGCTGTTGAGGTTCACCGCCGGGCTTACCACGGTGATCCTGCCGCGAGCCTCAAGCTGCGCGTCGGTCTGTACGATTTTGCCCGGCATGCCAACCTTGAGTGTTACCGCTTGCGCCACCGGAACATTGGCGCGCGCAACCACTCGTGAGATGTCGACGATCGTGAGCAATGGTGAACCGGTACTCGCCATCTCACCGGCGTACAGCGGGCGGTCGGCGACAACACCAGCGATGGGGCTGCGGATTTCCGAATAGGAGAGCTGGGCCTGGGCGCCTTCATAGCGCGCCTTTGCAGCTTGCGTTTGCGCTTCCACGCTTTTTACCTGCTCCTGCCGGGTGACACCCTCGAGCGCTTGCAAGTGCTTTTGCGCGACTTCAAACTGGCTCCGCGCCTGTACGAATGCGACGTTGGCTTCATCCACCAACCGGCGCGCCAGCGCACCCTGATCGAAGAGCTGCCGGCGGCTATCGTACACTTTTTGCGCGGCGTCCATCGCTTGCTTCGCGCTCTGCAAATCCTGCTGCGCTTTGTTTAGATCCTCCGGAAGGGTCGCAGCCGTAGTGGTCCGCTGATTGGACTGGGCTTGAGTTACCAGCTCCTTGTTCTCGGCAACCGCGGCCTGGAGATCCCGATTTTCGAGAACAGCCACCACCTGGTTCTTGCTGACGTGATCGCCACGCTTGACGTTGAATACTCGTATCGGCGCGCTGATCTTCGGCATGACGTTGGCTTGGTCGACCGGATAAAGAATAGCTTCCGCGGAAACGATCCGCTGGATCGAGTCGCGCTTCACTTCGGCCACCTGCACCGGAACAACCGGCTCGGTCTCAGCCTCCTTCGGTTTCGAGCAGCCTGTCAGGATCAAAACGGCGAGTCCAACAATTGTGAATGTCCGCATGAGTTAGAGGCTCCCGGTGAGTGTCTGTAGGGTCGCGAGGGCGACGCGATAGCGCGACAGCCCGTCGTCATAGGCATTGCGGGCCTGCGCAAGTGTGCTTTGTGCGTCTACGACTTCGAGCGCCGTTGCTTCGCCGGCCTGATACCGCAGCGTCGTGAGCCGCAGACTTTCGGCGGATAGATCCATGGAGCCGCGCAGTGAGGCGAGCTGTGCCTCGGCTACTTGGGCCTCGCGATAAAAGGAATTGAGATTGGCCAACAACTGCCGCTGCGCAAGGCTCAGCTCGACCTGAGCCTGTCTTTGCCTGAGTTCGGCCTGACGAACCTTGCTCTGCGTCGCGCCCCAGTTCCAGAGCGGAATGTTTAAGCCGGCTTGAGCCACCGACCCGATATTGTTCAAGTGCTCGCGATTGTAGTGAGCCAGCTGATTGGCTTGCAGGCCATAGAAATAGTCAAAAGCGAAGGTTGGAAGGTATCCGGCGCGGGCGACGGAAATACCGGCCGCCTCTTGCTGCAGAGTAGCTTGCGCTGCGCGGAGTTCAGGGCTCTTCGCCATCGCTTGCTCTTGCACTTCCTGGAAGGGAGCGAGCGCCGACGTTTGCTCGAGGTCGTCCGCTACCGTGAAGTTCTGCTGGAAGTCCGGAAAGATTATCACCGCCAATGCAAAGCGAGCTTTATCGATCATTACCTGAGCGTCCAACACGTCGCGCTCGCGCTGTTGCACCTGCACCTGCGCCTTGACCACGTCAGCGTGCGCTGCTTCGCCACCCTGCTCCTGCTTTTGTGTGATGTCGAGAAAACGCCGGGCATCGTCCAAAGTGCGCTGCGCATTGGCCAGGCGCCGCGAGGCGATCACAAGCGCGTAGTAGTCCTGCACGACGGTCGCAATCAGGCCGCGCGCCGCGAGATCCACCTTTGCTCTTGCAACCGCTTCGGCCGCCATGGTTCGCCGGTAGTCGGCCCGCTTGGCAAGGGAGAGATCCTGATGGGCCTGCGCATAAACATAGTAGACGTGCGGGCCGTCGTTGGGTACAAAAACACCAGAAGGAGTTCCATTCGGCTGCGTGTAGATGAACTGGTCGACCTGCTGCGTCTGGGGCAATAGCGCGGCTTTGGCCTGGATGCGATCCTCCCGCGCAAGCAGCACCGCGATATTCGCTGTTTGGATCTCGGCGCCGTACTTACGAGCGCGCTCGAGAGCATCCGCAAAAGTGATGGTGAGTGGCGCGGTGCCGGCTGGCGTACCAGGCTGTTGCCCGAACGCCCCGAAGCCGCTTGACAAGAACATGATGCTGATGAGCCTACGCCGCATTGCGCCAAGCATATCCCTCCTAACTGAAAATAAACTGAATAGTCATCGATTACACGCCCTATTTCCTAGATCCCCAGTGCGGCAGCCCAGTTACAGCAAACCTTCAGATTGAAACGCTAGCATAGAAGCACGCATGCAGGTTTTGGTCGTCGAGGACGAACGGCGCATGGCCGAGCTGCTGCAGCAGGGTCTGGAAGAAGAAGGCCACACAGTCGTGCTGGCGCCCGATGGCAAAGAAGGCTTGGCAATGGCGGAATCCTACTCGTTCGACGTGATTTTATTAGATGTCATGTTGCCGGGAATGGACGGGTTTGCGGTGGCAAAGAAACTTCGCACGGCCAGGAATCAAACGCCAATCCTGATGCTGACGGCCCGCGACGCCACGCACGATGTAATCGAAGGGCTGAACCTTGGCGCTGACGATTATCTGGTGAAACCCTTTTCCTTCGATGTTTTGCTGGCCCGGCTGCGGGCAGTCTCGCGCCGCGGACCCATTCCACATCCGGTGACGCTTCAGGTAACGGATCTTATGCTGGATCCTGGGAGTCGGGAAGTAACTCGTGGCGGGCGCAGGATCGCTCTAACTCGAACCGAATACAGCCTGCTCGAACTGCTGATGCGCCGCTCTGGCCGGGTGGTGCCGCGCGAGAGCTTGATCGAGGCCGTGTGGGGATTCGATTCGGATGTTCGGAACAACACGCTCGACGCGTTCATTCGCCTTTTGCGCGACAAAGTGGATGCATTGGGCGAGCCGAAACTGATCCACACAGTTCGAGGCGTCGGTTACTGCATACGCGCGGAGGGATCTTAAATGGCGAACGTTTCGATACGAGTTCGTCTGGCGGTTTGGTACTCGCTCGTGTTGCTGGCTGCTCTGGTGGTGTTTGGCTGGGGAATCTGGCTGGCAGCGAGCCATCGGTTGATTGCGGCTGTCGATGAGTCGCTTGTTGAGCAGGCCAGCGGCGTCGCCAAGATCATCCAGGCGGAAGCCAATCCCGCACAGCCGGATCGGCTGGCCGAAGAGCTTACCGAGTATGCTCTGGCTACGCCTGAAGGCAATTTGATCGAGGTGCGCGATCCGAAAGAACAGCAGATTCTATCGAGCAAGGCCGTCGCGCTGAAACCGTTGAATGGTAACGAGCAGTTTGGCGAGCAAAACGCCCAGTCCGGCAGTTATCGCACTTATGCGACCACCACTTCAACAAATGGCGAGGTCTATCGCATTCTCGTGGCAATGCCGCTCGACGGAACGCAAGATATCCTTCAGCATCTCCGCATCCTGCTCTTGTGGGCTACGCCGGCGGTGCTTCTGATCGCGTCGCTAGGAGGTTACTGGATCAGCCGCCGCGCCTTGGCGCCCGTCGACGAGATGACGCAGACCGCTAAATCGATCGGCATTCAGAATCTCTCGCAACGTCTCACCGTGCCCCACACCGGCGATGAGCTGCAGCGGCTCTCCGAGACTTGGAACGACATGCTGGCCCGGCTGGAATCAGCGGTCAAGCGCCTTTCGCAGTTCACTGCGGATGCCTCGCACGAGTTGCGCACGCCGATTTCGCTCATTCGCACGACCGCTGAACTGGCTCTGCGGCGCGAGCGGCCGGCCGAAACCTACCGGGAGGCTTTGCGGCAGATTGTTGTCGAATCGGAAAGAACCACGCGCCTGGTGGAGGACCTGTTGATGCTGGCTCGAGCCGATGTCGGCCGTCCCGCGCTTCAGCTCGAGACCTTAGAGTTAACGCCGCTGGTTAGAGACATTTGCGAGCAGGGGCAGGTGCTGGCCGAAGCTCGCCAACTAGAGATTTCCGCGAAGGTGCCCGACCAGCCAGTCTTTGTCAACGCTAACGACCCGGCCCTGCGGCGGCTGCTTCTTCTGCTCGTGGATAACGCGGTGAAGTATACACCGGCGGGCGGGCATATCACCGTAACCGTGGAGAGCGATCCGTCGGGGGCCACAGTGGCTGTCTGCGATACCGGAATCGGCATCTCTGACTCAGCCTTGCCTCACGTCTTCGAGCGTTTCTATCGTGCCGACCATTCCCGGAATCGCGACGCCGGCGGCTCGGGCTTGGGCCTGTCGATCGCACAATGGATCGCCGAGCGTCACCACGCCAGCCTCGAGGCCGAGAGCGTGGTTGGCCGAGGTTCGACCTTTCGCGTGCGCTTCCCACTGAACGGCTGAAGTTCATCCTCCAAACGGCCGAAGAGATTACTTGGTGCGCCCTCGGACCCTGCTCTTTTTGTTTCTCATGGCGCTGCCATCGGCGGCCTGGGCCATCAGTGTTCGTGATGGCCGGGTAGCAGCGTCGGTCAGTAACCAGGGGTGCGCGGCACCGCGACCTGTCACCGTCTTTCAACCGACACAACGGCAGGCCTTTCTATGGTTCATGGCCCGGCAAGTGAGGACAGGCGACCGCCTTCGAGTCGAATGGGTGGATCCTGCTGGAGCCGTTCCGACTGCCGTGGAGTACGGAGAGCTACCGAACGCTCCCGAGCTCTGTTTCACCAGCCAGCTGCCGATCGCAGGATTCGGCCCGGCATCACAACCGGGCGTCTGGCGAGTCCGCGTTATGGCGAATGGCCAGCCGCTCTTTTCTCGCAAATTCCGGATTGCGGGCGATATCGACATCGGCGGCCCGGTGGTGACCAGCGTTACTTGGTCAGGCGTCAGGACGCAGGAGATCGACTTCACTGTGGAAGGGAAGAATTTCCACCCGAACTCTTTGGTGTACATCGCCGAATACACTCGCGCCGGCGGATGGCGATATCTGGCCAACCTCCAACCCCGATCTGCGACGGCGGGCCAGTTGGTGGTGCATTACCCTGGGTTGCCCGCCAACGAATACCTGGTGATTGTCGAGAATCCCGATCAGCGGCTGAGCAGGCCGATGCCATTTGTGATCGCGACCAATGGCTACAAGCTGCCGATGGCAGCGGGTGAGCCCTGGGTGATGACGCAAGGCCCCCACGGCGCATTTTCGCATTGGGGGAACAGCCTGCATGCTTTCGATATCGCACCGCGCACCGGCCGCTGTGTGATCGCCATGAAGGGCGGAATCGCCTATACGCATGACCTGGGCCTGCGGCAGGACCATCGTCACCATTCGTTTGGCAACTACATCACGATCGATCACGGAAACGGCGAGTACAGTCATTACGCGCATCTTGCCACGCGCACGTTCGTGGTGCGTAACGGGCAGCGAGTGGAGCAAGGCCAGGCGCTCGCGATAGCTGGCAATAGCGGCTACACGCTCGGCGAAGGTGGCGGCTATCACGTGCACGTCAGCGTGACGCGGGCGTTGCCGATTTCCTCCAATAGCATTCCGTTCCGCTTCGAAGATCTGCCAGATACCCCGCGCGGCGATCTGAGTCGTATGGTTGTCTCGAAGAATTCTTCGCCGCTCTGTGATTGCCGCCAGCGCGTCGCAACGGCTTCCGCGAGTACGCCGCATGGAAATCAATTCACGGGGCAGGTTTCGGTTGAGCAATGGTGGAGCGAACTGGTTTCAGTGCCGAAGGGATCGGCAACCTTCGAAGTGACAGTGACCTGGGCTGGCGCCAGTAACGATCTGGACCTGCACCTTGTGAGCCCCAGCGGCAGGCACTATGGATGGTACGGCGACACTACCGGCTACTCCGGGCCCAAGACGAATCCGCAACGTTTCCAGGTACCCAAGCCGGAGCCCGGCTTGTGGCGGGTTTCGGTGCAGGCTGTGGGCGGAGGTCCGGGGACAATCCTGTTCGGCGTGGATACATCCGGCGTGAAAGCCTCACCACATATGGTGGCCGCCGCAGGGCAGTAAACGCACTCCTGATTTCACCAAATCTTCAGCGCCTTCCGGCTACAATGCCCTTGGTCCGCTACACTGTAGGACCAGGGAGGCAACCATGTATCGCATTGTTTTGACGCTGTTCGCATTCGCCGCGGCGTTTGGGCAGAGTGGTTATCACCTGATCAAGAGGATAGCGATCGGCGGCGAGGGTGGTTGGGACTACCTGACTGTCAACAACGGGCGCGTCTACGTTTCGCATGGCAATGAAGTCGATGTCGTTGATACAAAGACTGGTGAGGTCGCAGGGAAAATCACGGATCTGCACGGCGTGCATGGCATCGCGATCGCTGCCGAATTCAACCGTGGATTCATCAGCAACGGCCAGTCGAACACAGTTACGATTTTTGACTTGAAGACACTCGGAAAGATCGGCGAAGATGTTCCCGCCGGCACCAACCCCGATGCGATCATCTATGATCCCGGCTCGAAGCGCGTTTTCGCATTTAACGGACGAAGTTCCAACGCCACCGCGATCGATGCCAAGGATGGCAAGGTGGCCGGAACCGTGCCGCTCGAAGGAAAACCTGAGTTCGCAGCCGCCGATGGCAAAGGGCATGTCTACGTGAACATCGAAGACAAAAGCTCAGTCTTCGATATCGACTCGAAGAGGCTCAACGTGGATCACAAGTGGTCGCTGGCGCCATGTGAAGAGCCCTCCGGTATGGCCATGGACACCAAGACTCGCCGTCTCTTTGCCGGCTGCCACAACAAGATGGTCGCCGTGATGGATGCCGATACTGGAAAGATCGTTGCCACTCTGCCGATCGGCGCTGGAATCGACGCCACTTGGTTCGACCCAGCAACCAGCTTTGTCATGAACTCGTGCGGCGGCGACGGGACCATGAGCGTGATCCACGAAGACGCCCCTGACAAGTACAGCGTGGTGGAGAACGTCAAGACGCAAGAGCGCGCCCGAACCATGGCTCTCGATCCGAAGACGCACAACGTTTACCTCGCGATCGCCGAGTTCGAAGCTCCGCCACCGGCTCAGCCTGGCGAAAAAGCGCGGCCGCGGCCGAGGATCGTTCCCGGAACATTCGGATTGCTGGAGTTTGGCCGATAGATGACCGGACTCGCGGCTGACCCGGTATGTAAGGAACACCATACGGGGTCGCGTCACCCTGAGCGGCCCGAGCGATTCGATGCCGCTCTCGAGGCTCTCGAAGGACTGGAGCTGTTGCCTCTCGCCCCGCGCGTCGCCACCGAAGACGAGATCGCTCTTTGTCACGGCTTGCAATATGTCCGGCTGGTGGAGCGCGAAGTCGTCACCGGATTTCATGAGCTGAGCACCGGCGATACGATTATTTCGACGCGATCGCTGGACGCTGCCTTGCGCGCCACGGGCGGAGCGCTCAATGCCGTCGACGCGGTCATGAATAAGAAGGCGCACAACGCTTTCTGCATCGTCAGGCCGCCCGGCCATCATGCAACTCCAGTGCGAGGCATGGGATTTTGCCTCTTCAACTCCATCGCCATCGCGGCTCGGTATGCACAGCGCAAGTACGGCGTAAGCCGCGTCCTCATTGCCGATTGGGATGTGCACCACGGCAACGGCACGCAGGAGATCTTTTACACAGATGGAACCGTGCTGTTCTTCAGCACGCACCAGCATCCCTGGTATCCGGGCACGGGCGCGCCGGAGGAAACTGGCGAAGGCGCGGGCGCAGGCATGACGATCAACTGTCCCTTCCCCGCAGGCTCCGGCCGCAAGGAAATTCTGGGCGCGTTCGAGAACATGCTCGTTCCCGCAGCCAAGAAGATAAAACCTGAGCTGGTCCTGATCTCAGCCGGTTTCGACTCGCGCATCGATGATCCGCTCGGCAATTTTCTTCTGAGCGACGGCGATTTCCGCGATCTCACGCGTCTGATGCAGGAGATCGCCTCGCAATACGCCGGTGGCCGCCTGGTCTCAGTACTCGAAGGCGGCTACAGCCTCACCGGGCTCGCGTCCGCGGTCCGCGCTCACGTGGAGGCTTTGCAGGCAACGTAGCCGCGCGGAATTGCTCGCTGCCTCGCGCGCCGGCTTCGATTTGAGCTAAAATCACTATCCGTTTGGAGAATTTGATGACCTTAGCGAAATGGATCGGTAAAAATCCCGTGCTCACGGGCATCCTGCTGCTCTCCTTGTTGGCATCCGGCGTTTGGGCGCAATCGGCGCACGAAGCTGCCTTAAAGAATCTTAAGTTTCGTGAAATCGGCCCGGCCATCATGGGCGGCCGGATTGACGACTTCGCTGTGGTCGAATCGGACCCGCGCATCATCTATGTCGCCAGCGCGTCCGGTGGGATTTTCAAAACCGTGAACCGAGGCGTCACCTGGGAGCCGATCTTCGATGACCAGCCGACTTCCACCATCGGCGACATCGCGCTCGCGCCCTCCGATCCGTCGATCCTCTGGGTCGGCTCCGGAGAGCCGAACAATCGGCAGAGTTCCTCCTGGGGCAATGGCGTCTACAAGTCGATGGATGCCGGCAAGACGTGGACCCACATGGGCCTCAAGGACACGCACCACATCGGCCGCGTAGTGATTCATCCGACGGATCCAGATATCGTGTACGTCGCCGCCCAGGGGCACTTGTGGGGGCCGAACAAAGAGCGCGGCGTATTCAAGACCACCGATGGTGGTGCGACTTGGAAGCAGTCGCTTTACATTGACGACGACACCGGCATCAATGACATCGCGATTGATCCGCAAAGTCCGAACACGCTCTATGCCGCGGCCTACCAGCGTCGGCGCACTGTCTTCGGATACAATGGCGGCGGCCCACACGGCGGAATTTACAAAACCGTCGACGGCGGCGCGCATTGGAGCAAACTCGCAAACGGCCTGCCCACCACCGGTGACATCGGCCGCATCGCGATCGATATCTTCCGCAAGAATCCCAATGTCGTGTACGCGCTC
>JACXTT010007710.1_pt1 | contig 15102 bp, 13 predicted proteins | sample 9270951 | NCBI WGS metagenome assembly JACXTT01 (sample SAMN15532306, study PRJNA645909) | rock metagenome | isolation source: weathered quartz diorite | place: Puerto Rico | collected 2017-06-21
TTCGTGGTGTTCGCCAACGTCGATTTCCGGAAAATGAATGACGCGGACTATCCGGATCGGGCCGCGAAACAGCTCGAAGAGGACATCAAAAACGGCGCGCAGGGCTTGAAATTCTTCAAGGATTTCGGCATGGACCTGAAGGACGACTCGGGCAAGCGCGTTCCGGTGGACGATCACCGGCTCGACAAAGTCTTCGAGGTTTGCGCGAAGTACAAAATCCCGGTGCTGATCCACACCGGCGAGCCGAAGCCGTTCTTCGACCCCATCGACAAGAACAACGAGCGCTGGCTCGAATTGATGCAGTTTCCGTCGCGCGCGCGCCCTGCCGACAGGTACCCGACCTGGGACACGCTCATGACCGAGCAGATGAACCTCTTTGCCCGCCATCCCAAAGTGAACTTCATCAACGCCCACTTGGGCTGGCTCGGTGGCGATCTCGCGGAACTCGGCCGCCGCATGGACAAGCTGCCGAACATGTACACCGAAATCGGCGCCGTGCTCGCGGAACTCGGCCGCCAGCCCCGTTTTGCTCGCGAGTTCTTTCAGAAGTATCAGGATCGCGTGATGTTCGGCAAAGACATCTGGGAACCCAGCGAGTACCACGTCTACTTCCGTGTGCTCGAAACCAATGACGAATACTTCGATTACTACCGCAAGCGCCACGCTTTCTGGAAGATGTATGGTCTCGGCCTTTCGGACGAGATTCTGAAGAAGCTCTACTACAAGAACGCGCTGAAGCTTATCTCGGGTCTGGACGCTTCAAAATTCCCGAAATAGACGCCCCGGCGAATCGCGTCTCCGGCCGGTTCGGTCCCAGCAATCGCAATAGCTTGGCATGAGCGCGCTCCAGATACGGGCGCGCTTCGCCGTCTCTGGACAGGGCCTCCAGCGCCTTGCCAGCGGCCAGTTGCGCCATCGCATAAGCTGTCGTCTCGGTGCGCTTCAGTTGTTCTATGATCGCCATGCTGGTGCGGGCGTGCGCCAATCCTTCTTCCGCCTTGCCCATGCGAACCTCATGCCGCGCGAGCTGGTGATAGCTATTAGCCGTACGGTACTCCCGTGGACCCACATCCTTCACATAGCGGTCGAGCGCTTCGCGGTAATGCGGGTCCGCCTCCTCTAGCCTGCCCTGTCCGTCGAGCGATTCGGCGAGGGCCCAATGAAAATCCGCCATCGTGGGATGGTGCAGCAATCCCGTCTTTTCGAAACGCGCGAGACCGGCGCGGACGGACTTTTCCGCCTCCGCGTGCTGCCCCAGTAAGTTCAAGCTCGCCGCCAGATTGAGGCGCAAAATGGCGATGTTGGGATGATCGGGGCCAAATACGCGAGACGCGCGCTGGAGCATGTCGCGATAGATGGCCGCGCCCTCCGCCGGATCTCCGCCCAGATTGCAGGCGAGGCCCAGTTCGTTCATCGTGGTGAGAATGTCGGTCCCATCGCCGCCTGCCTTCCTCTTGATCTCGAACGATTCGCGCAGCAGGGGGATGGCGCCTTGAAAGTCCCCGCGCCGGCGCATCGTTTGGGCCTGTATATCGGCGATCGACGCGTAGCCTGGAGTATTGGTTTTGCCGATGCGTTTCTGCTGTCCAAGCGCGCGAGAGATCAGTTCGTCCGCCTTGGCCTCGTCGCCGAGATTCGAGTAGCATTGGGCGGCGTGCGAAAGTTCCTCTGCGAGTTGTTCGGAATCCGGCGCGTGTCTCTGGCTGATCGCGGCAGCATGCAGCGACGCCTCCGCGGATTCCTTGTAGTGGCCCAGGTCGTAATGCGCGCTCGCCACCTGGTTCCAACTGGCGCCTTCGAGCGCGCTGTCGGGCCCGTATAGTTTGCGGCGAATGGCGATGCTTTCGCTCGCGGCTTTCACCGCCTCTTCATAGGGCAGCAGGGAATTGTAGGCCGCGGCGATGCTGTCGAGCAGCCGCGCCCGGATCTCCGGCTGATCCTTGAGGTCGTGGGCGAGCCGCTTTTGCCCCAGAGCCAGCAGTTCGCGCGCCGTAATCTCAGATCCTTTCTTCGCCCGCGCCGGATCTGTGTTCTTGAATAAGCCGGTGAGAAACTGCGCCACCTGCCGCGCGCTTTCGGCCTCGAGGTTCGCGCGGTCGCGTTCTTTGATGATGCGCTGGCCCTGAATCGTCGCCGTGATGCTGAAAGCCACCAGCATCAACAACAACAGGCCTGCGGAGGCAAAGACGAACTTGTGGCGGCCATACAGCTTGCGCAGTTGGTAGAGGCTGCTTGGCGGGCGCGCTTGAATCGGCAGGTTCTGCAGATAGCGCTGGATGTCTTCCGACAACTCGAGCACGCTCTGGTAACGGCGCGCGGAATCCTTCTCGAGCGCCTTGAAAGCGATGGTTTCGAGGTCCTCGTCGTAGGGAATATTGAGACTCCGGAATGGCTTGGGCGCCGTCCCCGAAATCATCGCCGCCCCCGCCACCAGGCCCACACTTTCGTCGAGGTATGGATGCTTGCCGCTGAGCATTTCATAGAGCAGCACGCCCAGCGAATACACGTCGGTGCGCAGGTCGATCTTCGAGCGGTCCGCGCGAACCTGTTCCGGGCTCATGTATGGAATGCTGCCCTGAATCACGCCGGGCATCGTCACCGACATGTCGTGTTCGGCCACGCGAGCCAGTCCGAAATCGAGCACCTTCACGGGCCGCCGCGTTGACGATCCGCTTTGCGTTGAGATGCCCGCCGCGCTTCCCGATCCCGTCGATCCGCTTTCATCCGCGGGAATGATGATGTTGCCCGGCTTGATGTCGCGGTGGATCACGCCGTGCAAATGGGCGTAATGGATCGCATCGCAGATCGACAGAAAGAGCTGGATGCGCTCGCCGGCCACGTCTTTGTTGATTCGGGCGGGGGCCGCGACGCGATTGAGAAAGCTCTGCAGGGTCTCGCCGTTGACCAGCTCCATGACGAGGTACGGCTCGCCATCTTCCGTCATGCCGGATTCGTAAATTGTCGCGATGCCCGGGTGCTGCAGCCTTCCAAGCGCGGAAGCCTCGCGCTGGAGCAGCCGCCGTTGCTGGTCGGTGGCGAACTTGCCGGACCGGATGACCTTCAACGCCACGCGCCTGCGCGGATTGGTCTGTTCCGCTTCATACACCACGCCCATGCCGCCGGAACCGAGTACGCGGATCGTTTGAAACCTCGCCCCAGCAGGCGCCTGCGCGGCGGTTACCTCTTGCGCCGCAAGCCCCACCGCGCGCTCGAGCATCTCGTTGCCGTCGTAGGCGAGCAGCGATTCCACCTGAAAGCGCAGCGTCGGGTCGTCCACGCATTCGCGTTCGAGCAATTCCTGGCGCTGCTGCGGCGCTGCGTCAGCCACCTCGTTGAAGACGCGTTGGATCTTTTCCCAGCGATCCGGATTCATTGGCGACTAGTCGAGACCGCTATCTGCGCCGCCGCCACCGTCGCTCGGGGTCTGATGCGTCGCGAGTTCGTGCCCGAGCCAGGCCTTGGCCATGCGCCATTCCCGCCGCACTGTGACCTCAGAAATCCCGAGCACTTCTGCGGCTTCGGTGGCGGTGAGACCGCCGAAGATGATGAGATCCACAACCTGCGCTTTGCGTTCGTCGAAGGCGCCGAGGCGCCCGAGCGCCTCCTCGATTGCGATCACGTCGAAGGTCGCCTGCTCGGATGCCTTGTCGAAATCCTGCAAGGTGACGCGCCGCCATTCGCCGCCACGCTTCTGGCGGTTGCTGCTGCGGGCGTGATCGACCAGCACGCGGCGCATCTCGCGCGCGGCTACAGCCAGAAAATGGGCTTTGTCCTGCCACGGGACATCCGCGCCCAGCAGCCGGATGTACGCCTCGTGCACGAGCGCCGTGGCGCTCAAGGTATGGTCCTTGCCCTCACCGGCCATGTACCGCTTGGCGATCTGGCGTAGGTTTTCGTAAATCAGCGGCGTCAGCGAGTTGAGGGCTTCGGTCTCGCCGCTTCGCCAGCGTGTCAGCAATACGGACACGGATACGTCGTGGTTTTCCATTCCAGGTTTTGGCTCAATGCAGGATTGTGGCTCTCCCTATGGCTGAGAGGTTACCATGTAGGGGATGTCAGAAGAGCATTCCCTGCCTCCCGTTTCGTTTGAATTCCTCGTCGTTTCCTACAAAACCCAGGCCGAAATGAATCTCGGGCTGGTGCGTTTCAGCGACGATCAGCCGCCGGCGGACATCCGCCTCGCTCGCCACTTCATCGATATCCTCGCGTTGCTGCAGGACAAGACCAAGAACAATCTCTCGTGGGAAGAGGAGCGCCTGCTCAACAACGTTCTCACCGAACTCCGGTTCCGCTATATCCAGGCGTTCGAGGAGCAAAAGAAGAAAGCCGCCGCCGCTGCCGCCACGTCTTCTGAAGCCGCCGGGCAAGCGACCTAGCGCGATGGCCGCCTTCGAGTTGGCGATCACCGTGCTCGGGTCGGGCACTAGCGTCGGCGTGCCGACGGTAGGTTGCGTGTGCAAGGTCTGCACCTCGACCGATGCGCGCGACAAGCGTCTGCGCCCCTCGGTGCTCATCAGCTACCAGGGCCGCAACGTGCTCGTCGACACCGCCCCTGACTTTCGCTACCAGGCGCTGCGCGCGGGCATCAGACGCGTGGACGCCGTGCTCTTTACCCATTCCCACGCCGACCACATCATGGGCCTCGACGACTTGCGCCCGTTCAACTTCATGCAGCGTGAAACCATCCCGATTTACGCCTCGCCCCCGCATCTCGACTATTTGAAGCGGGTCTTTCCGTATATCTTTGAGGACGGCCCGTCGGAATCTTCGCGGCCTCGCATCACGGCGCACGAGTTCGACGAGGCCAAACCCATCGAGCTCTTTGGACTCGCCTTTCGGCCCCTGCGGCTCGCCCATGGCAAAGGCCTTTCGTTCGGCTTCCGCTTCGGCCCGGTCGCCTACCTCACCGATCATAGCGACATCCCCGAGGAATCGCTGGCGCAACTGCACGGCCTCGATGTGCTGTTTCTCGACGCCTTGCGCCACAATCCGCATCCCACGCATTCCACCGTCAACCAATCGTTGCAGTGGGTGGAGCAACTGAAGCCGAAGCGCGCCTATTTCACTCATATCTCCCACGATCTCGGACATGCACGCACCGAACGGCAATTGCCCGATCATGTTCGTCTCGCCTACGACACCTTGCGCATCACAGTAGATATGGATTCAAACGATATCGCGTCGCCCAACAACGGCGAGGGTAGAACCTGACCATGCCATTTCGCGTCATCCGCAACGGCTCTGAGGTCCCGGCGGACTTCGGCCCCTGCGCACTCACCATCGGAAATTTCGACGGCGTCCATGCCGGCCATCGCGAACTCATGCGGCGCGTCGTGGCGGCCTGCCGCCGGCCCAGAATGCGCCCCTCGGTGCTGACGTTCGATCCTCACCCCTCGAAGCTCGTTGCGCCGGAACGGTCGCCGCACCTGCTCACCACCATCGATCAGCGTCTGGGACTGATGCAGTCCGAGCAGATCGAACAGGTAATGGTGCTGCCGTTCACACCCGAGGTCGCCAAGTTGAGCCCTGAAGAGTTCGTCAGGCAATTGATCGTGGACAAACTCGGCGCGCGGCATGTCGTGGTAGGCGACAACTTCCGCTTTGGCGCCAGGCAGGCGGGCGACACCGCCATCCTGACCGAACTCGGAGACCGCTTCGGCTTCAAGACGGAGACCACACCTGCTGTGACGTTGCGGAACATGGTGGTCTCGTCCAGCGAGATCCGCAAACGCATCGGCGCCGGCGACATCGCCCTTGCGAATCGGATGCTGCAACGCCCTTACGGTCTCGAGGGGCGCGTCGTGCCGGGACATGGAGTCGGGTCCAGGCAAACCGTGCCAACCCTCAACCTCGATACCAAAGCCGAGATTCTGCCTGCCCAAGGCGTCTACGTGACCCAAACCTGGGACATGAACAGCAGCCGCCAGTGGAAGTCCATCAGCAACATCGGTTACCGCCCGACGTTCGGTGGAGACAAGCTCGCCATTGAGACTTTTCTGCTGTCCCCGTATGACGGCGTCGCACCCGCTGAAATCCGCGTCGAGTTTCTGCAGTGGGTGCGCGAAGAGCGAAAATTCAGCTCTCCAGAGGCCTTGAAGCTCCAGATTATGAAGGATGTTCGCAAGGCCGACACGTTTTTTGCGAAGGTCGAGAGCCTTCGTTAAGGTTATACTGAAAGAAATCCACCCACAGGAGAATTATGAGCATTTCCGAAGGCAAGTTAGGCCATCTGCGCAAGCTGTCGAATGCGAACAGCGTCATCGCGGCGGCTGCGATGGACCAGAGAGGCAGCTTGCAGAAATCGCTCGCTTCCGCCAAGGGCGTGAAGCAGAGCGAGATCACTGATGAGATGATGTCGGACTTCAAGACCGCCGTCGTGCGAGTGTTGACTCCGCATGCGAGCGCGATCCTGCTCGACACCGAATTTGGCCTCACCGCGGCGGCGAACCGCGCGCCCAACGCAGGCCTGCTGCTCGCATATGAGAAGAGCGGCTACGACAACACCCATCCGGGCCGTCTCCCCGACCTGCTGCCCAACCTTTCGGGCAAGCGCATCAAGGACCTCGGCGCCGACGCCGTCAAGATCCTCATCTACTACACCCCGTACGATGACGCCAACGTCAACGACATCAAGCACGCGTTCGTCGAACGCATCGGTTCCGAGTGCGAAGACAATGCAATTCCGTTCTTCCTCGAATTCATCGGCTACGACCCCAAGGGCGGCGACGAAAAGGGACTCGAGTTCGCCAAGATCAAGCCCGAGATCGTGATCGCCAGCATGGCGGAGTTCTCGAAGCCGCAGTACAAGGTCGACATGTTGAAGGTGGAAGTGCCGATCAACGCCGAATACGTCGAGGGCTCCTCGGTGTACAAGGGACAGAAGGCCTACTCCTACCAGGAAGCCCTGGACCTCTTCAAGAAGGCCTCCGACCTCGCCACCAAGCCGTTCATCTACCTGAGCGCCGGCGTTAGCAACGCCCAGTTCGTGGAATCGTTGAAGATGGCGGGCGAAGCCGGCACCGATTTCTCGGGCGTGCTGTGCGGCCGCGCGACCTGGAAAGATGGCATCCCCGTGTTCGCCAAGAGCGGCCCCAAGGCGCTCGAAGATTGGCTCTCGACCGAAGGCGTCAAGAACATCAACTGCGTCAACGATGCTCTGGCCGTCGCCAAGCCCTGGACCAAGAAGCTCGGTCTGTAAACAGCGGCAACCGAACCAAATCGAAAAGCCCTCCGCCAATCAAGCGGAGGGCTCTCGCGTTTCAGGCCCGCCTCTGCCGCCGGTCGTGCATCTCCCGCGAAATTCCCGCCAATTCTTTTGCGTCCAGCGACCGTTTTGCGAGCGCAGTCAGGATCTCGTCTTCCGAACGGATGTGCGCCCGGTACAGCGTGCGCAAACGTTCGGCGCAGGCTTTGTATTCCGCGACGGCCGTCCCTTCCGCGGCATCCAGCGAAGAAAACAGCGTTTTGAGTTCCCCACAGATTTTCTCCGCCTCGAGATGCTGGGATTCGAGCGAGTCGATGAAGGCGAGCTCTTCGCCGGCCGCGAGCTTCGCGCGAAGACGTGGAAAAAGACTCGCCTCTTCATCTTCCGTATGCCACACGCCATTCGTATCCAGGAAATGTATGCTGGCTGAGATCGCCGCGAGCGCTGCTGGACGATCCTTGGCGAGATGGTCAGCCGCAAGCACCAGCGTATCGAGCCGCTGTTCGATCCGGCGGTGGCAGGCCACGAGATGTTCGATGGGCGTATCGAGCGTTGCCGGAGTGGATCCGATTTGGACCATGAATTTCCCCCTCTCGTTATTTCTTGTTCTGCCGCTCGAGGCGGGCCACAAACCCGTACAATCCCGCGCAAGCGAGAAAAAGCAGTCCGGACGCGATTGCCCCAGGCGCGGCGGCATCGTGATGCCCCGCGAGGAACGCATCCAGAGTTGCCGATAGCAGCCAGATCTGCACGATCAACAACAGGATGATGAGCGACATCGCTCCATCGATCGCGCTGAGTCCCTTGTGTTCCATCTATGCCTCCGGCGGACCGTCTTCCATGCGGATCGCCACCAACTCCTGCCCGCGCCTTTCCAGGATGACCCGCGGCAACGGCCGCGTCGGCGGTCCCTGCAGCACGGCGCCGTCGCGGATTGAAAAGTATCCTTCGTGGCACGGACATTCGATCCGGTTGTTCTTCGCTGAATAGTAAACCGCGCACGAAAGGTGCGTACATTTCTGGCTATACGCCACATAGGCGTCATCCGCCGTCCGCACCAGCAGGCATTGCTCCTGCGGCCCGGGATAATTGAAAAGCTTCACTCCCCCGACAGGGATCTCGCCGATTCGCGCGACCACTTTCGCCGGAAACGAAAGACTCCGGCGAGTCCAGGTCTTGGCCAAAATCCATAAGTTGCCGGCGAACATCCCCAGGCTCGTCAAAGTCAGGAACTTGGTCAATTGCCGGCGGCCGACATACCGCTCATCCGCCTTGCGAACCGAGAATTCTTCTTTCCAGAGCGGTTCCTGCTGCTGCTGTTTCACGCCAATTCTCCTCCTTCCCACATATAGTCGACAACATCCAGGACCACTTCATCGACACCCACCGGGACCATCATGTGGACTTTGGTCTTCACGCGCTGCTCGCCGAATACAAACGTGTTGACCGGCTTCTCCCGGCGGTTGCGTGCGATTTCGTCAGGCCTGACATACGCCAGCGCCTGGCTCGGACAAACGGTCGCGCACATCGGCTTTTTGCCCACCGATGTGCGGTCGTAGCACATATCGCACTTCATCATCAGTTCCAGTTGCGGAAACACCTTCGGGATTCCGAACGGACACGCCAGAACGCAGTTGGAGCAGCCTATGCATCGCGGCTTGAGCGCCGACTGCACGATGCCATCCTCACCGATCTTGATGGCGTCCGCCGGGCAGACCTGCGCGCAGGTCGGGTCCTCGCAGTGGAAGCAGACGAACGCCGAAGTGGCGATGGTATTCGGCCGGTCGACGTAATCGAAATTGATCATCGAAACGCCCCGGTGCGTCTCGCATTCCTCGCAGGCGGTCAGGCAGGATTGGCATCCGATGCACCGGGAAGGGTCGATATAGAACTCGTATCCGTGCATGCTTCAGTCGTCTCCTCCTTCGCTCAGCTGCGGACCGGCGGCCTTGCGGATCTGACAGGCGGAAACCTTGTACTCCGGGATCTTGCTACGCGGGTCGAGCGTGCGATGTGTCAGCTTGTTGGCGCTCTTCTGATTTGCCCAATGATAAGGAATGAAGACGGTATCGGGCCGAATTGTCCTCACTACCATCGCCCGCAGAGTAATCTCGTCGCGCCTGGTTGTGACGGTCACCCAATCCCGATCCGCGATGCCGTGTTGCGACGCGAGCCTCGGGTGGATCTCGACACGAGGTTCGGGATAAATGTTCAACAATCCGCCGATTCGCCGGGTCTGTGTTCCGGAAAGATACTGGCTGACAACGCGCCCCGTCGTCAGATAGACCGGGTAGTCTCCATCCACCGGATCGCCGCTTTCCCGCCATTCGGTGGCGTGGAAGCGGCACTTGCCATCCGGATAGAATGATCTGCCGCCTTCAAACAACCGCGGAGTTCCGGGGTGATCCGCATCGGGACACGGCCAACACACGCCATATTCCTTGTCGATCCGTTCGTAGGTGATGCCGAAATAGTCGGCGATGCCGCCCTTCGACGCCACGCGCAACTCGTCGAAGATCTCCCGTGTGGATCGGTAGGGAAAGAACTCTCCTTTGCCGAGCCGCCGCGCCAGATCGCAGATGATCTCCGAATCGGGACGGGCGTGGGCCGGCGGATCCACTGCCTTGGCAATATGAATCACGCGCCCTTCCACGTTGCAGGTGACGCCTTCTTCCTCCTCCTGCAGACTCCCCGGCAGCACGACATCGGCATGCTGCGCGGTCTCCGATAGAAAGAAGTCGATCACGCCGAAGAATTCCAGCTTGCTCAACGCCGCGCGGGTGTATTCAGCCTGCGGCAGCGATACGAGCGGATTGAAGCAAATGCTCAGCAGGGCTTTGATCTCGCCCTCGTGGATCGCATTCATGATCTCCTGCGCGCTGTAGCCGGCGCCGGGCAGTTCCTCTTCCGGAATGCCCCAGATCTTCGCGATATGCGCCCGCGCGGCCGGATCTTTGATGGAACGCGCGCCGGGAAGCTGATCGCATTTCTGGCCATGTTCGCGTCCGCCCTGGCCGTTGCCCTGGCCAGTAATCATCGTCACGCCGCAACCTTCCTTGCCGATGTTACCGGTGGCGAGAGCGATGTTGATCAACGCCAGGACGTTCTCGACGCCTTTCGATTGGTGTTCCAATCCCCTGGCATGCATCGCCACCGCGCGCCCGGCGCCTGCGAACATGCGCGCCGCGCGTTCGATCGATTCCGGAGGAACGCCCGTGCGGTCTGCCCCGGACCTTGGATCATACGCCTTCACCGATTCCGCCACAGCCTCGAATCCGCTTGTGTGAGCGTCGATGAACGCGCGATCCTCCAGCCCCTCCGCCAGAATCACGTGGAGCATGGTCATCAACAACACGAGGTCCGTGCCCGGACGCAGCGGCAAGTACAGATCCGCATTGCGGGAAATCGGCGTCATCCGCGGATCGGCGACGATCAGTTTCGCCCCGCGGTCGCGGGCGCGCCAGATGTAGTCGGTCGTGATGGGAGCGCATTCGCCGACGTTCGCGCCGATCGCGAAGATGACATCGGCCGCCGCGATGTCGCTCCACGGAATCGGGCTGCGATCTACGTCGAAGGCCAGCTTGTAAGCCGTGCCTGCCGAGACCATGCAGAGGCGGCCGTTGTAGTCGATATGCTTCGTGCCGAGCGCGACCCGCGCGAACTTTCCCAGCAGGTATGCCTTTTCCGTAATCAGCGAAGCGCCGCCGAAGACCGCCACGGAGTCCTTGCCGTACCTGGCCTGCATCTCCTTCAGACGAGTGACAGTGAAATTGAGCGCGTCGTCCCAACTCGCTTGCTGAAAGCCGCCCTCCTGCCGCAGCAGCGGCTCCAGCAGCCGGTCGGGATGATTCGATTGCATATAGCGCTTGACGCCTTTGGGGCAAAGCTTGCCGCGGTTGAAAGGGAATTCTTCCCACGGTTCGAATCCGATCACCGTGTTGCCGCGGACCTTCAATTGAATCCCGCATTGCTGGCCGCAAAAACAACAGTGCGTCTTCACCAGTTTGCCGGCGGGGTTGCGCGCCTCGTCCTGCCATCCTCCTACGGGGATGGAGTTTGGATGAGGTCCGTACTGCTCGGTCAGTTGCGAAATGCGGGAAGGCAGTTTAGCCACGGGTATCCTTTATGCGAAGCTGGGCGCTTGAAATCGATTTCCGCTTACAGGGCGGGCACAGGCCTTGCCAGTGGTTCCCTCCGTCGAGCGCGTATTGGAATCCCATGGCAGGCAGCACCTTCGCACGTAAATCCTCGATGTGCATCTTGGAGGCGAAGCGCGCCCCACAACGGCTGCACAAGGCGCCCTCGTCCTCCTCGCCCGCCTGCTGATAGAGCTTCACCCCGAGTTGCGCCGGCCGTTGAAAGATATGGAAGAACTTGCCGAACGGCAGATAAAGCAGTCCGGCAATCACCGTGATCGCATGCAGAATCGCCAGGAAACTATACGCCGTCCCACGCAGCCAGGCTTGCGAAAGCGTCAACGCGAGACCCGTGATCGAGATCGCGAACAGCACCATCAACGGAAAGAAATCCATGGCGAACGATTGCACTGCCTGGGCGCCGCGATCCTGCATGCGCCGCCACAGCGATAACCCGATGCCCGTCAGCACCAGAACGGCCGCAATGTCCAGACCATGAAACAGGATTTCCGACACGAAGGTCCTGATTGGAAACTCCCCAGCCGGAAATCCGAACAGATACGTGACGTACACCATCTGGTTGTCGGCCCGGCTGCCGAACGAAATCCATCCGAACACCAAGGGGAAGGTGATCGCCATGGCTAGCAGGCATCCCCAAAAGATGCATTGATGCATCCACCACCGCAGGCGGGAGCGCTTGCCGATGAAGCTCTGCGCAAACAAGTGAGTAGTCGAAACCTGGATCACGGCAAGCAGGCTCCGCAGGACTCCCCGGCTCAAAAACAATTGCCAGCCGCGATCCCAGAAAACGCGCGTGGGCGGCTTGTCGAGCCAGACATTGTAGTGGTACACAACGCCAAACGTGGCGAACACCACCGCGAATGTATAGATCACCAGAGACGGATCGAAGTTCTGCAAATTGCGCGAACCGACGACGATAGCGGCGATCAGCAATCCCGTCCACAGCAAGGCCCAGGCGCCGGCGCGTACGCGCGCAAAGCCAGGCGAGATCTGCAATGCCGAGGGCGTTTCGCGTTTGATGAATACTCGTGCATTCAAGATCCACAGCACGAACGCCGTAATCGCGAGCAGGGCAAATCCAGGCCAAATGGCGCCGAACTCATCTTTGCAGAATCCCAGCAGCAGCGGGGGAAAGAAGCCGCCGAGCCCTCCCATCGCGCCAACCAGGCCCGTCACCGTTCCAGTTTCCGCCGGAAAATACTGCGGCACCAGTTTGAACACGGCGCCATTGGCGAGCCCCAGCAGCGCCGAACATCCCAGGGCGCCGACGGTGAACGGAATCATCGATTCCCACGCCAGCAGCAGCGCAAACGGAACCACTCCCAAGAATGCCATCGACAGGACCCGCGCCCCGCCAATCTTGTCCGCCAGCCAGCCTCCGGCCGGACGCATCAGCGTCGCCAACACTACGAAGCCTGCCGTGCGGAATCCGGCATCGGCCGCTTGCAGGTGGAACTCGTCCTTGAGCAGACTCGGCAGATAAATCGAAAACGCCACAAAGCCGCCGAAACTCAGAAAGTAGAACGCCGACAAGACCCAGGCGAGGGGTTGATGCGTCAGCACGCCCAACATGGCGCCCAACGATTTCGGCTTCGCTTCGACAACCGCGTTGCGTCCGGCGACGGCAAAGACAACCGCCCACACCACCAGCAACGCCGCTGTGCCACGGTAGACGTTCTGCCATCCTGCGTACGCCGCCAGCAGTGGTCCGAGAAACACCGCAGCGGATTGGCCAATGTTTCCCAATCCATACACGCCGAGCGCGGAACCCTGCTGCTCACGCCCAAACCACGGCGATACGAATCCCACCCCGACGGCGAACGAGGACCCGGCCATACCCAGAAAAAAGGCGATGACCAGCAACTGCGTATAGCTGCCGGCTTCCGGAACGGCAGCCGCCGGCAGGGCGGCAAATAACATCAGGGCAGAGAAGACGTATCGCCCCTTGTAACGGTCCGTCAGTAGCCCCATCGGCAGCCGCGCGAGCGCCCCCAGCAGGACGGGCACGGCGACCAGAAACGCGCCCTGGCTTGCCGTGAGATGGTAGATTTCGCGAAAGCGCGGAGCAAAGGCGCTAATCAAGCCCCAGGCTGCGAAACAAATCGCAAATGAAATCGTTCCGAGCGTCAGTTGACGTCGCGGCATGCAGACAGGACCTCCGCGGCAGGAGCTTCTTTGAGTTCCAGATTACTCCAACCGGAATGGCCGGTTGTTGTATCTCGAGAATATGGCCAAACTCGAGCTACCGCAGTGACTAAGGTCACATCGATCGAACTCCAGGTGGTCTCGGCGCCGGCAGCGGCAGAACAAGGACCTCCGCCACCCGCATCGAAACGCTTGATCACCAAGAAGTGGGAGACCGAGGTTTGCCGGGGAGAGCTGGGGTTCCGAGAGCGGCAAACCAGAGCGCAAGAATATTCGGTTGTCCAAGATCCGGTGGGCGACAATCCCTCTCAGGACCGCCCGAATGTGACTTCTCGACTTCCGGCGGAAAGCCGGAAGCCAAGAGACGGACTGCAAAGACTACGACGAAGACGTCTATGGCTACTGCCAGTAACAAGAAGCCAAAAATTGGAGGTCATTGGTTTGTTCCGTCATTCAGGCAGAGCGGCCGCTGGCAGGCCGGACAGGTGTTGCGGGTTTCCTCTTCGCTGAGTTTGGCAGGGATTTCGAGGGCGATATTGGCCGCTTGCGGATTCGATTTGGCGCGGGATTTAGCGGCCCGGTCCGGTTTCCGAGGGTCCACGGGGTTCCATTTCCTGGGTTAGGGGGTTGGATGAAGGCGTTTCGAACGGTCGCGGCGCTGGCAAATGGGTTCGTTTGGTAGAACGTTGTTTTTCTCGTTGCTGCGGCTGCGGTTCCGGTTCCGGCTCCGGCTCTGGCGGCACGGCAGCAAGGGTAGCGGCCTCCACGATCTCGTCAGCTGAGAGGGCGTTGAAGCGGTCTTTCTGGAGGATCTCGAGTTCGCGGCGGGCGCGGGAATACGAGCGTTCGACGCTGGTGAGATAGCGCTGGACGGCGAGAGTGGACCCTTCGCCGTGCTTGGAGCGAAAGGTGATGGCCATGCGGAGGAGCCCGTCATCCGGTGCGTCGGGGAATTCGGCTTTGACAGTCTTCTCGTTGTCGGAAATGTCGAGTTCGAAGAGGGTGGTTTCGATGGCGAGGATGCGGTTACGACGCCAGGTGCAGTCGACCATGCGATCGACGAGGGCAAGTTCGGCGTGGTCGAGAGGCCGGAAGCGGCCGCTGAAGGAGGCGCGGATTGCGTCGTATTCGGTCTGGGATTCCCAGTGGAAGATGGTGAGGCGGTTGGAGCAGAGTCCATGCGAGAGGGAGTTTTGGGCGGAGATGGATTTGCCTCGTGCGGAGGTGGGTCCAGTGGAGCGGGCGGCGTTGGCGCGGTTGGCGGCGAGTTGTTTGTCGCTGATGACGACGACGGGCATGATGCGGTCTCCTTTTGCGTTTGTGCTTCTGAAATGGAAAAGACCCGGGCGGCGCCGGGTCTTTCGGGGTGAGGAATCTTCCCTCCTCAATTTCATTATAGCGGATCGGTTCCAAATCGGAGGCACTTTCGAAAGCGGCAAGATGTTTGAAATCTCACGGTTAGCGAGATTTACGTGGGTTGTGAATGCAGAAGTTCTCATCCGCCGTTTCCGCGAACTCTGACCTGAAAGCGGTCCAAGGCCCGGGCGGAAACGGTGATGAGAACGTGCGTTGTGCTAAACCGCGCCCGACTGTGAG